>Ga0172380_10001458_pt1 | contig 40564 bp, 35 predicted proteins | sample Leawe162metaG_FD_119747 | JGI IMG/M metagenome (GOLD analysis project Ga0172380, IMG submission 119747) | Leachate microbial communities from a municipal landfill in Southern Ontario, Canada - Leachate well 162 metaG | ecosystem: Engineered > Solid waste > Landfill > Unclassified | place...
ACCAGTTCTACGGCGACAGACGCCCGCTCGAAGAAGGCTACGCCGCGATGAAAGCCTTCGTCGATTGGATGCGCACCATCGAGGGAAAAACCGAGGGCGTGTGGTCCTCGCAGCCCGATCCCTTCGGCGGGCTGCCTGGCGCGGAGACCATGCCAAAGGACGGCCTGCTGGCCTGGGGACTCGGCGACTGGGGCGAAGTCGATACGACCTTTTATCCCAGGCGCACCCCCGTCGCGCTAACAGCCACCTGCGGCCACGCCCATTTCAACCGCATCCTCGCGGAAGCTGCGGCGGTGCTGGAAAAAGCGGCGGACGCGGCCCATTACTCCGCCGAGGCGCAGCGCATCGCCACAGCCCTGAACCGCGCCTTCCTCAACCCCACCACCGGCGAATACGCGCCCGACAGCCAGACCGCCCAAATCCTGCCGCTCGCGCTCGGCCTGGTTCCCGAGGACAAGCGGAAGTTGGTCGTTGGGAAACTCGTGCAATCGCTCGCCGCCACCGGCAACCACCTGAGCACCGGCTTCGAGGGAACCCCGTTTCTGCTCACCGGACTCTCGGACCTCGGCCTCGGCGAACTGGCCTGGACGGTCGCCACCCAGCCGGATTATCCCGGCTGGTTCGACGTGCTCTTCAACCGCGGCGCGACGACGCTCATGGAATTCTGGGATGCCTCCCACGTGCAGATGCCATCCTGCCAGGGTGCCATCGGCGAATGGTTCTTCCGCAACCTCGCCGGCATCCAGCCCGCCGCGCCGGGTTTCCGCAAGATCATCATCCGCCCCGACATCGTCGGCGATCTCACCTGGGTCAAGGCGCGCCACGAGTCCCCGTATGGCCCCATCCTCAGCGGGTGGCAACGCGATGGCGAAACCCTCGCGCTCGATGTCACCATCCCCGCCAACACCTCCGCGACAATCCGCATCCCCGCAGCGGATGCCGCCACCGTGACCGAAAGCGGCCGCCCCGCCGCCGAATCGGAAGGCGTCCGCTTCCTGCAAATGGAAAAGGATGCCGCCTTCTTCGAGGTTGGCTCCGGGGACTACCGCTTCATCCTAAAAAGAGCAGAAGAGGTCCGGTAGAGTCCCGGCTGTATCCCGGCCGGTAGTAGTTGGCCCACCCTTTGAGGTGACGGTTGATTTGCCCGATCAACTCGGGCAAGGGCCACCTTGATCGCGACGCGCCATTCTGTTCTGACCCCAAGTTCCCGGCCAAAGGCGCTCCGAGAGCTTGACAGACTGTATTATTTTCATTCATACAGATGGGGCCGCCATGAGACTCTCCATATCGACCAATACGGGCGAGCCGATTTTCCGGCAGATCGTCGGGCAGGTTTCGCGGATGGTTTATCGCGGGCAGCTCCGCGTGGGAGACGAATTGTCGAGCGTCCGGGTTCTTGCGGAAGAACTCGGGGTGAACCCGAACACGGTGGCGCGGGCCTACCAGGAACTCGTGCAGGGGGGGCTTCTGGAGTCCCGTCCAGGCCGGGGGTTTTTTGTCGGCGAGCGCAGGAACACGTTCTCGGACGAGGAACGCGCGCGACGTCTCGATGCGGCTGTCGAAAGTTTTTTGCAGGAAGCCGCGTTTCTCGGAACCCCGGCATCCGAAATCAAGGCCGCTCTCAACTCCAAACTCAAATCAACACTCTGAATCTATGGCGGAAACCGTGATCGAAACCGACGGGCTCACGAAATTTTTCGGCGGGCGGTGCGTGGTGGATGAACTCGACCTCTCGATCGAGCGGGGGAGCATCTTCGGGTTCCTCGGAAGGAACGGTGCCGGAAAGAGCACGACGATCCGGCTTTTGCTCGGCCTGCTGGAACCGACCCGGGGGAGTTCCCGCATGCTCGGCACCGACAGCAGGGCTCTCGCCCCGCGGGATCGCGCGCGCATCGGATATTTGCCCGAGGGGCACCATGTTTACGGGTGGATGAGCGTCGAGGAGTGCGGGCGGTTTCAGCGTTCGTTTTACCGCCATTGGAACGACGACATTTTCCGGGCGGTGCTTTCCCACTTCCGGTTGGACAGGAGGAACAAATCGGGCAATTTGTCGCGCGGGCAGCGGGCGGGGTTGTGCCTGGCAATGGTGCTGGCACCGGAGCCCGAGTTGTTGGTCCTGGACGATCCGGCGCTCGGGCTCGACCCGGTGGCGCGCCGCAGCCTCATCCAGTCGATGCTTTTCGTCACCCGGAAAGCGGACCGGACGATCCTCTTTTCCTCGCACATGCTTTCGGATGTCGAGCGCGTGGCCGACGAGATCGCCGTTCTGGACTGCGGCACGCTGCGGGCCCATTGTCGGCTGGAAACTTTCCGGCGGCAGGTCCGCCAGATCACGCTCCGGCACCGCGGGGGGACGCTGGAGTTGCCCGCGCTTCCGGGGCTCCTCCAAACCTTCCGCAGCGAAGGGGAGGTGAGCCTGACCGTCGCAAATCTGGATCCCGCCTCCGAGGAGGCCCTGCGCGCCCTGCCCGGCGTGTCGTTCGAAGAAGAGCCGATGGGGCTGGAGGAAGCCTTCATCGGCTATGTCGGCGAACGCGGCGAGAAAAGCTTCTTCACCACCGATCTGAAAGGCATAAAATGAAAGCGCTGTTCTGGAAAGAAACCCGGGAAAATCTCAAGTGGGCCCTGCTGGCTGCGGCCGGCATCACGGCGGCGATGTTCTACGCCCTCCGGTCGAGCCCGAACGAATTCCAATACGGGCGCGAGACTTGGCAAACCCTGTGCTCGCCGCCGTTCCTCCTGATCTCGTCGTTCGGTTTTCCGGCGGTGGCACTGGCGCTGGGATTTCTCCAGATCCTCACGGAATTGCGCCGGGACCAGTGGGCGTTTCTGGTCCACCGTCCGGTGACCCGAAACGCCATTTTCTGGGGGAAAGCCTTTCCGGGTGCCGCGCTTTATCTGTTCGCCGTCCTGGTGCCTCTCTTCGGCGTGGGATACTGGGTTTCCCTGCCGGGCTCCGTGGCGGCGCCGTTTGATTGGCGGCTGGTCCAGGCCCCGCTCTGGGACGCGATCGCGGCACTGGCCTTCTACTTCGCGGCCCTGCAATCCGGGGTGATGTCCGGCCCGTGGTTCGGGCGGCGGCTGCTGCCGTTGGTCGCGGTTTGTTTCGGGGCCGTCGCCATCAAGATCAGCTGGCAATTCCCGGCGGCTGTCACCGGGGCACTGACGGTTCTTGTTCTCTCCCTGTTTTCCGCCTGGGCGGCCTTCCTGTCGAACGGCAGTTTCCGCAACGCCCCCGCCTGGGGAAAGGCGGCCATGACATTTCTGGGGCTCTTCGGGGTGGGCGTTCTCAGCGGGTGGCTGGTGGCGGGATGGCAACTGGCTTTCCCACGCCCGCCCTACACGGGAAAAGATGTGCGGATTACAAAGTCCGGGCAGCCGGTGATGGTCACCCAGGAGGGCCAGTGGATGAAAAAAGTCGTGACGTTCGACGGGGCCGAGATCCACCCGGAAAACAAGGGGGCCTTTTCCTGGGAGGACTTCCTGCGGGGGAGCTATCTTCCCCTCCGCCAGGAACGGACGGGCTCGGAATGGCGTTCCGCGAGAACATACTTCATGCCGGTGCAGAACAATTACGCCCTGCCGGTCTTCTGGTATTTTGTGAACGACCGGGCGCTTTTTGCGCGCTACGGGCAGATTTCCAAGCGGCTCGAAGGTTGGCTGGGACCCAGCGGGATGACGGAATCCCCGGTTCCTCCGGCGGCAGGCTTCGATCTGCGGCCAAACACGAACTTCTACGGGATCGACGCCCTCCTTGTCTGCAAGGACTCCATCTGGCGCCCGGAGCTGAATCGCAGCGAGGTTTCGAAAATCTATTCCGTTCCGGAAGGCGAAAAACTCCTGGGAGCCCAGGCGGTTTACGAACCCGATCGGGGCGACGACAGGCGCTTCGACTTCGCATTGGCCACGGACCGGACCGTGGAAGTTCGCGCGTTCGACGGGGTGCCGATCTTTTCGATCCCGCAGATTTCGAACCTCGGGGACTACTCGCAGGTGGAATTGTTCAGGATGCCGGATCGTTCGCGGTATTTCCTCCTCTACATCGGCCGCTACGATCTGGACCCGCGCCCGCCATCCGTCCTTGTGGAATCGTCCGCCGCCGGGGACGTGGCGAAAAAAACCCCGGTTCCTTCCGACCCCGGCCAGCCTTGGAAATGGGATCTGCAAACGGTTTGGAACGCTTCGACGAAACCCTTCGGGCAAACTCTTTGGGAACAAGCCCTCGGCAGGCTGTATTCGGCCTGCGGGGTCCAGAAGTGGATGCCCATCTGGAAGCACAAGGAACCTTGGCGCACCCGGACACTCCAGTTTTGGGGCCTCTCCCTGCTTTTTGGCATGGTTTGCGCCGGCGTGGGGCAGGTTCTTTTCAAACGCCTCGCCATCGGCGGACGGCCCCGTTGGATTTGGACCGTCTTCCTCCTCTTTTACAACGGTGCCGGTCTTCTGGTGCTTGCCTGCCTGCACGAGTGGCCGCGCAAAAAACGGTGCGCGAACTGCGGGGGCAGGCGGTCGGTCGAACGGTCGGTTTGCGGGTGTTGTGGCGCGTCATGGCCGCCAAGGCAGCCGGATGGAACGGAGATTTCCGAGCTGTCAAAGCCGGGTTGACCCGCATGACAAAGCGGGGAGGACCTTCTTTGTGACCCAAGTCACAAAACGAAAGCTTTTGCGTCGCGGCGGGGATTTGGTATAAGGCAAACTAATAACCCTGAAATGTTGGACGAAGACCTCAAGGCGGACCTGCAAAAGCGCGGCATTTTCGTGGCGTCATTCGAGGACCTTTACAATTGGGGCCGGAAAAACTCCCTGTGGCCGCTGCAATTCGGGCTGGCGTGTTGCGCGATCGAGATGATCGCGACCGCGGCGGCCCGGTTCGACATGGCGCGTTTCGGGGCCGAGGTGTTCCGCCCGTCACCGCGGCAGGCCGACCTCATGATCATCGCGGGCACCGTGACCAAGAAGATGGCCCCGCTGGTCGTCCGCCTCTACAATCAAATGCCCGAGCCGAAATACGTGATCGCCATGGGCGCGTGCGCGATCTCGGGCGGGCCGTTCAAGGAAGGCTACAATGTTTTGAAGGGGATCGACCGGTATATTCCGGTGGATGTGGCGATCCCGGGATGTCCCCCGCGCCCGGAAGCGCTTCTCGAGGGGCTCATCAAGCTCCAGGAAAAAATCGAGGGGCAACGGCTTTTCGGCCCGAACCGGGCGCGCCACGCGGACACGGGAAATCCGGCCGACTATCCGGTTCCCGCCTATGGTGCCCACGATCTCGATCCCGCCCTGAACCCCCGGATTTTCCAGCCCGACCCGCCACGGAGGGACGAGGAATGACCGGGGTTCTCGAAGCCATCCGCGCCGCCCTGCCGTCCGCCGGGATCGAACTCCTCAAAAACCAGAGCCCGTGTGCGCAGCACTCGCTGCTGGTCGCCCCGAAAGACGCCCGCGCGGTTGCGGAATTTCTGCGCGACTCGCTCGGCTACGATTTCTGCTCGAACGTGAGCGGAGTCGACTGGCCGGCGCGGAAGGTCAAAGAGGCGATTGTCCGCAGGGAGACCGTGGAGGGGGTCGGGACGGATGTCCAAGAGACGATCGAACGTGAAATCCCCGGTTTCCTCGAAGCGGTTTACCACCTTTTTTCAATCGCCAAAAAATCCGGCCTGCTGACCCTGCGCGTGCGGACGGGCAACCGCGACGACGAGGTTTCCATCCCCTCGCTCACGCCGGTGTGGAAGAGCGCGGATTTTCAGGAGCGCGAGGCTTTCGACCTTTATGGCATCCGCTTCGACGGCCATCCGGACCTGCGCCGCCTCCTGATGTGGGACGAGTTTGCGGACCACCCGATGCGCAAGGACTACGTGCCTCCGGACGATTACGAATACGAGCCGACCCCGCACGACGAGATCCTGGCGAAGGTGAAATCAAGGACGGAGGCCGCATGAGCCACCTTCCTTCGCTCTCTCCGGCCCGAACCATCGACGTTTCCCTCGGGCCCCAGCACCCCTCGACGCACGGCGTCTTCCGCATGAACGTCACGCTCGACGGCGAGACCGTCGTCAAGCTCCAGCCGGTCTTCGGGTATCTCCACCGGAACCACGAAAAAATCGCCGAAGGCAACTCGTGGCTCGCCGCGATGCCCTACACCGACCGGCTCGACTACATCTGCTCGATCACGAACAACTGGGCATATGCGCTCGCCGTGGAAAAGCTTGCCGGCATCGAGGTTGCCGAACGTGCGGAATTCATCCGGGTCATCGTCGGCGAGCTCACCCGGCTCCAGAATCACGCCGCATTTCTCGGCTTCATCCTCGGCGACATGGGAGCCTGGGGGACGGCCCTCATGTATGCGTTTCGCGAACGGGAAAAAATCCTCGACCTGTTCGAGGCGCTCACCGGTGCGCGGATGATGTGCAACTACATGCGCTTCGGGGGATGCCGCTGCGACCTGCCGCCCGGCTGGCTCGAAACAACCCGCAAGCTCGTGGACGGGTTCCCCGCGTTTCTCGACGAGATGGAGGCGCTCCTCACCGGCAACGAAATTCTTCTCGCCCGCCTGCAGGGAGTCGCCCCGCTGACGCCCGAACGTGCGATCAACGGAGGCATGTCGGGGCCCGTCCTCCGCGCCTCGGGCGTGGACTACGACATCCGGAAAGTGGATAATTACGGGATCTACGGACGGTTCAAATTCCGGGTCCCCCGCGGCTCGGTGGGCGACTGCTACGACCGCTTCATGCTCCGCGTCCTCGAAGCCCGCGAGTCGGTCGAAATCCTCAAGCAGGCCATCGCCGGAATTCCCGGGGGGCCGGTCATCAACCCGAAGGCCAAGCAACGGGGGTTCCGCCCGCCGGTCGGCGAGGCTTACGGCCGCATCGAAGGCCCGAAGGGCGAACTTGGATTCTACCTCATCAGCGACGGCAGCGACCGCCCCTACCGGTTCCGCGTCCGCCCGCCAAGCCTGATCAATCTCACCCTGCTCGAAGAGCTCAGCATCGGCGCCAAAATCGCCGATGTCATGGTCATCCTCGGCTCCATCGACATCGTTTTGGGGGAAGTGGACCGATGAAGAAAAGGATGAAGTCCGAAGGAAGAAGGCTGAAGTGGGGCGCAAGCACCCTTCAGCCGCTTCGCCGGGATTTCCGGACTTCATCCTTCATCCTTCCGCCTTCATCCTTATGAACTTCCCCGGCTCCGGCATCCTCAAAGGGCTCGCGGTCACCGCGCGGAATTTCGCGGGCAGCTATTTCGAGAAGGACCGGCTCATCACCGAACAATATCCGGAGGAACGCCCGAAGCTTCCGGAGAACGCCCGAAGCTTCCCGTTCCTGGTCTATGATGGAGGGGATCCCGAAGCGGGCATGCGCTGCGTCTCGTGCAAGATTTGCGAGAAGGAATGCCCGCCGCAGTGCATCTACATCGTCCAGGACCGCGATGCCGCCGGCAAGGCGCTCAAACGCCCGAAAATTTTCGACATCGACATCTCGGTCTGCATGAGCTGCCAGATCTGCGTCGAGGTCTGCCCGTTTGAATCGATCCGCATGGATGCCGACTACGAACTCAGTTCGTTCGAGCGGTTCGGCTCGCTCGTCCTCGACAAAGCCAGGCTCCTGAAATCGAACTCCTACTACCGGAGCATCCACCCGACGGAGGCGGCGGAAACCGATGCCCGCCTCGAAGCCGACCGGAAGAAAAAGGAAGCCGCTGCAGCCGCCAAAGCCGCCAAGGCCGCGCAAACCCCGGAGGCCGCCAAGTGATGGATCTCCTCGAACGCGCGCCCATCGAACTCAAAAGCTGGTTCCTGAGCCTGCTCGGCTCGTTCGGCGTCCCGCAGTGGATTCTGTCCGTCCTCTCGGCGCTCCTCATCATCGGCACGGTCATCGGGGTTTTCCTCGGGCTCTTCGCGCTGATGTCGGTCATGGAGCGGAAAATCCTCGCCCGTGCGCAGAACCGCTACGGCCCGAACCGCGTGGGCTTCTTCCGTTGGCGGCTTTTCGGACTCTTCCAGCCGGTGGCGGACGGCATCAAGATGATCACCAAGGAGGATCTTGTGCCGCGCACGGCGGACAAGGCCGTCCACTTTCTCGCGCCGGTGGCGATGATGATCCCTGCGCTCATGGTCCTTGCGATCCTGCCCTACGGGCGCGACATGGTGCCTGCGGAACTCGACGCGGGGCTCCTCTATTTCTTTGCGGTCGGAGCCGGGACGGAGGTCGCGGTCTTCATGGCCGGGTGGGCGAGCAACAACAAATACTCCGTCCTCGGGGCCATGCGGGCGATCGCCCAGATGATCAGCTACGAAATCCCGCTTGTCATCGCCGCGATCATCGCGGCCATGATTTCCGGTTCGCTGTCGCCCTCCGCCATCGTCGCCGCGCAGGGGGGATTCACGTGGGGGTTCGTGCCGCAATGGTTTGTGTTCACCCCGTGGGGATTTGCGGCCTGCCTCGTATTTTATATCGGGGCGCTGGCGGAGTCGAACCGCAGCCCGTTCGACCTCCCCGAGGGCGAGTCCGAGCTCGTCGCCGGCCACCTCACCGAATATTCCGGCTTCAAATACGCGACGTTTTTCATGGCCGAGTATGTCGGGATGTTCGCGGTCTGCGGGATGCTGGTCACCCTCTTTCTCGGCGGCTGGCAGGCTCCGCTGCCCCTGCTCACCATCATCCCGTCGTGGTGCTGGTTCCTCGGCAAGGTCTGCTTCGTCGCGTTCACGATGGTCTGGGTGCGGGCGACACTGCCGCGCCTGCGCATCGATCACCTGCTTGCCTTCGCGTGGAAATTTCTTTTGCCCATGAGCTTCGCAGCCTTCCTCGCCGCAGCCTGCTGGCACTACGCCGGTCGCGGGCCGCTGGCCTGGTTTCTTTCGCTTGCCATCGTCGCGGTTCCCTACCTGATCCTCGGGACCGCGTTTTCCAACCGTTTCGCCCTCTCCCGGCGGCTCTACCAATTTTCCGAATGATCTGCGATTTCTTGAAAACCTGCTGCGCCGATCCGCTGAAACTCCTCGGGGAATGGTTTGTCCTTCTGCCCGCGATGGTCCTCCTCCTGTCCGCCGCTGCTGCCGCCGTGATGCGGAACCTCATCCGCGCGGCGCTCTGCCTCACGCTCAGCTTCATCGCGCTCGGCATCGTCTTCATCACCCTCGGCGCGGAGTTTGTCGGGTTCGTCCAGCTCCTCGTGTATGTCGGGGCCGTCGCCATGGTGATCGTCTTCGCCATCCTCCTCACCCGTCCGGACCAACTCGCGAAATCGGGTTCGGCCTTTTCGGGCCTCGGGCCCGCAGGCGGTGCCGCTGCGGGATTTGTTGCGCTCGCCGTCCTGCTCGGCTTCATCTTCGCCAGCCCGCTCGCGAAAAAGCCGCTGTCGGCACCGGTTTCCGCGCCGGTCGCCGCAATCGGGGAGGCGCTCATGGGCGATTACGTCGTCGCGCTGATCGCGGTCGGCATCCTGCTCACGGCCGCGCTTGTCGGTGCTTCGGTGCTTGCCCTGGAGGACAAGCAGCCATGACCCTCCAGATCCTGCTTGCCATCTCCGCGGTCCTCTTCGCCTTCGGCCTCGTCGCGACGCTCTCGCGTTCGAACGCGATCATGGTCCTCATCGGGATCGAGCTCATGCTCGGTGCCTCGAACTTGAACTTCATCGTCTTTTGGAGATTCTCGGAAAACCCGGCTGCGATGGTCGGCGTGATGTTCGCGATCTTCTCCATCGCCGTCGCCGCCGCCGAAGCCGCCGTCGGCCTCGCCATCATCATCCTCGTCCACCGCAGGATCAACAGCGTCGAGGCGGACGACGCCTCGAACTTGAAAGGCTGAGAAAATGCGGAATTCGACGCCCTCCCCATTTTGCACCTCGTTTCCGTGCGAAGCTCCCCAATGATGATTTCCCTGATTCCCATTCTCCCGCTGCTTGCCGCCGGCGTGACCGCGCTGATGAGGCGCGGGCAAAAGACCCCGGCCGCAACCCTGGTCATCGCGGCGCAGGCGGGCTCGACGGCTCTCTGCCTTCTGGCATTTTTTCAAACGCTCGGATCGGAGGCCGGGCATGGCGAGGTGGCGCGGACGTATGTCAATTTCCCGTGGCTGAGCCTCGGCAGCGAAACCCTGAGCCTCGGGCTGCTCCTGGATCCGCTTGGTGCAGGGATGGCTTTGATGGTCTCTTTCGTGTCGCTTCTGATCTTCATCTACAGCATCGGCTACATGAAAGCGGACGCGAACTTCACGCGGTTCTTCTGCTTTCTGTCCCTGTTTTCCGCCGCGATGCTCGGGGTTGTCCTTTCCAACAGCCTGTTGCTCACGTTCGTTTGCTGGGAACTTGTCGGCCTGGCATCCTACCTGCTCATCGGATTCTGGTTTCACAAACCCGAGGCCGCCGCCGCCGCCAGGAAGGCGTTCCTCACGACGCGCGTCGGCGACATGGGGTTTCTGCTCGGGATGCTCTGGCTCTACTCGGCGTCCGGGACGCTGCTTTTCTACGACCACGGGAACGGTTGCCTCGAAAAAGCCGCCCTCGCGGCCATGTCCGCAAAAACCGCCTGCGCCGGGCTTGCCGTCTCGAATGGCATCGCCCTCCTCATCTTCTGCGGCGCTGCGGGGAAATCCGGCCAGTTCCCGTTTCACGTCTGGCTGCCGGACGCGATGGAAGGCCCGACGCCGGTCAGCGCGCTCATCCATGCCGCCACGATGGTCGCGGCCGGCGTCTATCTCGTGGCCCGCATGTTTCCGGTGTTTTCCGCGACAGGCAACGTGTCGGTCGCCCTGACGACCGTGGCATGGGTCGGGGCCTTCACCGCCCTCTTCGCGGCGCTGATCGCCGTCGCCCAGACCGACATCAAGCGGATCCTCGCATATTCCACCGTTTCGCAGCTCGGCTTCATGATGCTCGCGCTCGGCGTCGGGAGTGTCACGGCGGCCATGGTCCACCTGATCGCGCACGCCTTCTTCAAGGCGCTTCTCTTCCTCGGTGCCGGCTCCGTGATCCACGGGATCCATGAGGAACAGGACATCCGGAACATGGGCGGCCTGCGGAAATTCATGCCGGTCACGTTCGTCACCTACGCCATCGGCATGATGGCCCTTTGCGGCGTCCCGTTCTTTTTCTCGGGCTTCTGGAGCAAGGACGAAATCCTCCATGTCGCCCACCAGTGGCCGGTTTCGCAGATGCCGTTTTTCATGGCTGCCACCGCCGCGTTCCTCACCGCCTTCTACATGACCCGCCAGATGTGCCAGGTCTTCGCCGGCTCGTATCGCGGGCACGCCCACCCGCACGAGAGCCCGGCGGTGATGACCGTTCCGCTCGGCCTCCTCGCCGGAGCCGCGGTCCTGATGTCCATTCCCTCCACCCCGGCATGGCCATGGTTTCACGGTCATCACACGGGACATGCCGTCACGCTCGATTTCACCCGCCTGATGGAGCGGGAATTTCTCTCCATCGCCGGACTCTCGGTCCTCCTGGTGACAGCCGGAATCGGGGCGGGCTATTTCCTCTACCGCCACTTTGCGAAAGATGACCCGCTCGCCCGGTTCTGGGCGTCCGGATTCCGGGCGCTCGCAAACCGTCTCTATGTGGACGAGTTCTACCGCGCGACCGTCGTCCGCGCACTGGGGCTGCTGGGCTGCCTTGCCGCATGGGTCGACCGTCGCATCCTATCCGGGACCGTCCGCCTGGTCGGCGCGCTTTCCCTGCTCGCCTCCGCGCTCAGCGACCTGATGGACAGATTCGGGATCAACCTCGGATTCGACAGCCTCTGCGGCGGCCTGCGCGACGGGGGGCAGGTTTTCTCCTCGTGGGAAAGCGGTCGCGTGCAGGGCTACCTGCGTTTCCTGAGCGTCGGAGCGGTTCTCCTTCTCATCATTCTCGGATGGCTGCTCACATGACTCTCCTCACTCTCATCCCTTTCGTCGGGGCGCTGCTCGTCGCCCTGCTGCCCTGGCACCGCGCCGCGCGCGCGGTGGGTCTTGCCTCGATGGCCGGCGTTCTCGGGCTGACCATTTCGCTGGCCCTCGGGTATGATCGCGTTGCCGGGGGAATCCAGTTCAGGGAGCAGCACGCTTGGATTCCCTCGCTCGGCGTGGATTACTTTGTCGGCGCGGACGGCATGAGCCTGATGCTGCTTTTGCTGGTCGCGATCATCACGCCGTTTGCCATGCTGACCGCCGGCCCCGGCATTTCCAAGCTGCAGGTCGCGCTGATTCTTCTTCTCGAGACGGCGATCATCGGGACCTTCACCGCGCTCAATTTCATTCACTGGTTCGTATTCTATGAACTGAGCCTCGTTCCCGCATTCCTGCTCATCCGCTGGTCGGGAACAAAAGCCTCCACAGCCGCAGCTTTGCGTTTCTTCATCTACACCCTGCTCGGGGGACTCGCGATGCTCGTCGGATTCCTTGGGATCCAGATCGCCGCAGGGACCTTCGATCTCATCAGACTCGGAGAAATGGGCGCATCGCTCGACGGAAAACTGGCTGCGGCGTTCGGATCGCCGTCTGCGGGGCTTCTTGTCTTCTGCTGCATCTTCCTCGGCCTTGCGGTGAAAGTTCCCGTCGTGCCATTCCACACGTGGCTTCCGGATGCCTACTCCGAGGCCCCTTCGTCGGTCACGATGCTTCTCACCGGATTGATGTCGAAAATGGGGGTTTACGGATTTCTCCGGCTGCTCGTGCCGCTGTTCCCACAGCGCATGCAGGAACTCGCCACCCCGCTCCTCTGGCTGGCCCTCGCCACCATTGTCTTCTCTGCCTTCACCGCGCTCGCGCAGACCGATCTCAAGCGGATTTTCGCCTATTCCTCGGTCAACCACCTCGGGTATTGCCTGCTCGGGATCTTCGCCGTTGCGGCGGTGCCGGCCGGCGCGCCGGTCGCGCGCGCTGCGGCGACCAATGGCGTCCTGCTTCAGGTTTTCAACCACGGCCTCACGGCGGCCACCCTGTTCGCGTTCGTCGGATTCCTCGAGCGCCGCTCGGGTGGTTTGCGCGGGATCGCCGACTTCGGCGGGCTCCGCGCCGCGGCACCGGTTTTCGCCGGGCTGATGGGAATCGCGATGTTTTCCTCGCTCGGTCTGCCGGGGCTGAACGGGTTTGTCGGCGAGTTTCTGATCTTCAGCGGCACCTTCAAACTCGTCTGGTGGTCGGCGGCGCTTGCCGCCATCGGGCTCTTTGTCACCGCGGTCTTCCTGCTCAATATCATTCAAAAAGTCTTCACCGGCCCGCTGCCGGAGCGCTGGTCGAAATTCCCCGACCTCACCTCCGCTGAAATCCTCACCGTCGCGCCCGCGATCGCCCTGATGTTTGTTCTCGGCATTTGCCCGCAGGTGCTCATCGCCCTCTTCAACACGAAATGATTCTTAACGCCACATTTCTTTCTGCATTCGCCGGGGCCGCCCTCATCCTCCTGCTGCCGGAGCGCCGCGCACCCCTCGCCAAGTGGATCGCCCTCCTCGCGGCCCTGATCGGGCTTGGTTTCGCGAAGACCGCTTTCCTGATTTACGACAATTCGCCCGCCGCTCCGCATTTCCAATTTCTCACGCGGATCCCGTGGATCCCCCGGCTCGGGATTTCGTTCTCCACCGGGGCGGACGGCATCAGTTTGGTCATGCTGTTGCTCGCCGGGATCATCGCGGTGGCCGGCGTGCTTTTTTCGTGGAACGTCACGCACCGCCCCCGTGCGTTTTTCGCCTTTTACCTGGTCATCATCGGCGGTGTTTACGGGGTCTTCCAGAGCCTGGACCTCTTCCTGCTCTTCGTTTTCTACGAGATCGTGATCATCCCGAAATACTTCCTCATTGCGGCCTGGGGATCCACGAACCGCGAATACGGGGCGATGAAGTTGACCCTGTATTCGGCCGTCGGCAGCGCACTCGTGCTGCTCGCCCTGATCGCCACCTGCGCCGCGTCCGGCGCGCATTCGTTCGACCTCTTCACGCTCGCCGACCCGTCAAAATCGCATTTTGCCCCCGCCTTCCAGTCGTGGGCATTTCCCGTGATGTTCATCGGCTTCGCCGTGCTTGCGGGCCTCTGGCCGCTGCATACGTGGGCACCGACCGGGCACGTCGCCGCGCCGACCGCCGTCTCGATGCTGCTCGCCGGCGTCGTCATGAAACTCGGCTCGTATTCCGCCCTGCGCGTGGCCATGACGCTTTTCCCCCAGGGCCTCGAACAATGGCGGACCGTCCTCGCCGTCCTCGCGACCGCCGGCATCGTCTTCGGTGCGCTCGTGGCCCTTGCCCAAAAGGACCTCAAATTCACGGTCGGTTATTCGAGTGTCGCCCACATGGGATTCGTCCTGCTCGGTCTCATGACACTCAATCTGGCCGGCCTCGGCGGCTCCGTCCTCCAGATGTTTTCCCACGGGATCATTGGCGGGCTCCTCTTCGCCGTCGTCGGGCGCATGCTCTACGACCGCACCCACACGCGCGACATCGCGGAACTCGGCACAATGGGCCTCGCCAAAGCTCTTCCATTCGCCGCCCTCACATTCACCGTCGCCTCCGTCGCCTCGATGGGATTGCCGGGTTTCAGCGGGTTCATCGCCGAGTTCACCATCCTCAAAGGGTCATGGATCTCCCTGCCGTTTTTTCTCGTTCCCGCCGGTCTGGGGATCGTGATCACGGTTGCCTTCACGCTCCGCGCCCTTCAACGCACGTTTTATCCGTCCGGAGAATCCCCCGCGCATGCCCATGTGTTTGATCCGATTTCTTTCCCCGAAAAGCTCGGCGCGCTCCTGCTGATGGCTGCGACCCTGGCTGTCGGGCTGTTTCCCTCAACGCTCATGGATCCGATTCTGCGAAGCCTTCAGAGCCCGTTGATGCACCGGCTCCTCACGGAGGCCACAAAATGACAAACCTGCTCCTTGCGTTGGCTCCCGAATCCCTTCTCGTTCTCGCCGCCCTGGTGGTTCTCGGGCTCGGGGTTTCTGTGCCGAAAGCCAGATCGTTGATCACGGCGGCCACTCTGCTGGGTGGTTTCGCAGCCGCCGCAGCGATCCTCCTGCTTCCTGTCGATGGAAATTTCCTGCACGGCATGGTTGTCGTCGACCCGGTGGCCCGGATGTTCAAACTGGTGATCCTTGGGCTCGGGCTGGTCGCCGTCGTTTTCGCGTCCGACTCGTTCCCGGAAATCCACTTTGCCGAGTCCCTGGCGCTGATCCTGTTCGGCACGGTTGGCATGATGCTGCTGACCGGAACCGAGGACCTTCTGATGATTTTCATCGCGCTCGAACTGGCGAGCATCCCGCTCTACATCCTCGCCGCGTTCGCCAAAGAGGGCCGTTCCTCCGCCGAGGCCGGGCTGAAATACTTCCTCATCGGGAGCCTCTCGGCCGCCTTCCTTCTCTATGGCCTGAGCCTGATCTACGGGGTGACCGGGAGCACCAACCTCCCAATCATCTCGAATCACTCAGGAATTCCCGATCCGCTATTGATCGCCGGAATCGTCCTGACCCTCGCGGGCTTCGCGTTCAAGGTCGCCGCCGTGCCGTTCCAGCTTTGGGCACCGGATGTCTATGAAGGCGCGCCCACGGCGGTCGCCTCGCTGGTCGCGTCGGGCTCGAAGGTCGCCGGTGTTTTCATCCTCGCGAAGATCCTGGCCATCGGGCTCGGGCCTTGGGCGGGATCGGCCGGATGGGGGCAATTCCTGCCCGGCTGGGTGCCGGTGCTCGCGCTCATGGCCGCCGCCTCGGTCATTCTCGGAAACCTCGCCGCGCTGGTCCAATCGAACGTCAAGCGGCTTCTCGCCTACTCCGCCATCGCACACGGCGGCTATCTTCTCATCGGGCTTTGCTCCACCGGAGAAGACAGCCTGACCGCCGTTCTGTTTTACGTGGTCATTTACGCGCTGACCACCGCAGGGGCCTTCGGCACCGTGGTCATCGTCGAGAAACAACGCGGCGGATCATCCCTGGAGGACTTCGATGGATTGGCAAAATCCTCCCCTGTGCTCGCGCTCTGCCTCTTGGTGTTTTTGATCTCCCTCGCCGGCATCCCGCCTTTCGTGGGGTTCTTCGGAAAATTCTATCTGTTCACCGCCGCGCTCGCAAACCCCGCGCTCCTCTGGCTTGTGATCCTGGCGATCGCAATGAATGCCGTCTCGCTCTACTACTACCTCATCGTCCTGAAACACGCCTTTGTCCTTCCCGCGAAGGAGGACCTCCGTCCCGCCAATGCCCCGGCCTCGAGATTTCTTGTCGCCGCCCTGGCCCTCTCGGTTCTTGCCCTCGGGCTGGCCCCGAACCTTCTCCTCGCCCCGTTGGCGAAGAACATGCCGCCACAAATCTCCGCGCGGAAAGTCTTTCTCCAATGAACCCCGACCACCTGCTTCTGACGATTTTTCTCGCCGTCGCGATCGTTTTCCCGTTGATCCCGCTCGCGATGGCCTGGGCATGGGCGCGCCTGTTCTCGCCCGCCAAGCCCGGAAATGACAAGCAGAGCAGCTACGAATGCGGCATCGAGTCCGCAGGGCCCGCACATGTCCAATTCCAATCCCACTACTACCTCTACGCGCTCGTCTTCCTCGTTTTCGATGTCGAAACCGTTTTCCTCATGCCTTTCGCAGCCGCGTTTTTGAATCTCCCCTTCTCCGCGTTTCTTGCCCTCATGGTGTTCCTTCTGCTTCTCGTCGAGGGCCTCGTCTGGGCCTGGGCCAAGGGCATCCTGGCCTGGAAGTGATTGGCGCGGGATTGCGACTCAGCCTTCCCCGGCTTTCAATTCGAGTTTTGAAAGCCGGTGGATCAGCCACGCCGCTATGTCAAAATCATCGCCAAGCGCCGCAAGCGCGGGCTTTGAGGGGGTGCTGCATTTCTCGATGTCTGCGGAGAACCTGACTCGGATTTCCTCTGCGGGCGGGCCGTGGGGTTTGCTTGCCTCGTGGTATTTCGCGACATCCTCCTGATCGAGCGTGGATGTGGCACGGGCCGAGAGGGCGATCCCGTTTTTCAGCCATCCCCGGAGTCCGTCCGCGATTTTCCTGTCTTCCGTCGGCAGCGAGGCGAAGGTGTCCGCGAATTCCCCGACCGCCTCGCCGATGTGGCGGATGGTGTGCAGCCACGCACGCAGGCGCTGGACACGAAGGGATTGCCCGGCGTCCAGCGGGCTTTCCGAGGCGAGCCTCACGCAAAAATTTTCAATGGCGGCCGCCAGCGAGATGAAGTCCGGCGAGGTGTGGTTCTCGGGATCCGGGGATTCGCGCCCGCTCGATTCCACCCCGACTCCCGCGAGCAGGCGTCCGAGTTCCTTCGGAAGAAGGTCCAGCGCCGAGGCCGGGTCCGCGAGCGCCTGGGTGGTCAGAAACGCCGGGGCCCCGGCCTGCGGGGCCGGGTCGTTCGGCCACAACTTTTTCAAGAGTCGCGAGCAGGTTGGCAGCAGCGGCATCAACACGATCGCGGGCAGAAGATTCGAGAGCAGGAAAACGAAGGCGAGCCGGACCGACGGTCCCCCGGTCACATCCCGCAGCAGGGGACCGACCAGGGGAACGCCGATCGCCTCGAGAGAGAAAAGTCCCATCATCAACACCCCGCTGAACGCGCAGAAAAGATCTTCCATCCGGACCAGGCGCAAGGCATCGCCTTTCATGCCGACCGAGAGAAACAGCCGGAGGATAATCGCCCCGAGATTCGTGCCGTAGATGACCGGTATGGCCTGCGAAACCGGGATCGCCCCGGCTCCGGCCAGCGTGATCACGAGCATCGCGGCCCCGGTGTTCGACTGCAGGATCGCGGCTGCGGCGATGCCGCACAAAAAAGCCAACCCCGGACATCCCAGCGCGGCATCAAGGCCGGTGTGAAACCATGTCTCATTCTTGAGGGGGGCCGCCCCCGTCCCCATCTCGCCAAGGGCAAAGAGGATCATCCCCACGCCGAGCAGGGCACCCGCAATCGTGTTCCAGGGTTTCGCGCGCACCGAGCCCATGAAAATCCCGGCCCCGCCGACCAGGCAGGCCACGAACGGGTGGATGTTGACAGCCGCGAGGAAGGCGAGCGCCGTGAGCCCGACATTGCACCACACCACGACGATCCTCGCGGCGGATGTCCGGATCAGGCCGCTCCCGACCATGCTCACCAGGATGAATGTGACCGCCGTGGCGCTCTGCATGAGCGCCCCGGCCACGAGCCCGAGCAGGGCTGCCAGAAAGGGTGTGTGGGTGGCGGATTTGACCAGTTTCCGGAAACCGCCCCCGCTCAATTGCCGCAGGTTCTGGCCGACGAGTTGAAGTCCCAGAAAGAACAGTCCCAGCCCGAGGATGAGGCTGTTCAAGGGGGACATCGACATGCCCTCCATCCTCTCGCGGGCCGCCCGCGCTTTGCAAGCGCGATCAGGTCAGAGCGTTAAGTGAACTCTTGTTTTTCAAAACCAATGCATGTCCATTCTTCCTGAGTTCGCAGGATACATACAGGCTTTGAAAGTGGCAAAAACCGTTGGTTGCACCGGCGGCTGTTTCGTGTTTAGGCTCTGCTTCCCCTATGGCAAAAAGCACCGCTTCCACCGGCATCGAGTCCCACCTCATCGAAAAACGCGTTTTTAAACCCGCGAAAGAATTCTCCAAAAAGGCGCTGGTCTCAGACCCCGTCGCCTACAAAAAGCTCCTCGCGGAATCGGTCAGGAACCCGGAAAAATTCTGGGCCAAGGAGGCGTCCGCATTGGTCTGGAAAAAAAAGTGGACCCGCGTGCTGGACTGGAAACCGCCGTTCGCCAAGTGGTTCGTCGGCGGACGCCTGAACGCGAGCGAGAACTGCCTGGACCGGCATCTCGACAGCCCGCGCCGGAACAAGGCGGCCATTATCTGGGAGGGCGAGCCGGGCGAGCGCCGCACCCTCACCTACCACCAGCTCCACCGCGAGGTCTGCATTTTCGCGAACATCCTCAAACGCAACGGGGTCAAGCCGGGCGACCGGGTTTTGATTTACATGCCGCCGATCCCGGAAGCGGTGATCGCCATGCTCGGATGCGCGCGCATCGGGGCGATCCACAACGTGGTTTTCGGCGGGTTCAGCAGCGAGAGCATCAAGGACCGGATCGCCGACAGCGGGGCGACGGTGGTGGTCACCGCCGACGGCGGCTACCGTCGCGGCCAGATCGTGACGCTCAAACAAAATGTCGACCACGCCCTCGAAGGAACGGGCCAGATCCGCCGGGTGATCGTCTTCCGGCGCACCCACCTGGACATCCACATCCAGGAAGGGCGCGACGTCTGGTGGCACCGCGAAGCCGAATACGTCGACGCCAAATGCCCGCCGCACCCGGTGGACAGCGAGCACCCGCTCTTCATCCTCTACACGAGCGGCTCCACGGGAAAACCGAAGGGAATCCTCCACACGACCGGCGGCTACCTCACGCAGACGGCCGCGACGACAAAATACATTTTCGACCTGCGCGAGAACGACGTCTACTGGTGCACGGCGGATATCGGGTGGATCACCGGGCACAGCTACCTCGTTTATGGCCCGCTCGCGAACGGAGCCACCTGCGTGATGTATGAAGGCGCCCCGAACTGGCCGGAGCCGGATCGCTTCTGGAGGATCATCGCCGAGTTCGGAGTCACCATCCTCTACACCGCTCCGACAGCCATCCGGGCCTTCATGAAGTGGGGCGATGACTGGCCAAAAAAACACGACCTGTCCTCGCTCCGCCTGCTGGGAACAGTCGGCGAGCCGATCAACCCCGAGGCCTGGATGTGGTATCACAAGCACATCGGGCACGGGCGCTGCCCGATCGTCGACACCTGGTGGCAGACCGAGACCGGCGCGATCATGATCTCCCCCCTGCCCGGCGTGACCCCTCTCAAACCCGGCACCGCGACGCTCCCTTTTTTCGGCATCGACGCCGCCATCGTGGATGACGACGGCAGGGAGGTCGGCCCGCTGGAGGGAGGAAAACTCGTCGTGCGCAAGCCGTGGCCTTCCATGCTGCGGACCATCTACGGGGACAAGCCACGCTACCGGTCGCAATACTGGAGCGAGGTCAAGGGATGCTACTTCACCGGCGACGGGGCCCGCAGGGACAAGGACGGGTATTTTTGGATTGTCGGACGCATCGACGACGTCCTCAATGTCGCCGGGCACCGCCTGGGCACCGCCGAGGTGGAGAGCGCGCTCGTCTCACACCACGAGGTCGCCGAAGCGGCGGTCGTCGGCAGGCCGGACGACATCAAAGGTCAGGCCGTCGTGGCATTCGTGACGCTCCGTTCCGGCCACAAGGCCAGCAAGGAACTCGCCGAGATGCTCCGGCGGCACGTCGCGCATTCCATCGGTGCCATCGCCAAGCCGGATGACATCCGCTTCACCGAGGTTCTCCCGAAAACCCGCAGCGGAAAAATCATGCGCCGCCTCCTCAAGCAGGTCGCAGCCGGCACCGCGATCACCGGCGACACCACGACGCTCGAGGACTTCAGCGTCCTCACCAAGCTGCGCTCCGCCGACGAGTGAGCGAATCGACGACATGTCGATAACGCGAGGGAAGGCGAAGCTCCATCCTGGGAGGGCGAAGCTCCGTCTGAGCCGTAATAAATGGGCTCACACGGAGGTTCGCCCTCCCATCGTTGGCGTTACGCGCGGATTGGGGTGCGGCGTTGGGCCTTGACACCGCCCCGCACGGCACCTCTTATGCGGAGCCTATGAGGTTTCCGCTCGCGCTGACCGCCCGGATTGCGGGCTACATCATCGGAAAAAAGATCCGGGGGATCGGGAAATTTGCCACGGTCCTGCAACTGGAGCCGCTCCACACCTGCAACCTCACCTGCACCGGCTGCGGGCGCATCCGCGAGTATTCGCAATCCCTGAAGGATGTCATGCCGCTGGAGGATTGTCTGGGTGCTGCGGAGGAATGCGGTGCGCCGATGGTGTCGATCTGCGGGGGGGAGCCGCTGATTTACCCGCACATCGAGGGCCTCGTCGCCGGCCTGCTCGCGCAAAAGCGGATCGTCTATATCTGCACGAACGGGATGTTCATGCGCAAAAAAATGCGCGACCACCTCGCGGACGAGTTCGCCAGAACCCCCGCGCGCACCGGCCCGAAGATCGAAGTGCTCGTCTCCGAGGAACTGCTCACGCCGGAGCAGGCGTCCGAAATCCGCAGCGGAAAACCCCAGGCCCTCAACCCGATCGCCCCGTCCCGGTGGATGTATTGGAACGTCCACCTCGACAGCCTCGAACGCACGCATGATCTCATTGTCGAGCGCGAGGGCGTTTTCAAGGAATGCATCGCCGCGATTCGCATGGCCAAAATCCTCGGATACCAGGTCGCCACCAATACCACGGTCTACAAGGAAACCGACATGCGCGAGGTCGGGCAGATGTTCGATTACCTCTCCTGGCTCGGGGTGGACGGGCACACGATCTCGCCCGGCTACGACTACGACGCCGCGAAGGAAGACATGAGGAAACGCCTCGACCTCGATCCGGAAAACTTTTTCCTCACCCGCGAGATGACGAAGAAAAAGTTCAGGGACATCCGCGCCTGGGGCGAAAAATACAACCTGTTCGGGACCCCGATCTACCTGGATTTCCTCGCGGGGCGGCGCGATCTCACCTGTTCGGCCTGGGCGATCCCGACCAGAAACGTCCGCGGTTGGAAAGGCCCCTGCTACCTCATGACCGACGCGCACCACGCCAGCTACCGCGACCTGATCGAAAAAACCCCGTGGGACGACTACGGCGTCGTGAACAGCAAGGCCCGCGACCCGCGCTGCGAGAACTGCATGGTCCACTGCGGATACGAGCCCAGCGCCACCCTCGGCCGCGATGCCAAGCCCGGCGACACCTGGGCGAACATCGCATTCAATTTCGGCAGGAAGCCCCCCCTCCGCGCCGAAGGGGCCTCGGTCGATCCCTTCAACGGGGTCTCGGCAGGTAACGGCCATAAAACCGGACGTCCGAACAAGCTGCCGGTCGGGTGAGCCCGCTCATGGAACGGTCCGCAAATGCCGGTTTATCCCGGATGCGGCGGAGGGCTATGTCATTTTTGCGGGATCGACCATCCGGTCGTATTCCCCGGCGGTGACGAACCCGAGTTTCAGCGCGGCCTCGCGGAGGCCGAGGTCGTTGTCGAGGGCGTAGCGCGCGACGCGCGAGGCTTTGTCGTAGCCGATGAGCGGGCCGAGCGCGGTCACGAGCATGAGCGAGCGCCCGACGAACATCTTGATGCGCCTCAAATCCGGTTCCACCCCCTCGACAAGGAACCTGCGGAAATTCGTGCATCCTCCGGAAAGGAGGCGGGTGGACTGGCAGATGCCGGCGATGAGGAGCGGCTTGTAAACATTCATTTCGAGGTGTCCGCCCGATCCTCCGATGCTGATGGCGACATCGTTGGCCATGACCTGCGCGGCAAGCATGGCGAGCGCCTCGCACTGCGTGGGGTTCACTTTGCCCGGCATAATCGAGGAGCCCGGCTCGTTCGTCGGGATGAGGATTTCTCCCAGCCCGCAGCGGGGGCCGCAGCCGAGGAGGCGGATGTCATTCGCAATTTTGAACAGCGACACGGCGAGCGTCCGGAACGCCCCATGCAAATGGACCAGGGCGTCGTGCGCGCCCTGCGCGGCAAATTTGTTCGGAGCCGTGACGAACGGCAGCCCGGTCAGCTCGGCGATCCGGGCGGCGGCCGCGGTGCCGAAGCCGGGAGGGCAGTTGAGCCCGGTGCCCACGGCCGTGCCGCCGAGGGCGAGCTCGCAAACGTCCGGCAGCGCGGACCGGATGCGGCCCGCGCCAGCGTCCAGCATCGCGGCGTAGCCGGAAAACTCCTGGCCGAGCGTGAGTGGAGTGGCGTCCTGCAAGTGGGTGCGCCCGATTTTCACGATATCCTTCCACGCTTCGGCCTTGGCCGAAATGGAGTCGCGCAGCGATTCGACGGCGGGGATCAGCCGGGCGTGGGCACCGGTGGCGGCCGCGATGCACATCGCGGAAGGGAATGAGTCGTTCGACGACTGCGACATGTTTACATGGTCGTTCGGGTGGACGGGTGTCTTGCTGCCGAGACTGGTGCCGGCGAGCTGGCAGCAGCGGTTCGAGAAGACTTCGTTGACGTTCATGTTGAACTGCGTGCCGCTGCCGCTCATCCACACGTGCAGGGGGAACTGGTCCGCGTGCTGCCCGGCGAGGATTTCGTCGGCGACCTTCACGATGAGATCCAGGGCCTTGTGGGGGAGCCGTCCCTCGCGGTGATTCGCGAGCGCGGCGGCCTTTTTGAGGATCGCGTAGGCGGGGATCATCTCGCGCGGCATGAGGTCGGTGCCGATGGAAAAATGTTCCAGCGCGCGCTGGGTCTGAGCGCCCCAGAGTTTGTCCGCCGGGACGCGGACTTCTCCGAGGCTGTCCGATTCGGTGCGATCTGGGGAACTCATGGGGTTTCCACAGTTACCCGGCTCGCCCGCAAAATCCAATGCCGGATTCCGGCGGGCGGGCGCATCTTTTGTCGCGACCATAGTGGTGGGCCGGTGTTTAGTGAGTGGCGTGCCTCTGATTGAATCCCTCTTCCGCCCCCCGTGGTATCTGCGGAACTGTCACGTCCAAACAATCCTGCCGGTGTTGGGCTCCCGGGGCGTGAGGCCGGTGTTCCGGAGGGAACGGCTCGAGTTGCCGGACGGGGATTTTCTCGATCTCGACTGGATCGGGTCCGGCCACAAGAGGCTCGCGATTTTGTGCTCGGGCCTGGAGGGAAACTCGCGCGACGCGGGGATGCTCCGGCTCGCGGGAAGTTTTGAGGCGTCCGGATGGGATGTCCTGTCGTGGAATTACCGCGGTTGCAGCGGCGAGTTGAACCGCCTGGTCCGATCCTATCACAGCGGGGCGACCGAGGACCTCGCGGCTGTCGTTGCGCGTGCGGGCGGGAGGCCGGTCGCGCTCGTGGGCTGCAGCATCGGCGGCAACCTTGTGCTGAAGTATCTCGGCGAGGCACCTCCCCCGGAAAACATCCTCGCGGCCGCCGCGATTTCCGCTCCAGTGGATCTCGCGTCCACAGCCCGGGCGCTCGACCGGAAAGCCGGCAACCGGATTTATTTGCGGCGGCTTATCGCGAGCCTTTCCGCGAAAGTGCGCGCCAAAGCGGCGGCCATGCCCGGGCGCATCAGCTTGGACGGGTTGACCGGCCTGCATGGATTCGAGCATTTCGACGACCGCTACACGGCGCCGATGCACGGGTTTCTCGGTGCCGAAGACTACTGGACAAAATGCAGCGCGCGGCAATTCCTTCACGGCATCACCGTGCCGACGCTTTTCCTCAGCGCCAGAGACGACCCGTTCCTGACGCCGGAGTCGTTCCCTTTTTCCGAGGCGGCAGACAACCCGCAAATCGCCCTCGAAGCTCCGGATCACGGCGGGCATCTCGGGTTCCTGGACGCCGACGGATTCCGGATCGGGAGCCGCGTCCCCGGGTTTCTTTCCCGTTTCGTCCCGTGAAGCGCAGACCCCGAGGCCCAGGTCCGCCGGGTTGGCCTCCTCGACTCCGATGTGCCGCTGCAAATTTCCCAGCCGCGCCCGCCCCGTCCATGAGACGGACGGCGGTTGGCCCGGAGTCGGCGATCGAAGATCTCAGTGATCGGCCGCCTTCTCGGCACCCAGGCCGGTATTGGCCCTGACCTTCAATTCGGCGAAGAGTTTCTCCGCCGACGGTTCGCGCGAGAGGAACGTGCCCAGGAACGCCCCCAGAAATCCGAGTGGGATGCTGATGATCGCCGGGTTCTTCAACGGGAACCAGGGGGTCTTCATGAAGTCCGGGCTCACCAGGATCAGCGCGATGCTGGAGACGAGTCCCACCAGCAACCCGGCCACCGCCCCGGTCGTCGTAAACCGTTTCCAGAAGATCGAGAACACGATCACCGGCAGGTTCGCGCTCGCGGCGACGGCAAAGGCCAGCCCGACCAGAAAAGCGACGTTCACGCCCGGCCCGAGCAGGATCGCGATCCCGATTGCGGCGGCCCCGACGACGAATGCCGTGATCCGGGCGACCTTCACTTCCTCGCCCGGACGCCGTTCCTTTCCGCGGTGGATGACATTCGTGAAAAAGTCGTGTGCGAAACTCGTGCTCGCGCTGATCGTGAGCCCGGCGACCACCGCCAGGATCGTGGCGAACGCGACCGCGCTGATGAACGCGAAGAAAACCTCGCCGCCGAGCTCGTGCGCGAGCTGCGGGGCGGCCATGTTCGTGCCGCCGTGGGCTTTCAGGTAATCCGGCCCGAGCAGGCTCGCCGCCCCGAACCCGAAGAACGTCGTCATGATGTAGAAGAGGCCGATGATGATCATCGCCCACACGACGCTCGCCCGCGCGGTCTTCGCGTCGGGCACGGTGTAGAACCGGATCAGGATGTGCGGGAGCCCGGCCGTCCCGAAAACGAGCGCCATGCCGAGCGAAATCTGGTCCCACGGGTTCTTGAAAAGCAGGCCGGGAGCCAGAAAATCCCGCGTCAGGATCTCGCCGTTCGCCCCGGTCGAGGTGATCGCGGTCAGCGAAGTGAAAAATTTTCCGAGATCGAAATCGAACTTGTCCAGCACCAGGATGCTCAGGAACACGCTTCCGCTCATCAACAGGATCGCCTTGATGATCTGGACCCACGTCGTCGCCAGCATGCCGCCGAAGACGACGTAGACGACCATCAGGACCCCAACCCCGACGACCGCCATCTCGTAGCTCACGCCGGGGATCAACTGCCGGACCAGCGTCCCGGCCCCCACCATCTGGGCGATCATGTAGAACACCGACACCGTCAGCGTGCTCAGCGCCGCCGCCGCCCGGACCGGACGCGGTTTCAGGCGATACGCCAGCACGTCGGCCATCGTGTATTTCCCCGCGTTCCGCAACGGCTCGGCCACGACGAAAAGGACGGTCAGATACGCGACCAGGAACCCGACCGAATACATGAACCCGTCGTATCCGTTGAAGGCGATCATGCCCGCGATCCCGAGGAAGCTCGCCGCGCTCATGTAGTCGCCCGCGACCGCGAGCCCGTTCTGCCATCCGGTGATCCGGCGGCCGGCCGCGAAATACGCGCTCGCCCCGGACGACTTCCGCGCGCTGAAATACGTGATGACCAGCGTCGCCGCGACAAAGGCCAGGAACATGAAAAGCGCCGTCCGGTCGCCCGGTGCCGAAAGGGCTGCAGCCGCGATCATTCGGCCCCCTTGTTCTGGAATTTCGCGATGATCGCCGCCGCCCGCTTGTCCCACCCCGCCGCCACCGCGACATAGAGGAACGCCAGCACCCAGGCCATGAGGAACTGCGAAAACGCGAACAGATACGCCACGTTCACCGCGCCCCACACCCGCGTCTCCATCAGCTTGGGAAACCACCCGGCCCCGACCGGCAGCGCGAAGTAGTAAACCACGAAAACCGCCGTCGCGGGTGCCACGAACGCCGCCTTCGCCTTCAGCAGCGAAACGAAATCCGGGTCCGCCTCGATCCCCTCCCAATCCGCCAGCGCCGCATCCTCCGCTCCCGTCCGCTCGTGCGCGGGCTTCTCCGGCGGACGCCCCAACGGAGCGATGTCCGTCGGTGCTGCGGATTCAGGTGTCAGATCGCGCGCGTCTCGTCCGGGGGAACTCATGACGGAGATCAATATTGGAAGATGGGGAGGTTGTCCAGCGAGAGTCGGGGAGCCACCCTGCAGGCTCATTCCGCATCCATCGGCGCGAGCCACGGGGGGCTCGTTCGCAGAACTGCCGGAGCGGGCGGCACCAGGACCGAAGCAGCCCGCTGCTTGTCGCCGGAAATCAAGCGGCCAAGATCAGCTCCGCTTCGCGGCCCGCGTGATACATCGCCTCGGTGTTTGCCAGCGGCGTGCCGGGCGCGAGGTTGTTGCCTTCGCGGAGCACGAACCGCCCGCCGCCGAGAACCCCCGAACTGAGGATCCGCCGCACCTCGTCGCGCACTTCGCCGGGGTTGGCCCGCATGAGGAAATCCACGTGCGGGCCGCCTTGGAGGCGCACGTCTGGCCCGAGCCTCCTTCTCATTGCCCCGAAATCCACCGGGAATCCCGTGTCAAAGGTTTTGATATCCAGTTCTTCGACCAATGTTTCGAAGTGGCGCGTGGAGTCGCCGCAGAGGTGGATGCCGCGGGGCGATGGCAACTGCCCGGCCAGCGCGTCGCAGAGTCGGCGGTGGTGCGGCAACACGTGCTCGCGATACATGGCCGTCGAGATCAGGGCGACGCTGTCGTCCGCAAAGCCGAAGTCCTTTTGCGGCACGGGCAATCCCCCCGCCTTCCGCCACGCGGTCATCCGCTGGACTGCGGCTTCCGTGAGAAAGGCCAGGAGCCCGTGCAGGCGATCCGGGTCATCCGCCATCGTCTCGCAGACGAAGTCGGCACCGAATAAATTGCACGCGACTGTCAGCGGCCCGTCGGTGCCGAGAAACGGGACCCCCACCTCGATCAGGCGCCCGAGAAAGGTCTCCCGCCCGGCCCTCGCCTTGAAGTGTTCCCAATACTCGAGGCCGCGCGCCATCAACCCGCCAAACGGGTCGGGCAGGCCGTTTTCCATGACCCGCTCGGGCGCATCGGAAAAATCGGGCAGCGTGTCGGGCACCTGGCCGGGAAAGTAGTGGAGGCCGCAACCGAGCCAGCCTGCCTCGTAGTAGTTCTGGAAATCGGGGCAGACGGTCCACTTTTCCGGCAGCCCAAGCTCGGCGTCTTGCAGCAGGTTGAACTTGTTCCAGCGCTGGAACTGGAGCTGGGAATCGAACATGACATCCGGATCTTCGGAATAGCTCTTGAAATCGAGCCCGCCGGGGTTCGCTCCGTCGTTATACATGAAATATCGCGTGTTCGTGCCCAGGATGACCGGGATGCGCGCCGTCGGGCGACCCGCGTTGAAGTCGGCCCACAGCGCGGCTTGTCCGGCGTTGTGCCCCGCAAAATCAAAGCGGGCGAAATCGGGGTGGGCGAACCGGTCGGTGGGCAAGAGGGCGGGAGCAGGCATGGTTTTTGGTGCGGTTGAAATGTGGTCGCGCGGCGCTGTCAGTATCCGGCGAGACGGGCGGACGGAAGGGGGGCCTTGTATTGGTAGTCCGGCTCGGACTCCTGCCGCATTTGGATGGCGGCGATTTCTTTCCAGGTGGCGATCAGGCCGTGCGGGCAGGGGGGCAAGTCGTGTTTGATCAGGGCGTGCAGCCTGCCGAGCCTGTAGCAGGGCACGGCGGCGAACATGTGGTGTTCGATGTGGAAGTTCATGTGCCAGTAGAGGAACTGAACGACCGGGTTGACGGTGAATGTCCGGCAGCAGAGGCGGAAGTCCGACACGTTGTCCTGCAGTCCGTTGTGCTGGGTGTTGTTGCAGAGGAAGAACAACCAGCTTCCGTAGAACGGGGCGAACGTCACGAGCACGGGGACCATCCAAAGCTGAAAGCAGATCGAAACGGCCAGGATCAGCGCGTGACCGGCGAGGAGGAGGCGCGCCCACCGGATCGGGGCGCGGCGCTTTTCCGGTTCGCCGGGGGGGAAAAGTTTCAGCTCCCACTCGCCGGAAAATTTCCCGCGAGCGAGGCGGACGGTTTCTTTGACGGCATGGATGAACCCCATCGGGTTCAGCGAGCTTTGCAGGAAGAACTGCCGGATGAGGATTTTGATGGGCAGCACGACCTCCAGGTCTTCCGGCGGGTGGAGCGTGTAGCGGTGGTGCCGCGCGTGGCTCTTCTCGAAGACCTCGAAATTGATCCAGCCGAGGAAGGCGAACACCCGCAGGAACACGCGGTTCAGAACTTTCGTCTTGAAGACCGTCCCGTGCCCGAGTTCGTGAACGGCGTTGATCTGAAAGGCGTAGCAGATGCCGTGGAGCAAGACCAGTGCGACCAGTGCCGGGACCGGCCAATGGCCGGCCGCGTAGAATGCCAGGCCCCCGGTCAGGATGAGGACGCCGAGGTAGCCGAGGGACTGCACCCACCCCAGCAGATCGCTGCGTTCGTGAAGGGCTTTCAACAGATCCGGGCGGACGGGGGACCGGTACCAGTCCACCGCCTGTGGTTTGTTTTCCGTGTTCATGCCGACACTGTAGCGCAGGGATTCGCGGCTGGCTTTCAGGCGCGTATTGCGATACAAAATCAAACATGCCAAAAGCGCCGATCCCCGACCGGGTTGTCCTGGACCTGCGTCCGTCGGGCATCCCCGAGGTGCCGATGTTGGGGCGGTATAACTTCACCCATGCCCACAGCGGCCTCGTGGGGCACGCGCATCCCGGCGCGATGGAAATTTGCTTTTTGGCGAAGGGCACGCAGATCTACCGCGTGGGGCGGCGGGACTACGTGCTGCGCGGCGGAGACGTCTTCGTCACCTTCCCCGGGGAGGAACACAGCACGGGAGAAGCCCCGCAGGAAAAGGGCATCCTGTATTGGATCCTTTTCATCCTGCCCCGCAAGCCCGGGTATTTTTTGAACTGCCCCCCTGCGGACGCGCGCAAATTGGTGGCGCGGCTGCGGGCGATCCCCCACCGCCACTTTTCCGGGAGTCCCCTGCTCCAGACGCTGCTCGACGAAGTCATGTCCGCAGCCAGGCACAAGCGGGATCCCCTGCGCCGGATCGCGCTGGGCGTGAAGCTCGTGGAATTTCTCCTGGGCATCCTCGCATGCTCGCGCAAAAATCCGAGGCCCGGCCTGTCGGCAGGCATCAGCGGGGTCCTGCATCATATCGACGCCCGGATCGAGGACCCTTTGCCCGTCGCGGATCTGGCGGAGCTGATGGGGCTGTCCGTCTCGCGTTTCAAGGCGCGCTTCAAGCGCGAGATCGGCATCCCGCCCGCCGAGTATGTGCTGCGCTGCAAGATCACCGCGGCAAAAAAGCTGCTTGTCCGTCCGGGTGCGACCGTGACCGATGCCGCGTTCCGGTTCAGCTTTTCCTCGTCGCAATACTTCGCGACCGTGTTCAAGCGTTACACGGGAAAAAATCCCGGCTCCCTGCTGCCGCAGCGTGCCGGGCCCGGGTGGCGCCAGTCTGAGGTTCCCAAGGCAAAAAGGCAATCAACCACCTGCCAGACAGGAAGTTCAAAAGAGCCGAAAAACCCAGTGTTTATGCGGCTTCCCGCCTGTTCTTGGCCTGGAACTTCAGGTTAGATTCCGAGGGAAAGCTGGGGGGCGGGCGGGGGGCGGAATGCGCCCACATTGTATTCGAACGGCCTCTCGGAATATTCCTCCCTGGCGCGGCACCGCGAAAACAGCGTCTGGATTTGGTCCGACCAGAAGCCTCCCCCGGTCATCCGCTCCCCGAATCTCGAGGAATGGAGCGCCCCGCCCCGCAGGTCGCGGATGCGGTCCAGGATTTTGTCGGCGCTCCCGGGCACGTGTTCCTCGAGCCAGGAGATGAAGATTTCCTTCACCGCGTGCGGGAGGCGGATGATGCTGTAGGACGCGCGCAATGCCCCCGCCTGCCGCGCGGCGCGGAGGATGGCCGGAATTTCGTGGTCGTTCAGCCCGGGGATGACCGGCGCGATGACGACCCCGGACGGGATTCCCGCCTGCGCGAGTTTTGCGATGGCGTCGAGACGGTGGGTCGGCAGCGAGGCGCGCGGTTCGAGGCGGCGCGAGAGTTCCGGGTCGAGCGATGTCAGGGTGATGTGGACCGAGGACAGGCGCTCCGCAGCCATTCCGGCGAGAATGTCGAGGTCGCGCGTAACGAGGTGGTTTTTCGTGATGATCCCGACCGGGTTGCGGAATTCCGCCAGGACCTGGAGGCACTGCCTCGTGAGGCCGAGGCGTTTTTCGACCGGCTGGTAGCAATCCGTGATGGTGCTCATGGCCAGCACCTCCGGCGTCCAGCCGGGCGACGCGAGCTCCTCGCGGAGAAGCTCGGCGGCGTTCTCTTTCACGATGATGCGCGTCTCGAAATCCAGCCCGGAGGAAAACCCGAGATACTCGTGGTAGGGCCTCGCGTAGCAATACGGGCAACCGTGTTCGCAGCCTCGGTAGGGGTTGAGGCTCGCGCTGAAGCTGATGTCCGGGCTGTCGTTGCGCGAGATGATCGAACATGCGGACTCGCGGAGGAACTGCGTGCGGGGGTTGCGGTCCGTCGGCTCCTCCAATTCCACAGTCAGGCGTTCGAACCGGTTGGGCGGGTTGTCTGCGGCGCCGCGGGACGGGATCTTCATGGTGGGGGGGCGGGGCCGGACTTGAGCTTTTTCAGCTTCGGGGCGATGACGGCGCAGCTGTAGGGGGAGCCGGGATTGCGCTCGTAGAAATCCTGGTGGTGTTCTTCCGCCGGGTAAAATTCCTTGCCCCCGACGATCTCGGTCACGATCGGCTGGCGGAACCTCGCCTGCGCGTCCGCCTTGGATTTTTCCGCGGCGGCGCGCTGTTCCGGGTTTTGCGCGACGATGATCGAGCGGTATTGGGTCCCGGAGTCGGCACCCTGGCGGTTCAGGGTCGTCGGATCGTGCGCGTCCCAGAAAAGATCCAGAACTTTTCGGTAGGAGGTCGATGCCGGGTCGAAAGTGATCTCGACGACTTCGGCATGGCCGGTTTTTCCCGTGCAAACCTGCTCGTAGGTCGGGTGGGGCACCGTCCCGCCCGCGTATCCGCTGATCACCGACTTGATGCCCGGCTGGCCGTGATAGACGGCTTCCACGCACCAGAAACACCCTCCGCCCAAAACCGCTTTTTCGTCAGCGGCCATGGCAGGGGCGAGCAGGGCGAGAATCGCTGGAAGAATTTTCACGGGGGCGGTTTTCCATCACCAATGTTCGACCATCATGGCGAGGTCATCCGAGATGGAGTCGAGTTTTTTCAGGTCCTTGCGGCGGCCTTTTTCGGGTTTGACTCCGGCGTTCCTCAGGAGGGTGAGCATGTCGCGGATGTCGCGGTTTTTCCCGGAGGGAACATCCTCTCCGGAGCCGAGCGCCTCGACCCGGAACTTGATGGAGTCGATCTGTTCGTCCAGCCGCGCGGCAATGGAATCCAAGGTCCCGTGGCAGGCCCCGCGAAACGCCTCGAGTTCCTCCAACAGAGCTTTCGCGGGTGATGCCTCGGTGAGCCCGGTTTTCATCGTGCAGGACTCAAGCACAGTTGTTAGCTTTGCACAAGCCGGGAAACTGGCGACCACTCCTGTCCAATGGACCACCTTCTTCCCCGGGCTTCGACAGGGATCCTCAACAAACCCTGACCAGCGCGGGCAGCCGGACCGTTGCCACTGCGGCGGTGATTTCATGCCGTCCGCCCGACCAGGCCGCGAGAATCCGCGCGTAGATTTCGAGCTGGGCCCTGTATCGCGCGGCGATCTCCGCCGCCTCCCCCTGGTCGGTTTTGAAATCCACGAGAAGAATGCGGCCTTTTCCGGCCCTTGCCGTCGGCGGAGTCACCACCACCCGGTCCATCTGCGCCGAATAGATCGTGCCGTCCAGTCGGCAGGCGACCGGGCGCTCGCGCCAGACTTCGGATTCCGGGGAGGGACGCTCGAAGATGGCGGCCATTTCGGGAGCAGCGAGGAATCGCCCGAGGATTTTGCCGGCCTCCGGCGAGAGGGAGGCAGGCAGCCCCGGGCAAGGGAACCACTCGATCCCGGCGAGGGCTTCATGGATCTCCGTGCCAAAGGCCAGCCCGGCGGATTCGGAAAACAGGGCCGCGCCGGGCAGAGACCCATGACCGGTGTCCGAAGGGCGGGCCCGCGCGGGGCCTGGCGGTTGTGCCTGCGGAGGGTTCGTCCGGGCGGGGTCAGGGGCCGCAGCCCGGCCCTCCAGCGGGACCGTCTCGAACCACCGGGCAAATTCCGGAGCGGCGGCTTCCGCCGGGAATCCCCGCGAAAGCAGGACGGATGGTTTGGCCTCCTCGGACATGCCGCCCAGGGTATCAAAGAGATTTCGGGCACGCATCTTCAAAAAGCGCGCCCTGCGGTCCCCCGGGTTCGGCCCGTGCGATCACGCCTGCCGGACGTTACGCCAACCCGAAAATTCCGCGTCTCGCGGGTTGCGGAACCTGCCCGTTCCCGCCAATACTTCCCGGCCTATGGAAAAAATCGTCGTCGCATATTCCGGGGGCCTTGACACCTCGGTCCTTCTCAACTGGCTCAAGGAAACCTACGGGGCAGGGATCGTGGCGTTCTGCGCGGATGTGGGCCAGGGGGAGGAGCTGGACGGGCTCGAGGAAAAGGCCCTGCGCACCGGCGCGGAGAAGTGTTACGTCGACGACCTCCGGGAGGAATTCGCGCGGGATTTCATCTATCCGATGCTTCAGGCCGGAGCGCTTTACGAGGGGCAGTATTTTTTGGGCACGAGCATCGCGCGTCCGCTCATCGCGAAGCGGATGGTCGAAATCGCCAAGGCAGAGGGAGCGTCCGCGGTCGCCCACGGCGCAACCGGCAAAGGCAACGACCAGGTCCGGTTCGAGCTCACGACCGCCGCTCTCGCCCCGGAAATCACCGTGATCGCGCCGTGGCGGGACGCCCGGTTCCGGGAGAAATTTCCCGGTCGCGCCGAGATGATCGCCTATGCCGAAGCCCACGGGGTGCCGGTCGCCGCAAGCGCGAAGAAACCGTATTCGATGGACCGCAATCTCCTGCACATCAGCTACGAGGCCGGGATTCTCGAAGATCCCTGGTATGATGCCGGCGACCCCAAGAACCGCGGGTATTTCACCACGCTTTCGGTGCTGCCCGAAGATGCGCCGGACAAGCCGGAACTCGTCGAGCTGGAATTTGAAAAAGGCGACTGCATCGCCGTCAACGGCGAGGCCCTGAACCCGCTCGGCGTCATGCGCAAACTCAACCAGATCGGCGGGGCCCACGGGGTCGGGCGCGTGGACATGGTCGAAAACCGGTTTGTCGGCATGAAGAGCCGCGGGGTCTACGAAACTCCCGGCGGTGCGATCCTCCATTTCGCCCACCGGCAGATGGAATCGCTCACGATGGACCGCGAGGTCATGCACCTGCGCGACGGGCTGATCCCGAAATACAGCACGCTCGTTTACAACGGGTTCTGGTTCGCCCCCGAACGCGAGGCGATCCAGGCGCTCGTCACCGAGTCGCAGAAGCATGTGACCGGCACCGTGCGCGTGAAGCTCTACAAAGGCGGAATCCACGCCGCCGGGCGCAAAAGCCCGCTCAGCCTCTACAACCCGCACATCGCCACGATGGAAGCCGACCCCACGCAGGCCTACAATCAGGATGATGCCACCGGCTTCATCCGCCTCAACGGCCTGCGCCTGAAAGTCGCTTCAGAGGTTCACAACCGGGCCGGGTGACAACCTGCGCACCGATCCCGAGCCGTCGATCTCCCACCGGCCTTCTTCGGAAACGGCGAATCTTTTCACGCCCGGACCGGTGATTCTGTATCCGCGGATCCGAAGGTGTTCGGGGGTTTCTGCGGAGGCGGTTTCTTGGGGGGTGAGTTCTTCGAGAACGTAGCCCGGGCCTGACGAAATCTCCAGGTTTTTGACCGTCACCGCAGCGCCGCGAACGGCGGAGACGACCAGCGCGGCCCCGCCGGAGACCGTGACATTTTCCAGCCGGATATCCCCGTCGAGAACCACCGTGCAGGCTCCGGACACGGAGCCGCCTTTGACGCGCGCTTTGATCTCGTCGAGGGTCAGCGCAAAAGACGGCCTCAGGATCACGCGGGGCCCGGGGGTGAACGGAATCCCGCAGATCGCTTGCGTCGGCACGTCGTTCACCGTCATTCCCGCCATCCGCAGCTTCATGCGCCCGGCGAGGTAGAAGTCGCTTTCCGCGCTCGAGGCGCTCTCCGGCGGACCGTTTTTGGCAGCCTTCCCTGCGGCTTCAGCGAGATTGTTTTTGCACGGGCTGAAGCACCAGGCGCGGTTGAAGATCGTGACGCCGACTTTTTCGCCCGATGTGAAGAGCTTGGGCAGATCCTGCATCATCGTTTCGAGCCGGGCGGGCTTTTTGAAGAGCGAACGGGTGGCGTCGGCGAATTTGGGATTCACGAATTCGGCGATGATCCCCCGCGAGGATTCCAGGACGCGAAGATACGGCTCCATCCGGATGACCAGCAGGTTGATGTTTCCCGGGAAACGCGAGTGGCCGTGTTCGTTCGGAACATCTCCTTCGGGGCTCACGGTGGCCCGCAGGAGCGGGTCGAGCTGGTTGTATTCGACATTGATCGTGAGATCCGGCGAGCCGGGCTTGACCAGAGTGGTGATCCCGCCCACCGCCTCGCCGGGCACGCGGTTCACAGCGATGGAATTGAAATCGTATCCCCGCTGTTCCGAGACTCCGATCGCGGCCAGCGCGGCATTGAAGACCTGGCCGTTGGTGTCCTGGATGAAGAGCAGATACCGGATGCCTTCTTTCGCCAGCCGTTTCGCCGTGCCGCTCGAATGGAGGAGCCTGTGGATGTCGCCGTGCCCGTGAGGCTTCATGATCAACTCGCAGGGCTTTCCGAGAGCCAGCCGGGCGTCGGTGTCCGCCAGCGCGGGAACCAGCTCCTGTCGAAGGATCGTGATCTGGTCGCTCTCAAGGCCGAAATTCTTGTTGGCGGCGAGCGTGGCCACCGTCCCCGCATCGGTCTCCATGCTGGTCATGATCACCAGCGGGATGCTGCGACCGAGCTTCTGCGAAGCCGCACGGATGACCCCCGCAAAATGCGCAAGGTAGGTGGTATTTTCGGTCACTTCAACCGGGATGTCGAGCTTGATCCCGTGATAACCCAGGCGCTCGCCGAGGCCGCCGGCGACCAGGACGACCGCCGTCCGCGCGAAGGCCTCGAGCCCGGAGGCTTCCGCCCTGGAATAGTCGTCGCCAAATTCTGACAGATCCACGATGTCAGGCTGCCTGGGCGTGCAGCCGTCGAAGGGATTGTTTCCGGCGACCGCGTCGGCCAGGAGCGCGCGGGCATTCTTTATGTAGCCCGGCAATCCGCCCGGATACGACCGGTGGGCGGACATCAGGCACTTCAAAAACCCCTGTTTCCTGTCATCGTTGACGCCCGGTTCGTCCCAGCCCGAGTAGAGGTGGTGCTGGTTTTCGGCGATCAGGCTTTCCGCGAGGGCCTTGTCCTCCGGCGAGAGGAGGCCCCGATTTTCATAAAACGCTTCGAGTCCGGCGGTGGCAGAGGTGATGTTCGGCATGGCGGATGAAATCTGTATTTCCCGGAGGCGGGATTGACAACACGGGATTGGGAGGACGAACGTGCTGGCCAACCCCGGCGGATCAGTGGCAGATTCGCGGGATGCCACTGCCCACCAGGCAAGGATTTTGGATTGCCGTCGGCCGTCACCCGCTCGGCGTGCTGTTGCTGTCCTTGTTCCTGATGCTGGTTTTTGCGCCGAGCACTTCGTTGTTCGGAAAATGGATCCCCGGCTTTCATGGCATGGTGACTCTCGCGCCCCTGAGTCTGATTGTGATCGGGGCTTCGATGCTCACCCTGTGGAAACGGGCCCGTCACCACGCACGGCACATGTTCGCCGGGGCGGTGGTCCTTGCGGTCCTCGCCCTCGGCAGCGTGGTGAGCCACCACTCCTGGATCCCGGTTCAACTCATCGTCCAGATCCTCTTTCTCGGCTACGTGCTGGGGATCGTGGTCCGCGCGGTGTTCCGTGCGAAGGACATCACAAGTGACATCCTCTGCGGGGCCGTCGCGGTCTATTTGCTGGTCGGGGTTTTGGCCGGTCTGCTTTTCGTGCTGATCGAGTATTTTTCCCCCGGAAGCTTCCGGGTCAGCAACTGGACGACCGACCCGGTCAGCCAGCAGGCCTCGCTCATCGGGGATCCGGGCTGGTTGCTGTATTTCAGCTTCGTGACACTGACGACCGTCGGTTACGGCGACGTGCTGCCCGCAAGCTCCGTGGCCCGCAGCGCCTCCGTCCTCGTGGCGGTGATCGGCCAAGTGCTCCTCATGGTCCAGATCGCGCGCCTGGTGGGCATGCATGTCGCGCAGGGAACGGATTCCAGAAAATAGAGGGCCTGCGCGACATCCTCATCCGTGAAAAACCTCTCCGCTCGCCGCCTTTATGGGATTCTGGACCTCGGGTATGTTTCGTCCGGGGACGCCGGGGCCATCGCACGAAAAATGCTGGAAGGCGGGGTCGATGTCCTCCAGCTTCGCGCGAAAACTTTTCCGCCTGCGGCGATCCGTTCGCTCGCGGAGGAGATCCTTCCTGTTTGCCGGGAGTTCGGAGTCCCCTTCATTCTCAACGACCACCCGGATCTCGTGCCCCTGACCGGCGCGGACGGGGTGCATGTCGGGCAGGAGGATTTGCCGGTTGCGCAGGTGAGGAGGATTGTCGGACCGGACGCCATCATCGGACTCTCGACCCACAGCCCGGAACAGGCCGTGGCCGCCTTGGACGCACTCCCGGACTATATCGGTTTCGGGCCGTTGTTTTCGACCCCCACCAAACCGGATTATGCGCCGGTCGGTCTCGGCGGGATCCGGGAGGTCCATGCGAAGGTCGGACTTCCGGTTTTTTGCATCGGAGGCATCAAGCTGGAAAACCTGCCCGCCGTCCTCGCGGCGGGGGCGGTTCGCGCCGTCATCGTCTCCGGCATCCTGCAGGCGGCGGATGTGACGGATTATTGCAGAAAATGCCGCGCGTTGCTTGACTGATTGCCCGAAATGCCCATGCCCGGCCCTTTGGAAATTCTGGCTTTGTTCGCGGTCGCGTGCCTGGCGGGCGGGATGAACGCAGTGGCGGGCGGGGGGACGATCCTCACCTTCCCGACGCTCCTGGCCTTCGGCATGCCGTCCATCCAGGCCAACGCCACGAGCACGCTGGCGCTGCTCGCGGGGATCCTGGGCAGCCTGTTCGGCTACCGCAACCACCTTGCCGCCGCAAAGCCGTGGCTGAAAAACTTCGCGCCGGTGAGCGTGGCGGGCGGGTTGCTGGGTGCGTGGCTGCTGACCCGCACCGACGAAAAGTTCTTCGACCAGCTCGTTCCGTTTCTGATCCTCTTCGCGACCATCCTGTTCCTGCTCAACAATGCCTTCCGCCGCCTGGCGGGCATCGAGGCGGTCGCGACGCGCGGAAAGCCCCATGCGTCCGGAACGGCGGCCGCGTTGGTCCTCCAGTTCGGCGTGGCTGTTTACGGCGGGTATTTCGGAGCCGGCATCGGGATCCTGATGCTCGCGACCATGGGCCTTCTCGGCCTGCACCACATCCACGAGATGAACGCGATCAAGACCGTGCTCGCCTCGCTCATCAACACCGTCGCCGCAATCTACTTCGTCTTCGCCGGCCTCGTCATCTGGCCGCAGGCGGCCGCCATGACCCTCGGGGCCACGACCGGTTACTACCTCGGCTCGCACATGGCCCAGAAAATCAGCCAGCAACAAGTGCGGAATATCATCGGAATCATCGGGGTTTCCCTGTTCCTCGTCTTTTTCTGGCGCGAATTTCTGCCCAGGTAACCCTCCGGTGTCCGATTCTGCAATCTCCCATTTCAGGCCCATCAGAATCGCAAACCTTCGATGGCCCCCCTCGAAGGTTTGCGATCGGATGCCTGGGGGGGGAAAGCCCGCGTTTGCCGAATGGTCAATCGGATGGTAGGTGAAGCCATGCTGAAACCTGCTTTTGGAAATCTGCTCCGGGCTTTGCTTCTGGCTGCCGCGTTTGCTGTCGTTCCGGCGCAGGCCCAGGTGCTCGACGGTCAGACGTTGGTTTCCGCGCGGCTTCTTCCCTCCAAAACTGCGGTTGTTCCCGGCCAGCCATTCGAAGTCGGACTATTGCTCGAAATGGCTCCCGGCTGGCACACGTATTGGGAATACAGCGGCGATGCGGGGCTTCCGACAAAGATCGAGTGGACGCTTCCGGCGGGATTCGAGAACGGGCCGATCCTGTGGCCGGTGCCGCACCTGATGATCGAGCCGGGCGACATCTGGACATACGGATACGGCGGAAAGGTCTTGCTCATCACGACGATCATTCCTCCCCCCGATCTCCCGACGGGAACGAAGGTCGCCCTTTTCGCCAAGGCCTCCTGGCTTGTCTGCAAAGACACGTGCATCCCCGGCTCAGCCAAACTGGAACTGGAGCTTCCTGTCGCGGCAACCTCCGCCGATGCCAACGAGAAGCTCTTCGACGAATTTCGATCGCTGATCCCATCCGCCGGTCCTCCCCCATTTGTTCTTGCTTGGGAGAACAATGGTGCCGCGTGGAATCTCAGGATCCCGAATCTGCCGGCCGGAGCGAAGGCTGGGCTCTTCCCGCTCCCATTGGATGATCAGCCCCCCGGGCGTCCGGTCGAGAGCGGGTCGGGGCAATTCCATATCGAAATGCCCGGGGCGTTTCGAGGGGTGCTGGCTGTGGGCGAAGGATCTGCCACGAAGGCGTGGATCGTCGAGGGAACGGCGGTCCCCGCTGCCGCACCCAAACAGGGTTTGTGGCTGGCTTTGCTCTACGGGTTTCTCGGCGGCATCATCCTGAACCTCATGCCCTGCGTGCTCCCGGTCATCTCCTTGAAAATCTTCGGGTTCATCAAGCAGGCCGGCGAGTCACCGCGGAAGATCTTCGCGCACGGCCTGGCGTTCGTCGGGGGGATCTTCACCTGGTTTCTCGGCCTCGGCATCCTGGTTGTCATCCTCAAATCCGGCGGGACCGAAGTCACGTGGGCGTTCCAGTTTCAAAACCCGTGGTTCAACGTCGCGATCGGCTCCGTGGTTTTTGTTTTCGCCCTGAACCTTTTCGGGGTTTTCGAACTCGTCCTCCCGGGCCGGGCGAGCACGGCCCTGGAATCTGCAGCGTCAACCGGCGGGCTCGCCGGATCATTTTTCCAGGGTCTGTTCGCGACGCTGCTGGCCACGCCGTGCACCGCCCCTTTTCTCGGGACCGCGCTGGGCTTTGCCTTCAGCCGGTCCGCGCCGGTCATCCTGGCCATGTTCGCCGCAGTGGCCGTCGGCATGGGGTTCCCTTACCTGGTGCTCACCGCGCGTCCGGGATGGATGAAATTCCTTCCGCGCCCGGGGGCCTGGATGGAGCGTTTGAAGCAGCTCATGGGATTTCCCCTCATGGCCACGCTGGTGTGGATCCTGGGCATCGTCGGCGGGCAGCGGGGGATGGACGGGGTCTTCTGGTTTCTGTGTTTCCTGCTGTGCCTCTCCATCTCCTGCTGGCTCTACGGGAGCTTCTGCGGGCCGCTTTCCGGAATCCGTTCCCGCGCTGCGGCCATCCTCCTCGCAGCGCTTTTTGCCGGGGGTGGCGGGTGGTATTTTCTCGGCGGAAAATTTTCGCGCTCGGGCAGCCACGAACCCGGCGGGATCGAGTGGGTGCCGTTCTCCGCGAAGGAACTCTCCGCGCTGGAGATGTCCGGAAAATCCGTCTTTGTGGATTTCACCGCCGACTGGTGCATCACGTGCAAATTCAACGAGCGGACGGCCATCGACACGCCCGCTGTCCGGCAGTTGCTTCGGGACAGGAAGGTCGTGGCGATGAAGGCCGACTGGACGAATGCGAACCCCGAGATCACCGCTGCCCTGAAGCACTTCGGAAGGGTGGGGGTTCCGTTTTATGTGATCTATCCGGCCGGGCGGGCCGCAGAGCCGGTTGTGCTGCCCGAGCTGCTGACGGAATCGACACTGGTTGACGCGTTGAAGAAACTGCCCTGAGCAAAATGCTCCCAGATCCGCGCGTAAGGGAAGAAATGAGAGGGGAGAGGTTCGACGACCTGTCGATAATGCGAGGGAGGGCGAAGCTCCGTCTGAGCCGTAATAAATGGGCTCACACGGAGGTTCGCCCTCC
>Ga0172380_10001459_pt1 | contig 40563 bp, 33 predicted proteins | sample Leawe162metaG_FD_119747 | JGI IMG/M metagenome (GOLD analysis project Ga0172380, IMG submission 119747) | Leachate microbial communities from a municipal landfill in Southern Ontario, Canada - Leachate well 162 metaG | ecosystem: Engineered > Solid waste > Landfill > Unclassified | place...
ATGGAGCAAATGGCGGTGATTTTTATTATTGCCGGCCTAACTGCCGGGGCAATCCCCATCATTGCGCCCCTGCGCCGGCTCTATTTTGCCTATATAGCCGGGCCGTTGCTGCCCTTGGTCTATTTGCTTCTGCAGCAGGAAGGCCATTATTACAACATCATGGTCATCGTTATTGTGTTGTACATCATGATGCTCATCAACTCGGCAAATCGCCTGCAGCAATCCCTGGTTTCCGCTTTGGAGATGGGGTTTGCCAACGAGCTTCTGGTGGCGGACCTCAGGCAGGCAGGCAAGGAAAGCGAGGCCCTTAATTTGGCGCTGGTCGCCGAGAACGAACGGCGCAAGGCCACGGAAGGCGAGCTGGTTAAGGCCCTTGACGCCGCCGATGCCGCCAGCCGGGCCAAGGATGAGTTTCTCGCCAACATGAGCCATGAGATCCGTACGCCGATGAATGGCATCCTCGGCATCCTCCAGCTTTTGCAGGACACCAAAATGGCCGGCGCCCAAGCCGAGTATGTGAGGGTCGCCCACTCCTCGGCCGAGAGCCTGCTGGCTATCCTCAATAATATTCTCGATTTTTCCAAGATCGCCGCTCATAAGCTGCAGCTGGAGGATACCCCCTTCAGCCTGCGGGCCGTGGTGGAAGAGCTGGTGGTGCTGCACTCCAGTCAGGCCCAGGCCGGAAATCTCGTCCTGCGGGCGGAGATCGATCCGCGGCTGCCGGAGATGCTGATGGGCGATCCGACTCGCATCCGGCAGGTGCTGGCCAACCTCATGACCAACGCCATCAAGTTCACCGAGCGGGGCGAGGTGCTGGTCCGGGTGCGATGCATGTCCGCCGTCGCTTCCCGGGTGATGCTGCGCATCGAAATTTGTGACACCGGCATCGGCATTTCGCCGGAAAAACAGAAAGACCTGTTTCAGATCTTTACCCAGGCCGACGGTTCCACAACCAGGAAGTATGGCGGCACCGGCCTGGGTCTGGCCATTGTCCGGCAGCTTGTCATGATGATGGACGGGAAAATCGGGGTGGAGAGCGAAGAGGGTCGGGGCTCCGTCTTCTGGTGTGAGCTGGATTTTCCCGTGGCGGCCGTGGGCGGGCAAAGCGAGATTCGGAAAGAGAACGAGTACGCCGACTTGCAGGGCCATATTCTCCTGGTGGAGGACAACAAGGTCAATCAGCTGGTGGCCGGCAAGATGCTCACCGCCATGGGTTTGCGCGTCGATCATGCCGAGAATGGAGAAGAGGCGCTGGCCGCGTTGGCCGAGACTCGGTACGATCTGGTACTCATGGATTGTCAAATGCCGGTGCTGGACGGTTATCAGGCAACGAAAGCCTTTCGGAGCCGGGAGGCCCCGGGAGAAAAGCGGCTGACGATTATCGCCATGACCGCCAACACCTCGGAGGGAGACCGCCGGAAATGTCTGGAGGCGGGTATGGATGACTATCTTGCCAAGCCGGTGAAAAAAGAGCTGTTGTGGAACATGTTGAACCGGCATCTTGCCTGCGTCTCTTCCTAACTTGTTGTCATTATGTGTAAAATCGTTAAAAAGCTTGAGTGTTTACCCGGATCTGTGCTATAGAAGGAGAACGGTTCCGGCTATTTTCCCGGTTTGGGAGCAGAGAGAACCAGGTTGCAGTACCTGTAGATGTGTGAAGAGGGACCGCGCACCGGTCCCTTAATTTTTTTTTGCACTTCTCCTGAGGGGCCAATTGTTGGCCGGGGCGCTATCCGCCAATTCTGTGCGTTGGGTTTTTTGATAGCGTTTGTTATGTATGCACATAGGGAGGATGGATCAATGAATATGTATATCGGCAATCTTGCTTTTGGGGTCACCGAAGAAGAGTTGAAAGAACTTTTTGGTGCCTTCGGCGAGGTCGCCAGCATCAGTCTGGTAAAAGACCGCTTTTCCGGGCAATCCAAAGGCTTTGGCTTTATCGAGATGCCCAATAACTCCGAGGCTGACAAGGCGATCAAGGCCTTGAACAAGACCATGCTCAAGGGCCGCGATATCAAGGTGAATCAGGCCGAGGTGAAGAAAAAAGACAAAAAGCGCCGGCGGCCAAGTTATTGATCCGGCAACGGCAACACTGAAAAGAGAGAGATTATGAAAGCAGGTTGGGCCACTTGGCGCAACCTGCTTTTTTTTGTGATACCGAGCCGGCAAAGCGCAGGGGAGAGTAATGGATAACAGAATAACGGCCCTGCTTGAGGCGATGAAGAAGCTTGAACAAGAGCTGCTTGAGGAAATCGAGAAGAAGGAGGCGGAGTTTTACTACCGGGTGGTCGGCCGCAAGGTCCGTTTCGAGGCTGAGGCGAGAAAACGCCACCAGGCCTTGATGAAGCGGCTGGCCAGCTATCTGTCCGAGGCCCGGCCGCTCAATATCTTCACCGCGCCGTTCATCTGGTTCATCCTGATCCCGGCCCTGTTTATGGATCTGTCGGTGACGATTTTTCAGGCCGTCTGTTTTCGGGTATACGGCATTCCCAGGGTCAAAAGGCGCCGATACATCGTTATCGACCACCAGTCCCTGGCCTATCTGAACCTGATCGAGAAGCTCAACTGCATGTATTGCAGCTATGTCAACGGGCTGATCGCCTATATCCGGGAGATCGCCGGCCGCACCGAGCAGTACTGGTGCCCGATCAAGCACGCCCGGCCGCAGGCCTCCCTGCACAGCCGGTACGGGAAATTTCTGGAATACGGCGATGCCGAGGGATACCGCTGCCATCTTGAGAAGATCCGCCGCGATTTTGCCGATCTGGATAAGGAGGAGTAGCATGGGGGCGATAATCTGGGGGGGGATCTATCTGGCGGCCCTGGTCTGGTCCGGCATAGAGCCGAAAGATTTCTATACTTGGTTTCTGGAGGTGCTGCCCGCTCTGATCGGCGCCGGGGTGCTGCTTGCCACCCGCCGCCGCTTTCCGCTGACCCCCCTGGTCTATATTCTTCTCCTGGTCCACAGCCTGATTCTGATGCAGGGCGGCCATTACACCTATGCCGAGGAGCCCTTTTTCAACTGGCTCAAGGAGATTTTCGTATGGCCGCGCAATAACTACGACAAGGTGGGCCACCTGGCCCAGGGCTTTATCCCGGCCATGGTGACCAGGGAAATCCTGCTCCGCAAGGCGGTGGTCAGCGGGCGGGGCTGGCTGAATTTTCTGGTGGTCTGCGTCTGTCTGGCGATCAGCGCCTTCTACGAGCTGCTGGAATGGTGGGTGGCGGCGCTCTCCGGCACGGGGGCCGACGCTTTTCTCGCCACCCAGGGCTATATTTGGGACACCCAGTCGGACATGGGCCTCGCTCTGTTGGGCGCCACTCTGGCCCTGGTTTTGCTGGGAAAAGTGCATGACCGGCAGCTGGCGGCGCTGCGGTGAACAGAGCGGCTTGCGCCGCTCCGCAATCAGAAAGAAATTTCGCTCCATTCCCTGCCCTGTGATTGAGCCACCTCCCGGCTGGCAAGCTTCCCCTGGTATACATTCACCCCCCGCAATAAGGTCCGATCTTCCCGCATCGCCCTGGTAAACCCCTTGTTGGCAATGGTCAGGGCATAGGGCAGGGTGGCGTTGGTCAGGGCAAAGGTGGAGGTGCGCGGCACCGCGCCGGGCATGTTGGCCACGCAGTAATGCAGAATGCCGTCCACCTCGTAGACCGGATCGGCGTGAGTGGTGGGGCGGGAGGTTTCCGCGCAGCCGCCCTGGTCGATGGCCACGTCCACAATGACCGCGCCCTTTTGCATCAGGGAAAGCATCTCCCGGCTGATCAGTTTGGGCGCCCGGGCGCCCGGCACCAGCACCGCCCCCACCACCAGATCGGCTTTGGCAAGCTCCTCTTCGATGTTCTGCCGGTTGCTGGCCAGGGTGGTCACCCGGCCCCGGAAGAGGGCATCGAGTTCCGCGAGCCTGGGCAGGTTGCGGCCCAGCATGCTCACCTCCGCGCCAAGCCCCATTGCCATCTGCGCCGCATTGACCGCCACGGTGCCGCTCCCCAAAATGGTCACATGCCCCGGTGCCACGCCGGGCACCCCGGCCAGGAGTACCCCGCGCCCGCCCGCCTCCTTTTCCAGAAAATGGGCCCCCACCTGGATGGCCATACGGCCCGCTACTTGGCTCATCGGGGCGAGGAGCGGCAAAAAGCCGTTGTCGAGCTGCACCGTTTCGTAGGCCACGCCGCTCACCTGGGCGTTGAGCAGCACCCGGGTCAGCTCCGGGAGCGGGGCCAGGTGCAGATAGGTGTAGAGGATCAACCCCGGCCGCAGCCACGGATATTCGGGGGGTAGCGGCTCCTTGACCTTCATGAGCAGGTCGGCTTTTGCCCAGACCACCGCGGCCGCTGGCGTCAGTTCCGCTCCGGCCGCGCGGTACTGCCCATCCGCTATGCCGCTGCCTTCCCCGGCCCCCTCTTCGATCAGCACCGTATGCCCACCATGCACCAGGGCCTTGACCCCGGCGGGCACGATCCCCACCCGGAACTCCTTTTCCTTGATCTCCTTTGGTACACCGACAATCATCGCTGGCTCTCCTTATTCCACCACCAGTACGGCGCAGTGTTTGGCATGATGCAGAATCTTGCTGGAGGTGGAACCAAAGACAAACTCCTCACTCTGGGAGATGCCCCGGCGTCCCACCACCACGATGCAGCAGCGCAGCTTTTCCTGCTCCGCCAGGATGGCGTCGCCGATGGAGATGGTGCCGGGCCGGATGGAGAGGCGGGTCTCGATCCGGTCATCCAGAAAGCCCGCGCCAAGGAGGATTTCCTTGTACCCGGCCAGGTGTTTTTGCATCCCAGTTTCTTTTTCCGTAAGCCAGGACCGGCGCTCGGCCTCGGTGGGAAAGAAATCCTCGGAAGGCTCGGGGATGATGGAAAGCAGGGTAATAAAAATATTCTGGAAATCACTGAAAAAATCAGCCAGAAACATCACTGCCCGCCTGGCGTTGGCGGATTCGTCCACCGCCACCAGCAGGTGGCGTTCCGTATCCCTGCGGCTCAAATCGCCAAAGTCGTGTTCGCTCATGCCTGCCTCCCTGAAAGCGAAACCATGTCCGCCCGCGCCTTGGCCAAGTCATCCAGCATCTGGGCGGTGGTTTCGTAAAAAATGTTCGCGCCGAAGGAAAAGTGCAACAGCACCCGGTTCAAGGAATCCGGGATGTAGGGATAGATCTTCTTGAGGTTGGCCACCCGGTTTTTGTAGGCGATACTCAGATCCTCGCCCCACAGCCTGTCGAAGAGTTCCCGCTGGTTGCGGTAGAGATCAGGTACCAGCACGTCGCCGCGGCCGGTCAAAAAAATGAGAAGATTGCCCAGTCCTTGCAAGTCGAAACCGAACAGGGATTCTCCCGGCAAGTAGTTGTAGTCGAAATCGATCCAGCGGTTTTCCTGAGCGTCGACATCCCAGAGGATGTGGTCGCGCCGGATGTCGCCGTGTTTTTCGCCGTGATCGTGCAGGAATTTGATGGCCAGGACCAGTTCGATGTATTGATCGAGTACCTGGAGAAAGTAGCGGTGAAAGTAGTCGTGGTGGTCGGTGCCATAGCCCGTGACCACGTCGTCAAAACGCGGACCGTGGATGAATTCCAGGATTCGGACATTGTTGCCTGCCGCATCCAGAACCCAGCGTCCATGCATGAAATTTTTGTGTCCTGCGACCAGATCGAGAACCCGCGCTTCTTTTTTCGGGCTGCGAAAGCAGGTGATTTCCACCTCCCCCACCATGGTCTCAAACTGTTCGTGAAAGACCAGCTTGAGGATTTTGGTGGCGCCGGTTGTCAGTTCGATGGCCCGGCGGACCCAATATTTAGGTTCATCGTCGATGCCGAAGCGGCCTTCCTTTTCATAGCGTTTGACCCAGTAAGGAATACCGCCGAGAATCACCACGTCGTTGTATTCCACCCGGAAGAAGTCGCTGGTGTCGGTGATGATCTTGAAGCGCGGCGGAACCCGTTCCGCTCCGGCATGCCCGGCAATGAGATCGCGGACTTCGGATTCTTCCAAGGTTTCGACAGGCTGCGCCATCAGCATAATCCTCTTGGCTTATGGTAGCATCGAAGAGACGGAGAAAGACAGCTTTTTCTGCTATCCTCCGCAATGGCTGCCGGGTTTCGAAAGCAACCGGAGCCCGGCCCGGCCTGGCCCCGATTTACCGGGATGAGGGCAGGCGAGCCAGAAAATCCGCCAGCCGGGCCGGATCGCGCAGCTCCTCCTCATCGGCCAAGGGCAGTTCGGGCAGACGCGCCATGACCAGCCGGGTAAAGAGGCCGGGGCTGGAGGCGGTTTTTCCCTCGTCTTGCCCGTACACCGCCACTTGCCTGCCGCAGGAGGGGGATCGGGCCTTGAGGACCAGGCCGGCGAGACCATCGGCGACAAGGGTGTCCAGCCGCAGGGCGCTCCAGGCCTGTAGGGGCGCGGTCAGGTCGCGGCGGCTGGTGATGGTGAGCAGCCTCGGGTGTTCCGCCTCCCCTTCAAGGCGCATGGGCTCTCGGGGGATGCCCAGGCCGCATTCCGCCTCCGGGCAAAACGGCACCAGGGTGACGGTGCTGGCCAGGGCCTCCACCAGCAGGGGCTCGTGCCGGTGGCCGCCGTCGTAACGGGTATTCCGACCGAAGAGGCAGGCGCTGATGCCGATTGTAATTGGGCTTTTCATGGAGGTATTGTAGCATGAAAAAATGAGTTGCTATTGAGAAATAGCCTGGAAACCCAGGCCGTGACAAAAAGCAACAAGTGATACAGGCGCAATTGTTGTAATCGCGTCTTTTTTGCGATTTTAACAAAAAAACCGAGGAGGACACAAGATGTCTCAGGGATTCATACTTGGTGCTTATACCATCCGCTGGCTGCAGGGCGGGGAGTTCGAGATCGACGGCGGCTCCATGTTCGGCGTGGTGCCCCGGGTACTCTGGGCGAAAAAATGCGCCGCCACCCCGGACAATTATGTGCTGCTGGCAAATTCGCCCATGCTGCTACAAACACCCAAGGGAAACGTACTCATTGAGACCGGGCTTGGCAACAAGCTGACGGCCAAGCAGAAGGGGATTTTCCGGGTGCGTGCCGAATGGGATCTTTTGGCCGGCCTGGCCCGGCTGGGGCTCTCCCGCGAGTCCATCAGCCACGTTATCCTCACCCACGGCGATTTCGATCATGCCGGAGGGGTCACCATGCTGAACGACAGCGGTGGGCTGGAGCTGACCTTTCCCGCGGCGATGCACTACTTGCAGCGTCAGGAGTGGGAGGATGTGTTGGCCCCCAACAAACGCTCGGCCAGCGCCTACTGGCCGGAAAACTTCGCGGGGTTGGTTGAGGGGAAAAACCTGCATCTGGTCGAGGGCGAGGAGGAAATTATGCCGGGGGTGCGCCTGGAGCGGACCGGCGGCCATACCAGGGGGCATCAGGCGGTCTGGCTTGCCTCAGAGGGGCAGATCGCCCTGCATCTTGGCGATCTCCTGCCCATGCCCTTCAATAGCAACCCGCTCTGGATCACGGCCTATGACAATTTTCCCCTGGATTCCATCGAAGCCAAGGAGCAGCTTTTGGATCAGGCGCTCCGCGAGGCGGCCTGGCTGCTCTTCTATCATGACCCGGAAGTTCTGGCCTGCAAGTTTGCTGCGGACGGCGCGGTATGCGCGACTTTTTGTGGGGAATAAAATTACAGCCCAAAATGCAATTATTGCACAGGGGCCGTTCCCGGATGGGCACTAACTAACCATTTTGCCTTTGCCGAAAAATAGCAGTGTTTTCATTGAGAGTTTTTTCTTGTGGATTTTTTGAAAAAAGGAGTAACATGTCCATCTCTTACCATAACTCGCAGTTGATGCCGGAGTTGCAAGGAACATGGCTGAAAAACTGAAAATTCTCATTGCCGAAGACGAAGCGGTAACCAGGCAGCTTTTCCAGATAGCCTTCCAGGACAAGGAACAGTTTGAAACCAAGCTGGTCAGCGACGGAGAGCAGGCCCTGATGGCCTTAAAGCAATGGCAGCCGGATATCGTCTTGATGGACATCATGATGCCGCACATGAATGGTTTCACCACCCTGCAGACCATCCGGCAAACCATGAACGACACGACCACCACGGTGATTATGGCCAGTTCCATCAGCGACAAGCAGGAGATCATGGCCTGCGCCAAGCTCGGCATCCAGGGTTATGTGCTCAAGCCCTTTCAGGTAAAAACCCTGGCCGCCACCGTTGTCGCGTATCACCGCAAGGCCCCCAAAGCGTAACCGTTCAGCAGCACCACATCTTCGGACGATCGGCCCGGCTTACGTACACGAGGTACGCAGCACCGGTCCGCTTGTCCAAATCTGCACCACTGCTGAACGGGTTACAGTCCCGTGGTGTAACTATCCAGCAGCACCGCATCTGCGTTGTTGCACCCAGAGGGTATAAGTTTCGCTTGAGCAGACAAGCTGCTCAACTCAGCTATATCAGCCTGCTCATGGGCACCAGCACACGTCGCAGCCTTCCTTACACCCAAAGGGCATAAGTTTCGTTAGAGCAGGCAAGCTGCTCAACTCAGCTTTTACAGCGGCAGGATCTGCACCTCTTCCCTCACGGGATGAGCGCCCTGCAAAAACAGCCCTTTGCGGCCGTCAATGCTGATGGGATCGCCGAAACGGATTTCGCGGCCATTGATCTCGCAGCGCTCTTCCGCCTCATACACCTTCAAGGCATTGCAGCCCACCACGCAAGTTTTTTCCAGCCGGATGGTGACCACCGCCGCATGGGAGGTCTGCCCGCCGCGCGCGGTGAGCAGACCCTCGGCCATGGCGATCTCTTTGATATCCTCGGGCACGGTATCCTGGCGGATCAGGATGAGCGGGGTGGCGGGGTCTTCCTCCTTGAGCCGCCTGATATTGGCCGCGGTGAACACGGCGCGCCCGGAGAGGGCGCCGCCGGAAACGCCGATGCCGTAGCCGAGCATGGCTTTCTCCAGGCCGAGGCCATCCGCGAAGACCGTGAATTTTTCCCGCTTCTTGATGGTGATCATGTCCCTGGTCTGGAGGAGAAACAGGTTCTCTTCCTCCGCCCCCTCGAAGGTGAACTCGATCTCCTGGGGGTTCCAGCGCTTTTCATAGACCAGTTCCCGGGCAATGGCGAGCAGCCGCTCGTAGACCTTGGGGAACCGCCTCTCCAGGCTGTTTTCTTCGGGACGGCCATCCAGTTCCGCCTGTTCCACCGAAATGGGCTGGGTATTGACCAGACCGCTCACGATATCCTCGCCCTGATCACCGGTGGCATAATCGCCCCACAGCGCCACCCGGCTCACCTTGCGGTAGGGGTGGGCGGTAAAGAGCACGCCGCTGCCTGAGTCCGGCCCGAGATTGCCGTAGACCATGGCCTGTACGATGACCGCCGTGCCCCACGCCTCGGAGACATCCATCAGGCTGCGGTATTCCTTGGTTTTCTGCGTGTACCACGAATTGAGCACCAGCTCGACGGCGCCGGTGAGCTGCTGCCATGGGTCGGTGGGGATGCAGATTCCCTGCGCGCGGATCTTCTCCTGGTATTTCAGGGCCAGCTCCCGCATCTGGGCGGCGGAGAAATCTTTTTTTACCGCGATGCCGTAGAGGGTTTTGGCCTCATCCATCAGACCCTGGAAAATTTCGCGCTCCATGCCCTCGGCCATGGCCCAGGACTGGAGAAAGCGCCGGTAGTTGTCCCAGGCCAGATAGTCGATCTGGCAGGAGGCGGGATAGCCTAGCCCCGAAGATTCGGCAAAACCCCGGCTGATCTCTTCGTTCAGCCCCACGTTATGGATGGTGGCCATCATCCCAGGCATGGAGATCGCCGCCCCGCTGCGCACGGAAAGGAGCAGGGGGTTGGCCGGGTCGCCGAAGCGCCGGCCGGTGTTCTCTTCCAGCTTGGTCAGAGTTTTTCTGATCCGGTCCATGAACTCGTCGCGGGCCTTGGAAAAATCCTTGATCACCGGCCAGCAGCGAAAGATCTCTGTGGTGATGATAAAACCGGGGGGCACGGGTTTATGGTCCATGGCCAGCACCCGCAGATTGAAGCCCTTGTTGCCGAGGAGGATCAGGTTGTTGGAGCGGTGGTTTTTCTGGTGCAGGCCGCTGATCGCCCGGTCCGGGTTATAGGTCATCAGCAGGTCGAGATCCTCTTCGCTTAAGATCTCCTTCTGATTCTCCAGGGTCTGGTAGATGCGGGTGATGAAGTTGTCCAGATGCTGGAGGCCGAAGGTGGTGGCGATCAGATCCCGCATGAAGGTTTCCGAAAGCCTGAGGATGTTGCCGGACAGGTCGTCTGGTTCCCAGAGGGAGCGGTGCTTGGGCAGGAGATTGGCCGCGCCGATCTTGGGGATGATGATGGAGAGGTTGTTCTCGTGGATGTTGGTGTAATAGGTGTAGATGATGTCCTTCACCCCCTCGGTAAAGCCCCGGAAGATGTCGAGATACTGGGTATAGGAGAAGCGCTTGATATTGAAGGAGCTGACCAGCAGCGACATGTAGGTTTCCAGCCGCCGGCTGGCGATGCCGTCGATTTTTAGGGCCCTCAGGTAGAGGCGCAGGCATTTCAGGATCCGGATAAAGGTGGCCCTGGTGATGAAGGCGAGGTTGACGGTTTCGGGCAGCTTTTCCAGATAGACGTTGGCCAGGCTTTCCAACCGGAAGGTGAGGCCGAGGGCGTCGAATTTCTTCTCCCGGTAGCGTCCATAGACCGAGGGGATGTCCACGGCGATGTGGCGTTTGTAGTAGATATCCTCCTTGGCCTCAAATTTTTCCGGGCTCTGGATGGTTTCCTTGAGCTGTTCCAGGGTGTCGAGCAGGGCCTCCAGGCATTGAAAGGGGTCGCAGATCTCCAGATCGGCCAGCAGCAGGGTCATCTCCGGAAAGCCGGAATTAGCGGCAAGGTGCAGCTGGTGGCGGATCTCCTCCACTCCCAGGTTGTATTTCTGGTGGCAGAGCCGGTACATCTCGATGAGCAGGGTGAAGCGGCGGACCTCCTCGGGCCTGAGCCCCTGCTGAGCGGCGAGCCAGCTGTCGCGGCGGTGGTCGTCCCAGGTAAGCAGCTCCTCGATTTTTTTGATGGGGCTGAGGCTCAGCACCCGGAGCATCAGGGTGTGGAGGTCGTCGATAAATATCCCCCGTGGTGCTACCTCCCGGAGTATCTCTTCGGGCAGGTAGCCTGCGAGAACGGACTTGTCGTTGGTCTGCCAGAAACGAAAGATCGCCTCGATGAAATCGACAATCAGGTTGCTCGATTCCACATGGCTCTGCTTGCGCAGAAAATGGATGAGCCGGTCCTGGCGGTGGTGCATCTCGTCCAGCTCGGTGGACACATCGCGGAGCCGCCCTTCCGCTCCGATTTCGTTGAAAAAAACCGGCATCAGCTTGGCAAACTGCTTGGCCAGGTTGTAGATGGGTTCGATGGGGTGGTTCAAAAGCTGGGTGATGTCGCGCTGAAAAAGGTCGGTATCCTTGACGCAGGTGCCCGAGAGCTTGAGATTGATGATCAGGGCGGAAAAAAGGGTGGAGCACCATTTGGGCTCCTGCATGATCAGGCTGAGCCAGACCCGGATGTTGTCCAGATGGGCCGGGTTGGTGATGGGCTGCCAGTCATCGTTGAGCCCCTGAAAATTGGCGTACTGAAAGCCGAAGCGCACCGTTTCAAAGAGGAAGGTTTCCACCAGCCGGCTGTTGCCGCGCTGGAATACCTCGCTGCCTAAAACCTGGATGCATTGCAGCGAGGTGTGCGGATATTTTTTAACATTGGCCTTGAGGAGCTGGAGGGTGGTGAGCAGGAAGCGCTCGATCTCCTCAAAGGTCTGCTGGCGGATGAGCTGGACCAGCCCCCGGTTGATTTCGCGCAGGGTTTCCTCGTGGATCAGGGCCAGACCCGCCGTATCCATGATCCGGAAGAGGAAAAGCAGCTTGCGGTTTTCGGCAAAGCGGTCCACGGTCAGGGCTTCGCCGGCGCTCTCCTCTCCGAGCCGGTCCGGCGCTTCCTTGTAAAGCCGCACCAGATCCATGTGGTTGGGCAGGGCAAGCAGCACGGCCAAAGCGTCCGGTCCGGCCGGATCAAGTCTGGTGGCGGCGGTCAGATGCTCCTCCAGCTTCTGGTGGGAGATGGCGGCAAACAGGACGCCGGCGTGCCAGCCCATGCAGAGATCGCCGCATTGCTCGGTAAACCAGACGAGCGGATCTTCTTCCGCCAGCCAGTAGTGATAGTTCAGGATCAGGGCCCGCTGCAGGAGCCCTGCGGCGCTGGGCTCGCAGGCGCCGCCCGGCGCGGCAAGACAGAGTTCATGCAGCCGGGTCAGGATCTTGCCCAGGGGATGGTGGCCCTGAACCAGAAAGAGGAGGGTCTCGTCATCCATGGTCTGGAGCCGGGCAAAACACTCGGCCAGGGCATCCTGGTAGCGCGGCAGGCTGTCGGCGGTCAGCAGGGAGGTCTGCTTGTCAAGGTAGGCCAGGAGGCCTTCCATGGCGGCGGCCAGCAACGATTCGTTCTTGCGGGTGTCCTCCACCGCCATCAGGAAAATGTCGCAGAAGAGGTGGAAGGCCTCCGGTCCTTGCTCATGCCGGAAATAATGGTCGATATTTTTAAGGACAAAGGAGCGGAGCCTGGGGAGGATCATCTTCCAGTTGCGGAAGGGATGGCTGACCTCATACAGCAGGGACTCGATGTTCTTACTGATCCCCTTGTAATTGTTGACGATCTCCAGAAGCGGGAGCAGTGAGGCATCGATGGTCACCGAATCGACCGCGGTTTCAAGGAGATTGGCCTTGAGCGCATCTGATTCCAGTTCTGGTGGGGTATAGTCAGTGGTCATATCTTGCTGGCGCCAGGAAGAATTTTTCATCGGGAATTAGATTTTACGGCATTATACTATATAGCCGGCGTGTGGTTGGACAATATTTTCCGGGCAGCACCTCACAGCCCCAGGTCGTGCCTGATTCGCAGGAACACCGGAAACTTCGGCAAGCCGGAACGATAGCGGCCGTGGTGTTTGAAGGTGATGGTCGCCCCGAGCGGCGGCGGGTTGCAACGTTGCTCGGCCGTAAAGCCTGTGCCGATCCTGAACCTGGTGCCGTCCGGCAGTTCGACCAGCAGCGCGCCGAGCCGCACCGCGTTTTTCCCTTGGCCGGGGAGGTGTTCGATCACCACCGCCTCGTCATCCTCAAAGGATTTAACCTTGAGAATCTCCGCTCGTCGGCCCGTCAGGTAAAGCGCCTCCGGATCGCGGACGATCAAGCCTTCGCCGCCGAGCCGCTCGATGCGCGCCAGCTCGCGGTGAAGCTCGCCGCGATTGCGTACCGGTTGCTGGGCAATGACAAAGGCATGGGCCGAGGGGTGGGCCGCGAACCAGGCGGCGGCCAGTTTGAGCCTTTGGCGAAAGGGGCCGGGGGCCTGCGGCACGTCGAAGATTCCGAAGCGCAGCCGCAGCCAGCCGGCGGGATCGTCCCGGCGCTGCACCGCCGCCGCGGTGGCGGCAAAGGTGGTGCGCCCGCCCCACAGTTCGCCCTCCAGGGCAAAGGGCGGGAGATCCGCCACGAACTCCGGCGGCGGCTGAAAGAGGGTGCCGTTTTTGGACCAGAGTTGTTGCCCGTCCCAGTAGCCCCGCACCCCGTCGAGCTTCTCGCTCATCAGCCAGCCGGCAATCGCGCGCGTGCCGTCGTCCGTCTGCGGCAGCATCGGCTCCGCAGGTCCGGCCCAGACCGCAACGTTCAGGCCGAGGACCAGCAGCAGGACAAGCAGGGTTTGCCGTCGTTTCACGCTACTCGTTCCAGGAAAACAGGGTCGCCCCCAGGACCAGGCAGGCCAGGGTGACCCCGATCAGCACCAGGCACTCGCTGCTCACCTGGATCAGGGTCGCCCCGTCGTTCATGATCTTCCGGGCGGCGCGCAGCAGATGGGTAAGGGGCAGTAGCCCGGCGAAGCTTTTCACCCACTGCGGCGCTCCTTCCAGGGAAAACCAGACCTCGGAGAGAAACATCATCGGCCAGGAGATGAAGTTGAGCGCCCCGCTGGTGAAATCCTCGCTGGTGCCGCGGGAGGCCACCAGCAGACCGATGGAGGTCAGGCTCAGCCCGCCCAGGGTGAAGACGATGAGCAGGTCGAGGTAGGAGCCGGCCATCCGGAAGGAAAAGAGCAGATCGGCGCCGATAAAAACCACGATCAGGGTGAAGATCAGCAGGAAGATGCGGGAGAGGGCCTGGGCGGTGAGATACTCGAAGGCGGTCAGCGGGGTGGCCTTCAGCCGTTTGAGCGCCCCGTTCTTGCGGTAGCGGACGATGACGTAGCCCACCCCCCATAGGGCGCTGAACATCATGTTCATTCCGAGGACGCCGGGGAAGAGCCAGTCGATATAGCGGATCTCCATCCCCGCCAAGGTCTCCTTGCTGCCGAAGCCATGGTCGTCCGGGACAAAGCTCGACTCAAAGAGCCGCTCGACCAGATAGCCCTTGGGCGAGGAGGTAAGCTGCCAATACTGCGGCTTTGGGGAATCGTGCCGGACCAGAAAGTCGATCTGATGGTGCTTGAGTTTGGCGAGGCCGCTCTCCAGATCGGGAAAGCCGATAAACTCCAGATGCTCGGTCTTGATGAATTTAGCCGGCAGGTTGCTCTGGCGGAAATCGACCTGCTCGCCGGGCGAGGGGAAAATCCCCACCTTGAGGGCGGAAAAATCCCGGCCGCCGAAGACGATGGCAAACCCGGCGATGATCAGAAAGGGAAAGAGAAAGTTCCAGCCGAAGGCGGCCGTATCCCGGAAAAACTCGTAGTTTCGGGCCTTGAACATGGTCCAGATGCGTTTCCAGCTCATGCGCGCAATTTCCTGCCGGTAAGGTTGAGAAAGACGTCTTCCAGGTCCGGGGAATGGACGGTCATCTCGCTGAGATCGATGTTCAGCCCCAGGAGCGTTTCCAAGCCGAGGTCGATCCGCTCCACGGTGATCTCCAGCTGGCCGTTGACCTCCCGGGCGGGAAGAGGTAATTGGGCCAAAGGAATCGTCACCCGGTCCTTGGGCAGGGAGATGATTGTGCCGTGGCAATACCGGCGCACCAGCTCAGGCGGCGAGCCTTGGGCGATGATTTTGCCATGGTCCATGATGGCGATTTCGTCGCAGAGGTATTCGGCCTCGTCCATGGAATGGGTGGTGAGGACGATAGTCTTGCCCTGCCCCTTGATGGAGCGGACGATGTCCCAGAGATGGCGGCGGGCCTGGGGATCAAGGCCGGTGGAGGGTTCATCCAGAAAGAGCAGGGTCGGCTTGTTGAGCAGAGCCAGGGCCAGCATCAGCCGCTGGGCTTGGCCGCCGGAGATCCGGTTGTTGCGGTTGCTCAGGATCTCCTGCAGGTTGCAAAGTTCCACCAGATATTCGAGCGATTCGGTGTCCCGGTAGAGGTTGCGGAAGATGACCAGGGTATCGCGGACCGAGAGGAATTCAAGCAGGGAGGTGTGCTGAAACTGGATGCCGACCTCGTCCCGGAAAGAGGCGGTCTTGCGGCGGCCCTTAAAGAGAATCTCGCCGCTCGTTGGCGGAATGATCCCCTCGATCACCTCCATGGCTGTGGTCTTGCCGGCGCCGTTGGGGCCGAGCAGGCCGAAGCAGGTGCCCGGCGGGATGGCAAAACTGATCCCGGCCACCGCCTCCACGGCCCGGTAGCGTTTGACCAGATTGATTACTTCCAGGATGGGGTTGGTCGGGGGCTGCATCACAAGGTGCTGAGCACCTTCTTCACCACATTGCCGTCCGCGCTCTTGCCGAAATGCTTCATGATCGGGCCCATGGCCTGCATGGGGCTTTTAAACTGGCTGAGGTCGATGTTTTCCCTGGCCCAGGCGGCGATCTCCTCTTCGCTGGCCATTTTGGGCAGGTATGATTCGAGGATCTCCATGTACTCGGAGCTGGCCTCTTTTTTGTACTCCAGGGTCTGCCTTTCCGACTTGCACAACCCCATGATCAGGCTGATGATGTCGTCGTCGGTGATCTCCTCGTCCCGCTTGGCCCGGCTGCTCTTTTTGCCGCTTTCCAGGGTGATGGGGGTGGTGAGCTTGGTGGGAAATTCGCTGATGATGATGCGCAGCGCGCCCTTGACCGCCTCGTTTTTGCTCAGCATGGCGGTCTTGAGGTCGCTTTTCAGTTTGGCCAGCAGGCTCATGCCCGAGGCCGCGTTCCAGCCGTAAGTCGTTTCTGTACGCATGGTTTTTTCCCTTGTTGGTTGATGGTGGGTTCAGCAAAAGGTCTTTAGCAGGATGAGGCCAAGCAGCAGGAGCAGGGGCCCGTTGGCAATATAGACCACGTAGAGGATCGCGTATCGGGAGCCGAGCATTTCCTTAAGCCGGGTTCGGTTGCAAAGTCCGGGAATCCAGAAAGCCACGGAGACGGCAAGCCCGGTAATGGCCAGGATCAGGCCTAGGGCGGTGAAAATGGTGTGCATGGCGCGCTCTCTGGTCGTAAGCGGTCACAGGGCACCACATCTTGCGGCGATCGGCCCGGCTCACGTACTGAAATACGCATCGCCGACCCGCTTGCCGCAACCTGCGGCACCCTGTGGCCGCTTATTCTGTGGTTATTTGACCTTCGGGGCCTACCCCGTGATTAGTTACCCCTGGTCTACTCGGCTTCAATTTCAGCGAGGCGGTCAGCGATGATGGCCAGGCAACCGGCAGCCCTTGTCACGCCTTGCTCGTTGCCCTTCTGCTCATAGTACATCTGGCTGAGTTCCAGGGATTCCTGGGCCAGCCGCAGGTTTTTGCGCTGGGCCAGGGGAGGGTCTGTCCGCCAGAGGGCGATGGCCTCTTTTGCTTGGCCTTCGTTGTTGATATGCATGGTTATTTGACCTTCGGGGGCCTGCCCCGTGATTAGTTGCTATTGTACAGCCTTTTGGGGTTTGCGGAAATTGTAAAAACGCGGGTCCGTCTGTGGGCGGTCAACCGCTGGGGAAAAGGGAAAAGAGGAAAAAATTCCCCCGAAAATCAGGGGAGGGAGGTTTCCGGGTGAGGTTTACACCTGATAAAAATTTTCCTTTTCCGCCCCGCATTTGGGGCAGACCCAGTCATCGGGCAGATCGGCAAAGGCGGTTCCTGTCTCGATGCCGTGTTCATAATCACCTTCCGCCGGGTCGTAGACATAACCGCAAGGGCATTCATATTTGTCCATTGTCGCTCTCTTTTTAAGGTTGCTGATAAGCTTACTATTAAGAAGTCCTGTTTCAAGGTGCTGGGGTACGAGGAGCAATCCGCCGGGGCCATCTGTCATGGCTGATTCTTCCTTACCATTCCTAACGTTGATAGCCGTCCTGGTGGCGGGATTTTTTCTCTTCCTTGTTGTCGTACATGGCCTGGTCTGCCCGGAGGAGCAGCTCGTCGATGGAGCAGGGGTCCAGATGGTCGTAGCGGGACACCCCGATACTGAGTGATAGCGGGTATTGCCGGTTGGTTATCCAGTTGGCTTTTTCAATATGTTCGCTCAGGCGGGTTAGGATGTTTTTTTCGCTGCTCAGCGCCGCATTGTCTGTGCAGAGGACGACAAATTCGTCCCCGCCCAGTCTGCCGATTACATCGGCCAGCCGGAAAGTCTCCTTAAGCAGTTCGGCGGTCTCGATGATGGCCTGGTCGCCCATGGTGTGCCCGAGGGTATCGTTGATCCATTTCAGGTTGTCAAAATCGACATAAACGAGCAGGAGGTCGTTTTTGTCGCGCAGACTGCTCTCGACCAGCTTTTCGGCTAGGGTCATGAAGCCGCGACGGTTTAAAAGGGAGGTTAGATCATCGCGCAGGGCTGATTCCCGCAGCTTTTCCTCCATTATCTTGCCTTCGGTGATGTCGGCGAAGACGATCACCATCCCCAGGATTTCAGATTTTTCCATGATCGGGGTGCAGGTGTAGCGGACCGGAAAACTTGTGCCGTTTTTTCGCAGGAAGGTTTCGGTTCCCTTGTGGACCATGCCATCCTGACTGGCCCCGCAGATCGGGCAATCAGGCCCGAAGCCAGTTCCTCCCGGATTGCAGGCGGCACAAATGGTTTCCCGCAGGCTGGCCCCTGCCAGGGTCGGTTGGTCATAGCCAAGCATGGCCATGGCTGCCGGATTGGCAAAGGTGATGCGTCCATGGGGGTCAAGGCCGAAGATCCCTTCGCCAACGGCATTGAGGATGCGTTCCTGCTGGCGGCGCAGCAGTTCAAGCTGCCGGGCGGCGGCGATTTTTTCGGTAAGATCCCTCATGATGGCGGTGATCTGGAGGGACGCCCTATCCTTGCAGGGATGAAAATAAATGGTGATCATTTTGCCGTTGAGCAGGATGGGCGAGCTTTCGTCGATGATCACCGGGGCTGAACTTTTGGGGGGCAGCAGACCGAGCAGCCGTTCCCGGTGTTCCCCGTTGAAAAGTGCAAAAAAACTGGAGCCCAGCAGGTGTTCTTCTCGCAGGCCGCACAAGCCTAGGGCGGCATCGTTAACCTGTGAAATTTTACCGTCCGGAGTGAATTCAACCACCCCTTCGGGCAGGCTGTTGAGGAGCAGCTCATGCTGCCGCCTGGAAAAGAGCAGCTCCGAGGTGATGTGCCGCTCGAACAGATCTTCTCTGCCCAGGATTGAGCCGGTCAATTCGTGGAGGGTGCGGTTGTCGATATGTTCGATGACTTTGATAAGATGTTCTTCGGTTTTTTTGAACGGACCCTTGGCGATGCAGGCATCGGCCCCGAGTTTGAGGATATTGCTTTCATCCTCGAGCATGGTGGACGAGTAGATGATGATCCTGGCTTCTTTCAGCTCGGCCCGGCTGCGGATAATCTGGCAGAGCTTTTCCCCGTTGATATTGGGCATGACCAGATCGGTAAAAATGATATCCGGCCGCACCGTATCCAGAACCTCCAGGGCGGCAAGCCCGTCTTCCGCGGCGATCACCTCATGCCCCTGTTTTTTGAGGAATTCCACCAGCAATTTCAAGATTACCGGATGGTTTTCCACCACCAGAATTGTTTTCATGGCGTTTTTGGTATCCATATCCCTAAGGTTTCTTTCGGCGATGTTCATGGGCCGCAACTCCATTTTTATAATAGAAAGCCCACGAAAGTCAAGGTTGTTGGCTTTCGCTCCAGGCCCGGAAGCAATAGCTGGTGTTTTGTCTCCCGGCCCATCCCGGTCAATAACCTTTGAGGGCCAGCAGGATATCAACGCCCACCGCGACCAGGGAGAGAAGGAAAATGAAGAGGTAGTTGAGGTTCTCTTTGGATTTGATGATGGAGGAGAGGACATAGGCGATGAGCGCCCGGTCTTCGCCGGTTATTTCGCCAGGAGACTGGATCTTTTCCAGCAGCCGGTTGGCGCGGATGGCAGCCTTTCGTTTTTCGGTGATATGGTAGCGGTAGGCGAAAAAGAGGATGTAGCCGATGACCCCGAAATACCAGACCGGCCGCAGCAGGGCGGGATTGAAGGTGTTGATGATGGTCAGCAGCCGGAAGGCCACGGCGGAGAGCAGGCCGATCACCAGAAAAAGGTAGATGACAAAGGGGGGAACGGTTTTGGGCAAGTTGGTCATGGCTGGCTGTTATCGTGCGTTCGGTCCGGGGTGCGAGCAGGATAAGAAGAGTGCAATACCCGGCAATATATGCTAAATTTTTGTAAGCGATCACAGGGCACCACATCTTGCGGCGATCAGCCCTGCTCACGTACTGAAGTACGCATCGCCGACCCGCTTGCCGCAACCTGCACCACCCTGTAGTCGCTTATAGCTGAGTTGAGCAGCTTGCCGGATTTTATGCCCTTTAGGGTGCAAACGAAACTTATACCCGCAGGGTGAGTTCCTTGGTTTCCCCTGTTTTGTGGCTCACCCCGTGATCGGTTACAAATTTTTTGTCTTTCCGGGCTTGCGGAACAGTTCCCGGATGCTATTCCCTGATAGAGTATTGTCGATTGCGGCATAAAAACGAAGGAAAAAATATGACCAGCCAAAAGATTATCTATACGCAAGTTGATGAAGCCCCCGCCCTGGCAACCTGGTCCCTGCTCCCCATCCTCCAGGCGTATACCAAGGGCTCGGATATTTCCGTGGAAACCATGGATATCTCCCTGGCCGGGAGAATCATCGCCAACTTTCCGGAAAATCTGACTGATGCGCAGAAAATTTCTGATTATCTGGGGGAATTGGCCGGGCTCGTCAAACTGCCCCAGGCCAATATCATCAAGCAGCCCAATATCAGCGCCTCCATCCCCCAATTGCAGGAGGCGATCAAGGAGTTGCAAGAGAAGGGCTTCAAGATCCCCGCTTATCCCGAGGCGCCAAAAACCGAGGCCGAGAAAGAGTTGCAGGCCCGGTTTGCCAAGGTCCTGGGCAGTGCGGTAAACCCGGTTCTGCGGGAAGGAAATTCCGATCGGCGGGCGGCCGCTTCCGTAAAGAGATTTGGCCAAAAAAACCCGCACCGGATGATGAAGCCTTGGCCAGCCGGTTCTAAAACCCGGGTGGCGCACATGACCGAGGGGGATTTCTACGGCAGCGAAAAGTCGGTGACGGTCAACCGGGCCTGCGAGGTGAGGATCGAGTTTGTCGCCGAGGATGGCAGCCCCACGGTACTCAAAGCGAAAACCCCCCTGCTGGCCGGCGAGATCATGGATACCTCGGTGATGGAGGTGCGCGCCTTAAGGAAATTTTATGGCGAGCAGATCGAGGCGGCCAAACAGGACGGCGTCTTGCTGTCGCTGCACCTCAAGGCGACGATGATGAAGGTTTCGGACCCGGTCATGTTCGGCCACTGCGTGGCGGTATTTTACCAGGATGTTTTTGCCAACCACGCCGGGGTCATCAAGGAACTGGGGGTGAACGTCAACAACGGCCTGGCCGATCTTTACGCCAGGATCCAAGCCCTGCCCGAGGCGCAGCGGGCACAGATCGAGGCGGACATCCAGGCGGTCTATGCGAAAAGCTGCAAACTGGCCATGGTGGACTCCGGCAAGGGGATTACAAACCTGCATGTCCCCAACAATGTGATCGTCGATGCCTCCATGCCGGTGGTGATTCGGGACGGCGGCAGGATGTGGGGGGCGGACGACCAGCTGCACGACACCATCGCCATGGTGCCGGACCGCTGCTATGCCACGATCTACCAGGAGGTGGTGGAGGATTGCCAACGCCATGGCGCCTTTGACCCTGCCACCATGGGCAGCGTCGCCAATGTCGGGCTCATGGCGCAGAAGGCCGAGGAGTACGGTTCCCACGACAAGACCTTTCTGGCGCTGGGCAAGGGGATAATCCGGGTGCTGGATAGTGTTTCCGGCGAGACCCTGCTGGCGCAGGAGGTGGAAGAAGGCGACATCTTCCGGGGCTGCCAGACCAAGGATGCGCCGATCCGGGACTGGGTCAAGCTGGCGGTGACCCGCGCCAGGGCCACCGGCACGCCGGCCGTCTTCTGGCTCGATGCCAAGCGGGCCCACGATGCCGAGCTGATTGCCAAGGTGAAGGGGTATCTGCCCGGCCACGATACCAGCGGTCTGGATATCCGGATCATGCAACCGGAGGAGGCGATGCGCTTCTCCCTGGCCCGCATCCGCAAGGGCGAGGATACCATCTCCGTTACCGGTAACGTCTTGCGCGACTATCTCACCGATCTTTTCCCCATCCTGGAGCTGGGCACCAGCGCCAAGATGCTCTCCATCGTCCCTCTGATGAACGGGGGGGGGATGTTCGAAACCGGGGCCGGCGGCTCGGCCCCCAAGCATGTGGAGCAGTTTTTGCGGGAGGGCCATCTGCGCTGGGATTCGCTGGGCGAGTTTTGCGCCTTGGTGCCGTCGTTTGAGCAGATCCACAGTACCTTTAAAAATGAAAAGGGGCTGCTTTTGGCGGAGACGCTGGATGCGGCCATCGGCAAGTTTCTGGAAAACGAGAAGTCCCCCTCCCGCAAGGTCGGGGAGCTGGATACCAGGGGCAGCCATTTTTACTTGGCCCTCTATTGGGCCCAGGCCCTGGCCGGGCAGAACAGGGATACCGAGGTGCAGGCGCGCTTTGCCAAGGTGGCGCAGGCGCTCGGCGACAACGAGGCCAGGATAATTGCCGAGCTGAACAGCGCTCAGGGGCAGCCGGTGGATATCGGCGGCTATTATCGGCCGGAGCGGGAAAAGGCCGAACAAGCCATGCGCCCCAGCGCCACGTTTAATGCGATTGTGGACGCCATAGGACAATAGTTTCGGCGGGAGGCTTTCGCTTTTCACCATTTGTCCTGCCGCGCCTCGCAGCCGGGGGCGGAAAAGACGCGGGAACTGTCTGAGGGCGAAGACCGAGTTTTTCCGCGTCCCGTCCTCGGCGAGAAGTAAGGGAAGCCCGCAGGGCCAAGACTGGCTGGGGTGCCTTTTTCTTGTTTCTTCTTTTGGGCACGCAAAAGAAGAAAGGAAAAAACAGCAGAAAGGTCATCGCCACTTTCCGCGGAATTTACGGATGACTCATTTATAAGATTCTCTATGCCCGGATCAGGGAAAGCAGCTCCTCGGTTTTTGCCTTGAGCAGCGCGGCATCGCCCCGGCTTTCCACATTGAGGCGCAGGACCGGCTCGGTATTTGAGCTGCGGATGTTGAAGCGGAACTTTTCCGTGCTAAAGCTCAAGCCGTCGGTGTAATCCCTCTCCCCTTCCGTTCCGGCATAAAACTCCTCCACCCTGGCAAGCACCGCCGCCGAGTCCGCCACCCGGTTGTTGATCTCGCCGCTCACCGGAAAGGCGGCCTGCCGCTTCCGCACCAGATGGGAAAGCGGCTGACCGGATTGGCTCAAGAGCCTGGCCACCAGCAGCCAGGGGATCATCCCGGAGTCGCAGTAGGCAAAATCGCGGAAGTAATGGTGGGCGCTCATCTCGCCGCCGTACACCGCATCCTCGGCCCGCATCCGCTCCTTGATAAAGGCATGGCCGGTCTTGCTCAGCACCGGGACGCCGCCTGCCTCCCTTACAATCTCCCGGGTGTTCCACACCAGGCGGGGGTCGTGGATGATCTTCGCCCCGGGATGCCTGGCCAGCATGGCCTGGGCCAGCAACCCCACCAGATAGTAGCCCTCGATAAAGCCCCCCTGTTCGTCAAAGAAAAAGCAGCGGTCGAAATCGCCGTCCCAGGCAAGGCCGAAATCCGCGCCATGGTCCCGCACCGCTTTGGCGGTGATTTCCCGGTTTTCCGGGAGCAGGGGGTTGGGCACCCCGTTGGGGAAAGCGCCGTCCGCTTCCCACTGCAAGCGGATGAATTCGAAAGGCAGCTCTGCGGCCAGCCGGTCGATCACCGGGCCGGCGCAACCGTTGCCGGCATTGGCCACGATTTTAAGCGGCTGCAAATTATTTTTGTCGAGATAGCTCAGCAGATGGTCGATATAGGCGGGCTTGTTGTTAAGCTGGGTCAGGACGCCGGGCGTTTTCGCCGTTAGCCGACATCCCTCCGCTGCCAGCCGCTCGATCTCCCGCAAGCCGGTGTCGCCGGAGACGGGCCTCGCCCCCTGGCGGACCAGCTTCATGCCGTTGTAATCCGCCGGGTTGTGGCTGGCGGTGACGATTATCCCCCCGTCCACCGCCAGATTAAAGGCGGCGAAGTAGATCTCCTCGGTGCCGCACAGGCCAAGATCCACCACATCCACCCCGGCCGCGAGAAAGCCCTCGCTCAGGGCTTGAGCCAGGGCAGGGCTGGAAAGGCGGATGTCGCGGCCGATGGCCACCTTTTTCGGGGCGAACTGGGCGCTGTAGGCCTGGCCGATGGCAAAGGCCAGGGGGGCGTTCAGTTCGTCGGGCACCCGGCCGCGGATGTCGTAGGCCTTGAAACAGGGAAGAAGCGAGGGCATGGGCGGGATCTCTTTGAAGGAATGGTCGTTTTCGGGTAGAGTGATTCTTTTCAACAAAACTAGGACAACTAATCATGGAAGCCTCTATTCTGCAACCGGAACTTGCCGCGAAAATCGCCGATCTCTACCGCCGCATGGAACAGGCCTACGACCTTGTCGCCAGCCAGCTGGATTTTACCTGCCAGGGGTGCCCGGACAACTGCTGCGACTCCTATTTTCTCCACCATACCCATGTGGAGTGGGCCTATCTCTGGGCAGGCCTCATGGAGCTTGATCCGGCGCGCCGCACGGTCATCGAAACCCGGGCCGCCAAGTATGCCGCGGCATGTGCGGCGGCGCTGGCCAGGGAGGAAAGGCCCCAGGTCATGTGCCCGCTGAACGAAGCGGGGCGTTGCAGCCTTTACCTCCACCGGCTGATGATTTGCCGGATGCACGGGGTGCCATCCAGCCTTATTTTTCCCAATGGCAAGGTGCAGAAATTCCCCGGCTGTTTCCGTTGCCAGGAAATTGTCGGGGACCGGCAGGCGGTGCCGACGGTGGAGCGAGCCTCTCTTTTTCGGGAGCTGGTGGCCCTGGAGCAGGAGCTGCTCGGCGACCAACAGGGCCAAATGGCCAAGGTCAAAAAGAGCATCGCCGAGATGATTCTGGCGGGGCCTCCCAGACTGTAGCAGAATGGCTGGCAATCTGCACCACCCCGTGATCGGTTACGGCAATCCCTCCCGATTCCCCTTTTTTATCTGAGGAAGGTTTCCTGCTTTTTTTGCCGCTCTTTCAGGAGAGCGGCAAAATCGTGCCAGGGAAGAGGTTTGGAGAAATAATAGCCCTGGATGGTATCGCAAGCATGGGCTTTCAAGAACTCGAGTTCCTCTTTGCTTTCCACCCCTTCGGCCACCACCTCGAGCTTCATGTTGTGGGCCAGGCCGATGATGGAAACGACCACCGTTTTGTCGTCGTCGTCTTTGGTAAGATCCTTGATAAAGGAGCGATCCACCTTGAGGGTGTCGATGGGGAATCGTTTCAGGTAATTCAGGGAGGAGTAGCCCGTGCCGAAGTCGTCGATGGCAATGCTCAACCCCATTTGCTTTATGGCGGCAAGGGTCTTGAGGGTGTCCTCTACGTCCTGCATCAGCATGCTTTCCGTAATTTCCACCGAAAGATATTTCGCCGGCAAGCCGGTTTCCTGCAGGATGGCCCCTATAATCTCCGGCATGTCTTGTTGGTGCAGCTGTCGGGCAGAGAGGTTGACCGAGATAACGATGGGCGGCAGGCCGATTTTTTGCAGCATCATGCTCTGGGTGCAGGCCTCGCGGATGACCCACTGGCCAATGGGCAGGATGAGGTCGCTTTCCTCGGCCAGAGGGATAAAGCGGCCCGGGCTGATAAAGCCGTCTTCCGGGTGAAGCCAGCGGATCAAGGCCTCCGCCCCCACAATCTCTTCGCTGACGGTGTCTACCTTGATCTGGTAAAAAAGTTGAAATTCTCCCCGCTCCAAGGCTTGGTGCAAACGGTTTTTCAGGGTCAACCGTTCCAGCACGTCATTGTACATCGACTCCTGGTAAAACTGAAAATTGTTTCTGCCTTCCCTCTTGGCATGGTACATGGCCGTGTCCGCATTTTTGATCAGGGTCTCCTGGGTTTTTGAGTCATAGGGATACATGGAGATGCCGATGCTGGGGGTGATGTAGACTGCTTCGTCGTTAAGCCAAAAGGGCTGGGCAAAGGCGCTGAGCAGTTTCTGGACGATATCAATGACATTGTCCGCTCCACCGACCGCCGGCATCATGATGATAAATTCGTCTCCCCCCATGCGGCAGACGGTGTCCGAGTTGCGGATATTGCTGTTGAGCAGGGCGGCGACCTTGACGAGCAGCGAGTCTCCCGCGCTATGGCCAAGGGTGTCGTTGACTTCCTTGAACCGGTCGAGATCAATAACAATGATCGCGACTTGCTGCTGGCTGCGGCTCGCCTGCCTGATTGCCTGCTGGAGCCGGTCGTTAAAGAGCCGACGGTTGGGCAGGCCGGTCAACTGGTCATAATGGGCCAGGTACTCCAGCCGTTCCTGTTTTTGTTTGACATCGGAGATGTCCGCAGAGATCGCCACATAATGGGTGAGTTTTCCTCTCTCATCATGGACGGCGCTGATGGAAAGCCATTTGGGATAGACCTCCCCGTTCTTTTTCCGGTCCCAAATTTCCCCCTGCCAATGGCCATTGGTGCGCAACTGGCCCCACATCTTATCGTAGAAAGCCTTGTCGTGGCGGTCGGATTTCAAGATCCGCGGATTCTGGCCGAGCACCTCCTCGCGGCTGAACCCGGCCATCTCCTCAAAGGCCGGGTTCACCTCGATAATGGTTCCTGCGGCATCGGTAACCAACAGCGCTTCCGTGGTGTTGTCCAGAAATTTTACCGCAAGCCGCATCCACTCTTCGGCCTTTTTGCGTTCCGAAATGTCGAGGGCATAGCAGACCATGCCGCTGAACTCGCCATCCTGGTCCTGCAGGCGGGAGAGGGAGAGATGGGCGGCAAAGGATTCGCCGTTTTTTCTGCGCAGCCGGACTTCCCCTTCTTGTTGGCCCTTGCGCAGGAGCAGGGGGAAAATATTTTCCTGAAAAAAGGCATATTCCTCATCGGCAAAGAGGCATTGCAGGGATTGTCCCCGGATCTCTTCTCCGGCAAAGCCCAAAAGCTTTTTTGCCCCCCTGTTCCAGCTGAGGATTATGCCCTGATGGTCGGTGGAGATGATGGCATCGTGGGTCTGGTCCACTATCTGGGCCTGAAGTTGCAGTTGGGCATTGGCGCAAGACAGCTCTTCGGTGCGGTTGTTCAGGACTTTGGCCTCACGCTGCCGGATCAGGATCAGGCGCATCATGAACCAGAAGAGGATATTGGTAATAATGGCGGTTGAACCCAGCCACAGATAGGTCCAGAAGAGAGCATGCTCGATGTCGCCCAAGTCGTAAGTGAGTTCAATTATCGCCTCCTCGCCAAGGGCATAATCAATGGCGGTGCTCTTTTTTAAGGGCACGGCCACCGGGAGTTTGCTGCAATATTGGTAAAGGGTTTCTCTCGAGGGCTTGAAGATTTTGATCTCCCGGATATTTTCCGTGTGGTGCTTCAGCCAAGATTCCATGAAGTACTCGATGGCGGCGTAGTTCCTGTTCTGGAGAAAGCTTTGGGTGGTAAGGCTGACGATGGCCAGATCGGAGTCAACGTGGAGGTGCTTGTCCGCCAGCAGAGCATGCCGTTCTTTATAGACCAGAAAGGAGGCCCCGAGAATCTGGATAAGGAGAAAAGCGAGGATGCTGATGACCAGCCGGCGTTTTTCGCGGGGATTGAGTCGGATCATTTTACAGAACCTGTTTTATACCCAGAGGGCATAAGTTTCGTTTGAGCAGACAAGCTGCTCAACTCAGCTTTGCACCCTGCGGGTATAAGTTTCGTTTGAGCAGGCAAGTTGCTCAACTCAGCTTTATGCGGGAGCAGGATCTTCCGCAATGAGTCATAGTCTGCATCGCAGTCGCCTGCCAGGTTGGAGGTTTCCAGTGCTATGGCGTGCAGAATGGCCATCCCTTTTTTGCCGCAGCATCTGCCGGGGAATCAAAAAGCCCACGGTCGATACGGGGATAGATCACACGTTGCCCGGCCGTGCCTTTTCTTCGTTCAAAAAACAGGATGATGCTACGATGAGGGATACAGGAAGAGTTTCCAATCTTCCCTCGCCCAAGTCAAGAATTTTCTGGATCAAACAAAAGCAGACTCGATAAGCACCGGCACGGCCAAGCCGGGAAACGGCTTTTCTCCTCTGGGCGGCAACTATCCGCGAAGCAGGTGCCTGTTAAAAAAACCCGGTCAAGAGGAAGGCGCGTGTTTTCTCGATGACCGGATGGGCACTAGTTATTTTTCCCGCAGCAGCTCGGCGATCTGGAAGGCCAGCTCCAGGCTCTGCTCCGCGTTGAGGCGCGGATCGCAGTTGGTCCGGTAGTTTTCACCCAGATGGTGGTCGAGGATCTTTCTCCCGCCACCGGTGCATTCGGTGACGTTTTCCCCGGTCATTTCAAAGTGGATGCCGCCGGGCATCGTGCCTTCCGCCCAGTGGATCTCGAAAAACGCGCGGATCTCGTTCATGATCTCGTCGAAATTCCGGGTCTTGTGGCCGCTCTCTGCGGTATAGGTGTTGCCGTGCATGGGGTCGCAGCTCCAGACCAGGTTGAAACCCTCCTGCTTCATGGCCCGGGCCAGACCGGGCAGGCTGTCGCCGATCTTTTTTGCCCCGAAGCGGGTGATGAGGGTCAAGCGACCCGGTTCGTTGTCCGGGTTGAGGATGCGGACCAGCTTTTTCACATCCTCCAGCTCGTGGCTGGGGCCGATCTTTACCCCGATGGGGTTGAGTACCCCCCGGAAGAACTCCACATGCGCCCCGTCGATCTGCCGGGTGCGCTCGCCGATCCAGAGCATGTGGGCCGAACAATCGTACCAGCCGCCGGTCGTGGAATCCTGGCGGGTCAGGGCCTGCTCGTAGCCCAAAAGCAGCGCTTCGTGGGAGGTGTAGAAGCTGGCCTGATTGAGCTGGGGGATATCGGTGTCGATGCCCACAATGCGCATGAAGTTGATGGCCTGGTCGATCTGGCGGGCGAGTTTTTCGTACTGCTGGCCCTGGGGGGAGCGACCCACGAACTCGTTGTTCCAGGAATGCACCCGCTCCAGCGACGCGTAACCGCCCATGGTGAAGGCGCGCAGGATGTTCATGGTGGCACAGGCCAGATGATAGCCCTTCAGCATCCGCTGCGGGTCCGGTCGCCGGGCCCCAGGGGTCGGCTCGATGCCGTTGACCATGTCGCCCCGGTAACTGGGCAGTTCCACGCCGTTTATCATCTCGGTGTCTGCGGAGCGGGGTTTGGCATATTGCCCGGCCATGCGGCCCACCTTGATCACCGGCTTGCCGCCCGCGTAGCTCATGATCACCGCCATCTGGAGGATCACCTTCAGCAGTTCCCGGATAGCCGGGGCGGTACACATGGAAAACTCCTCAGCGCAATCGCCGCCCTGGAGGAGGAAGGCCTTGCCCTCGGCGGCCAGGGCCAGCTGCTTTTTCAGGGCGCGGACCTCCCCGGCAAAGACCAGGGGGGGCAGCTGGGAGATGGTCTGTACCGTCTCGGCAAACTCTTGTTTATCCGGCCAGTTGGGCTGCTGCCGGGCGGGGAACTGCTGCCAGCTTGTTTTGCTCCAGGGGTGCTGTGTCATGGTGTTTTCTCCAAGGGTAACTTTTGCCACGAAATCCACGGAAGGCACGAAATTTTTCAGGTTCGCAGATCGGGGCAGGCTTTTTTTCAGGATGAAACTTACGTGGTATTAACTCCCCTCCCTTGACGGGAGGGGCTGGGGGTGGGTGAAATTGCCAAGGCCTCACATCCCGCAGGTTCCCCCTCACCCTAGCCCTCTCCCGCAAGGGGAGAGGGGATTTTTCAGCCTTCTTTCGCCTCCGGCAACGCACAAGGCCCCCCCGCGCAGCAGGTCTCGACATCAAAGGCATTCAAAATCCGCAACTCCGGTTCCCTCCGTTCCGGGACCACCGGGCAAAAATCCAGGCCCGGCAGCATCGACAAAACCGCCTCCCTGGTGGGGATGGCCGCAAGCCCGGTCCCAAGCACCTTGCCGGTTCTCGCATCCAGCAGCTCACCGTTTTCGCCGTTGGTTACCACCGCCAGGGGAATCAGCTGGCTTTCTTCCAGCACCCTGGCCGCGGCAATGGCCGGCCGCTCCCGGGTCACCAGCGAGCCGGGGCCGTAGCGCACCACCAGCACCTGACGGCCCGCGAGGCTCACCACGATGTCGATCTTCGAAACCACGAACTGCCCGGCGAACAGGGTTTCAATCCTGCGCCGCATCGTCAGCTCGCTCTTGGCAAAGCCTCTTTCTTCCACGAGCAGCCGGGCCAGTTTCTGACGGTAGCGCTCGTCATCGGTGTCCAGCAAAGGTTCGCCGGTGACAAAATCGACGAGGCTGCCGTAGATCATGTGGTGCGAAGGGATGTCCGCCATAATTCAGACCCCGAAATAAAAAAGAGGAGACCAGCGGCCTCCTCTTTGGCAAGGCCGTCCCGGGTTCGAGAAAGCGGCCTCTATATCCTACCGCTTTTTACAGAGTCAGCCAGGACTCGCTGAACACGTTCTGGCCGGAAAGTACCTTATAGGTTTTATAATGCTCCATTGCCGTGCCGGTCAACCCTGCGGGATCGGGATCGTTGCCGTCCATCATGCCGTGGACCATGTCCACCAGGTTCTGGCGCTCGCCCTTGCAGATGGCCATCAGCTCGGCATCGTAGGCGTTGACAATGGCGGTGGTGATCCCGTGCTTCATCAGCATGATCAGGTAGGTGCGGTCGAGATACTTGCGCAGGTGTTCGGCCACGCCGTTGCTGACGTTGGACAGACCAACGGTGGAGCCGGCGCCGGGGGCGATATCCTGGAGCATGCTCATGAACTCGAGGCCAGAGGCGATCTGGTCGGCGCCCAGGGTGATGGGGGTGCCGATCGGGTCGAAGAGCATTTTTTCGTTGGGGATGCCGGCCTCGGCCAGGGCCATCATCAGGTCCACCGCCATGGCGCAACGCTCGTTGGAGTCGCGAGGCATACCGTCCGGGCCCCAGAGCAGGGCGATGACATTGCAGCCGGCCTCGGCGGCAACCGGGATGAGTTTTTCCATCCGCTCGGGCTGGGCGGAGATGGAGTTCATGATCGCGGCTTCGCGGTTTTTCACCACCTTGAACCCGGCGGCCATGGCGGCGGTGTTGGTGGTATCCAGGCAAAGGGGCACGGAGCTGGCCGCTTCCACGGTCTGCACCACCCAGGGCATCAGCTCGATCCCGTCCTTACGGGCCGGGCCGATGTTGAGATCCAGGTAGGAGGCGCCGGCTGCGGACTCTTCCTTGGCCATCTCTTGAACCGGAGCGGGATTGCGCTCCTTCATGGCGGTGCCGCTTCTTTTACCCATGATGTTGATGCTTTCTGCGATGGCTGCTACCTTCATTGTTTTCTCCCGTGCTGTAGATTCAAAGTAAAGTATGGCTACCGTTTCTGACGAAACCGGCGGTTTTCCCGAGGGTTAACAGGGCATGGTAACGTGGGAAAATAGCGTTTTACAAAAAGGATGTCAACAGGCAACAGGGTGAGGGGGTGTAAAAAATATCGTATTGGCGCGGAAATCGGTGGATGTACCTATCCGGCGGCGGGAAGGGATGGTTGCAGGATTAAGTCAAGGCAGGTTGGAGCAAAAATAATCGATCAACTGACGAATGGGCCTGGTGCACATTACCCCGGATGTCGATTTCCTCTTTTATTATTACTTGGAATTATTGTTGGAGGAGGCCTCATCGTTTTTTTATCAGGAAGCTCCCGTCAGGGCACAAGTATGGTGACCTCTGCTTTTTGTCCTTTATTTTGTAACGGGCGCAGGCGTTATAAAAGCAAGAACAATATTGAGTATCGAAGGCTTTAGAGATTTCCGAATTCGCTATGCGCCCAAAGATCTCACATGATTGTTTTGCTGGACACGGCGTCTTTGCGGTCTCTTCCAGCAAAGAGACAAACTCTCCCGATAAAAAGGGATCAAATTGGGTTCCTCTTCCTTTTTCGATCTCAGCAATGGCCTTGTTTTGTGGCAGGCCTTTCCGGTATGGCCGGTCGGAAGTCATGGCATCGTAACTATCAGCCAGGGCAATAATCCGCGCCAACAGGGGGATATTTCCCCCGCCAAGGCCATCGGGATAGCCGTTCCCGTCATACCTTTCGTGATGATGCTTTATTGCTTTGCTTATTTTACTTATATTTTCATCGTCAAGCATGGGTTCCAAAATTTTCACCCCCTTGTCGGGGTGCTTTTTAATCAAGGCAAACTCATCCTCGGAAAGTCTGTCCGGTTTTAGCAAAATTTCATCCGGCACTCCCACTTTCCCTATGTCATGAAGGATGCCGCTTAATCTCAACAGGTGTTTATCCTGGGATTGTAACTTGAGCCTGTCTGCCAGTATGAGGGAGAGATTAGTCACCCTTCGCGCGTGCCCATGGGTATATTGATCCCTTTCATCAAGGGCCATGGCCAGCGATTCGATGGTTTGTAAAAAGAAGCGCGTCTCTTTGCGCTTCTTTTTTTCTCTTAGAAAATTAAAAAAAGAGAGGAATGAAGCGAGGACAAAGCCAACAAGTATCGGGGCTGTAAATGTCTCAACTCCTCTTTCTGACAAGACATTCAGTCCCTGGAAATACGACGAGGAGAGCGTAAAAAGCAACACCAGGCTATAAATGAGGAAGGTTGCTGGCAACTTAAAAAAATTAACGGCATGATGCATGGAGAATCTCCGGTTGGGCCGGGAAAGAACCATGGCCAGGCGCCGGGTGGTCTGCCTGGCCATGGCGTTGTCTGGTAGAGGGAAAAGGGATTACCGCCTTCCGCCGCCGCCCATGCCGCCCCGGCCGCCCATGCCGGAACCGGAGCCCATTTCTCCATTCATGGCGCCGCCGGCACCTGGGCTCTTGCCACCCGTACCCTGCTTCTGCCCTGATTGCTGAGCTGAGCTGTCTCGCGGCGCATTTTCGGGCTGGCCCACGGCTTTTTGCCGTTCTTCCGGGCTCATCTTCTGGACCCGGCTCTGCCATTCGTTCTGGAAGGCGTTGCGCTCTTCCACCGTGGCCTCTTTCATGCTGCCGCGTTTTGCCGCCAACTCTTCGTTGCTCATGGCGTGGTAGTCGGTGGCGGCCCAAGCCATGGTGGCGGTGAGCAGCGAGCCGGCCAGGATGGTGGTGAGCCGGAATAGCGTGGTTTTCTTCATAGGGATAATCCTCCTCTGGTTAATAGAACAAACAAACACCCGGGGAAAAACAGCGCAGCAACACTCTGCGCTGTCAGCATATCCACGAATCATGCCACACCCTAAGGCGTGGGAGGCAGTTCCTCGAATTTTCGGGGATAATCACGGTATCGGCGGTGCGGGGCTGTCTCAGGCCAGGGGCAAGGTTGGGTAATTTGTATCCAGACAAACAGGCGCAGCCGGATAATTTTTACCCAGTGCGGCACTTTGTCGCGAAGAGCGCCATGGTTTCACGTTAAACGCGAAATTAATCAATCGAGGAATCCGGATTTTTGTGTGGGCGGAAGTTATCAACAGGATATCAACAGGCAGTCAACAAGGAACAAACAGGTTTTCCACCGCCTTCCCGGGCGGATCAGGCGGGCATTTGCGCGGGGCGCAGCCACTTTTTCAACAGCAGCCTGGTGCAGTCGCCCAGCAGGCGGGGGGTGCCTGCGGCGGTGCTGCCCGCCGCAGGGGAGGATGGCGGCCCGTTCTGGATTACCACGGCCTCGGCTAGATAGTGGAGATGCCAACCGGCCCGGCGCGCCCGCAGGCAATAATCGGCATCTCCGTAATGCGCGGCAAAGCCCTCGTCCAGCAGGCCGATATCTTCCATAACTTCCCGCCGGATCACCAGGCAGGTGTCCAGGAGCCATTCCGGCTCGAAAGAGCGCAGGTGGTCCTGTTCCGTGAGCAGGTGCTGCTTGAGGAGATGAGGTGCGGCCGGGAACAGCCGGCCCATTTGGGTGTGCAGGCAGAGGAGGGTGGCCAGGGTTGGGGCGGAGCGCACCGAGGGCTGGACCATGCCTTCGGGGTCAACGATCCGGGGTCCGGCCAGGCCGGTCTCCGGGTTTTCATCGAGAAAACGGACCAGGGCGGCAAGGCTGCCGGGCTGGGGCCGGAGGTTTTCATCCCAGAAGGAGAGATGACGGGCGGTGGCCAACCGGCAGGCGTGGTTGTGGGCTTTGGCCGGCTGGTCACCGCCGCTGCTTTCCAGAATGGTGATCTCGGGAAAAGCCCGTTCCAGCCGGGCAAGGGCGGGATGCTCCGGCTGGCCGGCCACCACGATGATTTCAAGAGCCACCGGGTCGGCCTGGGCCAGGAGTGCATCCAGAAAGGGAAAAAGCCCTTCTGGGGTCGTGGGGTTGTGGAGCAGGCAGACTGCCAGGTCTGGTTCAATGTTTTCCATGGTTGTTGCTGATCCACTTGCAAGAAATCCCGAAATGGGCACGATTCTTCGGCACGGCAGGTAAACGCGCAGCAGTGCCGCAGATGCGCGAAAGAGGCCGGCGAAGTGTGCCAGTTGCACACGAGCCGACCGATGACAAAGCAGATGCGGTGCTGCTGCGCGTTTACCGAAGTTTGTCCTGGACCGTGGGGAAGAGCGCCATGTCGGTGTGGGGCAAAAATAGCGAGGCCATGTAATGCCCCATAAACTGGGCGCTTTCAGAAAGCTCCATATTGGTCATCAGCGAGCTGACCGTCATCCGCTCCCGGAAGCGGACATGGTCGGTGAGGCTGATCTGGCAGCCCAGCATGGAGGCGTTGCCCAGATAGTAGAACTTGTCGCGGTCGATGTCCGGCAGAAGCCCGATGCAGATCGCCTGTTCCAGATCGATATAGGCCCCGAAATTGCCTGCCATGATTACCCGGTCCAGATCACCAAAGGTCATGCCCACCGATTCCAGCAGGGTGATGTAGCCGGCGTACATGGCGCCCTTGGCCCGGATCAGGTTGTCCAGATCTACCTCGGTGATGGCGATATCCTCGCCCATCAGGGAGTTTTTGCCCCAGACCAGCACATACTCAAAGCCGTCGATCCCCTGGCGGAGGCGGGGATGGGCAAGGCTCTGATTGAATTTGCCCTGCTGGTCGATGACTCCGGCCTCCAGCAGTTCGGCCACGATGGCGATGAGTCCGGAGCCGCAGATCCCGCAGGGCTTGGTCCGGTCGATGGTGATGATCATCGGTTCCAGGGTTTCGGGGTGGATATGGAAGTTCTCGATGGCCCCGGCATTGGCCCGCATCCCATGGCGGATGCCGCCCCCCTCGAAGGCGGGACCGGCGGAGCAGGCGGCGCAGACCATCCACTCCTCATTGCCGACCACGATCTCGCCGTTGGTGCCGATGTCGATGAACAGGGTGAGTTTCGGGCTCTTGTGCATCTGGCAGGCGTGCACTCCGGAGACGATGTCCCCGCCCACATAGCTGGCCACCGATGGATAGAGGAACAGGCGCACCGAGGGATGGGCGTTGATGCCGAGGACTGCGGCCCGGGTCAGGGGGAAGTGGCTGCAGGTCGGCACATAGGGGGCTTCCCGCAGATACTTCGGGTTCAGGCCGAGGAGCAGGTGGCTCATGATGGTGTTGCCGGCGGCCTTGAGGTAGCTGATGTTGCTGGGGCTGATCTGCACCTTTTGGCAAACCGTTTCGATCACCGAGTTGATGGTGCGGACCACCTTTTCCTGCAGGTCTTTCAGGCCGCCGGGCCGCTGGGAGTAGATGATCCGGGAGATGACATCCTCGCCGCAGCCGATCTGCTCATTGTAGGCCGAGGCTTCGGCGATCACCTCGCCGGAGTTGAGGTCGATCAGCACTCCGCACACCGTGGTGGTACCGATGTCCACGGCCAGACCGTAGAGGTTGTCCGTAGTGTCCCCCCGCTCCAGGGCGATGATCCGGTCCGGCTCCTCGGCCCGTTTGCCGCGGAGCATGATCGCCGTTACCTGCCAGTTTGCCTCCCGCAGAATGAAGGGCAGCTCCATCAGCAGCTCCGGGTGATCGTAGGTTGGTTCGGCGCAGTCATGGCATTTCTTTTTGATGGCCCGCATCAGACGCTGGAGGTCGGGGATATTGTCGGCAATGGTCGGCGGCTCCAGGGCCAGAAAACGTTTTTCCACCGGCGGCGAGACCTGCCAGGTGCCGATCAGTTCGTCCAGCGAGCGGGCGGAAATGGCCCGGGTGGTTTTGGGTTTGGCCCGGAGAGCCTTGCCGTCCTTGCTGATCGCGGCAGGGATGGAGACCACCAGATCCTCGGTGACCGAAGACTGGCAGGCCAGGCGGAAGCCGGCCGCATGTTCCTCAGCCGAGAGTTGCATGGCCTTGTTGGCGGCAACCGCTCCCTGTTCGACCTTGATTTTGCACTTGCCGCAGACGCCGTCGCCGCCACAGGAGGCCTGGATATAGAGGCCGGCCTTGGCCGCGGCGCCCAGGAGATTTTCTCCTGCATCCACCTCGATGGTGAGGTTGTCGGGCAGGAAGGTAACTTTCTTTTTCATGAATCTCCGTGGTCCGGGGAAGTGTTGAACATGGCAGGGATGCCTGATTTATCTCCGAAACAGGCCACCCGGTTCCGGCCCTGCTCCTTTGCCTCGTACAGGGCCTGGTCTGCGGCGCCGATAACCTCAGTGCAGGTTTTGCCGTGCAGGGGGAAACATGCTACCCCGATGCTGATCGTATTGCGCAACGGCGGCGCCCCGCTGCTGATGAACAGATGATTTTCGATGATCCGGCGCAGGCGCAGGGCGCTTTCCCGGCCAACCAGCAAGTCGCCGTTGATCAGCACGATAAATTCTTCGCCGCCGTAGCGGCAGGCCACGTCATCCTGGCGGATGCTGGCCCGGATGAGGCCGGCAAGCTGGATGAGTACCTCGTCGCCGACTTGGTGGCCATGGGTGTCGTTGACCCGCTTGAAGTGGTCGATATCAAGCATCAGGACACAAAAGCTCTTTCCCGGGCTTAGTTCACTGTTCTCCAGTAATTTCCGCATGGCGGTTTCGCAATACCGCCTGGTGTACAGCTCGGTCAGGCCATCGGTAATGGCCAGGCGATACAGCCGGGCATTGGCCAGGGCAATGGCAAGCTGCTCGCCGATCGCGAGCAGCAGCTGCTTTTCCGCCCCGTTGAAAGGTCGGTCGGCATCCCGTTGCAGGCAGACCAGACCAAGGGAGATATTATTGGAAACAAGGGGCAGGACAACCCTGGTGTCATTGCCGCTGAAGCCGAGGTCGGTCAGCTCCCCGTTTCGCCATTTTTCCCAATCCGAGACGGCGCCGAAGGGAAGATCCTCGGCTTCCACCTGCCGGGCATAATCCCGATGATGGTAGCGCGGGTCGCCGGTCTGCCGCCAGGAGACCTCGTAGACCATCTGCTCCTGTTTCTCCCGCGAAAGAAATACCACTACCTGCCGGGTGATAAAGGTTTCCTGGAGAAGGTCGGTGATCAGCCGCCGCAAGCGAGTCCATTCGATGGCCCGGCTCAGCTGCTGGACAAAGGCGTACAGGCTGGTGGTTTCCCAGTTTTTCTCCTTGATTTTGGCAAAAGAACGCTGGATGGCATGTCCCATCACATTGAACAGGTCGGCCATCTCCTGGAATTCCCCCTTGGTGTCCACATCCACCCAGTAGTTGAAATCCCCTCGGCCCACATGGAGGAACCCCTCCATCAGCTGGTTCACCGGACGATGCACATAGCGCTGGATGATAAATGACAGGACGATGATCAGGAAAATGAAGGAAATCAGGCCGGTAATAGCCATCCGCAGCAGCACGGTGTGAAGCATCTCGATGGTGTCGGTAAACAGGACGTCGTAAAGCAGGATCCCGCAGTTCTGTTGTTCAGAAGGGTGGCAGGCGTAACACTCCGGGCCGTTGGGAATCTTGATGACATTGCGCAGCACCGGACCGGCCTCGGTTTCAATAAAAATCGCGCTGCGCTGGGGGGGCACGCCCCTGGTGATATGGCAGACCGTGCAGCTTGCGTTTGTCTCCCGGTCAAAACTCCTGCCCAGCATGGCTTTGTCGCTGGAAACCTCGACCTTGTTCTGATAGGAAAGGATGCTGATCACCGAGGGCTTGACGATCGCGCGGATATCATCAACCGATTGCTGGATGGCCGCCCGGTTGTTCTGGAGCATGGCGCTGCGTAAGGCCTTTTCGATGGTCTGTCCGGCCTTGGTGGCTTCAGCCTGGGCAATGACCATGTACCGGTCCCGCTCGAAGACCCAGATCCCGTACATGGAAACGGAGATGGAAAGCCCGAGGAGTACAAAAAGACTGGCCAGCAGCCGGAAGCGAATGGAATGGATAAAATCCATGGAGAACATGGCGGTCCCTCTGCTGTCTTGATACGTAAAACCTGCAACGTGTTTCCCTGGAAGCCTCAAGGAGCATCTCATTTTTCCTGGCAGTTTGTCAATATTGAAAAATACTGATTTGCCAGGTTAGAAACTTGTAAAATGCATAAAGAAGTTCCCTCTCCCCCAGGAGCCAGACGCTTGCCTGCTGGAGAGGGAAAGGATGGGAAAGGAGCGGAAGCTGCTGATAGCAAAAAAAGGTTAAAGCTCCCGCCGTCAGGATGGCAGATTTATCTCTTCTCGCATCGCGATGTTATCGGTGCCGAGAACCGTCTCAATATCGAGGAGAATCTTGACCGCGCCGCTACTTTTCGCCATGCCGAGGATGTAGCTGCCGTCTAATTCCGCGCTGAAGGCGGTAGGGGCTTCGATGTCGGCGGCTTTGATATTCTGGACTTCGGAAACCGCGTCCACCACGATGCCGGTCAATATCGTACGGGCCGGGGCGAGGCCGGTTTCCAGCACGATGATACAGGTTTGCTCGGTTTGTTTCGTCGCCGCCATCCCGAAACGCCTCCGCAGATCCAGGACCGGAATCACTTTGCCCCGCAGGTTGATGACTCCTTTAACATAATCCGGGGACTGGGGCATGGCGGTGATTGCCATCATCCCGATGATCTCCCGGATCTTGAGGATGCTGATCCCGTACTCCTCAGCTCCGATGCGGAAGGAGAGGTATTTGCCTTCGAGATTGTTGTTTTCCTGTTGCTCGGCCATTTTTAAAAGTCTTCGAATTCGTTATTATCAAAAGGGATGATTTCGGAAGGCTTGCTGGGCTTGGCCTTGGCCGGAGCAGGCAGGGACTTTGCCTGGGCCGCCGGTTTGCCGGGTTTTTGCGGCGCCCGGTTGGGCAGGGCTTTTTTCCTGGGGGCTACCTGGGTCTGCATTTTTGCGGGAGGAATTTTGCAGGAGGAAAGCGGTTGGCTTGCTCCGGCGCTGTCTCCCACCAGGGCCAGAAGTTCGCGGACCTGTCCTTCCATTTCCACCGCCATTCCGTTCAGTTCTTCGGCGGCAGAGGCCGATTCTTCGGCGGTAGCCGCATTGGCCTGCACCGCACTGTCCATTTCACTCATGGCCTTATTAAGTTGGCCGATTCCCTGGGACTGTTCCCTGGAAGCCCCGGCGATCTCGCCCACCAGGGCGCTGGATTTGGCGGTGCTGCCGGCGATTTCACTGAAGGCCTCGTTGGTTACGGTGGCCAGTTGAGCGCCTTCCCGGATCTTGGTGACGGTGCCGTCGATAAGGGCGGCGGTGTTTTTTGCCGCCTCGGCGGCCCGCATCGCCAGGTTGCGGACTTCGTCGGCCACCACGGCAAAACCGGCCCCGGCCTCGCCGGCTCTGGCCGCCTCTACTGCGGCGTTCAGGGCCAGCAGGTTGGTCTGAAAGGCGATTTCGTCGATGGTTTTGACGATCTTCTGGGTCTCTTCGCTGGCCTTGGTAATGGTATGCATCGAAGCGGTGAGTTCGGCCATGGAAGAACCGGCCTTGGTGATGATGGCATTTGATTCCCGCATGAGGGCATCGGCCTGAGCGGCGTTGTCGGAGTTCTGCTTGGTCATGGCGGAAATTTCCTCCAGGGAGGCGGAGGTTTCTTCCAGGGAGGCGGCCTGTTCGGAGGCCCTTTCCGCCAGACCCTGGCTGGAACCGGCGACCTGGCAGGAGGCGGCGGCAACCTGGGCGGCTTCGTCTTTCATCGTGGTGCTGATCCGGCCCAGCACGGCGCAGATAACCCGGTTTTGCAGCCAGCCGGTGAACAGGGCGATTATGAAGGCTGCGGCCGCGAGCAGGCCGACAATGAGGCGCACGGTGCGGGCCGTTGCCACCATGTTCTCATCGGTCACGAGGTGCTTTTTCGCCTCTTCGCGGATTTCTTTCAGGTTGGCTTGAACCTCTTTCAGGGCGGGTCCGGTTTGGGCGGCAAAGACTCGGACGGCTTCTTTTCTGCTTCCCTCCCCTTGGGCGGTCTGCTGGATGGCGATGGCCGATTCATGCAGGTTCTGGTGGGGTTTTTCTATTCTGGCCAGCAGCGGGGCCAGGTCGGGGACCAGTTGTTCCGCTTCTTTGCGCCCTTCGCCGTAGTACCATTTGCCGAAGCCGCATTTATGAAAATCGGTCTCTACTCCCAGTTGTTCGGTCTGTTCGTCCGCCAGAAAGTCGCGGACCTTGCCGACCCACATCAGGTGATCCACCTCCCGCTGGGCCAGTTCGGCGTCGAGCTTGTTGCCGTTGATCACCTCCGCCCCGTGGCGGAGAATCTGGCCGATCCCGAAATAGTTGTAGATTCCGGTAATACCGAGCACGGCGGCGATGATGCTGCTGCCGATGGCAAGTCTTTGCTTGATGGTTCTTGGTGTTTTCATGCAACCTCCTGATTGAAGAGATGGCCAGAGCAGCCCCGAAAATACAGGGGAAACATCGCATATGCTCGAAGGGTTGTCAATACGAAAAAAGTGCGACTACTCAAGATGATAGGGCTATCAAGCAGGCGAGATTTACCTGATATTAAGAAACAGTTGCGCATCGCAACAGTTACAGATTTAACAATCTGAGAAGTTTCCTGAAAATTAGGAGCTGGGGCAGGAAAAAATCAAGGCAGGCGAGGCAGAATCATGGTCAAGCCCACGCGGGGCTTGACCATGGGTGCAGTTGACTGCGGAAGGTGTAGGTTGCAGGGCGGGGCAAGAAAACCTAGGCGAGGTCTGCCGGGGCTTGCTCGGTACTCCAGCCCGCCCCCTTCTCCATGACCGTGGCGGCCAGGTTTTTGGCAAAGGGGGCGAGTTTCGGGTGGTCGCGAAAGAGCTGTTCCAGGCGGGCCAGCATCTGCCGGGC
>Ga0172380_10001460_pt1 | contig 40557 bp, 33 predicted proteins | sample Leawe162metaG_FD_119747 | JGI IMG/M metagenome (GOLD analysis project Ga0172380, IMG submission 119747) | Leachate microbial communities from a municipal landfill in Southern Ontario, Canada - Leachate well 162 metaG | ecosystem: Engineered > Solid waste > Landfill > Unclassified | place...
AAAAGAAGCAATCTTTTTGGATTGATCCATAATATCTTTTTGTTTACCTTTTAGATTGTCTCGAGGAGGGTTGAAATATTTCACAGAATTAGTATTATCATAAATAATAGTTAACTTGCTATTTTAAGCTTTAACATTACTGTATTGATATATTGACGTATTGACAATCACTAAGACAATTTGACAATATTTTTAAAGCAAATTTATTATAACATAAGTTTTTATTTTGTGGAAATTTTGGTTTGTTTAGTGGTGAATAATTACTTTAGATTGAAAAAAATAATATCAAATGACTTTTGACTTTATGGACTTTAGAGACTTTCGACTATCGCCCATCTTTTCCCTAACTTTCAATTCCCTCACTTCATCTCTTAAAATAGCAGCAAGTTCAAATTCAAGTTTAGTTGCAGCTTCACGCATTTTCATTTCTTTTTCTTTGATAATTTCTTTGAGAGGTCTAGCATCTCCCATAATATCTAGATTCAAAATACTTCTATCACGTCTATTTATTTTTGTTTTGGCACCTTTGACACTAGTACTAGTCAGACCAAACTCTTCCAAAATATTACGAATATTTTTTTCAATAGTTTTTGGAGTAATATTATGTTTCTTATTATAAGCCAACTGAATCTCACGACGTCTGAGAGTCTCAAAAATGGCTTTCTCTATAGACTTGGTCATTTCATCAGCATACATTATCACCTGACCATTGACATTACGAGCAGCACGACCAATAGTCTGAACCAAACTTGTTTCATTGCGCAAGAAACCTTCTTTGTCGGCATCAAGAATCGCCACTAGAGAAACTTCTGGAATATCCAGACCTTCTCGAAGCAAATTGACACCAATAATTACATCTATCTCACCTTTACGAAGTTTTGTAATTATTTCAATTCTCTCAATAGTCTTGATATCACTATGCAAATATTCTACTTTTAACTTTTGTTCTTTTAGATAATCAGACAAATCTTCAGCCATACGTTTGGTTAGTGTTGTAACCAAAGTTCTCTCGCCTTTTTTGATTCTATCTTGAATTCTTTCTATCACATCCTCTACTTGAGATTTATTTTTGCCTAGTTTTTCTGTCACTGGACAAATAATAATTTCTGGATCAATCAAACCAGTCGGACGGACAATTTGTTCGACGACTTGATCACTCTTTTCAATTTCATATTCTGCTGGAGTAGCTGACACAAAAATAGTTTTTTGAGTTCTATTTACAAATTCATCAAAAATAAGTGGCCGATTGTCCAAAGCACTTGGCAATCTAAAACCATGTTCTATCAAATTTTCTTTGCGAGCTCTATCACCAAAATACATACCACGAATTTGTGGCAAAGTAACATGTGATTCATCAATGATTGTAAGAAAGCCTTTGTCTTTGGCAGAGTATTTGAAATAATCTATCAAAGTAAAAGCTGGCTCACCTTCTTTGCGTCCATCGAAATGACGTGAATAATTTTCTATACCACTACAAAAACCAACTTCTTTGATCATTTCCAAATCATATTTTACTTTTCTTTTTAGTCTTTCGTATTCTAGAGCTTTGCCATTTTTTTTGAAAAATTCCAATCTATCTTTCAATTCATTTTCAATTGTTTGAAAAGCTTGCATCTGTTCATTTTCATTTATTACATAATGTTTGGCAGGAAAAAACCAAGCGTCATTACTATTTACTTTGACATTACGCGTAACACGATCTACTATTTCGATCAAATCTATTTTGTCGCTAATCTCAAAACGGTAAATCAATTCTTCGTTGACTGGCATTATTTCAAATACTTGTCCACGCATACGAAATTGACCTCTTTTCAATTCTGTGTCATTTCTATTAAATTGCATAGAGATAAGCTTTTCCAGCATTCCTCGTCTATCCAAATTTTGTCCGACTTCAAGATGTAAAACAGTTTTTTCATAATCTAGAGGATTACCAAGATTGTAAATTGCTGAAACCGAAGCCACAACAATCACATCACTGCGCGTAATTAGAGCTTGTGTACAAGCGTGACGTAATCTGTCTATTTCTTCGTTTATTTGAGCTTCCTTCTCAATATAAGTATCACTGCCTGGAATGTATGCTTCTGGCTGATAATAATCATAATAAGACACAAAATATTCCACAGCATTGTCTGGAAAAAATTCACGAAACTCGTTACAAAGCTGAGCTGCCAAAGTCTTGTTGTGAGCAATCACAAGTGTTGGCATTTGGACTTTTTCAATCACGTTGGCAACTGTAAAAGTTTTACCAGAGCCAGTTACACCAAGCAAAGTTTGATTCTTATAATCTTTTGACAAACCAGAAACAAGACCTTTGATAGCTTCTGGCTGTGATCCTGCTGGTTTGTATTTTGATTTTAGTTTGAAGAGCATAATTAAAAGGCCTGAAAAAGCTTGTCCACCCAAGGCGGATCCGTCTCGGACGAAAAATGCCTAAAAGGCTTGAAATGCTTTTTATAAACTTATATTAACTTAATTTTAAACAAAAATCAACCACAAAAAAACAATCGTCTTGTAACGATTGCCTTTTAGGCTTTTCAGGTATTTCAATTATATTTCTACTACTTCATTATACTTTGGTATATAAGTCTCTACTTTCAAATCACTTTTTATTTTATTAGAAAAAACAGTCAGAGCATCTTCTTCACCATGTACACAAAATACTTTTTTTAATTTATGCTTTAATTTTTTTGTATTAGCAGTGTCTAACCAATTTAATAATTTTGTTTGGTCACCATGAGCTGACAAAGCACCAATAGCTTTGATAGTACATCGAACTTCCACACTTTCACCCATTACTTGGACATGTTTTTGACCTTCATAAATTTTTCTACCCAAAGTGCCATAAGCCTGATAGCCAACAATAATAAGTGTAGAATTAGGATCTGATAAATATCTCAGAGCATGATGCAATATTCTACCACCATTCATCATCCCAGCACCAGCAATGACAATTTTTGGTCCTGGTATGTTATTTATTTTTTGTGAATCTCTCTTAGAATAAGCTACTTGAAGCTGAGGAAAATCTAAAAAGTCATCACCTTCTAGATGCAATCTTTGAGCTTCTTCATCATAATATTCTGGATATCTTTTGTAAACTTTGGTAGCATCAATCGCTAATGGACTATCTAAGAAAATTGGAACATTTGGCAAATTGTGATCATATTCACTAAATTCATTCAACTCATAAAGAAACTCTTGAGTACGCTCTAGAGAAAAAGCTGGTACCATAATAGTACCACCTCTTTTGACACCATTGATTATCAAATCTGATATTATACTTTTTCTAACTTCCACACCTTCATGAATACGATTACCATAAGTAGACTCACAAACAACATAATCTACATCTGGACTAAGATTTTCTGTATCTTTCAAAATTGGCACATTTCTATTGCCAATATCTCCAGAAAATGCAATTTTTTTGCCATCAACAGAAATTTCTATAAAAGCTGAACCAAAAATATGTCCAGCATCTTTCCAAATAGCTTTGACACCATTGCCCAAATCAATTTCCTCATGATAATTTAGACCTTGACACAATGCTTGAGATTCAGCCACATCTATTTCATCATACAACACAGGATAACCAAATTTACGATTGTCATAAGCCATAATATTGTAGGCATCATACCAAATCAAAGGCATCAAATCTTTTGTACCTTTGATAGCATAAATTTTGCCACCATAACCTTCTTTGACTAATTTTGGAATACGTCCAATATGATCTAGATGAGCATGAGTCACTAAAACTACATCAATTTCCTTTGGATCAAAAGGAAAGACATCATGATTAAGACCTTCATTGAAATCTCCACCTTGAAACATACCACAATCAATAAGAATTTTCATTTTGCCAGTATCCAAAAGATGACATGAACCAGTAACTTCACCATTTGCCCCACTAAAATGTATTTTCATAATAAAAGCTTGAAAGGCTTAAAATGCCCAAAAGGCTTAAAAGGCCTCTCAAGCTTTTCAAGCATTTTAAGCCTTTTCGGCCTTATTGTTATAATATTGTACCAAAATATACTCGACTATACAAATGTTAGTTTTTTTGTTATAATCTTCATTATAATATGCGTCAAGAAATCGACAAAATCAAAATAAAAGAACCACCAATCGAGGAGCTAAGCAAACAAAAATCCTGTATCAAATCTAGCTGTGCTACTAGTTGTGGTTGTTTTACTATACTTTTTATTATTTCTATTTTATTATTGAAGTTTGCTTTTGGTCCAACCACCAAAGAACTAAAAGATTTGCCAGAAAGTTTTACTAGTAAAATTCCTATTTACGACATAACAAATGTAGAAAAAATCACACACACTTCTGGTAAAGAAAAAAGTACAAAAATAGAAAGAGCAGCTTTCCTACCAAAATTAGTCCTATCCCCTTTTATTATTTATTTTGATAGAAATTTCAAATACATTCCTAGAACAAAACCAGAAGGAGAAGAAATGACAAATATTGACAAACTAGTCGCCTTCATGCAAAAGCCACTATCTGATGAAAGAGATGTTTACAAAATAGAATGGATAGAATTAGATGCCAAACAAGATTTCTTACTAGAATACTACAAAACAGAATTAAAAAAGAAAGGTTTTGAAATAGAACAAGAAAGTAATAACAAAGATGTCAAAGAATTCACTTTTTTTGAAAATTCTGAAGATATAACTGGCGTAGTCTATACAGTAGATAATCAAGATACTAAATATACTGATTATATGTCAGTGACTATTAACACACCTAGTGAATAGCTAAACCTTTTTAATCAGTGTTTTATGTCAGTCAAACAAATCAAACAAGCTGGAATAACTTGGACAAATATCAGTAATGTCAATGAAGAATCCATAAAATTTTTGAAAGAAAATTTCAAATTCCACCATCTAGATATTGAAGATATCAAAAGTGAAAGTCAAAATCCAAAATTAGATACTTACAAAGATTATCTTTTTTTGATTGTTCATATCCCACAATGGAAAATAGATAGAAAAAAAATAATCTCTCACGAAATAGATATTTTTGTTGGCCCTAATTTTCTCATCACTATCCAACACAGCAAAAACAAAGAAATGAAAGATTTTTTTTATAGATCAATGAACAATAGAAAAGCTAGGAAAGAGTGGGTGAACAAAAGTTCTGGATTTCTTCTTTACAAAATTTTAGAATCTATTTTTAGTCAAAGTAGAATTATTATCAATTCTCTTGGTAAACAATTGTCTACTATAGAAAATGATATTTTTGTCAACAAACAAGACGAAAAAATAATTCACCAACTAGCAATGTATAGAAGTAATGTACTAAATCTAAAAAGATTACTTGATCCACAAAGATTCAACATGTCTTCTTTATCAAATATCAGAAGACCATTTTTTGATGAATCACTAAGTATTTATTTTGATAATATCAAAGATTATTTGGACAAACTATGGGTCATAGTCGATACTTACAAAGAAACAATTGACGGACTACATGTAACTGTAGAATCTCTTATCAACCAAAGAACAAACAAAGTAATCAACTCTCTTACCATAATTTCAGTTTCTTTATTACCACTTACGCTGTTATCTGGAATTTATGGTATGAATATCGAAGGACTGCCTTATGCTCACAGTCCAATATTTGTTTGGGGACTTTTTGGAGCTATAGCTACTTTTATTCTATTCTTAATTTTTGTGATGAAAAAAAGAAAAATATTATAAAAACATGATTGGAAAAATTCTTGGTAGAAAATCTTATACTATTACAGGTGCAGCCATTGTGATTGGTACAGCATCTTTTGTAAGCAAAATTATTGCTCTGGCACGTGATCGTATTTTTGCACACCATTTTGGAGCTGGTGATATTATGGATTCTTATTATGCTGCTTTCAAAATTCCAGATCTTGTTTTTAATTTACTGATTGTTGGTGCTTTGTCAGCTGGTTTTATTCCAATTTTTGTTGAATTAATAAACAAAGATAAAAAAGAAGCTTGGAAAGTTACCAATGCCATGATAAATATTTTGGGATTTTTACTAATCATAAGTTGTACCCTATTAATTATCTTCACACCACAAGTTCTAAAACTATTAGTCCCAGGTTTTTCTGGAGAAAAATTAAAATTAGCAATTACTCTAAGTAGAATCATGTTTATTAGTCCTATACTTTTGGGCATTAGTAGTATTGTTAGTGGAGTTTTACAATCATTCAAAGCTTTTCTTATCTATTCACTTTCTCCAATAATGTATAATATTGGTATTATCATTGGTGCTTTATTTTTGGTACCTATCTTTGGCACTATAGGTTTGGCTATCGGAGTAGTGATTGGTGCATTGTTCCATCTACTAATACAAATACCATACTTCATTCAATATGGTTTCAAATACCAACCAACTTTTGATTGGAAAAATATTTATGTTAGAAAAATTGCCAAACTAATGATACCAAGAACACTTAGTATGGCTACCAAACAAATAAATTTTCTAGCCATAACTATTATAGCTTCTACTCTAGCATCTGGAAGTTTGTCAATTTTCAATTTTGCTGACAATATTCAATCTGTACCTACAAGTATTATTGGTATTTCTTTTGCCATTGCTATTTTCCCAGCTTTATCTCAAATGGCTAGTAATAATGATAACAAAAAAATTATCCAACAAATTTCTGAAACAACCAAACAAATTCTTTTTTTGATAATTCCTATTACTATTATCATGTTTCTCTTGCGAGCTCAGATAGTACGTCTAATACTTGGTACAGGACAATTTGACTGGGATGCAACTACTCTTACTTTTACAGCTCTTGGAATTTTTTCTTTTTCTCTTTTTGCTCAAAGTTTGACACCGATTTTATCTAGATCATTTTACGCTCTACAAGATACGTTGACTCCTCTAATAATAAGCGTCATATCTGATATCACAAGTATTATTATAGCAATATATTTATCTCACTTTTATGGCATTATTGGTCTTTTTGTTGCTTATTCTTTTAGTCAAGTCTTTCAATTTGGTTTTTTGTGGCTGTTGCTTAGAAACAAACTTGGTACATTGCAAGAATCAAAAATATTTATTTCTATAATGAAAATCTTTATTGCTGCTGTCATTATGGCACTTTCTATCCAATTTATGAAATATACAATATCTCTATTTGTAAATATGAATAAATTCTGGGGTATATTATTACAAATGGGTATTTCATCTATAATAGGTCTACTAATTTATGCTATTATTTGTCATCAATTGAAACTAAAAGAAATGCAACTATTCCAAGAAAGTTTCAAAAAAAAGTGGCTCAAATTACGTAATGTTGATACTGGTATAAATAATAATATTTAAAAAAATAGAAGGCTAACTGTATAGTATTGCCAAAAGGTATAAAAACTGCTAATATACTGACAGAAATTTAGACAAATTATGACAAAAAACAATACAAGAAACTTCTGTATCATCGCTCACATTGACCATGGTAAATCGACCCTCGCGGATCGATTTCTTGAGATTACCAATACTGTTGAGAAACGCCACATGCACGCACAACTACTAGACCAGATGGAACTCGAACAAGAACGTGGAATCACAATCAAGCTTCAGCCTGTTCGCATGAAATACAAAGGCTATACTTTGAACCTCATCGATACTCCAGGCCATGTTGACTTCACTTACGAAGTATCCCGTTCACTTGCTGCAGTCGAAGGTGCGATTTTACTTGTTGACGCAAGTCAAGGTGTGCAAGCACAGACCATTGCAAACTTATATCTCGCAATTGACCAAGACCTCACGATTATCCCAGTCATGAACAAAATTGATCTGCCAAATGCCAATCCAGAAAAAACTGCAGCAGAAATCATTCATCTTCTTGGTTGTAAGCAAGAAGACATTCTCACCTGTTCAGGAAAAACTGGACAAGGTGTTTCAAAATTATTGGATGAAATTATCAAAAAAATTCCACCACCAGTAGAAACTTCTGACAAACCTCCACGCGCCCTTATTTTTGATTCTCTCTATGATGACTATCGTGGAATTGTTGCTGCTGTGCGTATGAAAGATGGCTCATTCAAAAAAGGTGATCCAGTTACATTCATGGAGACTAGTGCTGAAGGTGAAATTTTAGACATTGGACACTTTGCTCCACAAATGACGTCTGATGGAATACTGGAAAACGGACAAATTGGATATGTGACAAGTGGTGTTAAAGTGTTAGGTCAAGTACGCGTGGGAGATACGATTACTCTGACCAAAAACGGCGCGACTGAACAATTACCTGGGTACAAAGAAGTAAAACCAATGGTCTTTGCTGGTATATTTCCACGCGAAGGAGATGAATACAATGTTCTTCGTGATGCAATAGACAAATTGAAACTAAGTGACTCATCACTCTACTATGAACCAGAACATTCACAAGCACTTGGCTTTGGATTCCGTTGCGGATTTTTGGGTATGCTTCATCTTGAAATTTTTCAAGAACGCCTCAAACGCGAATTCGGAATATCTATTATTGCGACTATACCAAGTGTTGCTTATAATGTTTTCAAAACCAATGGAGAAAATCTCACCATCAAAAGTCCACAAGATCTTCCTGAAGTCCAAAAAATTGAACATATTGAAGAGCCCTGGATGACAGTGGATATTATTACTCCACAAGAATTTATTGGAAATATCATGGGACTAATTGCCGAACGCAAAGGTATTTACAAAAATACTGAATACTTGAGTACTGGTGCTGGTCAACGCGCAATCCTTCACTACGAGACTCCACTTGCTTCCCTTATTACTGATTTTTATGATAAACTAAAAAGCGTTTCCAGTGGCTATGCATCCTTAAATTATGAATATAAAGAATACAAAAAAGCAAATGTGGTAAAACTTGATATCATGATTGCAGATGAAGTGGTAGAAGAACTAGCAACATTGGTTTGGCAAGATGATGCACATCGTGCAGGCAAAAAAATTGTTGAAGTACTAAAAGATACACTTGACCGTGAACAATTTGTCATCAAAATTCAAGCAACAATTGGAGGAAAAATTGTCGCGAGTGAACGTATTTCAGCATTACGAAAAGATGTGACTGCAAAATTGTACGGAGGTGACGTAACCAGAAAAAATAAATTACTAGACAAACAAAAAAAAGGAAAGAAAAAAATGTTGGGTATGAGTAAAGGAAAAGTAAATATTCCAACCGAAGCCTACCTAGCTGTTTTAAAAAGATAAATTTATTATTATCAATAATATGAATATTGAAAAAGCCAATCCAAATTTAATAAAAACATTACAAGACATACCGGTCGAAAGTCAAAAAGAAACTGACATAAAAGAAGAAAAAGAAGAGGAAACAATAAAATCAAAAACAGAATATCAAGAAGAAATATTACAAAATTTATTTATAGGAAAAGATAACGTGCCTCAAATTGAAAGGGTAAACAAGATTATAGAAAAATACAAAAATATTTTTAAAGAAGATGTACCAGAGTATATTACAAAACATTTGAACACAAAAACTGCTGACATATTTTTAGATATACTTGATGCAAATTGGTTTTTGCCAGCAGCCACATTATTAAAAAACTCAGATCTATTATATAATCAATGGATTTATGATGCAGTAATAGCTAATAGAATAAAAAAATTAGAAAAAATAATTGGAGATTTCAATTCAAATACCTACACAGGTCCACTTGATATTTATGAAATACATGATATAAAAACCTTAATAAAAAATTACTACGAAAGAATTTCTCAAAATGATACTCTCAAAGAAATAAATATAACAAATATTAAAAAAGCTGCATAATTATTTATTCGTCTACAATATTAAATTTTCTAATTTTAAAAATAAAATCTTTATGTACGGATCAAAAAAAATAAAAGTCCTCTGGACTATCATCTCTATCATCGCTGTTTTTGCTATGGTGTTCTTCACTATTTTACCGATGTTTCAATAAATAATTAATCCCGAAAAAAATTCGTGAGGAACGAACGAATTAAATAGATATATATTGAAAACGAATAATTACGTCTAAAAAAAATTAACTAAATAAAAACGTTTTTATTTAAGAAAGATCTTTCGCTGTATTCTCAGCTCAAAATAAAATTGACCTATGCAAAAAGTCTGGAAAATATTAGAAGAACCTCCACAATCTTTTTTCGAAGAATTCCCTGAGCTACCAAAAACTGTAGCTACTTTGTTGTACCACAGAAATATAAAAACTCAAAGACAAATAGACGAATTCTTGAATCCTGATTACTCTATAGATATTCATGATCCTTATTTATTTCAAGACATGAAAAAAGCAGTCAAGAGAATTTTCAAAGCTATAGAAAAAAAAGAAAAAATTATTATCTATGGTGATTATGATGCTGACGGTGTCTCTGCTTCAGTAATTTTAGTTTCAACATTGCGGGCTATGGGTTGTGATAATGTAGATGTTTTTTTGCCACATAGAGAAACTGATGGCTATGGACTAAATAATAAAGCCATAGAAGGACTTGTCAAAGATGGAGCCAAACTTATTATCACTTGTGATTGTGGAATTAGTAATACCAAAGAAGTTGGTTTTGCTAATGAAAAAAAATTGGATGTAATTATCACCGACCATCACACTATACCACCAACTTTGCCAAAAGCTTTTGCCATAATTCATCCAAAAATTGAAGGTGAATCCTATCCTGACAAATGGCTTTCTGGTGGCGGTGTAGCTTTCAAACTAATGCAAGCTCTGCTAAATAAACACAAAGAAAAAAATAAATTATTAAACAGTGGTGAAAAACATGAAGCCCATGAAAAATGGTTACTAGATATGGTAGCAATTTCTAGTGTTGCTGACATGGTACCTCTGATTGGTGAATCTAGAACTTTGACCAAGTATGGATTGTTAGTCCTAAACAAAACCAAACGTATCGGTTTACAAAAACTTTTGCTAGAAGCTAGAATCATAGAACAAGACGGTAGTATGAAAAGATCTCTTGATACCTATACTATTGGTTTTCAAATTGCTCCTCGAATAAACGCCGCTGGTAGGATCAATCATGCCAATGTTGCTTACAATCTTATGATGACCCAAAAAGCTACTGATGCGATTGATTTAGCTTTTGAACTAGATCAAAACAACAAAGAAAGACAAACTATAACCGAAGAACTATTCAAAAAAAGTATTGAACAAATTGAAAAAGACCAGATGAAAAATCCTGTCTTATTTGTAGTTGGCAAAGGTTGGCCAAGTGGACTAGTTGGTCTGATTGCTGGAAAAATAAAAGAAAAATATTACAAACCAGCTCTGGTGATGTCTGAAAATGAAACAGAAATAATGGGCTCTGGTCGTAGTATTGACGGTTTCAATATTATAGAAACATTTCAAGAAAATCCAGAATTATTTCTCAAATATGGTGGACATCCGATGGCTTGTGGTTTTACATTGATTAGTAAAGAAAAACTAGAAGACTTCAAAACCTACCTGATAAAAAAATATTATGAAAAAACCAAAAATCAAGACATGAGTCCAACCATCAAAATAGATGCTGAAATAAAATTAACAGAAGTAGATTGGGATCTTTTTGACACTTTGGAACAATTCAAACCTTTTGGTATGCATAATGATCGACCAAAATATCTAACTAAAGATTTGGAAATTTTTGATATAAAAACAGTTGGCAAAGAAGCTAAACATCTAAAATTAACAGTCAAACAAGAAAGTAAAATACGCAAAACCATAGGTTGGAGTCTTTGTGACAAAACTGCTGATATCAACTGGTGTAAAATTTTGCGAATTGGTGATAAAATAGATATGGTCTTTGAGATTGATGTAAATGAGTGGAATGGGAATAGAGAGTTGCAGTTGACTATTGTGGATTTAAAAAAAATTTAGGAATTTTAAATTTCGAATTTTAAAACAATTTTTTAATGTTTCAATTTTAAATTATTTTTAAAATTAATGCATTTATAAATTTGAAATTGTTTCAAAATTTAAAATTTAAAATTTAAAATTATGAAGTTGTTTATCTACACCGACGGTGGTTCTCGTGGTAACCCAGGACCTTCGGCTACAGGCATTGTCATCAAAAACGAAGAAGGTCAAAATGTTGCCAACTATGGTGAATTTTTGGGAACACAAACCAACAATTTTGCTGAATATATGGCTATAATCTCTGGACTCAAAAAAGCCAAAGAGTTGGGAGCTGATGAAGTAGATTGTATAGTAGATAGCAAACTTGTTTGTGAACAACTAAACAGAAATTGGAAAGTAAAAGAACCCACAATTCAAAAATTATTTATTCAAGCTTGGAATGTCATGCAACAATTCAAAAAATTTAAAATAAAACATATCTTACGTGTAGGAAACAAAGAAGCAGATGCTGAGGTGAACAAAGTACTAGATAATATTAGGTAAAAATATTTATGGGAAGTATAGAAATAACCAATCCTAAAAAAATAGATTGGAAAAAAGTAAAAAAACTTAGTATTGAAAAATCAAAAAAGTGGTGATGCCAAAGAGTATGACAAATATATAATGACTTTAAAAAAATAAAACTCTGTAAATTACAGAGTTTTTTAATATATCATTTACAACATCTACAACAATTCCAACATTACAACTCTTGAGAAAGATCTTCCAAAATTTTCTTCGCTTTTTTACTTATTTTTTTCGGTACATCAATAATCACTGTCACATATTGATCCCCTTTTCCACTACGTTGCAATCTAGGCACACCAAGACCTTTTAACTTAAACTTTTGTCCTGAATTAGTACCTTCGGGAATTACAAGTTTTTTCTTTCCTTCTAGTGTATCTATTTCTACTTTGTCACCTAAGACAGCTTGAGGATAAGAAATGATAATCTCAGTGAATATATCAAAACCTTGTCTTTCAAAGCCATTTTCAGACTTCACATGTACACGAACATAGAGATCACCTGGATTACTACCTACTCCAGCACTTTCCCCTTTTCCAGAAAGACGAATCATTTCTCCATCTGAAATTCCAGCAGGAATTTTCACTTTGTATTTGGAGTCACTACGAACAACACCTTTGCCATTACAATGTTTACAAATTTTCTTTGGGATTTGACCATTACCTTGACAACGTTCACAAGTTACTACACTTTGCATTGCACCTAGAATAGTTTGCTGAACACGTTTGACTTGTCCTTGACCACGACATTCACTACAAATTTCTGTACCAGCACCAGGTTCAGCACCTGTTCCACTACAAACATCACAAGCATTATTTTTGGTTAATCTTATTTCTTTTTCTATTCCAAAAATTGCTTCACGAAATTCTAATTCAACATTGATTTGAAGATCATTTCCTCTAGCAGTACGTGACCTTCCTCTACTTCCTCCACCGAAACCAAAGATATCTCCAAAAATATCACCCAAATCTATTCCATCAAAATTAGCATTACCAAAACCACCGCCCTGACCTCGAGAAGCATTCATAAAATCATTCCAGTTCACACCACCACCAAAACCACCCTGTTGTTCAAAATCAGCACCATACTGGTCATATTGTTTACGTTTGGTGTCATCGCCCACAACCTGAAAAGCTTCATTAATTTCTTTGAATTTTTCTTCGTTACCAGTCTTTTTGTCAGGATGATGTTCATGAGCAAGTTTGCGAAAAGCTTTTTTGATTTCTTCTTTGGTAGCGCTTTTGTCAACACCTAATACTTTGTAATAATCTTTTGGCATAGTTTTTATAAATTTCTAATTTAGAATTTTAAATTTTGACTTGTCCGCCTTGGGAGGAAACAATTTCAAAATGATTTAATTTTTAATTATTTTTTATTTAACAGGAAAACCATGAATAGTTTTAGGTTCATCTGATTCTTTTACTACACCAAAATTTGATTCATATCTTTGTAAATTTTCTTGCATAGCTTTGATCATTCTTTTGTAATGACCAGGACTCATAATAATACGAGAATTGAGAGTACCCACTGGTGGCAGTACTGTCATAAAATCTAAAACAAACTCTTCTCTGTTGTGAGAAATTTGTACCATGTTGGAATATTTACCAGCAAGTACTTCATCCGTTGCTTTTATTTGCAATGCTTTATTATTACTATTCTGAGACTGTTGATTGTCCATAGTTTTGAATTTAGATTTTTTGAAAACAATGTTTACATTTTACTATAATATCTTCAATTAAACAAACCATTTACCCCGTCCGAAAATTTGGACAGGGTAAAGATGTTTATCTATTTGATCTCCTCCCCTACTAGGGGAGGCTGGGATGGGTCTTTAGCAAAATAAAATGTCTTGTTCAAAGATGGACCCCCTCTAACTCCCCCTACTAGAGGGAGAATTTATTTTGTATTATTTCTTATCATCAACAACTTCCCCTTCTACAGATTCACCTTCATCTTTCTTTGCTTCAGTTTTTCCTTCTTCAGCTTTAGCTCCAGCTTGCTTGTCAGCCGAAGCTTGAGCGGAGGCTGATTCTTGTTGATACATTTTCACACCAATAGCTTGAGCTACAGTAGACAATTCTTCAGAAACTTTTTTGATTTCTTCGATATTATCTTTGTCTTTTACCTCTTTCATCTTAGCAAGAGCATCGTTGACTTTTTTCTTTTCTTCATCTGTCACACTAATCTTTTTTTCTTCGACATCTTTCATCATTTTTTCTGTAGTATAGATCATTGTTTCAGCAGTGTTTTTGATATCAATCATTTCACGTTTTTTCTTGTCTTCATCAGCATGAGCTTCAGCATCTTTTTTCATTTTTTCTATTTCCTCATCAGAAAGTCCAGATGAAGCTTCGATACGAATAGATTGTTCTTTGCCAGTGCCTTTGTCTTTGGCAGATACTTGCAATACACCATTGGCATCAAGATCAAATTTTACTTCGATCTGTGGAACACCACGTGGAGCTGGTGGAATACCATCAAGCATGAATCTTCCAAGAACTTTGTTGTCTACAGCCATTTCACGTTCACCTTGCAAAACATGAATTTCTACGCTTGGTTGATTGTCAGCAGCTGTGGAGAATACTTGAGTTTTACTTGTTGGAATAGTAGTATTTCTATCAATCAATTTTGTACACACACCACCAAGAGTTTCTAGACCAAGTGAAAGTGGAGTGACATCAAGAAGCAAAATTTCTTTGCCCAAATCACCTTGTAATTGCCCAGCTTGGATAGCAGCGCCAACAGCGACGACTTCGTCTGGATTGACAGTAACGTTTGGTTTTTTACCAAAGAATTTTTCCACACTTTGTTGGACAAGTGGCATACGAGTCATACCGCCCACAAGCACGATTTCGTTGATATCTTCTTTTTTGACACCAGCATCTTCTAGAGCTTTTCTCACAGGAGTCATTGTCTTTTCTACCAAATCAGATACAAGTTCTTCCAATCTAGCACGACTAAGTTTTAGACTCAAATGTTTTGGACCTTCAACACCAGAAGTGATAAAAGGTTCATTGACTTCAGCATCTACTGTACTTGATAATTCAATCTTTATTTTTTCAGCAGCATCTTTGACACGCTGCAATGACAATGGATCATTACCAAGATCAATACCTTCTTTTTTCTTGAATTCTTCTAGAATCCATTCCATAATCTTTTTGTCAAAGTCATCACCACCAAGATGAGTATCACCATTGGTAGCTTTTACTTCTACAGTAGATTGATCACCATCATGAGAAATTTCCAAAACAGAAACATCGAAAGTACCACCACCCAAATCATAAACTACGATTTGTTGATCACCTTTTTTGTCAAAACCATAAGCAAAAGCAGCTGCAGTTGGCTCGTTGATAATACGAGAAACTTTTAGTCCAGCGATTTCACCGGCAGCAATAGTAGCTTGTCTTTGTGAATCATCAAAATAAGCAGGTACTGTGATTACAGCTTCGGTAATTTTTTCACCAAGTTTTTCTTCAGCGTCTGCTTTCAATTTTTGCAAAATCATGGCTGATATTTCTGGTGGAGTATATTCTTTGTCACCCATTTTTATTTTCAATTTGTCACCATCTTTGACAATAGTATAAGGTGAATGTTTGATAGTATCTTGTACTTCTTTATCTTCAAAACGACGACCAATCAGACGTTTAATTGAATACAAAGTATTACTTGGATTGGTCACAGATTGACGTTTGGCTAATTGACCAACAAGACGTTCACCTGTTTTTGAAATTGCAACTACTGAAGGAGTAGTACGATTCCCCTCTTTGTTTTCTAGTACTTTTGGCTGACCACCTTCGATGATAGCCATACAACTATTGGTTGTTCCTAGATCGATTCCTAATATTTTTGACATAGTTTTTTTGTTTAATCCTGATCCGCCTTGGGCGGAGAGGGATCTTTCTTAAATATAAATTATTTTAATTAATTATCTCATACCACATACCACTTACCTCGTATCAAATTGTTTTGTGATACGTGCTATATGTTACGTGAAAAAAGTCTTGGCAGTTTAGAATGTTCAGTTCACTACTGCCAGTTTTTTATCAGAGTAATCTTTTTTTAATTTGTGAAATCAATGTTATTTTTTTATCACCTTTACACTAACTTTCTTTGATTTTTTATCTTCAGACTTTGGACATTTTATCTTGAGTACCCCATCTTCAAACTCTGCACTTACATTATCTTCTTGAACAGAAACAGGCAAAGCCACTTGACGAAAGAATGAACCACTACGAACTTCTTTGCGATAATAATTCTTTTCATCTATTTCATGTTCTCTTTTACTTTCACCTTGAATTGTAAGTACCCCACCTTCCACATTTATTTCTACTTGTTCTGGATTTACTCCAGGTAAAATAGTTTCAACTATGACATCTCCTGCATTTTCGTAGATGTCAACGGCCGGTACAAAAGTTTTGTGATTGAAATCACCATTGTTAGTAAGAGCAGGAAAATTTCTTACCATATTATCCATTTCAGAGAATGGATCCCATATTCTAGGTAACATATTTTTTTATTTAATCCTGAACGCAGTGAAGGATCTGTAGACCCTGTGTGCTTTGGAAATTATATTATTTATTTTAATAGATATATATTGAAAACTAGTAATCACGTCTAAGTAAATTAACTAAATAAAAACGTTTTTATTTAGGAAAGATTCCTCATTCAATTCCTTCGTTTCTCAGTAATTTAACTTCGGGATTAATGACCTTTTGCAATAATTACTTTTGCTACTTTTATTACTTTTTCTTTCATAGTATAACCAGCGTCAACTTCTTTCAAAATAGTTCCCTCTTCTTCATCTGATTCTTCTTCTCCTAGAGTTTCATGTCTTTCTGGATTGAATTTTTCACCAACAGTTTTTATTTCTTCTATATCAAAATTTTTAAGCACATCTCCAAATTGTTTCATGATGTAACCCACACCGTCAATCCAATTTTTTATTTTTTTATCGTTTTCATTTTCTACATCTAATTCTGGATGATGTGAAAATGCTTTTTTAAAATTGTCATAGACTGGCATAAAATCAGACAATACTTGCAACTCACTCATTCTTATCCATTCACTTTTTTTACCATCTATTTCTCTTTGTAAGTTTTGGTAATCAGCCTGAGCTCTTTGCCAACCAGTTTTGTACTCTTCCAACTGCATTTCTATTTTTTCTATTTTAGTATCTACTTCTTTATCTTCGTCTTCTTTTACATTTTTTTTATCTTTCGACATATTTTATTTCTTAAAATTTTTTTATTAAATAATCTAACAAAGTATAATTGGTAGAATAGTCCATACGTACAGGACCCAAAACTATAAACAAAATATTATTTTTCAATTTTGCACCAACTAATCCACACATACTACCAAAGGGATTACTTTCACCTATCAAAATACTTGGTTTATCTTTCAAAATATTTTTATAAATATCTTCTATCATATCTTCACATTGATCAAAAATTGCTGTCACACTTACCATATAAGAATAATCATGAAATTCTGGTTGAGAAAAAAGATTCTTGATACCAGTATAATAAAGTGAACCTGGACCAAAAGCAATAATAACAGAATTACCAGTTTTTTCAGAAATATTTTTGGCAATAGTTTTCAATTCATCATTTATTTTTTCTTCTGAAACATTATCAAAATCTTCGGCAATTTTCTTACTAATTGTCTTGAATTGCATGATATTTTCTACATAATATCTATAACCCTTTTCAGTCGGAATTCTTCCAGATGAAGTATGTGGATGGGTCAAATAACCATTTTCTTCCAAATCACGCATTTCATTGCGGATAGTAGCCCCACTAAGCTCCAAATTGCAGTTATCTACCAAAAAACTAGAGCCAACAGGTTCGGCTGACTTGGTATAATTTTCAATAATCAATTCTAATATTTTTGATTTTCTTTCGTCTAACATAGACTAAATATTTTAGCACTCTTATAGTTACAGTGCTATTATACTATTATCACTCTAGCATGTCAAGTGCTAATTTATGCACAGCAGAACAACAGAGACTAACACGTTCGATTGCAAATAAATAATTTATACAACAAAAAACACTGTTTTCACAGTGCTTTTATAATTTATAAATTTCTAAATTGTTTCCACCCAAGGCGGACAAGTTAAAATTTAAAATTCCTAAATTCCAAAATTATTTTTTATTCACCCTCCGCCACAGTCTTTCCAGCATTTCTGATTTCAGCAATACTAGATATTTCACTTAATAAAACATTTTCTACATAGATACCACGAGAATAAAATATTCTTTCCAATTCATTTTTCAATTCTACCTCGACAGCATCACGCTTGGCGCCAATAATTTCTTCAGCATCAAAACGACTAATAACCATACGCATACGACTACGCATAGTTGGGCGAATAATTTTTTCCACAAAATCTTCACCAATAGTTTGCCAAATATTTGGAATTTGGTGAATATCCAAACGAATGAGCACTGTACCTTCTATAGCAATTTTTTTATTACTCTTGGTTACAGCACCAATCGGCACATCACCCATAGCCCTTGGATTCAAAGGATTAAACTCTCTAGTTATAGCGTATTCCAAAGTTTGAGTATTGAAAAGTCTAGCCTTTTGCCAAAAAGGAATTTTCAAGTGAAGACCGGGTGTAAGAACTTTTCTAAGCACACCTCTGCCAAGATCATAAACACAAGCTACATGTCCTGGTGGTACTTTTATAAATAAACCTTTTAATACATCCTCCATGACAAATGAATACATCAATTTGTCCAGTGAATCTCCAGCCATATATTTTTATTATAATAAAAAATTAATTTATTTATCTTTATTTATCTTTGTGTGGTCTAAACAATGTTCTAATAATCAAACCTATAAACATACCGAAAAACATTGATGTCAAGATAAATATTGATTTCACCATTGGCAAAAGCCAAAGAATATAAAAAGAAAACGCTGGAAACAATATAAAATAAACAAGATCAGACTTCGTAACATTTGTTTTGTGTTTCTTGAAATCTAAATATATTTCTATCAAAAGAACAATAGCAACCAAACCTGGCCATACTATAGCATTTCTAGCACCAATATTAAAGCCATAAAAATAAATATTGATACTACCAGGAAAATCTACCCACTCATACAAAGTACGCAATAATTTCTCACCTGTAATACCTTGCAAAAATACTTGATAAAGTAGCACCAAGACTAGCAATTGAATACCTAGAGCCAATACTTTTGCCCAAGGATTAATTTTGTTTTTCTTAACAAGTTTTCTAATTTCTTCTTTTTGGAGTGTAGGATCATTGCGAAATTCTTTTTCAATTTTTTTGATATCTTCTTGTACTTGTTCATCACGAACTTTGTTTCTCTCACCAATAAAAGTCAAAGGTAAAAGCACAATACGCAAAAGAATAGTCAAGTAGACTACAGCCCAACCTAAATTTTGGTGAGCAGTGTTGTTGTACAACCAAATAAGAACATTGAACAAAGGTTGGTATAACAAATCATTCCAGATAAAGCTCCACATAGTATAATTTTGGCTAGCTAATTATGTTTATATAATAGCTCATTTTGATAAAAAAAGCAAGAAGTATACATTTTAAGAAGGTGTTAGCAAACGGATACGAAATACGAAATTTACGAAAATACGAACCATAAAACTTTCGTAATTACGTACCTTTCGTATTTCGTATCCCTATTCTTTCCTAATAGCTACAATAGGATTCAAGGCTGCAGCTTTTTTGGCTGGATAAATACCAAAAAATAATCCCACAGTAGCAGAAAAACCAATAGACAAAAATATTGAATAGATAGGTACAGCAAAAATCCATTTGAGTCCAAAATGTAATGCTCCCAAATAAACACCGTAAGAAACAAGAATACCAACAATTACTCCTACTACTCCACCAGTTGAAGTAAGTATCATAGCTTCTAATAAAAATTGCCATAATATATCTTTTGATTTGGCACCAAGAGATTTACGAAGACCTATTTCAAAAGTACGCTCAGTAACAGTCACATACATAATATTAGTAATACCAACACCGCCAACAACCAGAGAAATACATACCAAAGCAATCAGTAACAAAGTTATACCACCAACAACAGTTTCCAAAGTACCACGAATTTCATCCATAGTAGTCACTTTGAAATCATCTTTTGTTGGATCAATGATATCATGTCTATCACGGATAAGCATCTCTACATCTTCTTTCGTAGTCTCAAGTTTGGACATATCTATTACATGAGCATTGATACCAATAGCATAATCTGTACCCAAAAATCTTTTTTGTAAAGTTTTTGTAGGAATATAAATTATACTATCCATATCAAAACCAACACTCGCTCCAACTTTTTCTTGAACACCAACCACACGAAAAGATAGACCTTTTATAAAAACAGTTTTACCAACAGCATCACTATCACCAAACAATTCATCTTTTATTTTTGAACCAATAAAAACTACTTGTGACAAAGAATTTTCTTCATCAACTGTATAAAATCTACCTGAAGAAATTTTTATATTATCCACTTTGTCTGCATTGGCACCATAACCAAAAACCGTAACTATCTTAGTTTGATCTTGATATTTCACCACTTGTTGACTAGTAATATAATTGTAAGCTAAAGAAATATTAGGAAGTTTTACAATTTCATCCATATCAGAATTTTTCAATGTTGTAATTGTTACACCAGTCGCCATACTAGTAGCGCTTCCACCATTCCCTTTGCTTGGTACGCGTACCTCAATATTCAAAGTATTAGGATTGTACATATCAAGTTCACCCAAAACCATAGCTTCAAGTCCTTTGCCAGCTGAAATGATAATTACAACCGAAGCAATACCAATACCAAGAGCAATGATAGTCAAAATAGTACGCATTTTTTGTCTAAGTAAAGCAGTACTAGAAATTTGTAAAATATCTCTAAAAAACATAAATATTTTTACAATCCTGATTTCCAGATAATCCGGATAATCCTGATGTTATCTATTAATTATTTCTATTATTCTACTAAATTAAAAAAATATTTTAATTGTATCCGGAACATCCGGATTATCCTTATATCCGGATTGTCATTATTCATAACGCAACGACTCAATGGCGTTTAGCTTACTAGCTCGACGAGCTGGAATAATTCCAAAAATCAAACCAATACCTATAGACACTCCACAAGCTATCAAAATAGATAATGGTGTTATAACTAAATCCCAAGAATAACCCATGGCTTGTGCAACTTTGGCTACTATTATAGAAATCAAAACTCCCAAAATTATTCCAATAGACCCACCAATAAAAGTTATCACCACTGATTCTATCAAAAATTGCATAGTTATTTGTTTTGATTTTGCACCAACAGCTTTACGCAAACCAATTTCCTGAGTTCGTTCTTGGACAGTAGCAAGCATAATATTCATAATACCAAAACCACCAACTACCAAAGCCAGACTAGATATAGCTACCAAAAAAAATTTTAGGGCATTAGTTATACTAGATATTGCACTAAGTCCTTGAGCCATAGACCGAACAGAGAAATCATCAACCTCTCCAGTTCCAATATTGTGTTTGTTTCTCAATATCTGTTCTACACTATCCATAGCATCTGTCACATCATCAGAATTGTCCACTTTCATTCTTATGTAATTTATATGATCTATACCAAGTAATAATTTTTGGGCTGTACTAATAGGAATGAATAATTGATCATCTTGATTTTGGAAACCACTAACACCGCGTTGTTTCATTACACCAATAACATTGAAATTGACCTTGCCGATTCTTATTCTCTGATCAATAGCATCTCCATTTCCAAAAAGTTTATTTTTGATTGAAGAACCAAGTATAGCAACTCTACTAACACTTTTTTCTTCATCCTCAGAAAAAAACCGACCAAATTCTACTTGTGTATCCTCTACTTTTATATAACTTGCTGTTGTGCCAGTATAATTATTATTCTCACTATTATCACCAGCTATAATAGTATCATTACCAGTCACATACATAGCCAAATTTTCTATACATTTACAACCATCTTTCAAAATTTCTTGACCATCAGAATATTTGAGAGTTGTCACCACTATTCCAAGCGCTGATGCTGGAGGACCGTCTTTTTCTGAATTTCCTGGTAAAACTACTACCAAATTAGAACCCAAACTTTTTACTTGATTAATAATAAGACTTTGAGCGCCTGCACCCACTGACATCACAATAATCACAGCCATGACACCAATCACAATACCAAGCATTGTCAAAAAAGAACGTGCTTTACTGCGCCTAATTGTCTGCCAAGAGCTATTGATATTTTCGACTATATCCATACAAATTATTAAAATAAACTAACATAATTTTATTTAAGCAATGTATTACTTTCGTCCGCAATCTGTCTCTTTGTTACAGGTTTGTCTGATTCTATAAGACCGTCTTTCAAAGTAATAATACGCTGTGCGTGTTCGGCTGTATATTTTTCATGAGTAACCAAAATAATACTATGTCCTTTGTCTCTATTCAAATCCTGCAACAATTTCATAACTTGTAAACCAGATTTGGAATCAAGATTTCCAGTAGGTTCATCAGCAAAAATAACTTCTGGATCATTGACCAAAGCACGAGCAATGGCTACACGCTGTTTTTCACCACCAGAAAGTTTGCTTGGTGAATAATCAAGTCTATGACCAAGACCGACTTGGTTGAGCAAATCAGTAGCACGTTTTATTCTTTCTTTTTTGGAAACTTTAGTATAAAGCAGTGGTAACATAACATTTTCTAGAGTTGTTGCACGATTGAGTAAATTGAAAGCTTGAAAAACAAAACCAATTTTATTGCTACGCATTTCTGCCAATTCATCATCACTAAGTTGACTCACATCACGTCCTTCAAACAGAAAAGATCCTGCAGTCAAAGTATCAAGAAAACCCAAAATATGCATGAGTGTTGATTTACCAGAACCAGACGGCCCCATGATAGACACGAACTCCCCTTTTTCAATATCAAAAGTTAAACCATGCAAAATTTTGGTAACAACTTCTCCATTTTCGTATTGTTTTGTCAAATCTTTTACTTCGATAAGTTTAGACATAATCAGAATTTTAAATTTAATAATTTTAAATTTTAAAACAATTTCTAATTACTAAATTTAAAAATTTTAAAATTGTTTTAAAATTAGAAATTTAAAATTAAAAATTAATTCCTCTCCCACTCCTGTACACTTTGCATAAATTCATCTTTAATAGTAAAAAAATATTCTTTTACTTTTTCATAATCATTTTGTACTTTACCATCAAGTATTGCTTCTTCAAGAGCTTTTTTTATTCTGCCAACTGTTGGTCCGGGTTTTAGATTACAAAGTTCCATAATTTCTTCACCACGAACTGGAGAATTGAAAGCGCGAAGTTTGTCTTTTTCCAAAACTTCAGCAATACGAGTTTCCAAAATATCATAATTCTTTAGACGCTTTTGTAATTTTTTGGGATTGCCTGTAGTAATATCACTGCGACACAAAGTCAAAAGATCTTCTAGATCTTCTCCAAGATTAACAACTAAACGACGCACAGGACTATCTGTAATTCCCTCATCCATCAGGGCAATTGGTTGCTGGTGCCAACGAACTAATTTGGCAACATACTCAATATCATTTTTACTCATACGTAAACGTTTGCCTATTTGTCTAACAATTTTTCTACCCAAATGTTCGTGCATGTCAAAAGTCCAACCACGTTTCTGCTCAAATTGTTTGGTACCAGGTTTGCCAATATCATGTAGCAAAGCAGTATAACGAAGCAAAACATTGTCAGAACGTTCAGCTAAATTGTCTACAACTTTGAATGTATGATCTAAATTATTTTTGTGAGTATGACCATAAACTTCGTCTACTCCCCACAAATCACATACCTCTGGTAAAAATTCTTGTAGTAATCCTGTTTCATAAAGAATCCACAAACCAACTGATGGTTTTGGAGTTGAGAGTAATTTGAAAAACTCTTCTTGAATGCGCTCAGCAGAAATTATTTTCAATCTTTCTTTATTTTTTGAGAGAGCCAAATAAGTCTTTTTCTCAATTTCAAAACCTAACTGAGCTGCAAATCTAGTAGCACGCAACATACGAAGTGGATCTTCAGAAAAAGTAGTATCAGAATCAAGCGGTGTTCTCAATAATTTTTTTTCTAAATCTTTTTGACCATCAAAAGGATCTTCAATATTTTTTGACAAACCGCTAGCAATAACTTTTCTTGCCATAGCATTGACTGTAAAATCACGTCGTTCTAAATCTGTTTTCAAGTCAGTTGCTATTACTTTTGGTTTGCGAGAATTATTATCATATTTTTCAGTTCTTGCTCCAGCAAATTCTATTTCAAACAATTTTTCTTTACTGCCATCTTCAAGAAGCTTGGTAAAAACAAATCTAGCTGTGTCAAAATCAGGAAACTCAATCAAAGTTCCCTCACCGTCATATTTACTTTCAAATTTCTTAGCAAATTCTAGACCACTTCCCACTACTACAAAATCAATATCTTTTTTTATTTTTCTACCCAATAAAAGATCTCGAACATAACCACCCACAGCATAAACAGCTATTTTTTCTTGCTTTGAAATTTGATAAATTGTACTAAAGATTTTTTTCTCGTTCATAATTAATCAGTGTAATTCTTAAAAATCTATGAAATCAGTGTTAAGCATTTACTCTCACCACAACATCTTGACCTTCTTGTAAACCAGAAATAATTTCAATAAGACCACTATCTCCACGTAATCCAGTATTTACATAAACATTTTCTACTTGTCCATTTGTCAAAACACGAACATATTTTTTTCCACTATCATCTGTCTGGACAGTCCTCTGTGGAATATACAATACACCATCCTTTTTTTCAGTATAAAAAAGAATATTAGCTGTCATACCATTTAGTATATGATATTGACTATCATTATCTTCCATAGAAATTGTAACTTTGTAATAGACAACATCTTGTATTACAGTCTCCCCTGTTTCTATCTGGCTTACTTTGCCCACAAAATGATGATCTTCACCATAAGCATCAAGAGTAATATCAGTATTATCTCCAATAGAAATTTTTACAATATCTGTTTCTGGAATATCCACATTTATCTCAAACAAATGAGGATTTACTAATTGAGCAAAAACATCTGTAGCATTTATGAATTCACCGACTTTACCATTCATTTTAGCTATAGTACCAGCTACAGGAGCAACAATTATACCTTTGTTACGAGCAGCTACAGCTTGAGAAAGATTAGCCACTGCTCCAGAAAGTTGGGCACGAGCTGATAAAACATCTTCACTACGAGCAGGATTTTTGACATCATTATATTGAGCTTCAGCTTGGATTAGACTAGCTTGTGCAGAAGCAATATCAGCTTGAGCTTTTATTTTGGCATTTTCCAAATTAGCTTTAGCTTTGTCATAAGCTATTTGATAAGTAATATAACTATTTTTAGCAGTTTCTACAGCCTGTACTTTACTAATAATTGAAGTGTACTTACTACTTATATCCGTCCTGTCTACACTAATTGTAGATTTTTTGGTAATCAAATCTGTCTGAGTCAAATTACCAATTGGAGCGGTAGCGTCAAGCATTTGAGACATGGCAAACAACAAATCTTTGGAAGTAACTAGCCCTTCTTCAGCAACTACAGCTACATTATCTATTGTACTGTGAGAAGAATTTAGACTAAGATTACTAGCGACACTATCCAAATTATTTTTGGCTGATTTAGCAATAATATATTTTGTTTTGGCTGTATTCAATTTACTACTATCCAAAGCTGACAAAGAATTTTCAAAAGCATCATTGGCAAGTGTATTATCAATACCCAAAATATTATCAGAATCACTCAAAGCACTGGACAAAGAATTTTGGATTGATTGAATACTAGCAAACAAATCCTGATAAGCATTACCAACTATTTGACTATTTTCTCCACCTTCTGATAATGTCAAATTATTTTCTGCAGTTTGTAATACTGCTTCAGCATTGGCTATAGTATCAGCCGAAATAGCTTTGGTCTGATCAAGACTTGCTTTTGCTTTGTCATAAGTTGATTTGATACTAAGGACATAATCATCAGTAGCTCCAGCTAAAACTTTGTTCAAATTAGCCCTAGACTGCTGTACAGAAGCATTAGCTTGAGCTACCTGAGCATTCTCACTACTTATATCTACTTCTGCAATAAGATCACCTTCTTTTACTTGATCATTTACATTTTTATAAATTTTTGAAAGATTAGCACTCTTTTGAAAACGTAAATCAAGAGAGCCAGATGACTCAACATTACCCGTAGCATCCACAGTTTGTGACAAAGTACCACGTTCCACTTTGGTAGTTTCATAAGTCGGAGCTTTGTTAGCATTTTTTACTTTGGCATATACACCAAAAGCACCTAAAAGTAAGACAAACAAAATAATATAAAATAATTTTCTCTTATAAAATTTCTTTTTATTTTTTACTTCTGACATATTATTTTTTATTAATATTGTTTAATTGTAAATTTATTTTGGAAATAAAATCAGTCATAATTTTTGCTGGTACCAATACTACCATACCATGCTTTTCCATTACCACAAAGTTATCTGCCTTTTTAATTTTTAATTTTTCTCGCAACTTTTTTGGTATAACTAATTGTCCTCTTTCACCAACAGAAGTCGTACCATGTATATTGCCAAAAAACTCATCCTTAGTCTCTTCAGTTTCTTTTTTCATAAGTGTAGAACATAAATAAATATGAATTATCATATTTATCATACCACAGTCAACCAAATTGTCAACTTACTACAAAATCTCTCTTAATAGATGTTCAAAAGCTCTTCTTGGATCATGTTTACTAATGATGCAATGATAAATAGTATAAGCAAAAGGAGTGTTTAAATTATATTTTTTTGCTAGTCTAACAAGACACTCTGAAGCATCAATCCCTTCTATTGTTTGATTTACTTTTTCTTTGGCTTTTGAGGCTGGAACACCTTGTCCCAAATATTTACCAAAACGATGATTGCGACTATCTTCACAAAGAGAAGTACCTACCAAATCACCCAAACCAGCAAGACCATAGGCAGTACGTCTTTTACCACCCATAGCCTTGGTAATATCAGCGATTTCTTTGATAGCATAGGTAAGCAAAGCCGCCTTGGTGTTTAGACCAAACCCCAGACCTTCACACATACCAATAGCAATACTATAGACATTTTTGAAAGATCCACCAACATCTACCCCTATTACATCACGAGTTGGTACCAATTTGATATATTCATTTTCCAAAATAGCTCTAACTTTTTTGATAGCATTATTATTTTTGGAAGCTATATTCATAGCTGTAAAATTTTTATTGACCATTTGAGAAGCAATGGCTGGACCAGATATAGTGACGATATTTCTTTTCAAATTTGGACGCAAATGTTTGGCAATAACAAAAGAAGTAATTTGTAGACTCTTAGCATCAATACCCTTTGACAAATCTATTACTATGGATCTATTTTTGATATTTCTAGCAGCGAAAGAAATAGTATGTTCAAGAACAGCAGTAGGAATAGCCAAAAAAACAAAAGAAGAATCTACCAAAGCTTCTGTTATATTATACTTAGATATAATATTTTCTGAAAGTTTGACACCCTTTAAATAATTTTTGTTTTCATGATACTTTTCAATTTGTTGCAATGGTTCAATATCACCTTCCCAATTCCAAATATGTACAATATTACCATTATCAGCCAAAACTTGAGAAATAGCAGTACCCATGTTACCAGCACCTAGAACTGTAACGATTGTTTTGTTTTTTTTCATATTCAAAAAAATAATTTAACTGTACTATATATTACTCCAAGCACCAAAACTATTGTCAAAGGAATCATCAATAAAAATATATGATGCATTTGATATTTATTACTATTCAAATGGCCCATTTGTTTTGCCCGCCAATAAATCAAAACTGTCAAAAGCATTTGACTACTCACTACTACTCCACCAACAACACCAATAGCAGTGACAAACTGCCTAACACCTAAAACAAATAAAATAAGTGGTATCAATAAAGTAATAAAAATAGCCAATGCACTAGATATTTTGTAATCCCAAACTAGAGAATCTTTTAGAGCTATGCCAGACATAAGAAATCCCGTACCCATAGTCAAAACAGCAAATATATTTCCCAAAAAATAAATAGTTGGGCCAACTTTTTGTCCAAGTGCAATAGTAGCTATTTCTGTAGTGTCCACACCTGTAACCCCCAAGACTGCCAACACAAACAAAATATAAGCCGACATTACAATAAGACTAGATAATACAATAGATTTTTTGAAATCTTTACTTTTGTTTTTTAGCAAACTGTGTGCTTCGGGTATAGAAGTCAAACTAGAATAAGCAAACAAAATAACTCCGAAAGGTAAAAATAAATTACGAAAATCAGTATAAACATAATTTTGATAATTGATATGTGGAGCACTAGTCCAAACAATAAGTAAAATAATAAATAAAATAGACAAACTCAATACAAAACTAATAACTTTGATAACTCTAATACTAAACAAAACCAGCAAAGACCCGAATACAAAAAATATAATACTCCACATAAATTTTGTACCTGGTAACAAAGCAGACAAAGCATTACCTTCACCAATCAAATAAATTACCAAAACACCAAAAGATATTAGATAAAACAAAAATGTCATAACAAATTCACCTTTTTTACCTAAATATTTTTTTGCCAAACCAACCAATTGCATATTATCCCCTGCTTTATCAGCTACCTGACCCAACATTAGATTCATACCCATAATTAAAATCCCCAACAAAACCAAATAAATAATTCCTACCAATAAACCAACTTGAGAAATTGCATAAGGCAAACTAAAAATACCAGCTCCAATAGTAAAGGTAACAATTAGAGCAACCGCTTGAAAAAGATTTATTCTTTTTTTAAAAACACCATTGTGTTCAATGACTTCTTCTTCACTACGATGATATTTGTTAAATAACCAAAACATAAAAAAATTATTTCATAATATTTTTTGCAATATCCCAAAAACTACTGTCATTGTTTTTTTCTTTCATCCAATACCACCATTCAGCTCCCCACAAATAAGCACGACTTACACCAATTTTCTTCACAAAATTAATATTTTTATTCATTCTTTTAGAATTCATTGTTTTCATTTGTTCTGCAATTGGTGTTTCATTTGGTCCAGGTCCAGTAAACCATGGTTCAGCTTGTAATTCGGAAATAAACATACTTTCCAAATGTATACCATTTACTATAGCTTTGTAACGATAAAAAGCTGGTGGTAACCAATCATAAGTCCAAATCATACCATTTGGACTACGTACAATCCTATAGAGAGTTGTCCCAAACAAATCACCTAATTGGGAAGCTTTTTTCCACAAACCTAATTCTCCACTATCTGTGACAATCGTCCAATGTGGTTGATCCAAATAATTTACTAATTTTTTTTCTTCATCTACTAAATCAGGTCTAAAATTAGCACACTCCCCAAATTTAAAATTTATAAATGGTTCGTTTTCTACTTGCCACAATTCTAAAGCTGAATTAGTCTTGTATCTATTTACAATCTGAGTCAAATAACTATTTAAATTTTCTTCATACTCTTTGGAGGAAAGTTTACTAGCCCAATCTGGCACGTAACATTCAGGCCAACGAGGAGCTTTTTGTCCAATTACCAAAGTTACTTTTACTCCAGCTTTTTTTGCCTCATTCATCATGTAATCAATATCTGTAAAATCAAAAGTGTCTTTTATTTTTTCTATATCACCCCAAGGCGCTGACAAACGTATAAATTTTGGTTTCAAATCCGTCAAAATACTTTCATAAGTTTTTTTCCAATCCAGACCCAAATATATGGCATGTTCTTTACTAAAAGACACACCAAAATCAACTGGATATTTTTTGTAGCTACTAACCCACAAAAAAATATAAACTACCAAAATTATAATCAAAAGTATAATCAACACAAATTTTAAAAATTTCATAAAATTAACAACAACTTATTAAACTCACAAGACATCCCTTTCACGAAAGGCGATGATTAAAAAACAAATAAGGCAGTACTCACTACTACCAAAAGAATAGCTACAACTTCAATAAATAATTCCTTTTTTACAAAGTATTCCCTAAAAACTTTCGGATAAAACTTCGTCAACAAAAAGACAAACAAAAACATAAATATATATTGTACACCAATCAAAGCATTGACTACAGTAACACTACCAATCGCAATCGCATACTGAATAGACACCACACCAACAACAGACAATAATTTATCTATAATAATAAAAACAGCTACATGTTTATTTTTATTAATTTTATCTGTTTGTTTGTGTTTTTTCTTAAAGCTCAGGTAAACAGCTGGAAAAAACAATGTAAAAAGACCGACCAAGCCAGTAGAAGCTCTAGACCAAATAAAAGCTGTCCAAAAAGGATAAATCCCATAAAGATACTTGGCACTAACATGAGAAATAGCAAAAAACAAACCAGATAGTATAGCCCAAAGAAAACCTACATGAAAACCTACATGAAAACCCTTAACGCTCTTACGAGTTTTTTCAAAGGATAGAAGTAGTGCTGAACAAATCAAAATAATTACAGCAACCTGTTTCAAACCTGTAATTTGTTCTCCCAAAAATAAATTAGAAAAAAAATAAACAAATACAGTAACAAAAGCACCATTGAAAGGTGAGATATGAGTAGTTTCATTATTTTTCAAAGCTATAAAAAGTGTCCAAAGACCAAAACCAAAAGACACACCAGAAACCAAAGCCCACAACCAATCAACACCAACCAACAAAGGAAATCCCAAAGATGGCAAAGCAAACAGAGCCACAAACATAAAAATAGTAGAATAAAAAGTATATACCACAGGTCTACTCAATTTTTTACTAACAATAATTTTGTCCAAAATAAAAATTATGGCAAAACTAATATATCCAATAATTGCAAATATCAACCAGAGCATAATATTAAAATAACAAATAACAAAATCCAAATTCCAAATAATATACAAACCGCAAAAATAAAATTTGTAATTTGTTATTTGGATTTTGGAATTTTCTTTTTTAAATTATAAAGTCTACAATTTATTAAAAATACATTTTTATAACTGTACAAACAAACCTAAAACAAATGCATATCTTCTATTTCACTGTTTTTCCCACGCAAAACAATATCCTCAACATGGTATGCACCATTACGAGGTGCATTTAGAAAACCATTCATAGCTGCATCAGCCAACCAACCAGAAGCCAACCAATCTTTGAGCCATTCACTAGTATACCTAGGATCTTCTTGCATAACACCAGCTCCAATTGAAGTCAACCAATTTTTGTTGAATTCTTCTTGAGAACCAACAGTTGGCGCAATAATAATTGGCAATCCCAAACCAGCATAAAAAGACAATTCACTAGGCTTAGTCCACAAAATATCTGTAGTATTTAGAATTTCATTGAATTGTTTGAAATAATCAAATTTTGATTCTGAAGAATAAATAAGAAAAATATTTTTATTTATTCTTTCAGACAAATTCAAATCATGCAAAATAGCTTGGTAATATCTAAAAACATCATTTTTGACACCAGCTACTAAATTTAGTCTAATTTTACCTTTAGAAATTTCTTCTCTCAAACTATTGGCAATTTCAGCTCCCAATTCACGCTGAGCACCTGCTCCACCAACTGCAAAAGTGATAGTCAAAGGATGATCTTGTTTGTTACATTCTAAACATAATTTTTTACCCAAAAATTTTTCCATTGTATAACCATATTTACTACGATAACGTCCTTCTGGATCAAGATTAAAAATTCTAGAAGCTAAATTTTTTTTCAAAATTTCCAATTTTGGACCACCAATATTTTCTTTTGGTAAAGGAAAACCAGTAATAAATATTTTGTTTTCTCTGATACCATAAGCTTCAAGTCGCTTTTTGACTCTTCTGTTTGGGACTAAATAATTGATACGACTACGTTTTGGTTCAAGAGAAACCCAAGCCCTACTAACATCTGTGTCTGTACAAATACAATAAATATCACCTTTGTAACTATGTTCTTCAGCAAAAAAAGCTGTAGTAAAAAATGAAGTAATAAAAGGAAGATGTTCTAATTTATTTAATTTATCTATTAAATCTTTTCCCCAACCTCTCCTTATCATACTAAAAATTTCTTTGACTTGCATAGTCGGACGAGACAAATCACGGTGTGGATAAAATGGTTCAATACGTTGTATATAATCCATCAAAAAGAAAATATAATTTCCAATAATAGGAAGGTGTTTCAAACGAGAAATTTTTTCATAAATTTTACGTCCTCCCTCCCATCTGAATTGATCTCTCTTATTTATACCACCATAATTATTAGCATTGATAATTCCATAATTTGACAAAGAGAGTTCTGGCACTTGTTGTGCAATGTCATGTAAAGGATAAACAGCTCTTTGGTGTCCATAACCCATATCAACTGTGACAATATAAGCTTTTTTGAATATTTCTTTTTCTGGCATAAAAAAAATTATCTCTTAATTAGAGATAATTATAACATAATATTTCACAAAGTACAAAATAAAACTAAAATAGAAGAGAAAAGTACTATCAAATCAAAAATCCAAGTCAACAAAATCAAAATATTTAACTTTGCGATCTGATAAATATTCTAAATATTTCATATCATCAATACTTATTTTTCCAACATAAAGATTTTTTAGACGATTTTGGGTATCTTCAGACAAATAATCAACAACTTTCAAATAACCTCTAAAATAAATAGCATCTCTGGTCAATCCACCAAGTAAAGAGGTGTCTGACATACCTCTTTTGGCACGGAAACATGCTGACCAAGCTTTTTGGTTATTCAAACCATATTCCTTTTGTAAAAAATTGAATAATTCCAAAAAAGACATGTTTTGGGCATAAAAAATAGCAATCACTAGATAAATTGGCCAAACGTCTTTTAGTCCAAGATTTAGACCTAATTTTTTCTGATTATAAATAGCTAGACCTTCTTCTGTTTCCAAATAATTGGCTGTACCACGTTTGAAAATTTTGTAATCTTGCAAAGCACCGTTTTCATAACGATAGACATGAGTACCTATTTCATGAATCAACAATGCTTTGAGATGATTTTTACTACGCTTGGAAGTATTTCTAATAAAAATATTTCTTTTGCGTGGGTCAATAGAAATAGATCTTATATTTTCAGAAGTTTTTATTTTCCAATTACTTAGTCTATTTTGTTGTAAAACAATTTCAAAATATTTGATTATTTGTTTTGAACTAAGTGTCTTACTATTATCTTCTTGAATAGGGTTATCCACAAGATATTGTATAGCTTTCTCCAAAAGTGTGTTATCCACAATTCCATACAACTCTTGTGAAGCATCTGAATAATCAGAAGTACCCACAGAATCCAAAAATTGAATTTTGGAAATAATTTCGTCTATCTTTTTTACAAACAAAGGATACAAAGAATGATTAATATTTTTTGGTAGAGAACTTATTTCACGCAAAAGAGAAGTGAAATTGATATCTGGCTTTTTGTAAATAAATTGTGGTGAAAAATCCTTAGTAGCCAAAAACTTTTTCTTTTCTTCTTTTAGATTAAGAGGTTTTATGTGTAACAAAATTTTTAGTTGTTTATCAGTTATAGACAATTTCTTATCTATATTTCTAATAATTTTTTCCGAAATAGTTTTGGTGGTTGATGCTATTTTGGTAGAATCAATATCTTCTTTTAGTTTTGGATCAATCAAAAAATTGTTCAGTGTTTTTCCACCAATAACTACTTTGTAAGGACTAGCTGACAAATCAGCTCTCTTGAAAGGAAATCTAACTCTTTCACCACGAATTACTACATCAGCATAACGCTTTAATTTGTCTAGATCTTCCAAATTTTCATCAAACAAAACTTCATTACTGTGTGGATCAATCTTAGTCAACACAGCATTGTTACGAGTATTCAATATGTTTATTTCTTCAAAAAGACCAATAACTTTTTTGTCAGATTTTGATTTCGTTTTCTTCTCTGGTTTTTTTGGTACAGCACTAAACAAAGCTTTACTAACCTCTACACCTTTTGCAGGACTAGAAACTTCTAAATCTTCTACTTTTTCCAAACGATGTTTCAAAGGTATTTGGTTGGCAATTTGAATTCCCAAACCAGCTCGCGCGTTTAATTCAAGTATTTTTACACCAGTATTACTCAATACCAAATCTACTGCCAAAAATTTCACTTGACTAGCCTGCTGAGCTTTTGAAGCTGTTATCAAAATTTCATCCCACATTGGTAATTTGATATTACGAACTTTTTCACCATTAGGTAATTTTCTAATAAATTTATCATGATGTACAGCATAATTGGCTTTGCCAGTAACAATGTTAATACCCACACCAACTCCACCTAAATGCAAATTTGCTTTACCGTGTGATTCAAAAGTTGGCAAACGAAGCATGGCCATAACTGGTACATAGTTGAAAACAATCACACGAATATCTGGCAAACCAACTTCTGTAAACGGATACAATTCTTTGTGTGGAAAAAGCATTTCTTCAAAAATTATTTGATCAGAAAGTCCAGAAATAGCATATTTTCCATCCAAAATAGATATCATATGCAAATACAAATCACGCCATTGATATTGAGTACCAGTTACATCTTTGAAAATCAGACCTTTGTGTTCTTTGATAACAATAATCCCCTCCCCACCAAATCCATGATTTGGTTTTATAACAAAAGTAGCTGGTAAACTTTTTGGATTAATATCAGCCAATTCTTTGTGTCTTTTGATAACATTGTAAATTTTTGCTACACCAACACCTCTAGTCATCAAAAAATTTTTGGTATAAATCTTGTCATCAGCAAATTTTTTACTTTGTTTGGTATTGTAACGACCAACATAATGAAGATTGCGAGCATTCATCCCCAAAATAGCATTGGCTCTTTCAAAAAATTTCATAATTTTAAAAAATATTTTTTATTCTTCTTCACCAGTATGATTCAAAAATAAACTTCTAAATCTAATATATTCACTAACACGAAGACCAGTAAATTTGCCAAGCAAAAACATAAAGAAAATTGGAAACAAAACTATTTCTGGCCAAGAAATAAGCAAATTATTGAAAGCTGACCAAACCATCAAATAGTAAGATAATAATACTACAAACAAAGTTTCTAAAACTCCAAAAAGAGCCATTTTAAAACCAGTTTCTAATTTTGCATCCATAAATTTTTCTGACAAAGTAGTCATCACCAACATTGGAAATATTGCCCCAGTCAAAGACAGTGCCAAGTTAAATTTTAACACTACAGCAATCAAGAATAAAAAAGAAATAGATATAAAAGACAGATTCAAACCAACTTTTGATAAATTCAATAATTCTACTTTATCAAAAGTATATTTAACCAATTGACTAACTATTACAGCTAAAAAAAATGTTAATAAACCCAATGATAGACCAAGAATATAAAAAGCAATAGTAACAATGATAGGTGTAAACACTCCAAAAGTATTTATACCAACCACATTACGAAAAAATATAATCAAAAAAGATAAAAATGGAATAATCAAAATAAGATAAACACTATCAGCAGGGACACCTCTTTCAATAAAATAATTAACTAGAGTTGATAAAACATACCAACTATTTTTACTACTAGAATTGTCTACATGAACAAATTCTATACTACGACCAAAAAGAGATGTTTCCACGTCTTCTATTTTCTTGATACTCAAAATTGGCACAAGAGCTTCTGGTCTGGTCAACAAAATATATTTTGGATTAATAATTTTGTAATTTTGATATACTCCATGAGTAACCACAGAAATATTTCCGCTAGTGATTACTGTAAAAAATTTATTACGAATCAATTCTTTATCTGAATCATTCAAAGACTGAAAATATTGAGTAAAAGATTGTAAACCGCGCAAAGACTTGGTATAAAACAAAATAATATCAGAATTTTTGACATACTGACTATTTTCACCAATCAATTTAACAAGAGAATCTTCTGAATTAAAAGTTTCTTCTTCAGCATTAGGCGACAAAACTTGCAATGCTACACCTTGCTCTTTGGCTTGGTCAACTATAAGATTTATTTCATCTTGATTTTTTTCATCAACAATCATCAAAGCTCTGGTGTCATATACAAAAATTTCTTTTGTGCTACTCAATGTTTGCTTTTGTCCGTTTTCATCTGTATAAGAAAGACCCAACTCTACATTGTAAGTACCAACTTTGGAAAAATCATGGACTACTTCCATACCATACTCATAAGATTGATCACCAAATTTCCAATAGGAAACTAAGTTAGTAATATTGTTTGGCAAAATAGACTTACTAGAGTCAAAAATTATTTTTTTGCCAACTTGTACATAATTATCAGAAAAAATTATTGCTGAAAAATTATTTGTATTAGAAGTATTGTTATCCACTTCAGCCCTAACCAAAAAAGGTGTAAATGAAAATAATGCAATTACACAAAATAAAAAAGATTTTTTAAACATAAAAAATTAAATTATGGAGCATTGTAAAAAATTAATTTTTCTACAATATTGGAGATATACAAAAAACTAAAAAGAATTGCATATCCTGAAGCGGAGTATAGCAAAAAAAGTAAAAAAAATCAAGTAAAAATAACTATAGAATGTCTATAGGTAGACTTATCAAGTTTTTCTAGTTTTCAAAACTAATTGATAATTTGCAGGCGCGGTAAGAATCGAACTCACGCAAGAGGTTTTGGAGACCCCTGTACTACCATTATACGACGCGCCCATTTATTAGTCGAAAGTCCATAAAGTCTATAAAGTCAAAAGTACTTAAGAAATTTCAACTAAATTTTAATGTCAAGAAAGTATATACCAAAAAGAAGAAAAAATCAAGTCTAGCAACTACATTTGCTTCCTAAATCATCTTTTACAGTACATTGATCACAATTACCAAATAAATTACCATGTTCACACTCCCCAAACAAATCATCACCTCCCAACAACCTGTCTATATTTACAATATCAGTATAGTTGGCAAAATCTTTTTTTGGTTCTTTTTGGTTTTCAATATTCATATTTTATATTATTTAATACTAGTTATTTCTGTTTTTTCTTCTAATTTCAAATTACTATATTTTTTACTACTAACTATCACCAAAATCACAACCAACAAAATAGAATATAAAAAAGAAATACTATAATTAAACAATTGTAATACAGCTACTAAAACACTTGGACCAGTAAGCGCAAATAAACCCATAGTATAGATCTGTCCAAAGGTTAGTTTGTCACTTTGTGAATTCTTGTTGATTAAATAAACTACCAAAGAAATCAACAAAAGATTGAGAAGTTTAAAAACTGAAAATCCTATAAATGACATAAGCAAAAATATTCCAAAGAACAATTTCGTATTATGCAAAATACTATTAGAATAATTCAAAATAAATTGTTTATCAAAAGTCTTATTTGGAATACTCTGATAAATTGTATAATTCGTGTAACCAGAAGCACTATCATAAGAATACATTGAAGTAGAAGTAAAATACAAAACATCTTTTTTTAAACCATTTACAAATTTATCAAAACTAAAATCTGTACTACTTACTGCAGTGTCTACACGCACCAGTAAATCATCGCTTTCAAAAGTATAAGGCTGTACTAAATTATTTACAGCCAAATGATTATCTGTCATGGTGGCTGAAAAATTTGGAACATTATTCATCAAACCATCACGCAAATCTATCAATTTCTTTGGTATCATATAACTCATAAAAGATGCTGCAACCAAAGAAAGCGCCAAAATAAATAAAACAATATAATTGGCTGATTTTTTACCACTATTAACTTGAGTGCGTAACCAAGAAAAATTGTAAAAACTATTTAAAAAAGCTTTGAGATAATACATAAATTTTTTATAAATAAAAAAACAGTCTAATATAGACTGTTTTATTTTAGCTTATTTTGTTTCTTTATGCAAGGTGTGTTTACCACAATGTTTACATAATTTGTTCAATTCTAATCTGTTCTGAAGAGCATTATTTTTTCTAGTAAAATAATTTACAGTACTACACTGTGAACATTTTAATTTCTTACGATTTTTTCTTTCTTTTGACTTTGAGGCCATATTGATTATCTAATAATAAAGACTAATATATAATACCTTAATTAAGTTTTTTTGTCAACACTAGTTATTCTCATTAGTTATTCTCAAGTAAAATTAAACCACAAACTATACTTAGAGCCGTCATCCAGGATTGAACTGGAGACCTCATCCTTACCATGGATGCGCTCTACCAACTGAGCTATGACGGCAACATATTATAAACCCACTATATATAAAGTGGGTTTATGTATAAGTACGCGCCAAGGGATTCGAACCCCTGACCCTCTCGGTGTAAACGAGATGCTCTAACCAACTGAGCTAGGCGCGCATTGTAAAAGACGAGTAGAATTATAGTATATACTTGTCTTTATGTCAACAATATTATCAACAAATAAATTGAAAAAATATTGTTCAAAATAACATCCGGATCATATGGATTCCACCCTAGACGGACAGGTATCCGAATATCAGGATTGTTATTTTACTTTCTACCAAACTTCTTTCTGTCAGTTTCACTCAAAACTTGTTTACGAATACGGATACTTTTTGGAGTAATTTCAAGATATTCATCTTCAGTAATCATTTCTAGACCACGCTCAAGATTAACTTCAATCGGAGGAGTAAGATTCAAAGCGTCATCAGTTCCACTAGCACGCATATTGGTAAGTTGTTTACCTTTTATTGGATTGACCATCATGTCTTCACCTTTTGACGTATTACCAATTACCATACCTTCATAAACTTCCACATTTGGTCCAATATACATACTACCTCTCATTTGTAAATTAGCCAAAGAAAAACCAAGAGCTTTGCCACCAACCATAGAAATCATAGAACCTGTAGCACGTTTTTCAATCACACCGACATAAGGTTTGAAACCAGTAGTTTGACTAGACATAATACCTTCACCTTTGGTATCCATAATAAATTGACTACGATAACCAAGAAGACCACGAGAAGGGATTTCAAAAATCATTCTAGTTTGATTATTATCATTATTCATCATATTAGTCATGCTTCCTTTTCTCTTTCCCATTTTTTCAATAACAGTACCAGAAAAAGCAGCTGGAACATCTACAGTAACTTCTTCGAAAGGTTCACATTTTACACCATCAATATTTTTGATAATAACATGTGGTTGACTTACTTGTATTTCAAAACCCTCTCTACTCATTTGTTCAAGCAAAATAGCAATATGCAATTCTCCACGTCCATAAACTTTGAATCTATCAGAATCAGAAAAATCTACTTGCAAACCTACATTTACTTGCAATTCTTTTTCTAGACGTTCACGAATTTGACGAGTAGTCACAAACTTACCTTCTTTACCAGCAAAAGGAGAATTGTTTACAAAAAAATCCATTTCAATTGTAGGTTCATCAACCTTGATAGCAGGAAGGGCTTCTTGATCTATTGAATGACAAATAGTTTCACCAATATCAATATCAGCAATACCTGCAAGCATCACAATATCTCCAGCAGAGGCTTCTTTTACTTCCAAAGTATCAAAACCTTTAAATTGCTGTAATTTGGTAACAGTGGCCATACGAGAATTACCATCTGGATTTTTGATAACTATTTTATCAGCAACTTTTACAGTACCTTCATAAATACGACCAATAGCTAGACGTCCGACAAAATCATCATAAGCAAGATTGAATGGTTGCATACGAAGTGGAGCAGTAGTATCTTGTTTAGCAACAGGAACATATTCCAAAATCATATCAAGCAAAGGGAAAATATCTTTTGAATCATCTTCCAATTTTCTTTTTGCAAGACCTTGTTTACCAATAGCATAACAAAAAGGAAAATTCATCTGTTCATCAGTAGCACCCAAATCCATAAACAATTCCAATACTTCGTCATGAACTTCTAGTGGACGAGCAGCTGGCTTATCAATCTTATTCAAAACAACCAAAGGTTTCAATCCTAATTCCAATGATTTTTTCAACACAAATTTGGTCTGTGGCATAGGACCTTCTTGAGCATCCACAATCAAAAGTACAGAATCAATAGAACGCAAAACACGCTCTACTTCTGAACCAAAGTCAGCATGGCCTGGAGTATCTACGATATTTATTTTTGTATCTTTATAAAAAAGTGAAGTATTTTTGGA
>Ga0172380_10001461_pt1 | contig 40526 bp, 56 predicted proteins | sample Leawe162metaG_FD_119747 | JGI IMG/M metagenome (GOLD analysis project Ga0172380, IMG submission 119747) | Leachate microbial communities from a municipal landfill in Southern Ontario, Canada - Leachate well 162 metaG | ecosystem: Engineered > Solid waste > Landfill > Unclassified | place...
CAGGCCGTCACCTGAGAATTTTCCCTGGCCGTCACCTGAGAATTTTCCCAGGCCGTCACCTGAGAATTTTCCCTGGCCGTCACCTGAGAATTTTCCCAGGCCGTCACCTGAGAATTTTCCCTGGCCGTCACCTGAGAATTTTCCCAGGCAACGACATAACCCTTCTGAACGATATAAATTCCACCCCGCACCTCACATTGCCCGTGTTCAGCGATTAATTTTTCAAGTTCTTCCTGTGATTTAGCCTCAAACATTTAAATCCTCCTTCCTTTTAAATCTGCCCGGGCAGTGGATTGTTCGGGGGCCGGGCCTCGGTGCACGCCGGCCGGCGGCCCCTCTAAGTTTGCCGCTAAGCGGCAATCCCGCCCGCGCCGTGAGACCTACCCTCACGGATGCCCCGGATCGTCAGGGTGACCTGCCTTTCGACTGTTCGTTGGCCTCGGGAATACTCCCTCCGGCTTGCCCCATGCATGACTTTTACCCTGCACAGGTTTGACGTGATCATCCCGGGCGCTTAACGTCATAGCGATTAATCCGCCACGCGGGCTTATTCAATTCTTAAGGTTCAAAGGGGCCGGAGCTTATCCCGGCCCCATGGGGAGGAGCCTGGCTCGGCTTCATTCGCCGCAGAAGGGTTAGTCACGCCCTGACCGAGTTCCTTCTCTGCGGACACACCAGGCTTCCTCATTTATACTCCGTGCATTTGACCGTGTTATTTTCTGAGTCCGTTTCCTTTACCGCTTTGCGGCAGTCCTGGGCGCTGGCCCCGCAGGCATCACAGAGGTTGGCGGGCTGTTCGGGAAGAGACATTATTTCGGCATCCAGTTTGATTGCCAATGCTTCTCGGACAGGCGCAAGTGCCTCATCAAGTGTTTTAGGCTTCCTGACCGGCATTTTGCATACCGCAGGGCTGCGGAGATATTGCCCTTCACCGGCTTTCGGAAGAGGGACGCCGCCCAGGGCGCGAATCATATCGTCCCTGCCGTTGCCTTCAATGCCAACTGTCAAGTAATTCCCATCAGCTTCAAGATATTTACAGTAGCCGACTTTTGGCAGTGGCATCCCACCCAGCTTACGGATCAGCCAATTCCTCATCCTTCCTGCCCTCCGAATTTCTCCCTCTTGGCCGCGTCTTCGAGTTTGCGCCAGGCGTCCTCGAAGTCGTCGATCTCCTTGGGGTCATTGATATTAAGAACCCTGAGCACCTTGGCCCGGTAGATTCCCCATTTTTCATATGCCCTGGTGAACAATTGCCCGGCCGTCTTGATGCCGCTGTCCGGTAAGGGTTTCGCTTTGGAAGAAAGGATGTCCAATTGCCTGTGGGCCTCCTCGAGGATCCCGTAGGCATAAGTCACTGAGACGTTGGCCGCGGCCCGGATCGCCTCCAGGGCGGTGGTCTTCTGGTTGATCAATCCCTCCAGCCTATCGTTCATTTTTCTCCTTGATGTGATCCTCAATCGCGCGCCGGACCATGTAAGCCGTGGCGTAAACCGCGAACCAGGCCACATGCTCCCCGTTCCTGGTCAGATGCAATTGACCGTTGGTTTCCTCGAGGGCGTAACCATTTTTGATGTGCCTGGCCAGAAGTTTCTTTTTAACCCGCATGCGGCCTCCCGCCCATCTTGCCAATCCTTGAATAAAACTCTTTTCCATGCCTTCTTCGGGTGACCTCGCCGCCTTTCTGGCCGCCGATCAGTCCACCTTTGCGGCCGTTCTCAGTGTGGAATTCCGACTTCTCATCTCGTAACCGGGCCTCGCATAACCTTCCGTCCAGCGGGCACCGGACACAGTTCAGGCCGTACTTTTTGGCCGTGGCCAGTCCTCCGAGATGAGCAGCTTCTGAATGATTCATCTTGCCTCAGCAAAAATATGAGCAGCCAGGTTGCACAGATCCCCCATCAACCCGGCTTTCTCAGCGAAATCCAAAACATCGCAGCTGCGCTTCCTGGCCACGACTTTAAGGTCCTTATGAAAACGGTATTTATATTGATAATAAAGCTCGTTCCAGGCGTCCTCGTATGAATATCCCGAGGTCTGCCGGGCCACGAATTTGCGGATGATCATATTGATCTGCGACCGAAAACTGATCTCCGGCACCGGCCGCAGCAGAAGATGGTTCCCGCCGCGCTCCAGTTTTTCAATGCGCTCTTCCAGCTCGGCTAACCGATTATTCCCTGCCCGCAGCGCCGGCAGCGCCATGATGATCTGCCGGTGAAGGTCCCGGGCGGCGGTCTTGCGGCTGTTGCCGACGATTTCATAAAGGCCCAGCTCATTGACATAGGCCATGGCCCTGGTACCTGTTTCGGTTTCAGTGTTGATCGTGGCTATAATACCGGGATGGGTAATAAACATCTCGCTATTACGTAGTCTGCGCTGGACCTCTTCGCTTTGAAGCCCGAGCTCGTCGCAGATATCCTTGACGCAGAGATAAGGTTCCCCGTTCACCATCTCGATGCGGAGTTTCTTGTCTTTGAAGAGGGCTAATTCCTGTGTCATTCTTCCTTCAGCCAGGCGAGAACTTCATCCGGGAAGTGTTTGTATGTGCGTTTTAGCAACGCCGCGCCCATGCCTCTATTACCATTCAGCACACGGACAACTGTGGCGTCGGCAACTTCCAACGTACGAGCGATTTTAGCAGGGGTGAGATTGTATTTCTGCCGGATGTTTTCAAGGATGGAAGTTGTCATGTGGTAAGTTTACCACACGGAAGTTACCAGTTGTCAATAGTTTTCTGACATAATGTTAAAACTTGACAAAATATTTCCAGTTGGTAATAATATTATGTCTACAATTGATAGCTGGTACTGTTATGCCATTAGCTGATTTCGTGAAGGCTGCACGGGAATCCCGCGGGCTGAAGAAGCACGAGCTCGCGGTCCTGGCCGGATTATCTCCTTCTTATCTGGGCCGAATAGAAGCCGGCCAATATAAAACTACCAGTATTGAAACCTTAACGAGGTTGGCAAAAGCGCTCGGTGTTTCGTTCGATGAAATAAAAACGGTAGTGGTGCCGAAAAGTAACCCACGTAAAACCGAATATGATATTAAACCCAAATCCCCTGCAGATATAGTACGCGATCTGACGGCCTCTTTACCCGAGCTCCTCCCCGTATATGAGAAAATTGCTGACAGGAAAGCGGTTGCTTATACGTATCTGCCGCAGCCAGTGCCAAAATACGGGGGGAGAGACATGAAGCTTATCGGAATCAGATCAAACATCAAATATAAGGATGAGATCAAGCCTGGCGATGTATTGGTGGTGGCTAAAGAACTCCCGCCGGCTCCGGGTGATTTGTGTATTCGCGATAATATAGAAGGAATCGAGGTCTGCCAGAACGACGGCCTGCCCATCATCACCATCATCCGCGAGAAAAAGAAGATCGTTTAATTTTTTACCTGGCGGCCAGTCTACTATGAACAGCGTAACCGAAAAAAGATATGATCGTTATCATATCGAAGGGGGTCTGTGATGCAGCAGTGGTATATTTGTCCTTATTGCAAGCAAAATATTCTTTACGGAACGACACCCTGCCAATACTGTGGGCATATTATTCAATGGAGTGCTCAACCAGTCGTTAACAGTAAGAAACCGGCTTCAGTAGTCGGCTGGATAGTTGCCGCAGTTTTATTATTAGTGATAGTGTCTTGCTCGATTTGTATTGGTTCCAAGGCCACGCCCGTTTCCATCCCAGATAATCCTGCTGTATCTACTCCACCAGTTCAAACCAATACCATCCCCTCGGTTACTGTAAAGAAATGGCAGGGCACCGGTAGCAAAACGACAGAACCCTTTGAAATAAATACATCTCCGTGGGCAATTCACTGGTCCAATTCTCCTACTTCATCGATGGGCGGACATTTGGCTATCATAGTATATTCTGCATCCAGCAATGAATATCTTGATCTGGCAGCCAATACAACTAAAACTGGATCAGATAATAGCTATGTGTACCATAAAGGTATTTTTTATCTGGATATAAGCGGTGTGAATACAGATTGGACAGTGGAAGTCCTAAAATGAACATTTGGCAGCACTTGCTTTTCCATGCATCACCTTCTAAGCAGCGGGTCGTGGGTTCGAATCCCCCCAGGGACGCCATGAAGCTAAGGCAAAAATGTAGACCCGCTGCTCTTTTGGAAGATAGATATAAAATGCAGGTTTTAGACACGCTGCTCTTTTCAAATACGATGGGCCATTACCTTACCAGCGTCCAGTCCGAAAATAAATCCGACAGGACCGTGGAGATATATTCTTACAACCTCAACCTCTTCCTCAAACACACTGGAGACTTGAAGATCCGCGACATCAACGTCCTCCATGTCCGGGAGTTCATGGCGTCCAGGAAAAAAACCGTCAATCCCTCCACGCAGCACCAAGGCTTCCGTGTCCTCAGGACCTTTTTCAACTGGTGCATCGAAGAGGGCTTTTTAGAGATATCCCCCATGAAAAACATCAATGCTCCCGAGCTGCACAGCCGGGAGATACAGACCTACACCAAAGCGGAAATCCAATCAATGATGAATCTTTGCAGGAAGACGGATCTCCGCGGGGCCCGCAACCGCGCCATGATAGCGGTTTTAATAGACACCGGGATCCGGGAGTCGGAGATCGTCGATTTGAAAGTGAATATGGTGAATTTCAAGGATGGCGCCATCAGGGTGATCGGCAAAAAAAACAAAGAAAGAACCGTCCACATCTCCTCCAAAGCCCAGAAAGAACTCTGGAAATACACTCTTTTAAGGGACATCCGCGGCCGCTCCCGGGAGACTCTCTTCCTCAGCGAGGAAATGAATCCGCTCACCCCGGACGGTTTCAGGGCCATCATCCGGAAGATCGGCCTGGCGGCCGGCGTCCCCCGGCCGGGGGTTCATAAATTCCGTCACACATTCGCAATTGAATACTTAAGGAACGGCGGCGATATCGTGACCCTGAAATATCTCATGGGCCACACCAACATCGCCACGACAATGAAATACCTCACGGCCCTGAACGCCGACGATGCCGGCCGGGCCCATTCCAAATTCTCCCCGGGCGACCGCTTTCTCTGATTTTGGACAACAAAAAAAGCCCTGCAGGTGGTTAGTCTGCAGGGCAATTTACTTGATCTTCTCTTTGCAGCGCATGGCCGCGCGCTGGCAGCCTTTAAAATGCAATTCCCCGATGTCCAACCTCATCGTCGTACACATCTCTTGGATCATGGCCAGGGAGTCCCCCATGGCCACTTCCGCTTCCGTGCTTCCCGCCACCGAGTCCTCCGGGTGAGATTCGACATTCTCCAGTACCCTGATCAGCTCCTCGGCCTCACGTTTCAATATCTTCGCGATCGAAGAAGGCTTCTCCGGGCCGTAAGCCTTGTCCCGCCAGTATTCCAGATGGCGCGCTATGTGTTTATACTGCATCTCTCTTCTGAGGGAAATATTTATCATCCACCAGCAATGAATACGCCCATGTCACACCCTTATTCTTATGCACCCCCCAGGTCCATTGACAGGGCACCGATGAGGTCCCGATAATTTCCTGGGCGAAGGGGTCGTCCGTCACCATCGAGGCCCCCATGAAAAGCTTGCATTTCGAGCTGATCCTCAGAAAGTCATCTTTGTGGAAGTGCCCGCAGACGGCGTAATCGAACCCGTCATAGGTAACATACCAGCTCATTACCTTTTTGGTCAGGGAGAAATAAGGCACCCCCATGGTGGCCTTGCATTGGTCACCGTGGAATAAAAAGAACTTGCTTCCCTGCACCGTCACGATCAAGTAGAACGAATTCGAGACCTCGACCTCGATGTCGTAAGGCTTCAGCACCGAGGCTAAAGACTTATATAAAATCAGGTCCCAGTTCGATGTTGCTGGGGCTTCTCTCGAGTATCTCCCGTGGTTGCCGGGGACGCATCTCAGCTTAACCGTCTTGAATTCCTGCTTGCAAGATAAAACAAAGGAGGTCAGTGCCGGCAGCGCCGAGTCGAAGATCTGCCGCTGGGCGCCCTTGTTAATGCTCTCCACCTTGGCGCCCTGGTGAGGATTCTCCCCGTGGACCATGTCCCCAGTCATGAAGATTTCCAGATCATTGACCGGGTACATATTCCGGTGGAGCTCCGTGATCCTCAGTGTGGATTGGAAAATATGGTCCAGCCGGGTTTCATAAACCTTGTGATTGTAAGAGGGGGTGATCTCCTCGTCGTGGTGATCCGTCAAATGTAGAACTTGCGTTTCGGGCGAGCGGCTTTTCTCGTGTCTGTATATTTTGAGCTCGACAGGAGGCAGGTTAATAACAGGAGGGCCAGCGGGGGGTGGGGTGTCGGGGGCCAGCGCTGGAAGGGGTATTGCTCGTCTCCTGGATTCCGTTTCGATGAATAAACGATAGTTTTGAAGCCGGGAGTAACCCAAGTGTTTGGCGCGCCTTACCCTCCCGGCGTGGTCAAGGGAATTATAGGCAGAAATCTCCTTGTCGATGTCGATGTTTTTGCCGGCTAAAATCCATTTACCCATTAGTAGGCGGATGCCCTTGTTCCTCCTGGTTGACAATGGGTTGTCAATAGTTCTGATCGGTTGACAATCACCTTTGCAGCAATCGTCTCAGTGCTTTGTTCACAGTGACCGTATCCTGCAATTTCCAGACGTCTCCTTCAGGGAGGACCACAGTCCGAAACATATTAAACGGCATCCACGCGACTCCACCGACTCCCCAGATCGGCCCCCACGAGTTTAAGATTAACCATCCCAGGGAATCGTCCCAACCACCGATGACGTAATTATGCCCCCCTCCGGCTTTCTTGGGGGTCGGGAAAGTCTTGACCCCGTACATATAATTCCACTCGTCATACCACGTCGAGGCGGCGTCAACGGGCCCGAAGTTCAGAAGGATCTGCTTGATGATGTAGTCGGTGTCGTCCTTGGTGACGCGCCAGTATCCCCCCAGTCGATAGGCCAAGTCGAAGTTCGCCGGCCGCGGGTGCAGTAGTCGATCTAAGCAGTTCGCGTAAGCCCCTTCAACCGGCATGCCTTCGTGCAGAAGGATGTCGCAGCACACCCTCGGGTAAGTCCCCGGGAGGTTGGGGATCCCGTCCTTTTCTTTGCAACGTTGATACAGCGCGTGCGGATCAAATTTCGGCACCGGTTGCCCCTCGATCATCTCGTGTATCTTCCGGACCAGGGTAAACCCGTAGGCCACGCATTCCGACGTTTCCCCCTGGTTCATCAAGGGAGGATTCGGGAAGACATACTTCTCCGGCAGGTCCACCAGGGGCAGACCCCGGAGCATGTCTTTGGCCAGCAAGTCTTCTTTCGAGGGGAGGTCTTTTACCCATCCGTCAAGGCGAACTTTCATTTAACACCTCCTTTCAACGTAAGGCTCTTGGCCTGGCCAAACCTTCCGATTGCTGTTATCGTGATGCCGCCATGAATCGAACGTCCGGATATGCTGTAGTAATGAGAGGTCGAATATTCCGGCTCCAGGATAGAGGTATAACACATACCCTCTTCACAGAAAGTAACCTTGCATTGCGCGTCCTGGTTCGTCTCCCATGACATGCATAAACAACCGCAATCGTCCTTGATCTCCGGTTGCGTGATCTCCATAGGGCGCAGGATAAAAAAGAGGGCTGCTGCTATGAGCAGCCCTCCGATAATCAGCCAGTATTTCATGTCCTTAGATTTTTCCGGTGTCCCGGATCCGGAGCGTGTCTCTGAGCGGAGCGAGGACCATGCGGAACAGCGCGGCAGACTGGATTGCGCAGGTCGGTTTACATTTGAACCAGTATTCCTGGACGTCGTCGCACTCCGAATACTTGGCCGGGGACTCCAGACCGGTCCCTTCCTTGAAAGCCCTGGATGCGAAGTCGATGGTCATTTGAAGTAGTGTCATCTTGATATCCATGGGCACGTTAGGGTTGTTCCACCGGCTGGTTAGCTGTCTGAGCAACTGCGGAGCGACCGGGATCGGCAGCAACTCGCCGGCGGCGTCAACATAAGGGATATTGCCGTCCTCGAGATCCTTTTTGATCCAGTTCATAATGCCTTCGATGGTGGTCTCATCAATACTTTGCGGAGTGGGAGCCCCGGCCGGCGGGGGCAATTTACCTTCCCGGACAGCGTTGTAATACGCCGCCCTTGCGTGGGCCTTGTAAGCGCCTTCGATCGCCTTGCCGGTGGGGAAGAAGATCGCCACCAGCAGACACAATACCGGCACTACCTGGTTGACAATGATCGGGCTCCAGGTCCCGGCTTCCGTGGGCCAGAGGGCCATGATGATCGCCACCGCCAGGGCCGCCAGCACCACCACGAGTTGAGTAAGATTTTCCTTGTTCATATACCTCCTTTGGGTAATGTCTTACCCGTAACGGGTAAACAAAAACCGCCACGTTAATATTCCGTGACGGTAATTAGTAACGTATTTGTATTTTACGAGTGATTTACAAATATCTACGAATGAAATTTATTTCTTGAGAAATATCAATGAATCCCTGCTGTCAACCACCACACCAGCACACCCCCGATGACAGATCCGCCGCAGCCGGCCGCGGCCAGCCATAAACCATTCTTCAAACTGATCGATCCCTTAACCTTGGCCACCGTGATCTCCTTGTCAGCCCCATTGTGGCATCCCTGCCAATTCTCCAACTCGCTGATTTTGTTCTCGTGAACCGAGCAGGGTAACCCGTTGATTAAATTTTTCACCTCTGAGATACGGCCATGGACCAATTGAAACTGTTTATCGTATCCCTGCACAGTGCCCTGGACTGCGCCAAGGGCGCCTTTCAGTTCTCCGAGCAGCAAAATAAGCTGTTGGTTTTCCATGGGCGTACTCCTAATATGAATTGCACCATTTTGTCCCGTCCCAGATCAGCCGTATCGAATCCCTGATATCATCAAGAGAAATGTCTGCCTTCCCCACCAACCATATATTGCCGGTGTTGTGTTTCACAACAACTGTTCGTGTGTCATCCTCGGCCCGCAATATAATAGTCATACCGGTTACGCCGCCATTGATTGTCGCAAGGTCATCGGAGGCTGCATCACTTTCAGTGTCAACCGTATGAAAGCCCTGTGATACAGTAATCACGCCGGAAGAAATAGTGAGCTCGGTTGGCGCTACCTCGACTCTCCCAAAAAGATAATCCAGTCTTTCTTTGAGATAAATCAAATTATCTTTTATATGCAGATCCATTATGGATTTCGATATCACCTCACCCACCACCCAGGTCCGCGGAGCGGTCCATCCCATTTCAGGCCTCCTTATAATTGATATTGGTGCAAGTCGTATTCATACCAGTATTTAATTTCGGCGGTACAATTTCCCCCACCGGCAATAACCTTATAAAAATAATAAGGCTCAACCATAAATACGACCTGAATATCAGATTCCCATTGGTAACCGTATTTCCCAGCCAGGCTTTTCAAACTCAACTCAGTTACCAGGGAGCCGGTATAATGGCCGGCAAGGCAATTGTAATTTAACGCTGAAGGTACTATTTTGACAGTAATAATAACCAGTCGTGAATACAGCGAATTCTGATAATTAGTTGCCAGTTCCCTGACAGGTGATTCCTCGTCTATTACGTGTATGCGGTCGCGCCGGCTCTTCAAAAATTCCATATTATCCCGCAAATGGAGATTAATTTGCCCCGCGGAGGGGATACCCCCCTCCTCCCACGTCTGAGGTGTGATCCACATTTAGCTCCAGTCCTGTTCGTCCCAGAACAAAACGCCGACCGTGTTCGTGTTGTTGTGGGATTCGGTTACACTATAATTATCTCCTGGCGGCACGATAAAATTGACATGGCACAAAACATCACTGCCATTTATATATTGGAAGCTGAACGATTTAATCACTTCATCAGCTCCGACCTTGGCCAGGAGGGAAATTGTCCCATCGGCAGAGGTGGCAGTAGCCGAGACATATACACTTACTAATCTGATGCGGTCGCCGTTAGTATATTGAGTGCCGTCAACTTTTTTATCAACCGTATTTGATTCTATGTCCTGGAGCAAATCAACCCTGGATTTAAGTAAATCCAAATTATCGCGGATCTGCTCGTTGAATTGCGCTGCTGTAACGATCTCGTCCGCCGACCAGGTTCTTGGTGATGTCCACATGTTATCCTATATCGAATTCAAACCAGTATTTTAAAACGTCGCTCGTTTCGCCGCCGACCATGAAGTTATCGAAATAGGCTACCTCATAATACCAACCCGGCGGCACAATTCCGAAAATATTACTATGCATGGTTGTGTCCGGGTGAAGCCAATCGCAGCTCTGTGAGCCCTTGGTCACAGCAGTAACCGCCCCCGATTTGAACATGACTTTCTTAATACATTCACCCGTTGGGCCGAGCACCGCCTCTATACAAACCAACACCACGCGCGGTTTCAAACTGAAATTTCTATATATATAAGGACCCTGGTAATACGTGTCCCCAAGTATATCGGTTAATGAAAACTGCCTCGTTGACAAAGGCTTCATTTTGCACGAGCCTATCTTGTCTGTGTGGTATTTAAGATATATTGAATTGTCCCGAAGGTAAGTATTGAGTTGGTCATGATCTACTATCTCTTTAGGGGACCACGTAGGCGGGCTGTTCCATGTATAAGTATCAGACAGTGTTGGGGTACCTATAGATGAGCCTGCTGTGATGCTGCTCGGTTTTACAACCTGCCCTTCAGTGGTGAATGTAACCTGATCCCCGTAACCATAGCCCTCGGAATTGTAAGCGTATGCCCTTACGTAATATAAGGTCCCATATTCCAAACCGCTCGCATCATACTCGAACGCTCCTATTGGGAAATCCCCCGTCTCCTCCCAGTGATCGTCGGCTACCGTCGGGTTGCCTGTCTTATTCCAGCAGAAGCCACGTTTGGTACAGGTTAAATCACCAACAAATGTTATTGTCCCATTGAAAGTCGCGGCCGGCGAATCGGTTAATATATCCGTCACTGCCTGTGTCGACACCATGGGTGCCGCGTCATAATCGACGGATAGCCAGACCTTTATTAGTTTGGCGTATTTACCTATCTCACTGGAGTATACGTTAAACCCGGCTATGATATACGAAAAATCACCCCATCCCCATGGTGACCCGGTGTCGGGATTGGTTGTCCGCGCCCCTGAATTGTATGTGCCGTTCGGGTTGTTCTGTGTGAATCCAATCCCACTCCACCCGTTCAGCAACACGATTAACTGAACCAGGTCAACCCGGTCCTCCGTGGCCTTGGCGTACAGGGTAACTGAATTTATTTCCCCGCCGGAATAACTGTCAACCCCGTATCTGTCTTCGCGCCAGGCGCTGGCGCTTGGATCAAGATAATTGTATGTGGCGTCGGAATCGTCGCGGACCAGTGTATAATGGGTCGTGCCGGTCGAAGGTATCAGCTGTTTAACGATGTCCGAGCTGGGATATAGTATCTTTATCGCCATTTCATTCAGAGAGTGAAAATTTCACTATCCCATTGAATTTGTATGTCTTCACCGTCCGGGGTAACGGGCAACCCGAATGCCTCATCAATATAAGCAATCAAATTAGACGTCGCTGACACACCGGTATATTTGATTAGTATAATCGCTTCGCACTCGTCACCGCTTACTGTGGGGAAAATCACATCATCAGCGTCGAATACCCCCCCAGTGGTTGATTTACCGGTCAGGTTCCCTGTCGTTGAGACTATAGCCCCCACAGGGATATCACTCAGAAATCCATGACTCTCTAAATCCAGTGTATAATCGGCTAAATCAACCAGAATGGCCCGGATATCGTCGTCGAGTAGATCGATCTCTTTATCAAGAAATGCTTTTTTGGCCTTGGCATAAAGCGCATTCATAATTTAAAACGCCAGTTTCGTCGTACTGTCCAGAACGCTGTAAACAAGGTCATCCAGTATCCAGTAATGTTCTGTTTCCGCAGGTTCCAATTCCCATGTGCATTCATGTTTCTTAAACTTATCAGTCAGAACGTGGTCAATGTGGCGGATGTGGAAATCGGCGTTTGTGCCCGTTCTGGAATTAATGATCCTTATACGATCCGAGATATCGCGCGATAGCATGATATTCTGTATCTCGTCATTTATGTTAATTAGCTTCATCGTATGATTGGTAATAGGGTCTTTATACTTAGATACCAGATAATCCGCCTTGCCCTGGGCCAGTGTTAATATTTGCTCCCATGCGCAGGACAGGCTATAGGGATAAATTCCACCGTATTCAGACTGCGAAACCGAGTCTTCGGATTCCGCTATTACATTACCTTGTTCTGCAATTGCCCAGCCCCATATTTCGAATTGAGTCAGGTAGGCGATTACAGATGCGTTGTTCGTGACGCTGACCTTCCACCGGATAGCCCCGTAACCTTCAGGCCACGTTATATCACAATCACATTGAGATGTTAAATCCGTCCCGGACCCGTTCGGATCAGAATTGAACGTGACAAGATAATACGCCTCTAAGGTGGGTTTATCCAGACAGATATCGAAACTATATGTCTGGCCCGGCTCTATGGCCGGCACAAAACCAAGCGTAAACAGATTACTTTCCGTGGCCTCCTCGGCCCGCGGGGTAACTGTAAATTCCGTTTTATTGATCAGGTCAAGCAAACTGATATTCGGCATTAAATCAACCATTTTGTTCTCGACGGTTGCCTGGATTGCATCGTGTGGGGATTTCAATTTATGATGCCTGTCTTCCCAGCGGGCGTATCCCAATCCATCCACCCAGAACCTTGAAAGCTCTATATCCTCCAGGTCACCTATAAGTTGCAATGCCTTCTCATTAAAACCAAACCAGAAAGGGATGCTGTCGACACCTGTGTCAATCGACCTTTTTTCAGCCGGCCAGCCAACGGCGTCGAGGATCGCAGTAATAGCCACGCCCGATTGGATATCTATACCCAGGAATGTATCGGCTTTTTGCCTGGCCAGTCTATCCGTCCCATCCACAGCGCTGATGTAACAGATTTTCTCATCTTTCCGTGGATGGGGGATTATATTATTTATATACCCGTAAAAAAGATTATGAGTGTCCGTGCAGACTTTAATTTCCTTCCCCAGTAAGGTTTTCGAGTAATATATCGAAGATGAATTGTCCGGCAGGAATTTACAATCGGTATCCAGCAATACAATATCGCAAATCCCCCCCGTATTATGGCCGAGCTCTTTGTCGAACCCCCTGCTCCATCTTACCTCCAATACATAAGACGTTAATTCGTCATAAGGCCCGGAAAAGTCATCACCGCTCCAGTTCGTGAATACCTTCACAGGATAACTCACGCCAGCCTTCCTACTGTGCCCAGACGATTATTTTCCCGGACTATGTTTATGATGCGTCTCGCGAAAGCCCTGGCATCCGCCTCATTCCCCATGAAAGCGCCGGCGGATATATTGATCTCATATTTGTAGGATCCCGTTTGGAATTTATTCAACGGAATAATAGCCTCCGGGCCGGCTTCCCCGACCATCCCGATATGCGGTGATGTAACGATGCCGCCTTCAGCATGCCCCATCACAAGCGGGGCCCAGGGAGCGATGCTTGTAATTAATTGAGGTAATCCCGGTTGGGATGACTTTGTAAATTCGCCCCAGGCCCGCTGCGCATCCCCAATCCATTTAATCACTTCAATCAAACCTTCTATTAAGGGCTTTAAATTAGGCAGGATTGTTGAGGCGAATTGATTCTTCAGCCCTTCCCATGCGAAATCCAGGTCTTCAAAAGCCGCCTGGGCGGCGACGGCGGCTTTTACCTGATCATCGGTGAGTATAATACCCAGTTTCCTGGCCTTTTCAATCAGCGCATCCAGGTTGGACATCATCGGTAGTAATGAGGTTCCTGACTCGCCGAATATCTGAATCGCCATTGCGGCCCGCTGTGTCGGGTCCTCGATTTTAGCTATGGCTGCTGCTATCTGGCGGTATTGTTCCTCGGGTGAAAGGTCTTTAAGCGCCTCTATCTCCAACCCCAGGCTCTCGATCGCCGCGACCGCGTTTTTGTTGCCCTCGAAAGCTTTGTTCAGTGTAACCTGCATCCTTTTCAACCCAACCTCAAACTCTTCAATTGAAGATCCCGTAACCCCTGCCGCATAGCGGAATTCCTGCAGGGTTTTAACCGAAATGCCGGTCCTTTTGGACATGTTATCCAATTCCGCCCCCAGCTGCGCGGTCGATTTAACCATTTCAGCCACCCCCGCCACCGCAGTGACCACCATCGCGCCTGTGAGTAGTTTCCCGAAAACGCCGCTCATCTGTCCTGCAAACCCCTCGGTTTTAGTCTTTACGCCATCCAAACCTTTTGTAAATTCATCTGTCTTGGCGCCGATCACCACAAAAAGCTTTGAAAGTTCAGTTGCCATTTATTTAAACATCCTTAATACACTTAGCATCTCTTCCGGTGTTTGTTTATGTTTTTCGCCCGGCAGGAAGTCGTTAATCTCGAAGGGTTTCGAGTCAGAGGCCCGGTGACAATTAGCAACCACACAACAGATCAACGCGACCTGGTGGTTCATCCAGTCTATCCGGGTCTTGCAATGCCCTAAAAGTGCCTTAAATTGTCTTGACTTCAATCCCCAGAGTTCATTTTCTGAAAGGCCGAGGTCGTATCTCCCTGTGGCCCATATATCGAGCCAGGGAGTCAGGTAGGGTTTGCGGACATATAGTCTATGAACGACCGCAGCTGGCCCATCTCAACTTCGTTTTGAACCAGCTCCAGTTTCAAATCCGGGTCCTCTTTCAGCAGACACGCCCAGAGAATAATCTCCACATCCTCAAGGCTGAGATCCTCTTTGAGGGAAGCGTAATTTTTGCCCGCTGACTCGCCGGCTTTCTTCAGTGCTTTCAGTGTAAACTTGGCATGCCGTTCCCTGTCGAGATCAATTTTAAACATTATTCTCCTTAAGCCGTTTTTGCGACGAGGACGGTGTAGGTCTTTGTCACTTTGCCCGTTTCAGTCACTGTGATAGTGATCGTTGTAATGTCCCCGGCGTCACCGAGCGAGATCGCACTGGAAGGCACGCCGGTGGCCACGGTAGACCCGTTGACTTTTATCACACCCGCCGTAGCTGTGGGCGTCACCGTTACAGATACGCCTGTTGAAACCCCGACATACTCGTACACATCATTGGCAGGGTCGGGATAAACCGTGGCGGTGGCGATAGAGAAGAACGGCGTAGTCAGCCCGGTTGAAGCCCCGATGGCCAGTGCCGGCAAACCGGTGACCTTAACCGTGCAGGAGAACGAAACCTTTTCCCCCTTCTTCATCTGGAGTAATTTAAATGAAGTGACGATGGCGTTGAAGCTGAAGGTGGCGGTGATACTCGTTGGGAAAGTAATCACGAAAGCCACGGCTTCCCCGCTTTCCAGGTCCGATTCCAGGGCCACCTGGCCGTCGGTGTCACCTGCTATGAAATTAGCCTCGAACGACATCTCGCCGCCGTCTATCAGCCCTGCGATGAACTCCCTGGCGTCATCGGCTGAGTCGAAGTTCGTGGAGTCGATTGTCTCGCGTTTGACTTCAGGTGGCGAGATGCTATCGATCTCCGCTATCAGGTTGCCGTCCCTTGTTAAGGTAACCCCTCTGGCTGCTATTGCGTTGGTCATAATTAAACCTCCTGAGTGTTATACATGACCATGAAATCCATGGCCAACATATGATAAGAGTCATAAATATCAGTCTCGTTATCAAGCTGAATATCGCCTATGTAAACGGAATTGTCGCCGGTCGGCCCTGTTTGTCCGAGGAGAGATGATTTTATTTGCGCCCCGATCAGGCGCGTATCGTAATAGCTGTCGGCGAAAATAGAAAACTGTATTCTTGCTACGCTTAAATGAGAATCCCCGCTCAGTGATTGCTCCAGGTTCTCACTTATTTTTGTCATCACAACATACGGCGTTGCAACGTCTCTGGGCGCCGAGTTGTAGTACAGCCTCCCCGATATAAGGCTGGTCAGATCGGCCTGGCCATCCAGAAACGATTTAAGCGCGTATTCGATGAACATCAGACGCTTTCAACCTTTTTCTTTAATCCGGAAACCAAATTCGAATAGATTTTATGTTTGTTCGAGTCATACGCCGGCCGAAAGAAAGGGTGCGGAGGCGCGTTCTTATGTCCGAGTTCCACTAAATGCGCGTGCGGGGCTTCGACGGGCCTCCGGGCGCGCTGCTGGACTTTGGTCATGTGTGAAGCAGGATTGTTTCCCAATTTTTTCATCTTCAATGTGACGACGAATCTTTTCAGCCTGCCGGTTTTGAGAGGAGCCTTGGACTTAACCGCATCGGTTAAAGTATCCGCAGCTTCCTTTAACAACGGCTCGACACTGTTCGCATCCAATGATTTGGATAGCTTATTGATCTGAGAGTAAAAGTGGTCCAACCCTTCAATTTTCAATCCAGATCCTCCGAATACAATATGACTATCTCGGTTTTTCTTTCATCGGGTGTTAAAATCGAGATGATATTTAAAATCCTGTCTCCGAACTTGATCCTCCAGGTCGCCTCAATATCTGATCTGTACCGGATCCTTACCCTGCCTTTAACGTTTGAGTTGGCCTGCTTCGCCGCGTAATACCATGTGCCTGTATTGGGCTCGATCGCTGCCCACACGGTATCCACGTCCGTCCATGTGTCAACGGTCTCATGAATGGCGTTCAGAGTGGCTGTAGGGCTCTGTAAGGTAATTCGATGTCTGAGCTTCCCGATATTCATCAAAATACCCTGTTCATCCAGAGTAGACTTTCCACCGCGTAGGGGATCTTCTTGACGTCCGCTTCGCCAGCGCCGACATTCATCGCGATAGTGGTTTCCCGGTTCTCATACCAGTGCCCTATTAAAAGTTTCATCGCCTGTTTCACAGCCTGGGGTACCTCATCGCTGTATCCATACCCCGCGACGTAAGTCACGCAGATCCCGTTCACCGGTCTTAAAGTCGTCGAAGGCCAGCTCTTCCCGTAAGCTAAGACAATCCTCCCCGGTTCCGATTTGGAATCGACAAAATAGTCCGCACCCGAGACGAAATATTCAGTGTCGTCGGTCCCGTAGTATTTGATCACCCCGGAGATAGTCGCCGTTCCCGTTCCGGCTCCGACTCCTGTGGCGGTGAAGATCGTTCCGACGGTGTTCGCGGCGGCCCCGATCAAAGTGAAATCCGTGGTCCCCACAGTCAAAATCCTGTAAACCGTCCCACTGACGAAAGCCCCCGCAGTCACCGAGGGGATCGACAAAGGCGGCCTCGGCAATGCGAAATACTCCGGCCACTCATCCAGCCACAACTCTAAAGTCTGAGTTATATAAGCTCGGTTCTGAAAGTTCTCGCAGTATTCCCTTGCTGAGATGATCAGAGTCTGGATGTACTCGTCTTCGTCGGTCGAATCGATCCTCAAATGCGTCTTGGCCTCTTCGATCTCCAAGGGTTCGTCCTGCGGAGGGGTCTTTACAATCATGACTTGCTCCTGATCCGGAAAAGGTCTTTCAACTGAGCCGTGAAAGTGTCGTCCACAGCTTTGTATAACACTGTATAAACGCCTATCTGCGGAGTCGTCGGGTTGAAATAATAGTGATAGGTCCCTGTGGAATCTTTGGCCATCGCAGTGTCATTGATCTCCACCGTCCCGTCCGGTTTCGTGATTGTGATGGTGATCGTGTCCGGGTCCACCAGAATACTGTTGAACTTCACCAACACACCTCTGGGTATCGTGTCTCCGGATTCGTAAATCTTCATTCGTTTTCCTCGATCGTGAGAAGGGTTAAATCAGTCGTTTCGATGGTTAATTCCGCCGGGGAGGAGATGAATAAACTCAAAATCCTGGTCGCCCTGATTACACTGAGCAAATCACTTAATTTGATTCCCTCTGTCAAAGCTAAGTAAATAGTCAGTGTAATCCTGCCCGTGTCCCCCGCTTTGAATCCATCCAGAAGCGAGAGCGTGATTATATTCCTGATGTGTATCTGGTCGGACAGTTTCACACCGTCCGTCAAGATAGCCTGTAAAACCGCCTGCATCGAGGGCGTGTCACCGGCTTTCAACCCCTCGGTCAAAATAGACTGCAACACCGCCTGCATCGATGGCAGGTCACCGGCTTTCAACCCCTCGGTCAAAATAGACTGCAACACCGCCTGCATCGATGGCAGGTCCCCGGACTTCACACCGTCGGTCAAGATCGCCTGTAATATCGCCTGCATCGATGGCGTGTCCCCCGATTTCATTCCGTCGGTTAAGATCGCCTGCAGCACCGCCTGCATCGAGGGCGTGTCACCGGCCTTCATTCCGTCGGTTAAGATCGCCTGCAGCACCGCCTGCATCGAGGGCGTGTCACCGGCCTTCATTCCGTCGGTTAAGATCGCCTGCAGCACCGCCTGCATCGATGGCGTGTCCCCCGATTTCATTCCGTCGGTTAAGATCGCCTGCAGCACCGCCTGCATCGATGGCGTGTCCCCGGCCTTCATTCCGTCGGTTAAGATCGCCTGCAGCACCGCCTGCATCGATGGCAGGTCCCCGGCTTTCAACCCCTCGGTCAAGATAGCCTGTAATATCGCCTGCATCGATGGCAGGTCACCGGACTTCATTCCGTCGGTCAATTGAGGATTGGTTTGGAATAAAACAGACCTTGTGTCCCCTATCTTCACCCCATCGCTCAGAATCAAATCAATCAAAAACCCGACAAGCCCTAAGTCCCCGATTTTCGCTCCGTCGGATACTGCTATTTGAAATGATGCCTGCCCACCCGAGACATCCCCGCCCTTCAACCCGTCGGTCACGCTTGATTGCATTGACAAGTTTGTTGACCGGGAATCCCCGATCTTCACCCCGTCGGTCACTGTGACATCATAAGAAGTCTGTTCGCTCCCAGCGCTCCCGAAAGCCGGCTCATTGGCAGTCCATTTAGCGACAAACCAGCCGTCTATATATAAGTCGCCGGTTTCCGCTGCTGTCTGAAATTCACACCTGTGTTGAACAGCCTGGTGCGTGTAGTTGCCATAAGTGTTCCAGCCGGCGGCTTTCAGCACATCGTCGATATAGCAGCTCCACAGGTGGCCTGCCGCATCGTGCAAAAGCTCGAACTTATACCATATATCGGCGCTGTAAGCCTGCAACGTCGTCAGGGAAAGGTTATTATGAGCCGTGATATTGCCCACATTGTCGAACCGCAACGTCATTAACCCATAAGCACCGCCGCTACTAAACACCCCGATGCGGGCAGTGACATTATTTTGGGCGGCCCTGGCCCTGAAACAAAGCCTTATTTTGTCCTGGCCGCTGAAATTTCGCAGTGCACCTTCCACAGAAGCACTATCGTCCACTATTTTCATACTTGCGTTATGGACAGCATAGACGGCAGTATCTCTTGTTACGGTGGGCGGGCTTGCTGTATCAGTCCAGTTATCCCTGTAAGTACCTGCGTCCTCAAAGTCGTCAAAAGCAATAAAGGTATCTGCCCCGCTGCTTACCGCTGTCTCTGTGCCGCCATAGTACATGTAAATAGTGGTATCGTCAGGATGTGCAGCAACGGAGACTTTAACCCAGACTGTCGCTAACTGATTGGGCGTTGCTCCTGTGATGGATTCTATCCAGTAAGGACACAGTGTCTGGCCGTCGGACGTCGTAAAGCGCAGATCGTCGAAATCGGAGGCCACATGACCCCCGCAGTCTACTTGCTCACCCGTGGCACCGGAGCTCTCGCCGATTAAAAGTTTAATCTGATAATCGGTTTGAGCCCCGTCGTCGGAATGCGCAATTACAATCGCCTTACGGTACGTCCATCCGGTCAGCCAGGCCATTTATACTCCGTCGTCAGCTGCTGTCACCGTGTAGGTCAGGTTCAGGACATCGTCGTCCACGACAACCCTGGCTAAAGTGAATTTCCCACAACAGAACAGCACATTGTCCGCGCCGCCCGTATGGTCGCCTTTGGTGTTGACGCTCACTAAAGCCGCTCCGTAAATCGTCTTGGAGCCGCTTATCGTGAACACAGCCTTATTGGCTGAGTTCGTGATGCTCTGCGAGGAAGAAGCCGCCTCGTTGTAAGCCGGCCGCGTGGCCTCATCGTAGGCCGTCGATTCCGTGTAGACCGGCACATCGTAGGTCTCGGACCCGTCAGGCGTGGTATCCGATTCAAAAATCGCGCAGTACCACGTAGCCGTCTGCGTGGTGCCATGCAGCATCACATCAAGCATCCGGTCAAGCCCCTCGTCCGTGATGATGTTGTGACACTCCGAAATACCGACCACATAACGAGGCAGGGCTTTGTATTCCGGTGAATCCTTGCCCAGGCTCAGCCTTATTCTCCTGGCTAACTCCCGATCATAAGGCCGCGTCTGCTCCACAATGAAATGGCCCCTTAATCTGGCTCCGTCTTTAATCATAATATGCCTCCTGAATTTCAATCTAAGGATTTCTTGAGTTATAATCACTCCCAGCAGATGATCTCTATCACCTTCCCCGAGGTTTCCCCCGCCAAATACAAAGTAAGGTTATCCGTGAGTGCCGTGTAGTTCGCGGACCCGTTGGACAAGCAAGTCATATAAGGCTCCGTGGATCCGGCCACCTTCCCCGTCACGAAAGCGTATCGGAAAGCGGTCCCGTCGCGGCATTGAAAATAAAGTTCCCTTGTGCCGTCCGGCAGTAGCTGTGAATACTCTGTTGAGTTGTCCGTCAGCGTGACGTTGTACACCGTCGGCATGATGGGATTCGCGTACGCCCCGAAAGGCTTAGGAGGCGCGGCGCAGCCCATCATTACCAGGACGATCAAAATTAAAAAAAATCTCATTTGAAGACACCTCGCTTTATTTTGTCCTCCACTTTGGTGGATTCTTTCCCGCACTGTGTGCAGACTAATTTCCCGCCGTCCCAGTGGTAATATTTGCACTTACAGAGCATTTTGTTTTCGGGTGTAACTCTCTTTGTAACGCTGTTCCCTGAAGGTGTAACACTCTCTGTAACGCGCTTCTTGTTCTCCCTGCAGCGCCTGACTCTATCGCGCGTGTCCGCGCGCTTTTTTTCTTCTTTGCTCAGTCCAAACATGATTACATCTCTATGAAAGGTTCCAGGGCGACTAAAATCGCCGGCTCGATCTCCACGGTCCAGGGGAGTTTGATTTTCTCCCCGAAAGACACGTCGGATTCCTCGGCCAGCAGCGCGCCCCAGTCCTTCGCGAATATTTCCATCGCCGGGGTGTTGGGCTGTATTGATTTAGGGTCCCCTTCGCCGTATTGCTCGATAAGGTTTTTCCTCACCGAGTTGATCACGGCTAAATGGATGTCGATCTCCTGCGCCAGCCTGACTATTCTCACGCTGGTCTGGACCGGTAACTTCTGCCCCATTAACTTGGGCAGGGCCTGGCCCGCTGTGAAGATTTGCCCGTTTGTCAGTTTCATAAACCCTCCTTTTTCCTTCCTTTTTAAATGGACCCGGGGGGAAAGGAAGGTCAAACCCCCCGGGCCCCTGCCTTATGGCAGCTTATTTCTTTTTGAGCTGGTCGCCTTCCAATTCCTCGATGAATTTGTCATACTCACCGGGGAACTTTTCCGCTATTGACTTGAGCATCTTCTCCACGTGGATCCTGACGGTCTTGCCTTTCTTGGCCGAGTAAGAGTTCAAGAACCAGTCGCCGTCTTTGTCGTGCGGGGAAAGCTGTGTCTGTGTGCCTCCCGCGTCGGCGACGAATAACTCTCCGCCGTCGGAGTAGAGCTCGATGCCGTTCACTAAAGCCTGTCCGGCCTGGGGTTTGGTGCCGTTGAAGATCGCCACAACGTTGGTGCAGGCGGACCCTGCCCTGATGGCGACTCCGCCGACCTTGAAGCCTTCGTTGCCGTCCAAAACGCTCACCGCGCCCTTGGTGGCATGCCCGGTGGAGCTCAGTAAGAGGTCTCCGCCCGAGGCCTGGCTGCCGAATAAAGTGTTGTCGGACATGTCCAAAGGCCCGTCGATGCGGACGTATCCCGTTCCTTTCGGAACCAGTGAAAGGTCGATGTTGTCGTTGGTGCCCGTGGCCGCGATGGAAGGAGCGAGTCCGGTGGCGTTTGAAGTGATGGTGATCTCGTTGACCGCGGCGGCGGTGGCCGCCAGGATCAGTATCTCCTCGGCGTTCTTGGCGTGGAACTCAAAGCCGATGTCGTCCTCGCCGGGGTTCAGGAAGATCGGCTTGGCGCCGGTGTCGGCGTTGGATATCTGCACCCAGTTCAGGGGAGCGCTGGTGCTGACCGTGGCCAGCATTATCTCACCGGCCGCGTTCTGAATCTCGATGCCTATGTCGGCCTCGCCGCTGACCCTTATGACAGGTCTCGCCGTGGTGATGGCGTTCAGTATGGTGATCTCGTTCACCGCTGAGGCCACCGGGGTCAGGATAAGAATTTCCTCATCCTGATCGTTGGCGAAGATGAAGCCTTTGTCGGCCGTGCCCAGGCACTCCAGAACGATCGCATTGGCCGTGGCGGCGTTTTTGACATTAAGGTAATTGATCGCGTCAGCGACCGCCTCGACCGTGATGACCTCGTTGCCGTTGGAGTCCAAAAGTCCGGTGTTGCCCAGGAACTTTATCGAGGCAGTCGCGGCCAGAGACACCAGTGTCGCTGTAATGGTAACTACTGCGGTCCCGGCGATCGCCAGCGCCAGAGTGCCGCCCTCGGAGTCCACGAAACCGTCAGTCCCGTCATGCCATAATTTCAGGTAATCGGTGGCGGGTGTGGTGTCCGAATGGATGTAAACAGAAGGATGGGTGTCGGCGATTACGTCCCAGTCCGTCCCGATGGCGGACTTGTCGGCGATGTGAATCGCCTGGTTGGCGTCGGCCAGACCTAAGACCAGAGTATGGTTTGAAGCGTCCCCGGTCTCCCATCCTATAACCGCGTCATATCCCGTGCCGAACTCGATCTCCACGCCGTCCAATACGACAGCTCTGTGGGCATGGTCCGAGCGGGCGAAGTAGCTCGCCGAACCCTCGGCGTTCGCTGCCGCTAAAGACCCATCAACGGGAGCTCCGCAGGTTATAGCATGCGCATGGTCAATCCTGGCCACGTAAGCCGAAGTCCCGCCTGCAGCGGAGTCGTCGGGGACGATTCCATGCACCAGTCCGTCCCCGCCGTAGCCCCAGTTCACTTTGGCCGAAGGAATAGCGTTGTCGTCAAAGACTGAAGCGCAGGTCGCGGCGTCGAAGAACGCGGCCGCTATTAAAGCCCTTCCGGTGGCGTCGGCGCTCAGTAATCCCGCAGCCATCTTGGCGGCCGTCCATATCCCGTCCGCGAAAATTGCCCTTGAGTCGGCGTCGGCCGCGAAAGCATTCGCAGCGAAGAAGGCATCACAGTTGGCGTTTGAAAAGGCGTCAGCCGCAATCAGGTCAAGTAATGTGGCGGCATCGAAGATACCAGTCTGGAATTTCCCTCTTCCGGTGGCGTCGGCCGTGAAGAAGTCAGCCGCCAGTGCCGCTAAAGCGATGGTCCCGCCCTTGGTGGCGCCGGAGTGGTCATGGTCGCCCAAAGCATGGACGTGGTCTATGGCCGCCGGGGAAGTCGCGGCTCCGGCGTTGTTGGCCGTCGAAGTGCCCGCTGCGGCCATGACTCCCACTAAACCCATCGCAATCGCGCCGCCTTTCGTCGCGGCGGAGTGATCATGGTCGCCCAAAGCGTGGACGTGGTCGATCATGGCGTATTTCGCCGTCACGCCCGCACCGTTGGCGGTGGAAGTGCCGGCAACAGCCATTTCACCCACTGCTCCCGCAGAGGGTCCGGATCCGCTGCCCTCAGCGAATATACTCCAGGTCGGGGAAGCCTGGGTGTTGGAGTTCTGATAAAGGTTCGCGTTGGTCGAATCGATCAGGAGATCGCCTTTCTCAGCGATTCCCGCCAGGGTGCCCGAAGTCCCATCGGTCGGGACTCCGGCGTAGCGCCAGACCCTTCTCAGGGAACCGGCGATTATGTTAGGGCTCTCGTTAGAACCTGACATTGTGACCTCCTATAATCAGAGGGAGAGGGTTTGCGCCGCTCCCCCTGATGATTAATTTATAAACCGGTGACTTTGCAGAAAGCTGTGCCGCGGAAATAGACTGCGGCGCAGCGCATGGTTGCTCTGATCGCCTGGACGCCGGAGGTGAATAGACTTGCATGCGCGTTGGTGATCTGGACTTCGACGCCCTGGCGGACGTACAAAGCCGCGTAGTTGGCGAAGTCACCCACGCAGGCCGTGTTCTCGGTCTCAGCCGATGTCACGACTACAGGCACGCCCCAGATTACGTCTCTGCCGGGATCCGACGGGTTGCCGAAGATGTAAATTCCATCGGCAGTCCTCAGAAGCCTGATATCCTGCCAGTCGTTCGGGTGGTAAAGGACAGCGGAAGGCTCGGCGAAGCCGGTCCCCGCGGTGGTGCCGCGGATCTTGGTCATCGCCTTGAAGATGGCGTCCGGTTTGGCGTCGCTGCCCAGGGCCTGGCTCTGGATGTTCGATGCGTTCAGCACACCCTTCAGGTTCGGGGTGCTGCCGTCGCCGGCCACCAATTGCCCGTCCAGTCTATTGCGGATCATGTAGGTCAGCCGGGAATTGATGAAGTCCTCGATGCCATCGACGTCAGAGAGCTGCTCGTCGGTCACCGGGATCCAGACCGCGATCTTCTCGACGGTCACAGACCTCTCGGTCATGACGATAGCGGCTTCGCCGTAAGCTGTCGGGGAGGCGGCGTCGGTCTCCTCAGCGATCTCGGCGGCGTTGTTGGTGTGGGTCGTCTCCTCCATGTACTTAATGGCGGACTGCCCGGTGGCGTAGGTCGGGAAGACGTCAGCGACCCTCAAAGTCCTCAGGGGGTAAAGCTCGACCCGCGGCAGGCGAATGGACTCAGGCGCCCAGCCGGCAGCGGTCCTGACCAGGGTCTTGAGGTCGATGTTGAGCTGGGATATCGCGCCCTTGGATTTGAAGGCCTGCGACTCCACGAATAACTTGCCGATGGATTTCTGCTCGGCTTCGCCGGGGGCCGCGCGCGGTACCTCTCCCTTGAAGTTGGCAGCTTCGCTGGCCTGCTTGCGGGTGCTCGCCAGCGATTCCATCTCCTTGAGGTCGTTGTGCAGGTCGGTCATCTCCGCCTCGAGGGCGTGGATTTTCTCGACCTTGGCGTTGGTGTCGCCGTCAATGCATTTGACCTTCGAGAAGTCCAGGTCGGGCCCGGCCTCCTCGAAAATCGTGCCGATGACTTTGGATTTCTCCTGAATAGCCTCCTGAAGTTGCTTCAGGTTTAAAGTTGTTTTCATGTCATACTCCTTTTAAAGAATTGCGGAACTTCATAAGTTCCAGTAACGCCCGGCGTCCTTTTAACTCATCAGAAACATCGGGCTTAAGCTCCAGCAGGGTATCGATATCGTTTTTCAATTTGAGTATCTTCTCCTTGCTGGAGTCGGAAAGGTCACGGCCTTCCTTCTGGCGTAAATCGGCAAGCGATTTAGCGCGTATGAGCAGTTCGTCAACGGCAGCAAGCGCCGCATCCGCCTGGTCTTTGAAGGTCATTCCCTCGTTTTTAATCGCTAAAATACCCGTCCCCATCCCCGCTCCCCTCAAAACCGGAGAGGCCTCGAACACGTCAAGTCTCTTTAAAATCCGGTAAACCGCGTTACCTTCCCATTCCGTGTTCGTCTCGGCTTCCTTGACCTCGAATCCATAAGACCATTCCTGCAGCTCGGGGGCGAATTTGATGGTCTCGTAATGCTCCTTACCGGTGTCCGTGTTCAGATTGAATTCGCCCTCCACGACAACCTCATTACCCCTCTCGTGGATCACGCCCTTGCCCACAGGCAACTCGCCCTGCCAGGACCCATGCTGGTAAGACGAAATAAGTATCTGCTTTCCCTCAGGAAACGCTCCCTGCAGGGTCACGTCCCCGTCCTTGTCAATCACATTCAATGTGGCGATCCTCGCCGTAAAGGTCCCGGGTTTATCTTTCTTGAGCTCGATTCCCGTGAAAGTCTTGCGTTCCATGTTCACCTCCGTTTGTCCAATAAAGCGCCGAAGCGCCCATTTATAACGTGAGAAATATTCTATTTATCCAATCGGGCCAGCGCGCTCAGCGCGATCATATTCTGCTGAGTGAAATATTCATCGCCGGCGGGATCCTTGATAGGATTCATGTTCTCTTTCTCGCGGATATCGTTGGGAGACATCGCGCCCAGGTAATATAATTCCTTGTAATACGATGACCTCGCCGCTGAGTCGCCCCTCAGTAACCCTTCAATGAGGAACTCTGCAAAATACTCCTCTTTCTCGCTGGGCAGAAGCAATTTCCGTTTGATCGACTTCTCCCATCTCACCAACCATGGCCTCATCGTGTAGACCACGAACTCTAACGCCTGGTGTTCGATGTTGGAGAAAGTCGCGCGCTCAAGGTCGCCGATCATATGCGGAGGGATATGAAAGAACGAGGCTATCTCATTGCGTTGGAATTTCCTCGTCTCTAAAAATTGAGCGTCTTCAGGAGGGATGGTGTTCTTCTCGTACTTCATCCCCTCTTCCAGCACGAGTAACCTTTGGGATTTATCCACGCCGGCGTGCTCATCCTCGATTGCTTTTTTGAGCCGCTTCTGAGCGTCTTCGGACATTTTGTTCGGATGCTGCAGAATACCTCCCACAGACATGCCGTTCCCGAAAAGCCGGGCTCCGGTCTTCTCTGTGGCCAAAGAAAGGCCGATCGCCTCCCTGGCCATCGTCAGGGGGGAGTAGCCTATTAATCCATCGTAACCCAATCCCGGGATATGCCAGACGGCGTAACCCGGCAAAATAATCTGCGTGGTATCGCTCTGGTATTTGTAAACCATCTCGCCTTTGGAATCGCGAACCGGGCTTGTCCTGTCCGGCCGCATGATCCATAAGGCCTTTACAGTGGTGTAATCCTCCCAGTCGATAAACGCGTAACAATTCCCCGTTGTTACCAAATGCGACATCAGCGTTTCCGTGAACGAAAACGAGTCCATTTCGGGATTCGGCTCGTCGTGTAACAACTTATATAAAGGATGGTCTGTCGCGCGTTCCTTCCCCCTCTCGAGCCTTCGGTAGAAAATCAACGGTAACGAGGCTAACGTCTCCGACAGCAATCTCACGCATGCCCAGTAAGCCACACAACTCAACGCTGTCGATTCGCTGATCGTTATACCCGACACACTGGACCGCGAAGAGAAATCCACCCAACCGTTGGTCGGGATGTAACTCCTCCCAGGCAACACTTTATCGAGAAAACTCAAAGTCAGCTGTTTAAAGTTCATTTATCTCCTAAAATATCAGCGGGCCTCGTTCCTCATAGATAGATTTCTTTTCCGGCTCATGCCTCGTGGCCCGGTCCAGCGCCATAATCAAAGCGACCATGCCGTCAATCTTCATGGCGCCCTTGGGTTTGACTGGTTTGATATTCCCGGCCGGGTCCTGCAGGATGGTCATGTTGTCGGCGTTCCACCTTAGAACAGGATTCCCTCCGTGGTGGATCTTTTTCCCCAGGACGATGTTCATAATCTCCTTCGTCGGTGGGCTCATCGATTGATAACCCTGGCCGAAAGGTATGATCACCGGGCCGTCTTGTTTCGGGTCCATCACGAAACCATCCTCGACAAGATCCTGAACTAATTTCGTGGCGCCCCACCGGTCGAAGGCCAATTCCCTTAAATTAAAATTCTCGCGGATCTCCCGGAGCTCTTCCTTGATATAGGCGTAATCGATCACGTTACCCGGCGTGAGCGTTACATAACCCTGCCGGGCCCATTCCCGATAAGGCACCTGGTCGTGCTTCTCTTTGTCGGCCGCTGTGTCCTCCGGGATCCAGAACTTCATCAAAACCTTATAGATGTCGTCTTTGGGGAAAACCAAAGCCAGGGCGGCGAGGTCCGTTGTGGCCGCGAGATCCAGCCCGCCGTAACAGTCTTCGCCCTTAAGTTCCTCCGGATCGACCTCCCCCTCGCAGGCATCCCAGTCTTTCATTTTCATCCAGCGTAACGAAGACTTCACCCAGATATTCAGTCTCAATTGCTTGAAGAGGTTTTCCTCGGCAACGTTTCTCTGAGCGTCCTGGAAAGCCTTCCGAAATTCATCTATGTTTAAAATCTGCCCCAACGCAGGATTCGCCTTGTACCAGTTCTTCTCCTCCGTCCAGTCCTCATCGTCCCGTAATCCGTAGATCACCGCGTAAAACGACGGGTCGTTGATCGGATTGCCCTGCACCCAGGCATATTTCTTGGGGTACCGGAATTTCAGGACTCGAAGAGCGTATTCATGCATCTCCCAGCAGATCGAATTCCTGTCAGTGCCTGCCGTGGTGATGAAGATAAACAAAGGTTGCCGGCGGGCCGCGCCGGATCCCTTGGTCAGGACGTCGATCAATCCGCGGTCCTTGTGCGCATGGACCTCGTCGACCACCAACCCTGAGATGTTGTAACCGTGTTTTGAGTAAGTCTCCGAGCTTAAGACTCTGTAAAATGAATTCGTCCTGGGGACGACAATCCTCTTGGTCCCGTCCAGGACGCTACACCTCGAGGACAGCTCCGGGCTTTCCTCCACCATGATCTTGGCGGCCCGGTAGACTATTCCAGCCTGGTCGCGGTCAGTCGCTGCGGAGTATACCTCCGCCCCCGACTCACCATCGGCTGTTAAAAGGTATAACGCCAGTCCGGAGGCGAACTCCGACTTGCCGTTTTTTTTTGCTATCTCGGCGTAGACTTTACTGTATTGCCGCGTCCCGTCCGGCTTGAGCGTCCCGAATATGTCTGTTAAAGCCTCACGCTGCCAGTCAAGTAAATGAAACGGCTGCCCGGCCCATTGGCCGGTGGTATGCCGCAACCCCTTGAAGAACGCGATCGCGCTGTTAGCAGCGGCTGCGTTGATTTTTGATTTCATCGCGGTTTATGTTCCGCCTGCTGCAATACCCTCTCGAGCTCGCTCATGTTTTCCTCAGTCTCTTTCTGCCCCCTCGATGAGGTTATCCCCAGCTCCACAGCGAAAGTCTTGACCTGCATCCAGGCTTTCTCCGCCACGCTCACCTCGGTTTTCTTTTTCATGACATCGTAAGGATCGCCGGTCTTCGAATAGAACGTTACCGCCTCTTCAAATCCGTCCTTTAACTCAATCTCCGCCCTCACGGCTCTCGAGTACGCCGCGCAGTACCCCTCTAAAGTCGCATGGTTGACGTCCTGTAACGTCCCCATGTCGTGTAACACCTGGCAGACTCTGACAAACTCATCCCGGGCATAAACGTCCAACCACTCCGGGCAGACGATGGGAGTCTCAACCTGGGCCTTCCCCAACTGCTCCCCCTTCCCTTGGTCTCCGCCGGCCTGCAGCTGTTTGCTCTCCCCTCCCTTTCCCCTTCCCTCAATATGGTCTCCGCTGGCCTCCGCTCCATTCTGTACCTTGGCCTGGCTCCCCCCTGATCGATCTGCAGGAGCCTCGCCCTGAGCTCCCTTTATATGTGGTTTTGCTGCCAAACCCTTTTGTTTTGCTGACAGCGAATTATCCTTCTTGGATGCTTGCCCACCGCCGGATGGTACTGTCTGCCGACTTGCCTGCAGCTGAACCTCACCCGCCTCCATCTCCCTCCGGAACCGTTCCACATCGGAGGTAATTTTTGCTGCCAACCGCTTGGTCACCGGCCCATGGCGATCTACCCTGTAGGTCCCGTCTCTTATGTGCTGCTCGATGGATTTCCGGTTGTATCCACCGCTCCCCTTCCCTCCCATTTATATGTCTCCTATCATGAATATCCTGTATCGCCCTCTATAGAGGTCTAAAATCCATCAATATATAAATATTTCTTTTGCTGACATTTTCCGCACGGAGCTTGCCGCTCGGTTTCGGTAGTATGAGGCTGTAGAGATTTACTCCCCCCTACCCCTTCTGTTTGTTGCCGAAGGCGCCCTCTTCCTTCGCTGCCTTCACGCTGTTGCAGGACAGGCAGAGCGCCTGGTGGTTGTCCGGATCCCAGAAGAGCGTCTGATCGCCTTTATGCGGGCAGATGTGATCGACGCACTCTGCTTCCTTGATAATATCCTTCTGCAGGCACAGCACACAGAGAGGATGTCTGATCAGATAATGCTTCGTGTATTTGTTCCAGCGGTATGTGTACCCGCGCTGATTGGCGTTGGGTCGTTCATGGTCCTGCTGCCGTAAGACTTGGGGTTTGTGCTGCTCGCAGTAGCCGGACCTGTCGTTGGTCAGTCCTGGGCAGCCGGGCTGCCGGCAGGGACGGGCTGGGCGGTAAGGCATTAAAAGAACCACCAGGGCGAATTGACACGTATCCATGCCCCGACGAAAAGATCAACAAGGATAAAAAGAAGAGCCAGTGATAACTGGATTTTCATTCAACAGATAACAAAGGGAGAGGAAGGTTAAAAGGAGGAGGATTATCGCTAAAGCGAACTGCTTATTCATCTGGTAGCAGGGGCAGGATTTGAACCTGCGACCTCCTGGGTATGGGCCAGGCGAGCTGCCGAACTGCTCTACCCTGCGATGGTGGCCGATGCGAACCGGGCACATGCGGCCTATTCGATCCCCGGTGATCTCACCACGCCTATCGCTCTCATCAGGACAAGCCTGAGACGTTGCGAATGCCAGTCTTTCTGTGCGCACATACTCAACAGGGCTTATTTTTCGGCGATAGGTTAGCAAATAAAAAAGGCCCGCCGAAGCGAGCGGGTATTTCTTGAGTTATAAAAAGAAAGCCGCCCCTTTTGGGACGGACTTCGGAAACTACCAAAATGATACAGGAATTAATTCGGCGTTGTCAAGTGGGCGTTACGTTTACTCGCGGGGCTTGACATAGCTTTGTAAATCCCTGCGTCTATCCATAATAGTCAGCCCATAAATACCAAACACCTGGTCGGCAGCGGCGGTTCTTATAACAGCATCTTCTATGTCGCTGATAGATTCTATCATTTGAAGGAAATATCTAAAGAAATCATCAGGGATGGATAAACCATTTTCAAGCCGACCCGCCATCCATCTTATTCTTGCAGCTCCGATTTCCTCTCTCATACCTATGTTAAATTGTTCAAAACCAGCATCTTCGCAAGATTCACAAATACAATCACGGGTATCATACGAAGGGAAGTCATTATCACAATTAAAACATCTGCAAACATATGAATCACTGTGGATGTCACAGGCGCGTATGCGGACCGGAGCTTTCTTTTTTTCGTCATCATCGTCAGAATATTCAGACCTCACCCGAACGCCTGAGCAATCTTGCTTCTTACAATGCACTCTTGCGCATATCTCGGTGCGTTGGCATTGTATTCCATCTTGCAAGGTAGACACGTCATGCCATTGCGCTTCCTTGCATCCCCCAGCCTCAATTTTCTCACTCATAATTGGCTCCTTATTTTTTAATTATATCATTTGAAACTTTATATAGCCGCGCCCTGGCATCCGTCGTCTGTTGGTTATTCTCGTACTCTTCACCGTTAAGGAACCGCCTCATGCGTCCGATAGAATGGCTTTCGTCGCACCGGTCGCCGTATTTCTCTTCCGGGCAGTCTTTCATATTCTGGCAATAATAGCATTCCCCGAAGATGCAATGCTTGATCAGGTATTTCTGAACGGGAGGGAGTTTGTGGATATTGGCCCGCATGATCTCCAGCCCGACATCGCGGACCATGGCCGACCACAGAGGGTTTTTGTCCAGGGAGGCGATCGCCCTTTGGATGTCGGCCAACCAGATATTGAATGTCTCGTTGGGGTTCTTGCGGCCGGCTGATTTGATGAAGCCATGGTCGGCGGCCTTTTTCAGTGGAGGGTTGCCGGAGGCGATGTCGATGTAATGCCGGAGTCCGAATTTGATCAACGCATTCGAGTATGATTCAAGCATAGGCCCTCCTATTTAATCGATCTTCTCCCTTCTTTCAACCCGACTCCCGTGGGCCCGCCGCGGACGGATAATATATCAGGTGGTGAAAACCGGAAATCAGGCAACCCGCATTCCGTGACGCAGGGATTCCCCCGGGAAGGAGCTCCTCCGATATAGTCGACCGGGTCGATGTGAGTCTGCTGCACCGAGCGGATAAAGGACTCTAACCGACGGCGCCGGCCGGCGTAGACGGGGTCATTTAATGGTGTGCTCATGGATTCACCTTTCTGCGAATTGCCAATCCTTTTTCTATGGATTGTTGCATCGCGGTGGGCAGATTCCGCCAGAATTGCTCATCGAGATCGCCATTCTCCCTGATATGCAGTGTGACATTATTTCCATCGATCTTTATTCCGATGATGGCTTGATATTCTTCGTGGTGGTGTTTGCCATCTTTGAAAACCACAATCTTGAAGGTTTCACTCATTTCTTCCCCCTGCAGTCCGGGCAAGGCTGGCTGAATAAATCAAAATAATCCTCGCCCTCCCAGTTCCTTTGACATTTTGGACACCAGTAAATCCAGTTTGGATAATGTGGGATCGGCTCTGATATCCCCGGTTCCTTCTTGTCCATCATCTGCTTGAAACGGCCAGGGGGTATCTTCATCAGCCGGGCGATCTCCTTCAAGGGCTCGATACGAGAATATAAAGGCTCAGTCATCCGCGCCATCTCCTACTTCCTGGATGAGCATCCCACTCGTGGTAGGGCAAGCTTGTAAACAGTCCTGCTCTTTTGGGGCTTTTTTGTCAACAGGATCGACCCATTGCTTCGACTGATAGTCGTATTCAAGGCCTTCGTTTAGTTTTGAAAAAATGTCCTTGATATTGGAGATGAACTTCTCTCTCCCCATCTCGTCAATGAACTTCTGAGCATTCTGGAAAGCTGTAAAATGATCATTACCACGCGTGACGAGTAACCCGGTGGACTTTTCGGTCACACGCCAGACTCCCTCGAATTCATGGGCGAAGAGCTCTACCCCGTCGGAGCCGAAGGGGAAGACTTCGTGGGGATATTCCCGCTGGCAATCACGCTTTAGAATATTCGGCTCCGTGATCACCCGGAAGAAGTAGTGGTTATCGTTATCCATCATATACCTCAGATAAAACATAGAATGGCGCCCTGACACCCGCGCTAAATTCTTGCGCGGCCATCAATGCCTGGGTGATTCTTTCTTCGGGGGGGAGGTGATTGTTTGCATATAGCGCGCCCAGCGCATAATTTTCTCCGCACCCGCATGCATCATAGGGCAATAGTGCCTCGCCAACCTGGTAATCACCTCCAATATTAAATAGCCGCCCTTTGTATCCAACCAGGAAGTTGCCTGCAGTCTCAACTTCTTTGTCTTTTGCCGCATAGCCGCCGGCCTTAAGGCATTCGCGAACCGCGTCAATAAATGACGTAACCATATACGCATAGATGTCGGTTTCAAGATGGTGCACCGGTATCCGGATGCTATGCTGCAGCAACTCGCCCATGCGGAACGAGGAAGTGAAGCCTATGATAAAGCCATCTTTCTGGAATACTTTCCTGTCGGCCCGGACTCTCAAATTTAGGCCACCTACTCCCGCACTATCACATCCCATGAAGACAGTATTGCCTTGTTTCAATCCCACGATACAGGTCATTTAATCTCCTCCCGGTTGTAATCAACTCCGATATTGGTCAGGAATAGCCAGAACTCAGGACTCCTTGAATAGATTTCGTACTTGGTTTTCAGGTTGACCGGCTTGCATTGGCCCTGGGCATGGACGTAGAACGGCTGTTTTGAAGTGCCTTTGTTCACCAATGTCCCGCCAGGGTTGAAACAGAGACCGCAGACGTAGCCTCTCATGATTCTTTCACCACATAGACGGCGTAAGTACCGTCCTCTCGTTTAACCCAGCTCGCGCCTTGTCCCTCGCTGCCCAGCAAAAGCCCGACTATATCAGCGACAACTTCGATCGGTTCGCTTGGTTTGAATGCCCAGCAATCCATCCCGGGCTCCATCCCGTACCCACCGTGGAGAAATTCCAGCCGATCTGTCAGTTTATGTTCGCATACCGTGTAGTTATCTCCATAGCAGACCGACCCGCCCTCGAAGACGGCGAATTTACAGAAGACGCATAATTCACAGGCCCCTTCGTCAGCCAGGGCGACGTAAGTTAGTCTTTTCTCACGCTTTTCTTTGTTCAAGATACTCCTCTCTCCATCTTTCATGATCTATTTTCTTTTTTAAAAACCTCAGTAACCATTCCCTCAAAGCTGGGGCCTTTTTCCGGTTGTCGATGATGTCATGATGGTTCCCACACAAGATGACCTGGTTGCGCGGGTCGTCGAATATCTCCTTCCATTTCCCATGCCGCCCGCCCATTCTTTTCGGTTCGATATGAGCGTAGTTCCGATTGAAAGTTGGAGTCTTGCAGTTCGGGGCCTCGCAGATCCCTCCGGAGCGCTCATCGATTTCGGCTTTTTGCTTTTTATTCATCTCACCACCATATGATCATTTTTCTGGCCGATGTATTTACTCGGGTCCCTGGCGGGTTTGTGGCCGTTGCCTTTAGGTTTGTCCTTGCGGGCCCATGTCAGAATTGCGTGATAATCGGATTTGTACTTGTAACCATGAGCCAATTTACTTTCCGAAAAAGCCGCGATTCGTTCATTGGCGCCGGTCTCACCGAATTGGTCCATGAGCCTCTCGCACTCCGTTGCTGAAAGGAAAACCCCAGGCTTGACCTCGAATTTTTCTTTGGAATTTTCTTTTTCAGAACCGGATTCGGTTTCGGTTTCGGTTTCGGATTGGATTACGGGAACATCCGATATCATTTGATATCCATTGCCATCAGGTGAGGGATATTTGCTTCGCTTCGCTCGTTGCTGCTGGTGCTTTTCCCACGCAGTTATCTGGATGTAGGGTTTTCCTTCAAACGCATATTTTTGCACCATGCCCACGCTGACCAGCTTGGTCAGATATCCATCCACCATGGCGTCGGACACCTTGCCCAGGCGCAGTGGGAAACACTTCGCCCGGAGTATCGGAGCCCTGCCGTCCATCCGCCCGTAGTCATCGCAATTAACGATTAACCGGTAAAAGAACACCTCCTCCATCGGTGCGAGCTGCTCTATATCACAGCTCGTGCAGATCGACTCTTTAATTATTCGGTTCGGCACACTGACCTCTCTTCAATAAATCCACGATCTTGATTAAATTGACGTTGCGCCCCTGGAACTCCTGAGGGTATTTAATGATAAATTCCCTTAAATCCTTCCCTTCGATATGCCACATGGCCATGCCAGCCTTGCCGGGTTTTCTTCCGTTGTGGTAAGAGGCTTTCAGGGCGCCGGAGGCGATGAAACGTTGGAGATACTTATGGTCGACGCCCAATATCTCGCAGCAGTCTTTCTTGGTATACCAGCCGTTGTGTGATCTCAAGCACATTTTTAAACGGGTGGCGCGGACCTTGACGGCATGCGAGCTGCGGTTCATGATGTTTGAGATCGTGTTGATTGAGTATTTGTGAATCAGTTCTCTTAGTTGTTTGTCCTCTTCAGGGGTCCACCGTTTTGTATGAGCGGTGATTCCTCCGACTCCAAGAACCATGGCCCGGGCCTTGACCTGATGGCGGGTTAATTTCAGGGCGTCAGCAATCCTCTGAGCGGACTCGCCACTCTGGCGGTAATTCACCCGGATGTAGTCGTCTTCTTCATCAGTCCATTTGTGCATGGTCATCCGGATGGGCGCCGTGGGAGGTTTGGCGGCCAGCGCCTGGCGGATTTCCCTGTCGGCGATCTCTTCCATGGAGTACATTACTAGTGATCAACTCCTATCCCATCGTTGTGCGGCTGAGAGCGCCGTTCGTATTCCTTGATCATCTTGCGGGTGCCCTCGAAGTTGAATTTGCGCGCCTCGTTGATGGAGGGGAATTCTACTGTGCATACTTTTCTTTCCAGATCAACGGTCACCACCGTGCCTTCGTGGTATTTAAAGTCCCAGACTTTGGCGCCGACCTCGACGGGGGTGTTGTCCTCCGGCGGCCGGTTGAACATGGTGCCGATCATCTTCTTCATGTGACCGGGAATCGAAAAAACATCATCCTTCTCTCTGATCGGGCCAGTCGCCGCCAGTCCTAAATGCTCGTGGATGTTCTCGTTGGCCCGGGCGAGGTTACCCGGGGAGATCCGATTACTGTGCTCTACCTCTTTGATCAGGCCTGTCTTTTTCAGGTGCCCGATCCTCTGTCTGATCTCCCTTTCAGGAAGGTTGAAATGCTCCAGCAGGCTCAGAATTGGGTCTTTGAAATGGTCGGCCAGGTAGAGATCGCCTTCGTCAGACCACTGTGGCGCCGGTGTGCGCAGACCTTCTGAAGGGGTTTTCTTGTCAGGATTTTTGTCACAAGAGGCTTTATGTACCCCAAGGCCGCGTCCGTTCTTACATTTTTTTCCACAGTAAGGGCGCTTCAAAAGATCCTCAATAAACTTCCGGGCAGCTGCCGGATCCGCAGCAAGACTTTCGCCTCTTGGCCGCTTAGCTGATTTATTGGGGTTTTTCTCGCACCATTGTTGATGGGTAAAATTACCGTTGGGTGTCTCGAATTTCCTCTCACAGAAGGGGCAGACGTATTCACCGTCAGATTTCAGCCTTCCTGAAGACCTATAATTCCTCTTGGCCAATAACTTCTGGCTTTCTTCTGCAGGCAATACTCTGATAGCCTTACTGCCGTCTGGTTTCCTTCGGTAAACGACTGTTATCTCGTCGGCTTCATAACCCGGTATCGTTTGGATCTCCATTCAAAAGCCTCCTGCAATATTCTTCATATTTACACCCTGCGCAATACTCCGTGATCTCGATCTCGTCGCAGCCGTCCCAGTGTCCTTTGTCTTTGATGATCTGTTTTAAAAGTTCAGTCTGTGATTTCATGACGTTTCCTGGAATAAATACCCCTGGCCATCAACTCTTTGTGTCCTGGCTAATTCAATATTTCGTTCGGCTTGATGGTGGTATGATTCCTTCAATTCGAAGCCCACCGCCTGCCGGCCCTGTTCAACGGCCACGTATCCGGTAGAGCCGATCCCCATGAAGGGGTCAAGTATCAACTCACCTGGGTTGGAATAAAGCTTAACCAGCCGGCGGATGACTTCCAATTGAAGAGGGCAGACATGCTTCTCGTCACCCTCTTCTTTAGCGCATTTCCAGTTTTCCAGCACATCAGTCTCACGGATATCGGTCCATACTCCGTGCGCGTCCCTGATCCATTCCTCTGTGGTTATCCAGCCCTGAGTGTTATCTTGGCGGTCATAAATACAGGGCACCGGGGTTGCATCTCCGGGCTTTTGAAAAATCATCACATAATCATTGACAGCAGGGGCCAGGTCGCGGCCGTTGCGCTTTCCTGTGATGAACAATAATGAATGCAATTTAAGACGTTGCGCTATCACTTGTGGGTTTTTCGGGATAACAACCTCACCCTTCCATTCGAAACCGCCCTTCGAAAACTGCTCAATAACGGATCCTCTGAAATCACGCCGCCCCATGAATCCGTGCTGTACTTTTGTGGTCAGCAGCTGCTGAATGTGGATACAGGCATTACAGCCGGGCTTCATTACCCTGAAAAGCTGCTCGATAAAAAATCTCATATGCAGGCCGAAGTGCGTGGCCTCCATATCAACGCCGTCGTGATTGTTGCCGATATCTTCGGGCTTTCCTGAATACATAAACAAAGAGCCGAAGGGGATTGAGGTTACACAAAGGTCTATCGAATCAGGTTGTAATTTCTTGGCCATACCAGGGATACAGTCGCCGAGATGGATCATAATCCCAATGCCTCCCTGTAATATTTCTCCTGCTCGGAAACATCCTTTAAAAATTGACGTTCCTTAGCCTGGACGTTCTCAAAGATCATCCCTTCCAGTTCCGGAATATAAGGTATATGTACGTGCACCGTTGCAGTCTGGCCGTAACGGTAAGCCCTGCGGATCGCCTGGTACATCCGCTCGAACGAATCATCGAAACCCGAGAAAACCATCGACCGGCAGTTCTGAAAATTCAATCCATATCCGATTAGAGAGGCTTTGGAAATCAGCACTTGAAGTTCACCGGAGAGAAAATCATTCAAAACTTCCTGCCGCCGTCCATCCGGCATGCTCCCATTTAAGACACCGACTTTCAGGTCGGGCAACAGTTCGGCGATGATCTCCGACTCCGCATCGAAAACCGTCCAAATAAGCACCTGCAGTCTTTTTGCCGCATCAACCCTGGCCAGGTCCGCCACAAAAGCCGGCTTAAGGGAATTAATCCTTACGGCTGTGCGCTTTGCCTCGGTTGTTTCGTAGACGAATCCCTTCGCGATCTGCGATAGCTTTAATCTTTCCTTGACTCCGGCCCGGTCGTTAAACATGCCCTTACCATTGCGCGTCTGAAAAATAAACATCTCCTCGCGCTGGACCGGGAGGATATCAATCTTATATTCATGTATCTCAGGCGGCGGTAAGGTCGAAAGGATGTCATTAAATCCAAAGTTCACCGGGTCGCGCATATAGATTGACCAGCTGGCCATGAAACGATAAAACGATTCGCGGGCATGGCCCTTCAACCGCCATTCATTGTCTTTGCCGCGTGTGAAGAATGCGGCCAGTGTCGCCCCCGCGCCGCTGCTGTCGTTGAATTTGTCCAGAAAACCCGCCTGAGAGAGATATTCAAAAACGTCGTTGGGCGCTGGGGTAGCAGTGCAAGCAAGTTTATATTCGATACCGTAAGCGCTTTTCATGAGGTTCCATTTGATGACGCCGCCCTGGGTCTTGAGAATGCTGGCCTCATCGGCCACCAAACCGCCCAGGTACCGCAGCTCCGGCATGACACCGGATATCAACTTCTCGTAATTACAAATACCGATTTCGGGTTGCTCGCCTTTACACCATGCTTCCAAATTTGCCCGGTCTGAGATTTGGTTGATTTTTATTCCGAAATAGTCAGCAGCCAGGCGAATTGTCTGTGGGATGACTTGTAATGGCGAGAAAATTAAAACTCTATTGTCGGTCAGATGACATACCTGTCGGGCCCATTCAATAAAAATGTGACTCTTACCGAGACCGGTGTCGCACCAGCAGGCAAACCGCCGAGTGTCCAACGCTTTGCCCACAATGAATTGTTGGTAATCAAAAAGATGATCAGATACCAATAATCGGTCTTTCTCGTTGATCTCCGATTTCAGGCCGAGCAGAGCGGCGAAACGCGCCGGAGCTGTTATTGTGTAGCCATCGGAGTCGCGGTCATAATTGATTTCGCTTTCCGGTAATACCTTCGATCGGATGAACAACTCATACTCATCGAGGTCGAACCTATTGAAGTTCAATTGAAGCGAGTGGCCACTTTTTGTCGCGACGCTCACTTCTCACCTCTGAAAATAGCAAGCACAAGAGCTTTCGCCATATTTACTGGGACCGCATTACCTATCTGACGTGTGACCTCTGAAATATTCCCTACGAATTCGTAAGTCGATTCCTCATCTGAGAAGCCCATGGCCCTGGCGAGTTCTAAATTGCTCAGCATCCGGAAGCGCAGATCCAGAAGATAAGGTTCGCCATTGATCATCACCAAGCGGCGCGGGTCGATCTGGCCGTTTTCGAATTCGATCACTGCGCTGTTCAAGGGCAATCGCGCCAGGACCACGCATTGCCTGCCGCGCAATTCCTGGCGCTTTACATTGTTGCCCCATATGTATTTATATAGGCGGACGTCTACCGGTTCACTCGGAATAGATACCGAGCCCTGCATAGACTCAGCGGATTGCTCCGGGGTTTTTTCGTCAGCCGTTTTAGATATCACAGTCAAAATCGTCCTTTCATGACTAAAACTTGTTCAAATTCATCCCTTGCTTGCTGGCAATCTAATCCCATCTCAGTGGCCCACTGGTCCCACGGGATTCTTCCGTTGTCCTGGCGGTCCTCTCCAGACCATGATCTCCATCTCTTTGATCTCCTATCTCCGTTGAATTGAAGTAAGGTGACCAGCCGGGGGGGGCGCCTCCGGCCCTTTCCGGCACTTTTTGAGAGGAACCGTACTCCGTGCATCCAGTGAGTAATAGCTGACTCATACTGGATTTCTCTTAGAATCTGTTCCTGCCAGTCTTTATATTTCACTTTTTTAAGCGTTTGCCCTGACGGTCGACTTCGCAGATAACCTTGCATTCCTTGGCCCGGATTTTCTCCGGATATTGCGGCTCACCATCGAAGAAGGCGATGGATTTCATATCGACTTCACAGAGCAGATAATGTCCGGGCTTGTTATTAAATTGTTCACAAGCTATCGGGTCCCAGCAGAAATGCAACCCATAACCGCATTCAATGTCCGTGCTGGGATTCCATAGCTGATCGGTCGCCTTTTTACCTATTTCATATTTAAAGTAATCGCGGCTGCAGAAATTTTCATCCACAGCTTTGTAAACATTGATTTTCCCCTTCGATATCTTGATTCCATAGATGTCACACCACTCCTTTATGGTCTTAGGGTATTTGATGACGTGGGTATTCCCCCTCGCCTTGGCGTTTTTTGATCGCACGATGGCCAGCGCCAATCCACTGGCCGTCACCTGAGAATTTCCCCAGGCCGTCACCTGAGAATTTTCCCTGGCCGTCACCTGAGAATTTTCCCAGGCCGTCACCTGAGAATTTCCCCAGGCCGTCACCTGAGAATTTTCCCTGGCCGTCACCTGAGAATTTTCCCTGGCCGTCACCTGAGA
>Ga0172380_10001462_pt1 | contig 40510 bp, 39 predicted proteins | sample Leawe162metaG_FD_119747 | JGI IMG/M metagenome (GOLD analysis project Ga0172380, IMG submission 119747) | Leachate microbial communities from a municipal landfill in Southern Ontario, Canada - Leachate well 162 metaG | ecosystem: Engineered > Solid waste > Landfill > Unclassified | place...
ATACCATCATCATTAACAGTGGTGATGTAAGAGAACAGTTTGTGTTGGTCGATACCTGAGTAATACATGGTGCCTCCAAAAAGAATGTTGAAAATAATCTAAATCCTTTTTGGAAATATCCAGCAACTCAAAGCGACCGCGTCTTCGACTTTGTCTTTTGATGTGATTATTGGGTTTAGCTTTTCATGTTAAGTTGTTTTTATAAGTGTAATTTCAATACAAAACTAATTTATAAAACAAAGTTGCGTTGGTAATGTTCGCATTGTAATTTCGGGCGGCGGTTCAAAAAACTTCGCTAGAAATTTAGAAAGAGAAATAAATATGTCTGAAATTGCTAATACTCCACCTCCACCTTACTATGCTGTAATATTTACATCGCTTAGAACTAACGATGATAATGGATATACTCAAATGGCAATGGGAATGATTGAACTTGCAGAAAAGCAATCTGGATTTTTAGGTGTTGAATCAGCAAGGGAGAGTGTTGGTCTTACAGTATCATATTGGCGCGATTTAGAATCTATTAAACTATGGAAAGCTAATATTGAGCACATAATGGCTCAGCAGAAAGGAAAAGATATTTGGTATTCAGAATTTAAGACAAGAATTAGTAAAGTAGAAAGAGATTACCAGTTTATTAAAACTGATTAACCCAGCCGTTGAGTCTAACTATTGAGAATGAAAGGGAAATATGATTCTTAAGGGAATTAATTTTGATGATAAGTTTGCACACTTCGATGAATGCTGGTCTCCTAAGTGTGTAGCAAGATTAGATAACTATCTTGTAAAAGTGTTAAAGATAAAAGGGTATTTTAGCTGGCACTCTCACAAGGAATGCGATGAAATATTTATAGTGCATAAAGGTAAAATGAGAATAGATTTCAGAGATGGATTTGTAGAATTAAATAATGGGGAATTGTTTGTTGTGCCGAAAGGAAAAGAACATAAGCCTTTTTCGGAAGAAGTAAGCGAGATCATTCTTCTGGAACGTGAAGATGTTCTTAACACGGGAGATGTAACAAACGAGTTTACAAAAGAAAATTTAGACTGGATATAGCCGAAAGAACTCCGGCACCGCAAGATAATTTAAAACATTTCTTAAGTTGCAGTACAAATTCCGGAGATAATCCCTCAATGAAAAAATATTTATTCTCTTTTCTATTCTTACTTGGCAGTTTTTCTTTTGCCCAAAATATTTTTATTAAAAATAATAGCACTGATAAGAATGTTACGTTCGGAAATGATAAGATTAAGATTACTCTCGATTACAATAACAAATGCACCATTTCAAGAATAGAGATTAACAACGAAGCAGTTGTTTCATCAACTGCCGGTGTGTTTTCTCAAGTAAGAACTCCGTCTGCCGCATATTCAACACTAAACTTAAAATCATTACCAACGCTTAAAGCAGAATCAAAAAAAATAGAGGTAAATGGAATAGTATTCGGCGATGATAACGTAACCATTATTGAAAACTGGGAATTCATTATTTCCGATTCCACTATTAGCTTCGAAATAGAAAGAACATTTCCTAAAAATATTTTTGTTGAAGAAGTTTCGTTTCCATCAATAAATTTTAAAAGTATTAATACTTGGGAAGGTGCTTTCCTCGGTTACGGCGGTGTAGCATGGTTTTATCTCTTTAATGAAAAATTATGTACATACGGCGTGCATACGGATTATTCATCCTTCTGGAACAGTAAAACCGGCAACGGCTTAAAAGTTACCGTTGCAGCCAAAAACCAAAAGAGCGCAATGCAGTTTACACGTTCCAATGAAGATGAATTAGTTCTTAACATCGGCATTTCGGAAAAAGAAATGCTGCCCCGCTATGATAGTTCTGTTAACCGTAGAAGATTCATTCGCGGTAAGACAGATGTATGGAGCGGCTTTACAATTCCGAAAGGTAAATACACTCAGAGGGTTACGTTCACTCCATTTAATTATCATAAAGAATATAACCGCGGAAGTTTTGTCGGAGTTGATGGTAACCAATTAACATCTGTATTAAATACAATTGCAAGAATTGGCGTTATAGATGCAAAGCATTTTGGCGGAAATAGCTGGCACACACCTTACGGTCCAATCTGTCTGCACGAACAATATATAGCAGAGTTGGGTTTAGCAATTAACGATCCGAACTACGTTAAAGGCTACAAAGAGTGTCTGGATTTTTATAGAGACAACGCAATTAAAAATGATGGCAGAGTTCTTCCGCGATGGGCTTACGATGACAGCGATGCAATGACTGGAACAGCTACAAAACTTGGCTTCTATGAAGCGCAGTGGGGTTATCTGCTGGATTCAAACCCGGACATTGTTATTAATGTTGCCGATATGTTTAATCAATCCGGCGATATTAAGTGGGTTGCAACGCATAAATTATCTTGCGAGAAAGCTCTTGACTATTTATTGAAACGGGATACTAACGGAAATCATCTTGCGGAAATGATAAATAGTGATCACTCCGAAAGAAAAGGAAGTGATTGGATAGATATTATTTGGGCGGCTTTCGAAAATGCATTTGTTAATGCAAAACTTTACAGAGCGCTAATTGTTTGGGTAGATGTTGAAAAGCAACTGGGTGATAATGAGAAAGCCTCCTATTATTCAAACTACGCCGCGCAGCTAAAAGCCAGCTTCAATAAATCAACAGTAGATGGGGGAATGTGGGATGAAAAAAAGCAATGCTATGTTCATTGGCGTGATAAAGACAATTCCATTCACGGAAACAATATGGTTGTTCCGGTAAATTTTATGGCAATTGCATACGGTATATGCGATGACGAAAAAAGAATAAACGCTATACTTGATAAGATTGAAGAACAGACTGCAAAGGAGAATTTATTCTTCTGGCCAATCTGTCTTTATACTTATGAAAAACCGGAAGGTAACGACTGGCAGTTTCCATTTCCTAATTATGAAAACGGCGACATATTTCTTTCTTGGGGATCAGTCGGTGTAGAAGCTTACGCGCCATATAAACCGGAAATTGCATTGAAGTATATAAAGAATGTAATGGAACAGCATGCAAAAGATGGACTTGCATTTCAGCGTTACGGAAGAAATAAACAAGATGGACGTGGAGATGATATTCTTGCCGGAAACAGTCTTGCCATTGCCGGATTATATAGATCCATTTTGGGAATCAATCCATTGTATAACCGGTTTTATTTAAATCCTCATCTTCCGATTTCACTAGAGGGTACAGAAGTGAATTACAATTTTAGAGGAAGCCAATTAAAAATTAAATTAGATAAGAATCGTTATTCAATCGCGAGTGATCAGTTTACTTTAACCGCATTGGAAGATTTTGGATTTTATTCCGACAAAAATGAATTGTACTATTTCAATAAGAAAAATGAGCAATATTCTTTAAGCGCTAAGACTGAAAACAAAAAAAATATTTCGCTAGATATAACAACATTTACTTCGAATGAAAGAAGCTGGAATCAATATTCTTCAAAGCAGCAAAAAGTTACTTACACACTAAGAAATCTTCAGCCGGAAAAACTCTACAACGTCTCAGTTGATTCTCGATTTGTTAATGAGATAAAAAGCAGTACGCTAGGAGAAGTAACTTTTGTTATCGATGCGAACAAAAAGAATCAGCTAATTTCGATGACGATAAAGGGAATCTAAAATTATATTGAAAAATTAGAGCGAACTAAATCCACAAAAAAGAATCGAAGCACTTTCAAAAATTGATTGAGTTTAATATTATTAGTTAGTCATTACTAATTAGAAAGAAAGGCTGAATATGCCGGAATTACCAGATCTAACTGTGTTTGCTGAAAATCTGACGAAACGATTAAAAGGGAAAACAGTCAAATCCGTTGAGCTTTATCCTACCAGAAATTGTAGAGGAACAATTGAAGAATTGGAAGAAGCTCTTCGCGGAAACTCTGTTGAAGAAGTAAATAGAGTTGGCAAGGAAACGGAGTTTGTTTTCTCTAAGGGGACCAAAATACATGTTCACCTAATGCTTTCCGGAAGATTCGAGATTGTTAAGAATGCTCAAAGCATCAAGTCGAAAATTCTAGTTATAGAATTTGAAGATGGAGATATTCTTGTTGTTCATGACTACCAAGGCATGGCTACGGTGAAATTAAATCCGGAAGAAAACTTTGTTCCGGATGCCTTAGATGTTACGGAAGATTACGTAAAGGAAAGGATGTTCAAGAAATTCAAAAATGATGTAAAAACATTTTTGACTGATCCAAAAGTAATAAGAGGAATTGGAAACGCGTATGCAGATGAAATATTATGGCACGCGAGAATTTCTCCAAAATCGTTAGTTGGAAAGATTCCCGAAGAAGTTATTGATGTTTTAGTGAACTCTATTAAAGTAGTACTTCTGGATGCAGTAACTGAAATTAAAAAAGCCGATCCGGAAATAATTGCCGGCGAAATAAGAGATTTTTTGAAAGTGCATAATCATTCGAAGAAACTTAGTCCAACCGGACACAAGATTATAAAAGAACTGATTAATAAGAGACCGACTTATTATACAGAAGAACAAATCTTATATGTATAAGTGGAGTTTTGTTTTTCTAAATTACCTTAATGATGACTTAAAGACTCAACCGGAACAACATAAACCGGATCGCCCAGCATTCTGGTTGTATCCCACTTAAAATTAATTGTGTGCGGTTCAAGTCTTTTTTTACATTCTGCAAAACTGCAATACTTACATACATTTTCTTTACAGTAATCCATATGAATTCTTACGCTGCAGTTTGGAATTATAGTCTCTAAATGATGTTCGAGGTATTCTTCTTCCAAGTGGGATTCTTTTACCGTAAAGTAGTAGGGAAGAATGAGATGAAAATCCATATAAACTCTGTCTGAAGATTTCCAGAAACGGAGATGATGCAGATCAATCCAATATTCTTTTTTTACTTCATTTATTTTGTTTACAATCAAAGCCAAAGTTTCTTTATCTGTTTCATGCATCAATCCGCCTATCGATTCGCGAATTAATTTGTAGCCGGTGAACAAAATATTAAGTGCTACGAGAATTGCAATTATTGGGTCGAGTAAACTAAAACCGGTTATAAGAACTAGAATCAATCCAATAACAACTCCTATACTTGTATAGGAATCGGTTAAAACATGCTTGCCATCAGCAATAAGCGTAAGAGAGTTAGTTTGTTTTCCCTTCTTAACTAAAAACAATCCGAGTGCGAGATTTACTAATCCGGCAATACCAATAATTGTAGTACCAATTCCAAGCTGTTGTGTAGTAACACCAAAAATAAGATCGTGACCAGACGTATATATAATTGTAATGGCGGCAATTATGATAAGCAGTCCTTCAACACCGGCAGAAAAATATTCAACGTTTCCATGTCCATATAAGTGATCTTCATCGGCCGGTTTAGAGCTTAGATAGATACTGTACAATGCCATTGAAGTAGCAGCAACGTGAACAACTGATTCGGCTGCATCGGAAAAAATAGCCGATGAACCGGTTAAGAGGTAAGCTGATATTTTCGAAATGAACATAAAGCCGCCAACGATTAAAGAAATCCAAGCAGCTTTTTTCTTGTCCAAATTGTTCTGTTCAATCTCTGCAGTCATGTGTACCGGGAAAATTTTGTTGCCCAAAAGTAAAACAAAGAGAAGAAGAAGCCAAAAAGTGAAATAGGAATTAGAGTTCTAAGCGAAATCCATTTTATACCATTAGCACAGAGAGAGCATTGAAGAAGAAATACTAAAGAATCTTGAACTCAAAACGGGACTCAACTGAATAGGACACCAATTAGATAAGAATTCACCTATCCCAACATTTGAAACCGGCTTTTAAGAATTACCAAAATTCATACAAGAATGAGGAAATATTTCTCACGAATAGGAATAGTTTTAAGCATAAACCAAATAAAGCCCGAAAATGATTCGCAAATGAAGCTTTCCACTGGCATATTATATGCAAATTGGTAGTAAACAATTGACAAATAAAGAGAAAAAGATGGAGAATCGAATTTTTGACCACTATGCACCGAAGGATAGAAGCAATTTGATTGCTCTACTTCAAGATGTGCAAGAAGCTTATGGATATTTACCGGAAGATCAATTGAAAGCGATAGCTGAATATGTTGGAATTCCGCTTAGCACCGTTTATGGCGTTGCTACATTTTATAATCAGTTCAGAATGACCCCACTCGGCAAAAACGTTATTCGTGTATGCAGAGGTACTGCTTGTCACGTAAAGAATTCGGCAAATATTCTTACAGCACTTGAAACAGAATTATGTGTTAAAGCCGGACAAACTACACGCGATAAACTTTTTACACTTGAAACAGTGGCTTGCATTGGCGCTTGCAGTATAGCTCCGGTAATTAATATAAATGAAGAATATTATGGCAGAATTACTGTTAAAGAAATTCCAAAAATATTAAGCAAGTATAAGAAGGAAGAAAGCAAGTCCAAAGTTGGACAAGAAGTAGGTGCAGAATGAAAAGTTATCAAGATAAATGCTGCGACCAGTGCTGGCACTCAATAGAAAATCCTTGCGATCTATTTATTACTTGTAGTTTGGAGGGACCATTGTGTCATCAGAATGATTCATGCAAAGAAAAATATCAGAACTTATACAAAACACTTACTTACGCAAGCCACGATCTTCCAATTATATTTATTGGTATGGGAACTTGCGGATTGGCTAGCGGAGCCGACAAAGTAAAAACAGCAATCGAAAATGAATTAGCAGCAAAAAATATTAAAGCTCAGATTGTACCAACGGGCTGTATAGGTTACTGCGCAAAAGAACCTATAGTAGATATTAAACTTCCGGGCAAAGATAGAATTTCCTACTGCGAAGTAACTCCAAAAGATATTCCTCTTATGATTGAAGCAAATATTGTTAAGGGTGGAATGTATGAAAAGAAATTGCTCGGCACGTTCGGTAAGACTGATGATAAAGTAAAGAATATAAATGAAGTCCCATTCTTTAAACGCCAGATGAAACTTGTTTTGGAAAACTGCGGTGTTATTAATCCTAATTCGATTGATGAATACATTGCTTCCGGTGGTTTTAAAGCGATGGATAAAGCTCTTCGTTTGATGAGTCCCGAAGAATTAGTTAAAGAAATAAAAGAAAGCGGTCTGCGAGGCAGAGGCGGCGGCGGTTTTACAACCGGCATGAAATGGGAAATGGCGCAGAAAAAAGAAGCCGATAAAAAATATATTATCTGTAATGCTGACGAAGGAGATCCGGGTGCATTTATGGATCGTTCTGTTTTGGAAAGCGATCCATATAGAGTAATTGAGGGAATGATTTTAGGCGCTTACGCAATCGGCGCTTCATTCGGTTACATCTATTGTCGCGCTGAATATCCTCTTGCGATATCAAGATTAAACTTAGCAATTGAAACATGCCGACAATACGGCTTGCTAGGTAAAAATATTCTAAACAGCGATTTCGATTTTGATCTAAAGATTAAAAAAGGTGCCGGAGCTTTTGTCTGCGGCGAAGAGACTGCTCTTATTGCATCTATTGAAGGTAAACGTGGAATGCCTAAACCGCGTCCTCCATATCCAAGTGATGCCGGTTTGTGGCAGAAGCCAACAATCATTAACAACGTTGAAACTTTTGCAAACGTTGCTAACATTGTTAACCGAGGCTCACATTGGTTTGCTTCTATAGGAACAAAATCAAGTAAGGGAACAAAAGTTTTCGCACTCAGCGGTAAGATAGCAAATAGCGGTCTTGTAGAAATTCCGATGGGTATTACTCTTCGCGAAATAGTTTTCGATATAGGCGGCGGTATTCCGGATGGAAAAAAATTCAAAGCTGTTCAAATAGGCGGTCCTTCGGGCGGATGTTTACCGGATGAAGTATTAGATACAATAATTGATTATGAATCATTAAAGACTGTTGGCGCAATGATGGGTTCGGGCGGATTCGTTGTTATGGATGAAGATACTTGTATGGTTGATGTTGCGAAATATTTCTTAACATTTATTCAAAATGAATCTTGCGGTAAATGCGTCCCGTGCCGTGAAGGTACAAAACGAATGCTCGAAATTATTGAACGCATTCCGGTTAGCTATAATCATACTGCAATGAAGTTCGAACCGCTGCAACGCTTCAAAGGAATTATCCATTTGCAAAGATTGGCAGATGTTATTCGAGATACTTCTTTATGCGGATTAGGACAAAGCGCTCCAAATCCGGTTCTTTCCGGTCTTCGCTATTTCAGAGAAGAGTATGAAGAGCATTTGTTCGAAAGAAAATGTAAATCAAAAGTCTGTAAAGATATTCTCACATTTACAATCGATCCGGAAGCATGTACCGGCTGCGGTTTATGTGCAAAGAAATGTTCAGCAGAAGCAATCATTGGCGAAAAGAAACAGCCACACCAAATCATTGAAGTTAAATGTACGAAGTGCGGAATGTGTTATGAAACTTGCCGCTTAGATGCCATAATTGTTAATTAGGAGACGGAGAAGAAAATGATTGAAATGACAATAAATAATATAAAGGTTAAAGCTGAAGAAGGAATGACAATTCTTGATGCGGCTAAGTCGGTTGGAATTCATATTCCTACTTTGTGCCATATGAAAGATCTTTTTCCAACCGGCGCTTGCAGAATATGCGTTGTGGAAGTTGAAGGAATGCGCGGATTGACACCTAGCTGTGCTTATCCGGTTATGGAAGGAATGAAGGTTGATACAAACTCTCAGCGTGTTAGAACTGCAAGAAAAACAATTGTAGAATTACTTGTAGAAAATCATCCGCAAGACTGTTTGGTTTGCGTAAGAAATAAGAATTGCGAGCTTCAAGATTTATCCGAAAGATATAATCTTCGCGAACATAGATACGTAGGTGAAAAGAAAGATCATGCAATTGATGTTTCGAGTGCTTCAATGGAACGTGACCCGGCTAAATGTATTTTATGCGGAAGATGTGTTAGAACTTGCGGCGATATTCAAAAGATTGGCGCAATCGATTTTACAAACCGCGGATTTAAGAGCAATGTTACAACTCCTTTTAACAGAGGACTAAATACTAGCGATTGTATCTTATGCGGTCAGTGTATTTTAGTTTGTCCAACAGCTGCATTAAGAGAAAGAAGCCATTCTAAAGATGTAATGAACGCAATACGTGATAAGAAAAAATATGTTGTAGCTCAAATAGCGCCGGCTGTTCGTGCTAGTATCGGAGAGGAGTATAATTTACCTCTTGGTACGAATGCAACCGGGCAATTAGTAACGGGACTTCGCCGCTTAGGATTTAAGAAAGTGTTTGATACAAACTTTGCTGCTGATTTAACTATTATGGAAGAAGCAACAGAATTGATTAACCGTGTAACTAAGTCTGGCGTTTTACCGATGTTTACAAGCTGCTGTCCGGGTTGGGTAAAGTATATCGAGCAGAATCGTCCGCAGTTGTTGAAACATGTTTCATCATGTAAATCTCCGCACGAAATGGAAGGCGCTGTTCTAAAAACTTACTATGCAAAGAAAATGGGAATCAACCCTAAAGATATTTTTGTTGTTTCTGTAATGCCTTGCACTGTTAAGAAGTTTGAATCCGCCAGACCGGAATTAGCAGAAGAACACATGCCAGATGTTGATGCTGTAATTACAACTAGAGAATTGGTTAGAATGTTTAAGATGTCCGGAATTGATTTCAACGATTTACCGGAAGATGAATTTGATAATCCGCTTGGTGAATCGACTGGTGCTGCTGCTATATTTGGAACTAGTGGCGGTGTAATGGAAGCAGCATTACGTACTGCTTATGCAAAAATATCCGGTACCGAATTGGAAAATGTTGAGTTTCAAGAAGTAAGAGGCAACGATGGAATTAAATCTGCTATAATTCCAATCAACGGGTTGGATGTTAATATAGCAGTAGTAAACGGTATTGGAAACATTGGCAGTATTCTAGATGAAATAGAAAAAGGCGAATCTAATTACCACTTTATAGAAGTTATGGCTTGTCCCGGCGGCTGTATAAATGGCGGCGGCCAGCCAATTCATTCCAAACCGGAAAAATTGAAAAAACGTGTTCAAACTTTATATGATATCGATTCGAAGATGAAGACACGCAAATCTCACGAGAATGAATCTGTAATTAAACTCTATAAAGAATTTTTAGGTGAACCAAACGGACATATAGCTCACGAAATTCTTCATACGCACTATTGCGATAGAAAAAAAATTCTTGAAAACAGCTAATAGAAAATGGGACTTATAACAACAATAGGACAGCGCTGCAAAAGATGTTACTCTTGTATTAGAGAATGTCCTGCAATAGCCATTCGTGTAGTGAATGGACAAGCTGTTGTTATGGAGGAAAGATGTATTAGCTGCGGACATTGTGTTAAAGTATGTTCTCAAAATGCAAAAGCTGTCTTAAGTGATTCTAATTATGTAATGAATGAAGTATTGCCGGAAGGAAATGCTATCGCAATGGTGGCGCCATCCTTCCCGGCTAGTTTTCCGGAAGAATACGCAAAGCTGCCCTCTGCGCTTAAGGCCATCGGCTTTAATATGGTTACTGAAGCTGCGTTTGGTGCAGATTTGGTAAGTAATCTTTATGCAGAATGTTTTGAAAAGAATGATCAGAGAACAATTATTAGCTCGCCATGTCCGGCCGTTTACAATTATATCGAAAAATATTTTGAAGAATTAGTGCCGAATCTTGCTCAGGTAGTTTCTCCAATGATTGCAATGGGACGCTACCTAAAACAAAACTTCGGCAGTGATAAAAAAGTTGTATTTATTGGACCTTGCTTAGCGAAGAAAAGTGAGTACATTGATCCTGAAGTTGAAAACGAAATTGATGCCGTACTAACCTTCAAAGAGTTGAAAGACATTTTGCGGTTTAAGAATGTTAACTATGATGATCTTTTGGAATCTGACTTTGATGAACCACATGCATACTTAGGTAAATCCTTTCCGCTGGTAGGCGGTTTATTGAAAACCGCAAATATCAATGAAGATATTTTGCATAAGGATATAATAGTAGTAGAAGGCAGAACAAAAGTAACAGAGATTATACAAGAAATTGCCGATGGAAATCTGAAATCGAAATTTGTAGATATTCTTTTCTGCGAAGGCTGTATAAACGGTCCGGCAATCGACTCGGATTTGAATTATTATTCGCGTAGAGAAAAGGTGGTAGGCTATATTAACGACACTATAAATTCGTTTGATAAGCGGGAATGGCAAAGTAATATTTTTAATGCAAGAGATATTAAGTTGGATAGAACATTCACTGCTAAACCGCAAAGAAGACCTATGCCGACGGAAGAAGAGATAACAGAAATTCTTATACGTACAAATAAAATAACCAAGAATGATGAATTGAATTGTGGATCGTGTGGATATCCTACTTGTAGAGAGTATGCAATTGCTATAGCAAAAGATTTGGCAGAAGAGGATATGTGTCTTCCGTACTTAATTGATAAGCTTGAAGCTGCAAATCTTGAGATAAAGGAAACACAAGAACAATTGCATAGTGCCGAAAAACTGGCTTCGATTGGTCAGTTAGCTGCCGGAGTAGCACACGAAATAAACAATCCTCTTGGTTCAATTATGCTTTATGCTTCAATGCTGAAGCGCAAACTTGAAAAAGCCGGCTGCGACAATCAGAACAGTGAAGATTTAGCTTTGATAATGGAAGAAGCAAACAGATGTAAAAATATTGTTTCTAATCTTCTAAATTTTGCTAGACAAGGTAAACTGCGTATTTCAAAAATAGAATTAGCTGAAATTGTTAAAGGAATCATTTCTACATTCAGATTGAACCCTGACAATGAGAATATCTCTTTCAGCATTAATGAAATGACTAACGATTCGAATATTGGCGGTGATGGAGATCAGATTAAGCAAGTGTTTATTAATCTTCTTGTTAATGCTATTGAAGCCGTAGAAGGATGTGAGAAGAAGGAAATTACTATAAATATAAAGCGCGATGAAGAATATTTGATTACCGAAATTATTGACAGCGGTTGCGGTATTCCCGGAGATAATCTTGGGAAAATCTTTACACCGTTTTTCACTACAAAGAAAATGGGTAAAGGTACCGGTCTTGGACTTGCAATCACATATGGAATTGTGAAAATGCATCAAGGTGATATTCGTGTTAAAAGTGTAGAAGGAAAAGGAACAACTTTTACTATAAAATTCCCAGTGAAATTAAATACAAATGTTTTTGTGAATTAAAAGGAAAAATGAAATGGATTTAGCAAATGTTAAAAAAATCTTGCTTGTTGATGACGATATTGATTTATTAGAACAGAACAAAATGCTGTTGGAAGCTAAAGGTTTTCAAATAGTAACTGCTGAAAATGCAGAAGATGGTTACAAAGTATTCCAAAAAGAAAAACCGGATGCGGCAATAATCGACTTGATTATGGAACAAATGGACTCCGGGTTTATACTTGCATACAAAATTAAAAAGACAGCACACGGTAAACAAATGCCGGTGTTTATTCTTACTTCTGCTACATACGAAACCGGATTTAAATTTAGCGCATCTACTACCGAAGAGAAAGAATGGATTAAATGTGACGGTATTTTGAATAAACCGGTAGTTGTAGAAGAACTTTTATCAAAACTGGAAGCTTACGAGGTTGTTTCAAAAAACAATTAACATTATGTGAATAAATGGCCGTAGAAGTTAAAAAAGTTTGTATCCTTATTGTTGATGATGAAAAAGGACTACGTATTGGAGCGCAAAGACTGCTTGAGGATGAAGGATACGAAGTAGAAACCGCTGATTGCGGTGAAGAGGGAATTCGTATAGGCAAATCAAAGGAATTTGATGTTGCCATTATTGATTTAAAAATGCCGGATATTGATGGTCTGGAAGTTCTAAAAGAAATCAAAGGCGCATTCCCTAACACAATTTGTTTTATTGCAACTGCTTATGCTAGTTACGATACAGCAATACAATCAACACGTCTAGGTGCTTATGGATACATACCAAAACCATTTACACCGGAAGAACTAATTTATCAAGTTGAACTTGGCGTAAAGCAGCGACAACTGATTGTAGAAGCTCTACGCTTGAAACAAGAGCGTGAAGAGCAGCTTCTGGAATTGGCTTCTGAAAAATCACGCCTTAATACAATAATAAAAGCTATTAGTGACGGTGTTCTTGTAATTAATAAGAACATAGAACTGGTTTATTTCAATTACGCCGCATTACGCTTTTTAAATATTCAGAATGTAAAGATTGGTCAAAAAGTAGATGAGAAACTTCCGCCGCAAATTTCGGAAATCATTGAAAAGATAATTAACAAAGACAAAATTTTATTAAAAACATATACTACACAAATTGAGATCCTTCCGAACAATGAATTGATTATAGAAGCTGCCTGTACGCCGGTTCCAAATCCGGATGGAAGTCTTGCCGGTGTTGTAATCATATTAAGCAATGTAACACAGTTTAAAAAGATCGAATTGATCAAGAACCAATTCGTTTCTATGGTTGCTCATGAACTTAAAACTCCACTTGCGGCTGTACAAGGATTCATAAATATCATTTTGGATGATTCGCTAAATGTTGATAGGGAAAAGCAGAAGGAATATTTAGAAAGATCAACAATTCGCCTTAAAAGTCTAAAAGATTTGGTGAATGATCTTCTTGATATTTCCCGAATGGAATTAAAAACAAAGCAGCGTGAAATAGAAGATGTTAATATCATTGAAACGCTAAAGAGTACGCTACAATTCCTAGAATTCGAATTAAAGAAAAAAGAAATTTCTGTCGATACAAATATTCAAGAAAATCTACCTACAATTAAAGCTGATGTAAGTGAAATAACCCGTCTGTTCACAAATCTGATTAGCAATGCAATCAAATACAATAAAGAAAGCGGTTCCATATACATTATTGCGCATCAAGAGAATAATTATGTCTGCATAAAAATCCGTGATACCGGAATTGGTATGAAACCGGAGGAGAAAGACAGATTATTCAGTGAGTTTTACCGAGCAAAAAATGAAAAGACCCGCGGAATTAGTGGTACAGGTTTAGGATTATCAATAGTTAAAAAAATTGTCGAGTCGTATTACGGTAAAATCGAAGTTGAATCTGTTTTCGGTTACGGAACTACGTTCACAATTCACTTACCCATAAATCAGAACTAAAAAGGAGAAAGCTATGGCGCTAATAGCTATTATCGACGACGATCCGGATATTCTGGACGCCAGCTCGCTTGTGCTCAAGTCTAAAGGATACGATGTTGTAACTGCATCAAATCCAACAGACGGCTTTAAAATTATTACTGAAAGAAAACCAAGCTTAATTATTCTCGATGTTATGATGGACGAACCGGATGACGGTTTCTTTCTTGCACAAAAATTAAGAAGAGAAAACATTCAGACTCCAATCTTAATGTACACTTCTGTTTCAAAAGCAATCGGAATGGATTTCAACAAAAGTGAAATGGTTCCTGTTGATGACTTTGTTGAAAAACCAATTTCGCCAGACGAGTTGGTTGCAAAAGTTGAAGCTTTACTAAACAAAGTAGGGGAGAAGAAATAATGCTAGTACTAGAAAAAAATGCTATGACCGAAGAAATTGAACTGCTTGTTAAGAAGCACGGAAATTCTCGTTCAGCACTTCTTCCAATACTTCAAGATATTCAAAGGAAGCATAAACACATCCCCGATTTTGCTCAGCAAGAAGTTGCTCGCTTGCTGGATATTCATCCGGTTGAAGTGTTTAGTGTTATATCTTTTTACGCATTCTTGAATACGAATCCGAAAGGAAGAAACATCGTTCGTTTATGCCAGACAATCACTTGCGATCTTGCCGGTAAAGCTAATGTTGCTAAGGCAATCGAAAGAGAACTCGGAATTAAGTTCGGAGAAACAACAAAGGATAACAGAATTACTCTTGAATATGTCAATTGTCTCGGAATGTGCGATCAAGGTCCGGCGCTATTGGTTAACGAAAGAGTACATCCAAAAGTCTCTCCCGAAAAAGCTATTCAAATTTTGAACGAGATTAAGTGAGGCGACGAATGGAAAAACTAAAAAGAGAAGGCGCAGTCATATTCTCACCTTATACAAAAGGTGATGCAATTAAGAAAGCAGTTTCTATAAAACGCGAAGATATTCTATTTGAACTTCGCGAATCTAAACTAAAAGGTAGAGGCGGTGCGGGATTTCCAACTGCTACAAAATGGACACTTGTTGCTGCAGCTGCTGCCGATGAAAAATACGTTGTTTGTAATGCCGATGAAGGGGAACCGGGAACATTTAAAGATAGAGTTCTAATGCTGGAGTACCCGGAATTAGTATTTGATGGGATGGTAATAGCGGGTTACGTTATTGGTGCTAAGCTTGGTATAGTATACTTACGTGGCGAATATGAATACATGCTCAAGTCGCTTGAAGATTATCTTGAGATGATGAGAAAGGAAAACTTGCTTGGTAAAAATATTGCCGGTAAAGAAGGCTTTGATTTCGATATTGCAATTAGATTAGGAAGCGGTGCTTATGTATGCGGTGAAGAAACTGCATTGATCGAATCACTTGAAGGAAACCGCGGCGAAGCTCGCAACCGCCCACCTTATCCGGTTAACACTGGATTTATGGGCAAACCAACTACAGTTAATAATGTAGAAACTTTTGCTGCAGTATCTCACATTGTACTTAAAGGCGGCGTTTGGTATTGTAAACATGGAACAGATAAATCAACCGGTTCAAAATTATTCTCTGTTAGTGGTGATTGCGAAAAACCGGGCGTTTATGAGTTGCCTTGGGGAACAAAAATCTCGGAATTGCTGGAACTTGTAGGCGCTAAAAATACTAAAGCTGTTCAAGTTGGAGGTGCATCCGGATTTTGTATTCCAAAAACACAATTTGATAGAGCGTTAGGTTATGAAGATGCCGCTACTGGTGGTTCAATAATGATTTTTAATGAAAGCAGAAATATGCTTCATGTTCTTAAGAACTTTATGGAATTCTTTGTTGAAGAATCTTGCGGACAATGTACACCTTGTCGTATTGGTAATGTTAAGCTTCTTGAAGGTGTTGAAATGATCGAGAAGAACGAATACACATTCGGATACATGACTAAGCTGAAAGAACTTGGCAAGACAATGCAAGTTGCTTCAAAATGCGGATTGGGACAATCGAGCCCTAATTCATTTTTATCAATCTTAGAAAACTTCAAAGAAGAAATTTTCAATAACGGAGGTAATCATGGAAAATAAAGAAAATCGCAGAGCTCCCGTTAGCCAGAAGCCGCTCGTTATTGAGAAACCGGTCGATCCTTCTTTTATTGGTGGAACAATCTCAATTGAAATAAACGAAAAGAAAGTTACAGTTCCATTAGGAACAACAATTCTTGATGCATGCAAAATGAATGGAATTTCTGTTCCTACACTTTGCCATCACGAAGATTTATGTGTTGCCGGTGTATGTCGTGTTTGCGTTGTAGAAGTTGAAGGGATGAGAACACTTCAAGCATCTTGCGCTTATCCAATCACATCGCCAATCAAAATAAAAACTTCAACACCAACGGTACGCAAAGCTCGCCGACATATAATCGATTTGATGTTAAGCGAACATTATGGCGAGTGCTATTCATGCTTCAGAAACGGAAAATGCGAATTGCAAAATCTCGCAAAAGAGTATGGAGTTGATAGTTATACTTTCGGTCACGTCGAAGAACCTCGCTACGAAATTGATGAATCTTCGTACTCCGTAATTCGTGATATGAGCAAATGCGTGCTTTGTAAGCGTTGTGTAAGAACTTGCATTGATTTACAAGAAGTTGGTGTTCTGGAAGCTGTAGAACGCGGCCATAACACACGCATAAGCACATTCTTAGACAAACCATTGTTAGATGTAATTTGTATTAATTGCGGACAATGTATTAACCGCTGTCCTACTGCCGCACTTCGTGCAAACGATCCATCCGATGAAATTTGGGCAGCAATTGACGATCCAAAGAAGCATGTTGTAATTCAAACCGCTCCATCGCCTCGCGCAGCAATTTGCGAAGAGTTTGGAATGGAAGCCGGTCATTCACTCACTAAAGAATTGAACACAGCTCTCCACAGAATTGGTTTCGACAGAGTGTTTGATACAAACACTACTGCCGACTTAACAATCTTTGAAGAGGGAACAGAGTTAGTCCTTCGCCTCTACAAAGCTCTTGTCCAGAAAGAACCGGTTGCACTTCCTCAGTTTACTTCTTGTTCGCCGGGCTGGGTTAAATTCTTAGAACATTATTATCCAGAGTATATCGATAACTTATCTACAGCTAAATCACCGCAGCAAATGTTCGGTGCATTGATAAAAACTTTCTATGCAGAAAAAGCCGGTGTTAAACCGGAAGACATAATTTCTGTTGCGGTAATGCCTTGTTCTGCTAAGAAGTTTGAGTGCAATAGACCAGAAATGGATGACAGCGGATTCAAAGATGTTGATTATGGTTTAACAACACGTGAGTTAGCAAAGATGATTAAGGAAGCGGGAATCAATTTACCGGAAATGCCTAAGAGTGATTTTGATTCTCCGTTTGGTGAAGCTTCCGGTGCTGGATTAATCTTTGGTGCTACCGGTGGTGTTATGGAAGCTGCTATTCGTTCTATTTATGAGTTTGTAACCGGTAATAAAGTGGAAGATGCTTTCGCTAATGCCGATGTACTTCCGGTTCGTGGATTTGAAGGAATTAAATATGTTGAACTTCCTCTAGGAGAAAAATTCGGTCCAGTACCGGACATAATTAAACATTTGGTTCCAAATTGGGATTGGCTTAAAGGCGTTACACTTAAAGTTGCAATTGCACATGGAACTGCAAATGCAAAGAAAATTATGGATGACATAAAGGCTGGCGGAAAGTTCTCTGAGTGTCACTTCATAGAGTTCATGGCTTGTCCGGGTGGTTGCTTAGGCGGCGGCGGTCAACCAATTCCTACAACTCCGGAAATTCGTAAGAAACGCGCTGAAGCAATTTATGCTGAAGATGAATCGCTCGAAATGCGTAAAGCTCACGATAATCCAAACGTAGTTAAGTTGTATGAAGAATTTTTGACTGATGGTCCATGTGGACACAAATCTCATAAATTGCTGCATACTCACTATGTAAAACGTGGAAGATATATTGCATAACTGCTAAATTGGGCTCGGTTTACCGAGCCCTTTTATTATAATAATGAAACTTTAAACTAGAGGAAGTTGGGACTGTTCTACTATATTTCCTTTGGATGCAAAACCAGATAGTTTTCTAGATGAATCTATTACAAACTTTACTAAAAGAGAATACCGATCATAACGAATCGATCAATAGATACAATCTTTGGTTCATTAAACTAAGATGGTATGCTGTTGCAGCACTCATTTCGTTTGTGATTACGTTGAAATACTTGTTCGGTATTGGAATAACAAGCATTCAGTTCTATTCTTATGCTGCAACAACTCTGTTTATTGCAGTCTACAATTTTTACTTCCAACAGAAATACATGCGTTCCATAACAATAGTAGATCGAGCACAGAATTATTCTCTTTACCAAATCATACTGGATTTATTTTTCCTAAGTATATTAATCTATTTTTCCGGAGGAATAGAAGCCCCAATATTTCTTCTATACATTTTTCACATGATAATCGGCAGTATGATTTTACCGGAAAAGTTTATGTACATAATTGCATCGATTCTAATTCTATTTTTATCATTATTTACCACTTTAGAATACTTTAATTTCATTCAGCACCAGACACTGAACGGATTATATCCATTTCAGCTTTATAAGTCTGCTAACTTTGTAATTGGGTTTCTCACTCTGTTTTCATTTGTAATGTTGATGAGCATTAAGCTTACAAGCCGAATTGTAAATGAACTTTATAGTAGAGAATCGCAATTGAGAAGAGCATTAAAAGATGTGAATGATGCTGAAATATCAAAACAGAAGTACTTGATGGCTGTAGTGCATGAATTGAAATCTCCAATTGCGGCTGCTTCTTCAAATCTTGATTTAGTCCTTGGAAAGTTTGTTGGTGAAGTGAGTGAATCTGCATTAGAAAAACTCTCTCGTTCAAAAGAAAGGTTAGCTGAATCAATTACAACAATAAATTCAATCCTCCGCTTTTCTCAGTTCCGTTTGATAAACAAACTTGAGCTCGAGACAATTTCTTTAGCGCTTTTAATTGAAGAAGTTGTTTCAAAAAATAGATCGTTAGCTGAAAGAAAGAAAATTAAAATAGTCTATGAGACAAAAGATAAATATGAATATGAAGGTGATAAAGTTCTGCTGAGCTTAGCATTTTCCAATCTAATAAGTAATGCCGTTAAATACACCCAAGAAAATGGAAACGTAAAAATCGAAGTTGTAAAGAATGAGATTAATATTACTGTATTAGTTTATGATGATGGCTTAGGTATTCCATCAGATGATTTGCCTAAAATATTTGAAGAGTACTATCGAGCTTCCAATGTTAAAGGGATCGAAGGTACCGGCACCGGACTTTCAACAATAAAAAAGATTGTTGAAAGTCATAAAGGCATAATAAATGTAAATAGTCCCTCTCGTATAGGTAGTAAAACTCGTCCCGGTACAGAGTTTCAGATAACCTTTCCAATCAAATAGATTTACTTTTTTTAACACTTACACTATATTGAACTTAGTTTGAATTGCACATTCATTCAATTGAGATAGATATGCTTTCTCTTGTTCCGGATTGGGCGTACCATTACGGCGAGTTTTGGAGAGCTATTAGAGTTAGAAATTTGTGGTTTATAAGATTACGGTATCTAGCGCTGCTAATCTTAGTAACCTTTGTTTTAGTCGGAGAATATCTACTTAAATTCCGACTATCACCCATTCAGTTATATGCCATTGCAATTATTGCGGCAACAATATTTCTATATAACGCAATTATTCATGCCTTCCGATTAAGAGTTGGGTGCGATCCCAACAAATTTAATTGTCTCCATACCTCCTTGATAATGATCATTCTTGATTTAATTGAATTATTGCTTCTGGTTTACTTTACCGGGACAATTGAGTCACCATTGATAATGCTGTTTGTCTTTCATATGATAATTGGCAGTATGATCTTACCAGGCTTTATAGTTTATTCTGCTGCTGTAATTATTTCGGTTTCCACATCAATCCTTTTAATTCTTGAACATAATAGTATTATCCCAAATTATAGGATACCGGGAATAGTAGGTATTGTTACTTTTCACACTCCAGAGTATGAACTAGTATTCTTGCTCAGCTTTTCATTTATGCTATTGGTAAGTGTATATATAACCAATAAAATTGCAAGGCAGTTATTCCAAAGGGAGCAACAATTACGCGATTCTTTGGAAAAGTTAAAGGATGCTGAGAATACAAAGCAGAGGTACACTCTTGGAGTAGTTCATGAAATTAAGTCACCGGTAATAGCTGTTAAATCTATTATTGATTTGCTTCTTGGCAATTATGTAGGACCAATTAGCTCCGAAGTTTCCGAAAAGCTTCAGCGTGCTAGATTAAGAAGTGACGAAGCATTAGCCTTGATTAATGATATTCTTAAATTTTCCCGAATTAAACTGCTTGATATAAAGATTAATGAACTAGTTAAAGTAGAAGAAGTTATTAAGAACATTATAGATGTTCATACTGAAGAAGTAACCGAAAAAGAAATTAATCTTGTTTTCAACGATAGGAGAAAGGTAAATCGAGTTCTTTTTGGTGCACCTCTTCTACTGGAATTAGCTTTTTCGAATCTAATTTCAAACGCTCTCAAATATTCTCTACAGAAAGGAGAAGTTTTTGTAACTCTTACTGAGGATACCGACTTACTCATTATTGAAATAAGTGATAACGGAATTGGAATCCCCAAAAACGAGCAAAAGGAAATATTCCAACATTTCTATCGTGCTACAAACGTAAATAAGTCGGAAGTTGAAGGAAGCGGAATGGGGCTTTCGATAACACATGAGATCATAGCTAAACATCATGGGGAAATTAAGATTACAAGTCCTTCCAAAATTGGTAATGAAAATTCACCCGGAACTACCGTAATGATAAAACTTCCGTATAAAAGGAAGGGTATTGAGATTGACACGGTTACATGTGAGGAATACTCATAAAACAAAAGTAATCAGCTGGCATTTTAGATTTAGCAAATTCAGCAGATTCTAAAGATGGGAATATTCCATAAACAGTAGAACCGGTGCCCGACATTAATGATAACAAAGCTCCGCAGTTATATATTTCTTCTTTTATTTGTTTAATTAACGGATGGAAATTAAAAACAGATTCTTCAAAATCGTTTTTAAGGATCGCTCTTGCGATAGAGTAGTTCAATTTATCTTCGATTATTACCGATTTGAAATCAGTTTTACCAATCTTCGGCAGAATATTAGCAAAAGCTTCTTTTGTTGAGACATTTATTCTAGGGTTTACAACAAGAATAGGATCTTCAATATATAACCCGATTGGTTCTAGAATTTCTCCCCGCGAAGTTCCTATTGCTGGTTTTGATTTTATAAAAAATGGTACATCGCTACCAAGCTTTAGCGAGAGTTCAAGCATAATGTCATATTTAATTCCGAGCTGGAACATTTCGTTTAAGGAAATGAGAGTTGCCGCTGCGTCAGAGCTTCCACCGCCAAGTCCAGCTTGAGATGGAATATTTTTCTTCAATTCAATCCTAACATTTAGCTCTTTACCAGAATATTCCTCCAAAGTTTGAACGGCTTTAACCACAAGATTTGAATCATCGTTTGGCACATCTGGATTTTTGCAAGTGAAAGAAAATTTATCGGACTTTTCGAAAAACAAAATATCATACAAATCCACAATAGGATAAAAGATTGTGTTGAGGTTATGATATCCATCTGCTCTTTTAGATAAAACATCTAGACCAATGTTTATTTTAGCCGGAGCTTTAATTTCTATATAGCGCATCTATATTTTCCTTGAGAACTTCAGTATGCTTAGGTGTAGATCCGCAACATGATCCCACAAACAGAAGTGAATTATTAAAGTATTTCTTAGTTAATTCTACATATTGAGTTGGAGAATGAGTATTTACAATTACTGACTCATAAACATTACTCACTCCGCAATTTAAATAGAGTCCAAAGTTGGTGGGTATCGGATAATTATCCAAATATATTTCTAGCAATTCAACCTTAACACAGTTAAAACCAATTGATTGTGGTGAATAGTCTTTAATTAATTCAACAACATCGAATACTTGCTCACCACTTAAAATCTTCAACGATTCCTCGAAGTAAAGATTTATGGAATAGGGAATAGAGTTTTCAAAACAAAATTTGCAGATGATTTCAATCTCGTCCATATGAGAATGAGTCTCGTTCCAGACAATATCACACCCCGATTCGTATAAGAGTTCTATATGTTTCTTATGATTATATTCTAAATCAAAATGCGAAATTGTTCTTTCTTTTTGATAGCAATCTTCTGCTGGAGCATTTGACCCGGCAATAATAACATTGGAATTTGATAATAATTTAGCCTCTAATGCTAGTTTAACACTGTCTACTACAAAAGCAGTATTTGTAATTCCAATGTTACTTTTTCTTTTGGCAATGGGATTTGTTCTAAAAGTATTTGTGGTTATAATGTCAGCGCCAGCAGAAATATATTCTTCATGAATTTCCCTAATTATCTGCGGATTGGAAATATTAAATCCGGAATACCAAAGATTTTTATCAGCGATAAAACTACGCTGCTGTAGGAGAGTCCCTAGGGCTCCATCCAACACTAACGCTCTCCCGAGAGTTGCTTTTCTTTCACAAAGGATATTCTTGTTTTTCATTGCTATGAAATACTTTACTTACAATTTCTAAATAACTTTATATGGTAATTAAACTATTTTTTTGGACTAGTGAGTCAATCTTAAGCATGATTATATCATTAGAAAGGTTAAGAAAACATTCATGATTTTTCGGGCACTCGAGCAGATTGCAGATAATACAATCCAATTCCGGTAAGTTAATCCACTCATGTTTTTCTCCAAAGGGACCTTGTAAATGTGGAGCTGTTGGCCCGTGCAAACTCAAAACCGGTGTTCCCAATGCAGTGGAGATGTGCATCGGACCACTATCGTTTGCAATCAAAAATTTACATTTCGAAATTAATGCCGACATTTCCAAAATACTTGTTGGCGGAGCATATATTGCTTTTTCTTTTAATAAGCTGAATAGTCTTTCTCCATCTACTTCATCGCCTTTTCCCCAAAGGATGAGAATCTTAGCATTGTATTTTTTGATAACAAGTTCGGCAATTTCAGCGAACTTGCTGGCATCACATTTTTTGGAAGCCCAACTTCCAGTAGGACAAATTCCTACTACAAAATCATTTTCTGCAAAAGTATCGTTAAAATATTTATCAGCAAATGATTTACTTGTTTCATCTAGAGCGTATAAAAGGTTTTTATGAGTAGTACTCAGTCCAAACTTTTCTAACACTTTTAGGTGAAGGATTGCATTATGCCATGTACTTCTTTCTTCCGGTCCAAGTAAGTTATAAGCATACTTTCGACCACGAAATGGAAATCCAACTCTCACTTTTGAACCACTAAAAAAAGTAATCTGGGCAGAACTCGGATTGCCGAAGAAATCAAAAATTAAGTCATACTTATTTTTTCGGACTTGCCAGGCAAGCTTGATCCGTTCCAATAAACTTTTCCGGTTAAAAATTAGTACCTCATTTAGCTGGGGCAATCCAATTAACCCAAATGATGAAGGTTTTTCTGTTAAGAAGTCAATTTTAGCAGAAGGAAAGTTTTCTCTCAAATTATCTAGTACAATTGTAGAGCAAACCACATCGCCAATTCCGCGTAGTTTGATTACCAATATTCTCTTTACATTCTCTTTTGGAATTGTGTTTAGTTTCAAAAATTGCTCGCTATTGTTTGTTGAATTGAATCAAAGAATGATTTAGATTCCATTTGAATCTTAAGTACAATTTACAAAGAATGGATTATCCAGACAAAATAACTTACTATTAGAATAATTGAGGTTTATTATGGACTTGAAAGGAAAAACTGCGATTGTTACCGGCGGGGCTATGGGTATTGGCTTAGCAACTTGCAAACGGTTAGTTAAAGAGGGATGTGTTGTTACAATATGGGATTTGAATGAAACAGAAATGTCTAAAGCAAAAATTGAACTTGAAAACCTTGGAGGTAAAGTATTTACATATGTTTGTGATGTAACCAAAAAAGAACTTGTTAGAGAATTAGTTGCCCAAGCATTAAAAGATATGGGTCAAATAAATATCTTAATCAATAATGCGGGATATGTAAAGAATGGAAACTTTCTAGATCAACCGGTTGAAGCTTGGGAAAAAACAATTGATGTTAATATTACTTCGCTGCTTTATACAATTCATCAAGTACTTCCGCACATGCATGAAAAGAACTCCGGTCATATAGTAAACATCTCTTCAGCAGCCGGAATAATTGGTGTTGGAGGAATTTCAGTATATGCTGCCACCAAATGGGCTGTATGGGGATTAACTGAATCGCTTCGATTTGAATCTTATAGTCTTGGCAAAAATGGTGTAAAGTGGACTTCAATTCATCCCAGCTACTTAGCAAGCGGAATGTTTGAAGGCGCTAAGCTTAATTTTCTAGGGAATTTAATTGTCCCTCTTGTAAAAAATCATGATGTAATTGCAAAAGCGATTGTAAATGATGCTTTAATCAAAGGGAAAAATGTTGTTAGAAGGCCATGTACGCTAAGGCTTTCAATAATTCTTCGCGGAATACTTCCGGATTTCTTGTTCCAAAAAATGCTTGTGTTAATGGGTGTTCATCAAAGTATGCACGGCTTCAAAGGAAGAGAAAGTAAGTAGCTTAATCTTCAACATATTCGCAGTCTGCTGGAATCTCCGGCTTAACAAGTAACACGCTTTCTTTCATTACAGAAACTTGTCCCGGCTCGTGCCGAGAATTTTTAGTAACATATTTTTTGAGAGTGTAAGTAACAGGTGCTACTTTGGCCGTTTTAGATTTACTGTAAAAAGCAGTTATAGAGGCGGCTTTTTCCAAAACTCTTTTTGGTATAGCTTCTTTAGTATTTTCAACACGCAACACTCCGTGTGAGCCGGCTACAGAACGGGCATGAAACCAAAAATCGTTTTGCTTGGCAAACTTAGTTGTCAGCATATCATTGTTTTTACTGTCTTTTCCTATATAGAAATGGAATTTGCTGTCAATAATAAAATGACGGAAAGGCAATTTATCCTTTTGAAGTTCACTTGAATTTACTTGCGTATTCATTCTTAATTCTTTTTTGATGGATTGCAATTGCGCAGTGGACAAATCTTTTGATAACTCATTTTGAAGTGATTTTAGTTTTTCAAATCTATCTTTGGCAATTTGGTATAATTGGTTAGACTTCTCAAAATCTATTTTTTCAGAACGAGCTTTATCAAAATAGTAGTTAACATTTTGCTGAGATGATAATTTCGGATCTATTTTAATTTTGACATCCGATTCGCTTTGCCAATCTTCTACTATTACTTCCTTTGCCCCTCTAGTAATCTTTCCGATAATTGAGAGCAACAGTTCGCCATTTCGCTGATATTCACTTTCTTTAGAACCATTTTCAACTCTAGCTTTTAGATTATTCAGCTTACTTGTCAGTTTTTCAACTTCATTTTCTAAATACTTTTCAATTTCGTGTTTGATGTCGTGCGTTTTAGATACAGTATGCTTAAGAGAAAAATATTTATGAATTGCATCAAAATAATCATCAAATAGTTCCACTTCGATCTTTTCAGTAGGGACTAAAAATGAAAGAGGTTGAAAAATTGCTTCTCCAGTATTTTCGTTTGTCCCAACTACAATCTTTCCAATTACCATATCTTCAACAATCTGGCTAATAGAATTAAGAGGAATCTCATCTTTCTCAATTCGTCTAATTAAATCTTTTGAAAAATAAGGTAGTGCTTTCAATTCTTGTAATGAACTTAATTTTGTCAGATTATCAAGAATAGAAGAAAGAGAATTAACAAAAGATAGTTGAGAGAATTCAAGCGATAATTTTGCAAGTTGTTCGTCAGTTATTTTCTTAAAAGGATGTAGTACATTTTCAGAGTCTAGTAGAAAACAATTGGATTTATTACCTCTGAATAGTATATAAAATGTTCCTCGCTCTAATACTATTGCAAGAACTCTTTCCCCAAAAGCAATTTTCACTTCTGAAATTCGCTGTGGTAAGTAATGAGCGAAGAAATCAGCTGTATTCTTTTTAGCTTTTCTTTGTTCCTCTTTAATATAAAAATGAAATTCTTGCGGATTGGTCGAAATAATAAGATGCAAAAATGAAAACTCTTCAGTGGGAATGTGTAAGAACAGCTTATCCCGTTCTTGGGTATAACATTCAAGCAATTTTTTCCCCTTGAGCAATTCATTTAATTCTTGAGAAGCTCGAAGTAAATAAAAATAATTTTTAAACATCAATCGGCTCTTTAAACTCTTTTAGCTTTTTCATTTTTGGTGGCTTCGTAAACAACTCGTAAAAGTTCTTCGTCCGCTTGTGTTAATTGCTGCTTTCTTCTTGGCAAAACCATTTTCGCTACTTCAATACATTTCTCAATATCGTAATTGCGCAAAAAATCGGAACCGCCCCAAGAAAAAGATGGAATGTAGCGGGGAGGGAAACCGGCACCAAATACATTACATGAAATTCCGACGATTGTTCCAGTATTAAACATTGTGTTTATAGCAGTTTTTGAATGATCACCCATAATTAATCCAACAAACTGACTTTTGGTATCTACATTCTTGCCCTTAATCAGAACCGAAATATTTCCATAATTGTTCTTCAAATCGCTATTGTTTGTACTTGCACCTAAGTTCACCCAACTTCCTAAATATGCATGTCCAAGAAAACCATCATGCTGCTTGTTCGAAAAGGAATGAACGATTGAGGCCTCAACTTCACCTCCTACTTTACAGTATTCGCCAATGCTTGTATCATGATATATTGCCGCGTGTGCCTTTATGGTTGAACCTTCACCAATAAATACTGGTCCTTGAATCAGAGAATGAGAATTAACATGAACATTTTTGCCAATATATATTGGTCCGTAAGTGGCATCTAAATGAACGAAAGGATCAATCTTAGCCTCTTTTGCAATAAATATTTCTTTTTTGTTCGTGTACTCAACAAAAGAATACTTTTTTAATAGACCAACTTCTTTTACTATTGCATTATAATCTATACGGATTTGATTTCCATTTTCATTTACGAGATCCCATGGATAAGAAATTAGCTTTGCTTTTGCTTCTTTAACAGTTAAGTCAATATTATCAAAGGTAGGGAAATCACTTTTGTCGCTCACAACATCCTTTAGATGATTTGCATCTATATATGCTGCAACAACTTCATCTTGAGAGATAAGCACAGAATTTAGTTCTATCTTTTTAATTTCTTTAGCAATGGCTTTATCAATCAGTAACCGACCATTTATAAAAAGCGTATCTTCATCGGCAAAAAAATTCACATTCAACTTTGGATTCTTTTCTTGAACTGAATTGTGCAATGACTTTCTTGTATGCAAGATTAAAGTTGAAGTTAAAAACTGCTGCTTAATTTTCTCGCGTAATGTGAGAATTCCGCAGCGGAGATCGTAAACCGGACGAAGGTATACTAACGGTAAAAGTGTCTCATGTTTTTGATCTTCATAAATGCAGATATTTTTTTTCATACTGATATTCTGATTGTGTTGCAGAAAAATAAAGAATTGCTTGCTGGTAATAAAATCTTAAATAGCCTGTAGTTACAATTTTGGAAGATGTCTCATGTTTAATATATTTGGTTTATGAAAAAGCCATCAAATAATATTTGGAAACCAATTTTATCAGTTATCATCATCATTTTAGGTGTTCTGTTAATAATTGATTTGGTAGTTATGCCGTTTTACGTCCGTGGTAGCGAAACAAAAATCCCAAATGTTGTTGGATTGAATAAAGATGAAGCAATAAGAATCCTAGAGGATGCTGATTTAAGTCCCGTTTTGCAAACCACACGTTATGATGAAAAATATGGAAAAGATAGAGTTGTGTTTCAAAAACCGGAAGCTAGTAAAGTTGTAAAAAATCTTAGGCGTGTTTATTTAACCATAAGCGGGGGAGACCCGTTAGTTAGAGTTCCTTTTCTTGTTAATAAAACAGTAAGAGATGCACAAGTAACTCTTGAAAGAGCCGGATTGGTGTTAGGAGAGATTGATTCGGTTGAATCCGAAATGGACATCAACACAATTGTAGAACAGCAATATTATCAAGGTAGAGAAATTGCAAAAGGTTCAAAAGTTGGTATCAAAATAAGTATAGGTCCTCAACTTGGAATGATTAGAGTGCCTAATTTAATCGGCAGATCCTTCTCGGAAGTTGAAAACACGCTGAAATCTCTCTCGATTAGGATTGGTAATAAAACATATGTTCGGTCTACTAGTTATTTGCCAAATACAGTAATTGACCATGAACCATCTGAAGGCTCACTTGTTAAGATTGGTGATAGTGTAAATGTTGTATTAACCAGCAGTAAAGTAACTGAACGATGAAAAATAAAATTCTAGCTCCGTCAATATTAACAGCAGATTTCTCAAACCTTTCGCAGCAAGTTCGCGCGGTAGAACTTGGAGGTGCTGATTGGATTCATTGCGATATTATGGATGGCCAGTTCGTTCCAAATATGACGTTTGGACCAATTGTGCTGCAAGCAATCCGCAAATCCACCAAGCTACCAATAGATGCACATCTTATGATTAAAACACCGGATAATTTGATTGAAGATTTCATCAAAGCCGGCGCAAATTATGTTACAGTACATCAAGAAGAAGTTGTTCACTTGCATAGAACACTTACTAGAATTCATGATCTTGGAGCGAAAGCCGGTGTTGCTGTAAATCCAGCTACTCCGGTAGCTTCACTTACTGAAGTACTTAGTATAGTTGATATGATTTTAGTTATGTCTGTAAATCCCGGTTTTGGCGGGCAAAAGTTTATTGAGTCTTCAATACGTAAAATAAAGGAATTGGATCAACTCCGGACCGATAATAATTACAAATACTTGATTCAAGTAGACGGCGGGATTGGACTTGATAATATTAGAACTGTTTCAGATGCCGGATGCAACTCCTTTGTTATCGGCAATTCAATATTCAAGAACGATAATATTACTGCTGCAACAGTAGAGTTCAAGAATATACTTTCGTAGAATAATTGTTGCCGGAAGTGCTTACTAGCCAGAATTTTTCTTAATTTTATTTATAAAGTAAACAACACTCAATTTGAGGACGATTTGACCATTCACCTAATCGAGCTCTTTTTTACAGATGTTTTTAAAAGATATTCTGCCAAGTATAATATCTTTAGAGACCTTTATGAAAAAGATTTACTTGGTTTGGAGATACGTGGAATCAATAATCGCTTTTCTAAAGCCATAAAGAAAATAATCTTAACTAAAAAAGAGATTTGCTACACCACTCCAATTGATAATGATAACAACTGCGAATTATTGGTACTTGGTTCCTATTCAGTTTTTAAGGATCTGGCAAAAGAAATTATTGCAATAGGAAATGAAGATCTCGGTCAAAAAATTACCAGAACAATAAATAATTCTGTTGGGTATTCCGATCTTGAAATTTCACTTGGCGGAAAATTATTCTCTCTGAATAATTCTTATTTGTTTGGAATTCTTAATGTTACACCAGATTCGTTTTCTGATGGAGGTAAATATTTATCGGCAGAACAAGCAATTACCAAAGGACTAGAACTTCTAAACGATAGCGCTGATGTATTGGATATCGGTGGAGAATCTACTCGTCCCGGAGCCGAACCGGTAAGCAGTGAAGATGAATTGAACAGAGTTTTGCCAGTAATTCAAGGAATTCTAAAACAGAAACCAGATGCTCTTATTTCGGTTGATACAACTAAATCATTAGTCGCAGATTCTGTTTTGAAAGCTGGGGCTGTAATAATAAACGATATTAGCGGTTCCAGCTTTGATCAAAATATACTTAATGTTGTTAAACAGTATAATGCATCATACGTGTTAATGCACATGCAAGGTGAACCGAGATCAATGCAAAACAATCCACTCTATAAAGAAGTTGTTTCTGATATTTACGATTTCCTTTTGAACAAAGTAGAATTTGCGAAAAAGATTGGAATCAAAAATATTATTATTGACCCGGGGATTGGTTTCGGCAAAAAGACATCCGACAATTATGAAATTATTAAACGGTTAAATGAGTTCAAAGGAATTGGTCAACCAATTATGATTGGACTTTCAAAAAAATCATTTTTGGGTAAAGCTTTGAACATTACTATTGATGAAAGGGATGATCCAACTTTAATTGCTGAAACAATAGCTATTAAAAATGGTGCTCGCTTTATTCGTACCCACAACGTTAAAAAAGCTAAATACGCAATTGAATTAAATAATTATTTCGATAATCCGGAATTACTTAACAATGTTTGAATTATTTAGAATAGGATTTCTTTCTGTAACGTTACTCGATGTAATCGACATCGTTTTAGTTACAGCTATATTTTACAAGATATTCACAATTATCCGTGGTACAATTGCCGCACAAATATTTTTTGGATTAATACTTGTACTTTTTCTTTCTTTTCTTGTTCAAGCAGCAAATTTTAAAGCATTGGGATGGCTGCTTAAATTGCTTTCAGATATTTGGGTAATTGCTTTTATAATCTTGTTCCAACCGGAAATAAGAAGAATTCTTGTACTCATCGGTCGTAGTCAATTCATAAGTTTCTTCGTTAAGAGTGATCATACAACAGTTACAGATGTTATTACAGAAGCTGCATTTGAATTAGCACAGAGCCAGCACGGAGCTTTAATAGTAATTGTCAAAACCGGGGGAATTCGTGGTGTTGCCGAAACCGGAGAACAGATCGAATCCAAAGTGACAAAAAATTTAATTAAGTCGATATTCTTTCCACGTTCACCCCTACATGATGGAGCTTTGGTAATAAATAATGAAGTAATAGAAGCGGCAAGATGTACTCTTCCTCTTTCTACGGAAACCAAGAAGGATGGTAGAATATTAGGAATGAGGCACAGAGCCGGTTTAGGCATTTCAGAAATTGCTGATGTTGTTTGTGTGATCGTTTCTGAAGAAACCGGCAGCATTTCTATTGCTGAAGATGGTAATCTAAAAACCGGACTTTCTAGAGAAACATTAAAGCGTTTATTAAACGAATCCTTAAAAAAAGCCTCTGATAAAAATATTCGTGGAATTTTTCAAGGAACCAAAAGTATTTAGCCTTTTTTGCCACTTTAATTCGGTCAATAATTCATTAACTTTGCGAGCCAATAAATTTCAACTGAGAAAAGAAGAGGCATGTGATGAAACTAAGATATTTTTCACATTCGGCGTTTCAAATAACAACAGATGCCGGGAAAGTAATTCTAATTGATCCTTTTTTGGATGGGAATCCTACTTCACCGGTAAAATCTGACGAAGTTAGTGCTGATTACATTATTCTTACACATGGACATGGTGATCATCTTGGAGATGCATTTAAAATTGCAGAACAATGCAACTCGCTCTTTATTTGTTTGAATGAATTAGGCAATTATGTTGCAGAGAAAGGATTTCAAGCACATAATATGCACATTGGAGGGAGTCATAACTTCGATTTTGGTAGAGTGAAACTTACAATCGCTCATCACGGTTCAATGACTCCGGATAATTATTATGCTGGCGAGCCTTCCGGTGTGATTCTTACGATTGATGGAAAGAGTATTTATCATACCGGCGATACCGGACTTTTTTATGATATGAAATTGATTGGTGAAATGACAAAATTGGATTATATGCTTCTGCCAATTGGCGATAACTTTACAATGGGAATTACGGATGCTGTTAAAGCAGTTGAATTAGCAAATCCTACGACTGCTATACCAATGCACTACAACACATTCCCGGTGATTGCGGCAGATCCTTATGAATTCAAAAGGGAAGTTGAAGCTATTGGAAAAAAATGCAGAGTAATGCAATTTGGTGAAGAAATAGAATTATAATCTCATATAGAACGAATAATGGCAAAAACAATTGTAATAGCAAATCAAAAGGGTGGTGTTGGCAAAACAACAACTGCGATCAATCTTTCTGCATCAATCGCCGCTGCTGAATTCCGTACACAATTAATTGATATCGATCCGCAAGCAAACTCAACTTCGGGAATTGGAATTGAGAATAATGATCTTTCTGTTTATCCCGTTTTAATAGGGCAAGAAAAAGTCGAGACATGCATTCAGAATACTTATATGCCGTTTCTCGATATTCTTCCTTCCAATATAAATTTAGTGGGCGCAGAAGTAGAGATGGTATCGATGGATGCACGTGAATATTTACTTAAGAATGCCTTAAAATCGATCAACGACAATTACGACTTCATCTTTATCGATTGTCCGCCATCATTGGGCTTATTAACTCTTAACGCGCTTAATGCGGCTAATTCGGTGCTTATTCCGGTACAATGTGAGTATTTTGCGCTTGAAGGGCTAGGACAGCTTCTAAATACGATTAACATTGTAAAGAAAAGTCTAAATGAAGAACTCTCTGTTGAAGGTGTTGTTCTAACAATGTATGATACAAGACTTAGATTATCTCATCAAGTTGTAGAAGAAGTCAAAAAATATTTTGGCAATAAAGTTTACGAAACAATTATTCACAGAAACGTGAGACTATCTGAAGCTCCAAGTCATTCCAAACCGGTAATACTTTATGATGCTAGCTCGGTAGGTGCACAAAATTATATTTCATTAGCTTCAGAATTAATTCAAAGAAACAATCTCCAGAGAAAAGGGAACGAATAAGTGAACTTAATGAAACCCGGGTTGGGAAGAGGGCTTGATGCGCTCATTAATCCAAAGTTTAAAGATAAGGCTGATGCTCCAATCGCAGTTCCCTCTAGCGAAATTCAAAAAGATGATGGCGCCACAAATGATATCCTCGCAAAAATTCCGGTTGATCGAATATTGCCAAATCCTTATCAGCCAAGAACTGAATTTGAACCTAATGCTCTAGAGGAATTAAAAAAATCGATTCTTGAAAACGGTCTTATCCAGCCGATTACCGTACGAAGAGCACAAAATAATCAGTATGAGTTGATTTCCGGCGAAAGGCGTTTGCGTTCATGTAAAGATATTGGCATTCGTGAAATTCCGGCGTATATAATCAAGGTAGAAACAAAAGAAGCAATGCTTGCGCTTGCCCTCATAGAAAATATTCAGAGGGAAAAGCTCAATGCTATAGAAATTGCAAACGCCTATAAGAAGTTGATTGAAGAGTGCAATCTGACCCAAGAAGAAGTTGCCGAAAAAGTTGGGAAAGATAGAACTACCATTACTAATTTCATTCGATTATTAAAATTGCCTCAAGCAATTCAGACAAGTTTAGCTAAGGATGAAATCACAACCGGTCATGCACGTGCAATTATAAATATCCCTAGCGAAATTCTACAAGTGGAGTTGTTGGGGAAAATATTAAAACATGGTTATTCTGTTCGAAAAGTTGAAGAAGAAGTGCGCAAATTGACTTCACCAAAGAAGAAGCCTAAGACTGCAATCACAACTACAGAGGGAAAAGTAAGTGATGCTTCCAAAAAAGATCTAGAAGAAAAAATGCAGAGAATTCTTGGGACAAAAGTTTCTTTTAAGCAAGACAAGTCCGGCGTCGGTGAGATCGTTATAGAATTTTATTCCACAGCTGAATTAGAACGACTATATGAACTGCTCGCATCAATTGGCAGAGGATATAATTAAAGCCTTATTTATATTCGTTTTGATGTTGTGCTTTATTTCAATTGAGGCACAAGAGAAAACACCTCCTCAATCCGAAATCAAGATTGATTCTACAACAATTATCAAATCTTCACTAAGTGATACAACTAAGTTTACAATGAAAAAATCTGCTTGGGGATCAGTATTAAGAAGTGCTGTCTTGCCGGGTTTTGGTCAATTTAATAATGAATCTTATTGGAAGGTCCCTCTTATTTGGGGTGTACTTGGCTACTTAGGTTATCAATGGAATTCGAATAATAAATTTTACAAGCAGTACAGAGATTTGTATAGTGCCAGCATAACTCCAATAACAGATGGCGATCAAAATTATTATGATAAACGGGAATTCTATCGAGATCAGAGAGACATGTTCGCTGTTTTTATAGGATTAAGTTACTTCCTTAATCTTGTTGATGCTTATGTTGATGCTCACTTATTCGATTTTGATGTTGAAGCAGATGTTGCAAAAAGTAATTACCAATTATCACTTAAACTAAAATTGTGATGAAATGAAAAACGAACTAATCTGTAATAACTGCGGCACATCTAATCCGATTTATTCATTGAACTGTACTAAATGTAATTCGTTTTTAAGGGCAAGAGTTCCAAACATTGACCTCTGGGATACAATTTGGAGTCTTTTCATTTCTCCAATTGACTCTGCTGTTAAAATCATTCAAGCTGAGAAGAAAAATTTCTTAGTGTTATTATTATCACTGTGGTTTATAAAGTCTTCAGTAAATTATTATATACTTAGCAATTATCATTCGAGCGGCGTTGCTTCACTTGGTGAATCTTTGATTAAAGGTGGTGTATTTTCAGTTGCTTTGATTATGCTATTTCCTTTTTTGGTTAACATATTATTTACGAAGCTGAAAATCCCAAATAGATTAAAAGATGTTTTTTCAATAATCACATTTTCTCTAGTTCCAATTATTTTAGTGTTTGTTATTCTTACACCATTTCACTTTGCCTTGTATGGATTCTACTGGTATACAGTAAATCCTTCGCCGCTTATAATAAAACCGCTTGTAACTTATGTGCTTTACGGAATTGAAGGCGTCTTCTATCTATGGGTATTGGTTTTATTTATAACTTCTCTTTTTGCTCAGACAAACAGAAAAATTCTATCTGCATTAGTTGGAATATTGTTGCTCATAGTACTTTTAGGATATCAGTTTTTGATTCTATAGAATTTTTTATTGATCAAGTAGTTATAAACAGCCCCGTAACGCAATCCTTTGGTGCTTACTGTTATTTTGTCTATTTCAAAATATTTCATAAATCCTTCCAAGATTAAACACCCGCTTAACAAGAGATCTTCTCGACCGTATACTACAGAACCAAACATTTGCCCGATTTCTAACGAATTCAAGTTCTGAATTTGAAATCTAACATTAATAATTTGATCGAGTTGTAATTCAGACCCATCGATTAGATTTACTGAGTATGATTGCAAATTTTGCACAATTGCAGAAATAGTCGTTGGTGTACCAGCAACAGCTAATGCATTTATATCAAATGGAATATCAATTTTAATCGAACTGAATTGATGATGAATATACGATTGAATTTCAGAAATTCTATTAGGTGGAATGCCATTATTATTTGAGAATAACTCTTTAAGTGAAACAACACCAAGTTGAAGACTTTCCAAAAATTTAATCTGGCCAATATTACCGTAAATTATTTCAGTGCTACCTCCGCCTATATCAATTAAAATGGAATTAGTATCAACAAAAGAGGGGAATAAGGTTCCTAGGAAGGTTAATCTAGCCTCCTCTTTGCCATCTAAAATCGAAACTTTCCATTCATACTTAATTTCAATATCGTTTTTTACTTGCCTACCATTATTAGCAATTCGAAATGCGTTAGTTGCACTAACAAGTATAATCTCACAATTAAATTTGGAAATGATTTCTTCAAATTGATCTAACTCTTTTTCCAAACGAAGAATTGCCGCAGATGAGATGACTTTTATATTTGTTATGTCTTCACTTATGCGAGGTGTAGTAAATACTTCTTTAAGAATTTTGAAAGTTCCTTCAGCTGGATTGAATTCAATTAAAAGTAGAATAACTGAATTAGATCCTAAATCTATTGAAGCAAGAATCATATCTTTTTTATAATTTTGTTAAAAAAATATTGGCCATGAAAAATAATACCATTTTCCTAAAAGTCATTCAGTTTTTGTTATTCGTCTCCTTTATCATTTGGTTAGGCGGCTACATTAGCCGTCATATGGTTATTTATCAATTGTTTGAACCAGAAGGATTGGTTTTACGACCAAATTATAATTTGGAGAACTTAAATGTTGTCTGGAATACAATTTCGCCCCTACTTGTTTCAAACCTTGTTTCTTTTCCGTTATTCATTCTTTTTTATTTAAGCTATTTATTCTTTTCCAAGATTAATCTTAAAAAAGAGGGCTGGCTATTTATTTCCACGATTGTAATTCTTATTACTGCTCCTTTCGAAATTTATCTACTTATCAAAGATTATGAAATCGTTAGATTAATCTACTCCAGTGTAAGCAATTCGGAAAAAATACTTAATCTAATTAGAGAAAGGATTAACATTTTAAGTAGTTTTTCACTTATCGAGATTTTCTCATATCTTGCAATCGTATTTTTAACGATTCTAAAACCACTTTCCAAGACAGATGAAATTAAAAGAGAAGGAACTTGAGACTATTTTAGTAGAACTTAAGCAACTCGCCGCAGAGTTAGGTGCAAAAGTTCGTTTTGAACGAGGCGATTTTCAAGGCGGGTATTGTATTGTTAAGACAGATAAAACAATTGTAATTAATAAGTTATCATCTCTTCAGAAAAAAATAATAATATTAACTAGTGCTCTTAAAGAGTTAGGAATTAATGAGATATATCTTCCACCTAAGTTAAGAGAGGTAATTGAAGAAATTAGTGAAACCTCATGAAAATCTTAGTAGTTAATGGACCGAATTTGAATTTATTAGGAGTTAGAGATAAAACTCAATATGGTAGTACTACACTTTTATCTATACATAGTTTGGTTGTAAATGAGTTTCCAAAAATTTCCTTTACATTTTTTCAATCTAATTCCGAAGCCGAAATTACTACAACATTACAAAATCATACCAAATTCGATGGCATTATTTTAAATCCCGGGGCTTTTTCGCACACATCAGTGGCAATCAGAGATGCAGTTGAGTCAATAAAAATCCCAATTGTCGAAGTACATTTATCAAACATTTCCTCAAGGGAAAATTTTAGAAAAAGACAAATAACTACTTCAAAAGTGGTGGGTTACATATCGGGATTCAAAGAAAATAGTTATCTTGCGGGTGTTTATATTTTAACTAAAATGATCGAATCTGATTCTAAAAAGGAAGTAAAATGAAAGACTTCGGTTTAAAGAAATTGTATTATTCCATTAGTGAAGTAAGTAGGCTTACATCTTTGGAGCAATACATTCTTAGGTATTGGGAGACTGAATTCGAACAATTAAAGCCTGGTAAGAACAGAGCCGGTAACAGAATTTACACTAATAAGGATATTAAGCTTATACTTCAAATAAAACAGCTTCTACGCGAAGAGAAATATACAATTGAAGGTGCAAAAAAAATCCTTGAGGAATTGAATTTTGAGCATGTAGTAAATACTCAAGAAGAACAAGAAAGTGAGAAAAAGAAAGTTTTACCTCAGAAATCCTATAAGAAAGATTTAGAAGACGTAAAAAACTTATTGTTATTTATTCACTCTTCTCTATAACTTTTACGGAACGTAGCGCAGTCCGGTAGCGCACTTGAATGGGGTTCAAGGGGTCGCGGGTTCAAATCCCGCCGTTCCGACAACATTAACTATAAAAATGAAAAATCAAATAGATAAGCCTCGTTGCAATTGCGGTATTATTGGTGTATTTGGGCATCCGGAAGCATCACTGATCTCTTACTATGGTTTGCATGCATTACAGCATCGTGGACAAGAAGCTGCTGGTATACTTTCTCTCCAATTTGAAAATAATAAACCACATTTCAATATCCATAAGGGAATTGGACTTGTTTCTGAAGTATTTTCCAATTCAAATTTATTCGATAATGAGCTAAAAGGGGATGCTGCAATTGGCCACAATAGATACTCTACAACTGGAGCATCTGATTCTCGAAAAAATATACAGCCATTTTTCGTTAATTATCGGCTTGGTAATCTAGCAATTGCACACAATGGTAACCTCACTAATTCAAAATCTTTGAGACATGATCTTGTTGATGCGGGAGCTATATTCCAGACAACAAGTGACACTGAAGTAATATTACATTTAATTGCGAGGAGTAGGAAGTCTGATCAGATAGATCAAATCAAAGAAGCTATTTCTAAAGTAAAAGGAGCTTATTCATTGGTTATTCTTACCGATGATAAACTCATCGCAACAAGAGATCCTTTGGGAATTAGACCTCTTTGTATAGGAAAACTTAATGGATCGTTCATTGTTACTTCTGAAACATGTGCTTTAGACATTAATTCCGCAGAATTAATACGCGAAGTTGAACCCGGAGAAATTATAGTAATTGATCGCAATTCGTTGATCACTAACGAAATAAAATCCTTCAAGATATCGGAATCTACAGATTCACAAAGAAAGCATTGTGTTTTTGAGTTTATTTATTTTTCTCGACCAGACAGCCAGATATTTGGAACCAATGTTGACAAAATGAGACGTAAGTTGGGGAAGATTCTTGCCTTAAAACATCCTGTTGTCGATAAGAATGGTGAAAAAGTAATTGTTATTAGCGTTCCGGATAGTTCAAATACGACTGCCATTGGTTATAACTCTGGCCTTCAGAAGATGGATATTAATTCAAAATTAGAAATTGGGTTAATAAGAAGTCACTATATAGGAAGAACATTTATTGCTCCTACTCAGAAGAATAGGGAAATTGGTGTAAAAATTAAATTTAATATTGTTAAGGGTGTCCTTGAGAATAAAACTTTAGTTGTAGTAGACGATTCTATAGTTAGAGGCACAACTTCTAAGCAACTTGTAAAGCTGCTCAGAGAAGCAAAACCAAAGGAAATTCACCTTCGTATCTCTTCGCCTTTAATTACTCATCCATGTTTTTATGGAATGGATTTTCCATCTAAGGATGAACTAATCGCTAATAAGTTTAATCTCGATATCGAAGAAATGCGAAAGTACTTAGAAGTCGATTCGCTAGAATACCTTACTATTGATGAAATGTTAGAGGCTATGACGGATCATGATGCTGAGGATTTTTGTACAGCTTGCTTTTCTGGAAAATATCCAATTCCTATTGACGAGTATTTCTCTAAGACCGAAAATGATAATTAGTCTTAAAGAAATCATACTTTTACCTAATCTGATCACTTTATTCAGACTATTGTTATCCGTCCCAATTGCAATAGTTTTTCTAAACTACTCTAGTATAACTGATTCTAATTACTATATTTTAGCGATAATTCTTGTAGCATTTTTATCTGATTTAGCAGATGGATTCTTTGCACGGAGATACAATTTGGTTTCAGAGACCGGCAAATTGCTTGATCCGTTAGCCGATAAATTATTAACTGGCATTATAATCATCTTTCTTTGGAAATTGAGCATTGTACCTACTTTATATATGGTCTTACTGATTGGAAGAGATTTATTGATTTTTAGCGGTGGTATTTTATTAACTAGTAAAATAAAGAAGATTATACCATCTAACAATTTTGGAAAACTAACTGTTTTCACAATTGGATTGTATTTTATAACTGTTCTGGTTTTTAACAAGGATAATATTACAAGCATAATTTTCATGTATTTAAGCGCAATAATGAGTTTATTATCAATTATTATCTATTTACATCGAGGATTAAAAATTTATAGGGATCATGGGTCTATTTAAAAAATCTATTTTTGAATCCGTAAAGCAAGCTTTCAGCAAAACAAAATCAAATATTTCGGAAAAATTAAATGAAATATTTGTTAAAAAGAAAATCGATGCAGAAGATCTGCAAGAAATTGAAAATATTTTGCTACAAAGCGATTTCGGAATTGATTTTACAGATAAATTAATTTCAACTTTGAATAAACGTATCAGAAGTGGGGAAACAGTTGATATTGATAATCTAAAATCTACAGTTAAAGATATATTTATTGAAGAGTATAAAAAATCAGTTAAGATAACTAGTGTTCAAAAAGCAAAACCACATTTTGTTGTGCTTCTAGGTATAAATGGAGCCGGTAAGACAACCACTATAGCCAAACTTGCTAATTATTATTCAAATCTATATAAGAGTGTGATTATTGGGTCTTGTGATACATTTAGAGCTGCTGCAAATGAACAACTTAATATTTGGGCTACAAGGGCGAATGTGAGAATCGTGGAAGATTTCTCAAAAGATCCAGCTGCCGTTGCATTTGAAACTTGTAAAACTGCTCTTGAAAACAACTTGGACATTGTCCTAATTGATACTGCTGGTAGACTTCATACAAATAAAAATTTATTAGATGAGTTGAAGAAAATACTTAACGTTATTGATAAGTTTTCTAATAACAATGCGGTTGAAGTACTCTTAGTTGTAGACGGAAATTCCGGGCAAAATGCCAAGAATCAACTGACGGAGTTTGCAAAGGTCGTTAATCTTACTGGATTGATAATAACAAAACTAGATGGTACAGCTCGAGGTGGCTCAGTATTACAATTGAGCCTAACAAAGAATGTTCCTATAAAATTCTTAGGGGTCGGGGAAGGAATAG
>Ga0172380_10001463_pt1 | contig 40503 bp, 35 predicted proteins | sample Leawe162metaG_FD_119747 | JGI IMG/M metagenome (GOLD analysis project Ga0172380, IMG submission 119747) | Leachate microbial communities from a municipal landfill in Southern Ontario, Canada - Leachate well 162 metaG | ecosystem: Engineered > Solid waste > Landfill > Unclassified | place...
CTGTTTCATACAGGCAAATAATCTTCCGAACCGCCGGGCCGCTCAACTCCGAAACCTGAGCGATTTGCGCAACGCTTCCGCCCCGCTTATGGAGTCGGATGACCTGACGGCGGCGTTCCAACAGCTCGCCATCTTTAAGTTTTCTCGCATCAATTTTTTCCATGCGCGTCGGGCATGTGAAACTGCTAAAAGTTCAACTATTTATTGGCCGGATCTATAATTACGAAACATAATGCCGAGCCATTCTTGTATCTGCATCCTGCCGAGTGAACGACCACTCGATGCCACGTTGCTCCGTGTTCCGGCGCAACTGCCAGGCATTCACCTCGGTGATGAGCGTGGCCTGATCCGGCAGACGCCGATCAAGGCACTGGCGGTCAAGAATGCCGATTTCGATTTCAGCCATGTTGAGCCAGATGGCATGTTTTGGCATGTAATGAAAGACGACACGTCGCAGCAGCGCCTTTGCCTTCTCGACACCGAGCACCTCCTCGAAGCACTTACGGAAATGGGTGTTGAGATTGTCCATCACCAGATGGATGCGCCGCGCCGTGGCATAAACCTGCTTGAGCAGGTGCTGTAAAAAAGCCACGAAGTCGGTTTTAGCACGATGATCTGTAACCACGACGTCCGCCGCCCTTCTTTTGGCTCGACCGCCACAAACAGGTTGCAAGTGCCGGCGCGAGCATACTCGTAATCCTGCTTGGCGGGCGAGCCGGGCTGGGCTGGCAAAGAAGGCCGCGAATTCTTGGGCAGTTGCTTGCTCTTCTCGTCCAGGCAAACGACGGGTTCCTTCGGATGGAACGGGCTGGCCTAAAGGTCAAGCAGGTTGAGCGCCTCGCTCTGCCTGGTTCTGCCGCGCTTGCCGGACGGCGGGGCGCGCGGGTTGGCGGCTTCCCCGTCGGCGAGTATTCCGGCGTAGGCGGATCGGTAGTGTGCGATGCGATCTTCCGCCGGAGGCATCGACTTCATGGCAGGCCCCGACCAGCAGATCGATCAGGCGCTCGGCCCAGGTCTGCCCCATCTCCTCGAAGAGGTAGGTCAGTTCGCGCAGGTGATGGGCGTTGCACAGCGCATGCAGGCAGGCCAGATCGCGATAAGATTTCCAGCCGTCGTGAACGAGCGTGCCGATGAACGCGACCGAAATCCCGAAGGCATCGAAGGCTTGCTTGCCACGGTTCGCGTGACTGCCGAGCCAGGTCAGCTTGGGGGTGGCCAGAACGTGCAGCCAGTAGAGCTTGCCCGCCACGCGCATCCCGGTCTCGTAGTCGTGGGCGACGGGAACCGTTTTGAGGGCCCAGCCAATGGCGGCCACCGTCGGCGCGAGCAACGCACGGGCTTCCTCGTTGATCGCCAGTACCGTGGTGTCCGCAATCGGCAGGCCGAACAGGTTGTCCATCAGCGCGCCGGTGCGCGCCACCGGCATCATGTGGATGCACCACGGCGGCTTTGAGGCGCGCCCCGTACTGCACCGGCGCCGCAACATCCTTGGGGAACTCGCCCCGATGCACCTTGCCGCAGGCGCAACGCGCTTCGAAAACCCGGTGCTCGGTGTGCTCGGTGACTTCGTGGCGCAGGGGCGGGCTGTCGAACACCTGGCGGGCCTCGACCACGACCGCGTCGACCAATGGGAGATGACAGGCGGTACAGTGGCTCGGCGGGAAGTGGGGCCAGATGTGGTCAGACGTTCTTTGCCACGGTGCAGAACAAGGTGCATTTCGCCATCCACGGATAGACTGGCGCCGAGCTGATCGCCACCCGCGCCGATAGCAGCCAGCCGAACATGGGGCTGACGACTTGGGAGGGGGCACGCATCCGCAAGGCCGATGTGGGCATCGCCAAAAATTATCTGAACGAGGAAGAACTGCGCGCCCTCAATAATTTGGCCGAACAGTATTTGATTTTTGCCGAAGGCCAGGCGATGCGGCGTATTGCCATGACCATACAGGACTGGATCACCAAACTGGAAGGCTTTTTGATGCTGAATGACCACGAGATTTTGCAAGGCGCGGGCAATGTATCGTCCGAGTTGGCCAAGGCACATGCTGAACAGGAGTTCGGCAAGTTTCGGGTGTTTGACGACCAGCGCTTCGAGTCGGACTTTGACCGCCTGATGAAGCAGTTGCACAGCAAAATGCCGGGGAAGGCTGACTGATGGGCTTCCTCATCGCCGACACCTTCACCGATAGGCAACGTCAACTGTGATACCTCACGGTCTTTCGACAAACCCAAGTCCGGGCGCATTGCAGTGAGGGTCATCAACCATCTGTGAAATGAGGTAATGAAGGTGAGTAAGGCGTGAGAAGTAGTATTTCACTTTATAATTTGATTAAGTTTATCGAGTTTATTGTTTTTTTGTAAATTTAGAATAAGAATACTATAAACTACCGACATGAATCCGATCAGAAACCCATATACACTTGGAGCAGGAACGCCGATGGCAACACAGAGGATCGCAGCGGTACCGTTTCAGTGTTCAATGGCCCGCCGCCGGCAATTTACACATTCAAGGACGAAGGCGAGGAAATCAATGCCGTTGGCAACTGGATTATGGAGTGCGCCCAAGTTGGCATACTGCCCCATGAGATTGGCGTATTCGTCCGCTCAGCAGTACAACTGGATCGGGCGCAGGTAGCAATGAAGGCAGCGGGTTTGTCATTCAAGATTCTCGATGAATACGTCGAGACCCTGAGCGACCATGTCTCGATCTGCACCATGCACCTCGCCAAGGAGCTGGATTCGTGCTGTCGTGGTGATTGTGACGATGAGATCATCCCTTTGCAGGAACGCATTGAGACGGTCGGCGACGATGCCGATCTACAAGAGGTGTACGGACACCGAGCGCCACCTGCTTTACGTGGCCTGCACGCGGGCGCGGGATCATTTGCTGGTGACTGGTGTAGAGCCGGCTTCTGAATTTCTTGGAGACCTCTTGGCGGGTATTACCGGAAAAAAATGCGTAGGTACTGAATGAAACACATTCAATCCCGCGACAACCCTTTTTTCAAGGAACTTGCCAAGCTTGCCGGTTCGGCGCGGCAACGCGGCAAAGTTGACCAGACCTTGCTGGACGGAACACACCTTCTGACGGCGTATCTGGGTTCCGGGAAACAGCCGCAACACATTCTGCTGAATGCGACTGCATTGCATGATGAGGAGATAGCGGCATTGCTAGAATGCGCTGCCGGTGTGCCCATCACGCAACTGGATGACAAGCTATTTGCGGAGTTCAGCGAACTGAAAACGCCGACCGGCATTCTCGCGTTGATCGACATTCAGCAACCGGCGGGAACGATAGCCGACAGCCGCTTCGCGCTGTTGCTGGAGGATATTCAGGACCCCGGCAATCTTGGCTCGATGTTGCGTTCGGCGGCGGCAGCGGGGTGCGATGCGGTGTTTCTTTCCACGGGCTGCGCCGATGCCTGGTCGCCCAGAGTGCTGCGCGCCGCGATGGGCGGGCATTTCGTGCTGGGCATTCACGAGCGACAGGAATTATCGGATGTGGCCAGGGCATTCCCCGGCACGCTGCTGGCGGCCAGTCTGCAAGCCAGCTGCAGCTTGTATGACTGCGACTTGCGCGGCAAGGTGGCATTGTTGATCGGTAACGAAGGGGCAGGGCTGTCTGACGGGCTACTGAATCTTGCCACGCAGGCCATCACCATTCCGATGCCCGGCAAGATCGAATCGCTCAATGCGGCAGCGGCTACGGCGATCTGCTTGTTCGAAGCGGTGCGGCAGCGCAGGTAGCGTCGCAGCCAGGAATTCCTCTATTCGTGCCGCCCCAGCACTTTCAAATAAACCGCGCGGTACGTCTCGGCGCTACGCTGCCAACTGAAGTCCTTGGCCATGCAATTCTTGCGCAGTGCCTTCCATTTTTCCTGGTCGTGGTAAAAGCCGATCGCGCGCTGTATCGTGGCGAACAGGTTTTCGGCGGTCATGCCGAGGAACGCGAAGCCGCTGGCGCTGCCGTCCCTGAGCGTCTCCTCGGTGCAATCCACCACCGAATCGGCCAGGCCGCCGGTGGCATGAACAATCGGCGGGGTGCCATAGCGCTGGCTGTATAGCTGGTTCAGGCCGCAGGGCTCGAAACGCGACGGCATCACAAACATATCCGCCCCGGCTTCGATCTGGTGCGAGAGGTCTTCGCTGAAACCGGCATACGCGCCAATCTGACCGGGAAAGCGGCGCGGCAGGTCGCGCACGGCTTTTTCCATTGACGCTTCGCCGGTGCCGAGCATGACCAGTTGCGCCGGCAATTCAACCAGGCGCGGCGCGATTTCCAGCAGCAAGTCCAGCCCCTTCTGGTGCGTGAGGCGGCTGACCACGCCGAGCAGCGGCACGTCCGGTTCGAGATTCAGCCCCATCCTGCTTTGCAGCGCTTCCTTGTTCGCGGCCTTGCCGGTCATGCGCGCGCGGCTGTATTTTTTGGCGAGATGCGAATCGGTCGCCGGGTTCCACTCTTCGGTATCGATGCCGTTGAGGATGCCGGTGAGCTCGTTGTGGCGCGTGGCCAGCAGGCCTTGCATGCCGAAGCCGAGCGGCTCCTTCTGGATTTCTTTTGCGTAGTTCGGGCTGACGGTGGTGATGTGGTCGGCGTAGAACAGCCCCGCCTTGAGGAACGACAGCTTGCCGTAATACTCCACCCCGTTGATGCTGAAGCTGGAGGGCGGCAAATGCAGCTTGCTCACTGTTTCGGGCGAAAAATTTCCCTGAAAAAGCAGGTTGTGAATGGCGACTATGCTCGGCGCGGCACCTTGTGTGAAATGCAGGTAGGCGGGCGTCAGGCCGGTTTGCCAGTCGTTGCAATGCACCAGATCGGGATGCCAGGCGAGCGGCGATTCGTCGCAGCCCAGCACGGCGGCGACTTTGGAGAGCAGGCCGAAGCGTAGCGCGTTGTCCGCCCAGTCCACGCCGTTGACGCTCTGGTAGGGCCCCCCGTCGCGCTGGTACAAGATCGGGCAATCGAGCACCAGCAGCGGCACATCGTGCGCCATCTTGCCGGACAACAGACGTGCCGGCGGGAAGCCTGGCAAGGTGTCGAAAGTCGCGACGAGCTGGTGTTGCGCCAGCTGTGCGATGACTGGCTTGTATCCCGGCACCAGGATGCGCACGTCCACGCCGATGGCGCGCAACGCGGCGGGCAGCGCGCCGCTGACATCGCCCAAGCCGCCGGTCTTGACCAGCGGAGCGACTTCGGAAGTCGCGAACAGCACTTTTAGTTCTGGCATCGGTTATTACAATTGTCGATCAATAGTGAAATGTTGCTGCTTTGAAGATGAACAGAATTACAACCAGCGCATCATGCCCATTTCAAACGGGTGCGTCAGCATCTCATGATACGGATAGGCGCGAATGCGGTATTCCAGCTTGCCGCATTTCTCCGGTTGCATTTCCAGGGCGAACACGGTTTCGCCCGTTTCGGTCGTCGCGCCGGTGGCTTCGAAACGGTAGCGATAGGCGTTCTGTAATTTTTCGCGCTTGCTGTGCAGCACCAGCATCATCTCCACGACCACGTCGTTGGGCTGGATGCCGTTCAGCTTGACCGCCACTTCAAAATGCAGGCTTTCGCCGTAGCTGATTTCCAGCTGCGTAGTATCCTGGCGGTGCAGCGCAACCCCTGGCCAGGCGTGGCGGATGCGTGCCTTCCAGGCGGCGATGATCTGCGCATTTTCATAGTTATTTTGCTGGTACAGGCGATGCTGCTGGCTGGCTGGCAGATAGCATTTGGCGAGATATTCGCCGACCATGCGCTTGGAGTTGAAGCGCGGCATGATGGTGGCCATCGAGTGTTTGGACATTTTCACCCAGTCGGGCGACAAGCCCATCTTGCTGTGCTCGTAGTACTGCGGCACGACCTGATCCTGCAGCAGCTCGTAGAGGGTATGCGCCTCTTCGCGCGTGCGCGCTTCTTCGCTCAGCGATTCCGACACCGGCTTGATCGCCCAGCCGTTCTTGCCGTCATAGCTCTCGCCCCACCAGCCGTCCAGCACGGACAGATTGATGGCGCCGTTGAGGCCGGCCTTCATGCCGGAGGTGCCGCTGGCTTCCAGCGGAAACAGCGGGCTGTTCAGCCAGACATCCACACCGGAAACCAGTTTGCGCGCCAGAGCCAGGTCGTAGCCTTCCACCATCAATATCTTGCCGACGAATTCCGGCATCTTGGAAATATGGGTAATGTGGCGGATCAGATCCTGGCCGGGAATATCCGCCGGATGCGCCTTGCCGGCAAAAATGAAAACCACGGGCCGCTCATCATGATCCAATATGGCGCGCAGCCAGTCCAGGTTGCCGAACAACATGGTCGCGCGCTTGTAAGTTGCAAAGCGGCGCGCGAAGCCGATGGTGAGGACGTTGGGGTTTTCCGGGTTGATATATTTGAGCAGGCGATCCAGGTGCGCCTCGGAACCGTGATTGCGGAAATGTTGCGCGCTGATGCGTTCGCGCACCAGGTTCAGCATCTTCGCCTTCAGCGACTGGCGCACGGTCCAAAACAAGTGATCGGGAATGCGCTGGATGCCTTCCCAGAATTCCACGTCGTTCATGCGCGCGCTCCATTCCAGCCCGAGATGGCGCTCGAAAACTTCGATCCACTCGGTCGCCAGAAACGTCGGCGCATGCACGCCGTTGGTGACGTAAGTCATCGGGTTTTCTTTGTGCTCGATCTCCGGCCACATATCGCCACAAATCGCCGCCGACACTTCGCCGTGGATGCGCGACACGCCGTTGTTGAACCGCGTGCAGCGGATCGCCAGCGCCGTCATGTTGAAGTCGAGGCTGTCCTTGGCGCGCCCCAGCGCCAAAAACTCTTCGCGGCTCAGCTTGAGTTCCTGATAATAGTGTTCGAAATACGCCTGCACCAAGCCTTCGTTAAAATGGTCATGCCCGGCCGGCACCGGGGTATGCGTGGTAAAGATGGTGTTGACCGCCACGTATTCGAGCGCGGTCGCGAAATCCAGGCCTTCGAGGGAAATTTTCTGGCGGATTCTTTCCAGCGCCAGGAAGGCCGCATGTCCCTCGTTGATATGCCATACCGTCGGCCTGATCCCCAGCTCCTGCAACGCGAGTACGCCGCCGACACCGAGCACGATCTCCTGCTCGATGCGCGTCACTTTGTCGCCGCCATACAGGCGGTGCGTGATGTCGCGGTCATGCATGTTGTTGCTTTCCAGATCGGTGTCCAGCAGGTAGAGCGTGATATGCCCGATCCTGACCTGCCAGATTTTGATGTCGAGTTTGCGGCTGGGCAGATTTACCGAGATGTAGGCATCGGAGCCATCGCTGCGTTTGGCCGGAGTGATGGGCAAGTCTTCGAAATGCGAGTCGTGGTTGGTGGCGATCTGGTTGCCGTCGCCGTCTATGGCCTGGTGGAAATAACCCTGGCGGTACAGCAGGCCGACGCCGACAAACGGCAGGCGCAAATCGCTGGCAGCCTTGCAATGGTCGCCCGCCAGAATGCCCAGGCCGCCCGAATAAATCGGCAGGCTTTCGTGGAAACCGAATTCGGCGCAGAAATAGGCGACCAGGTCCTCTTTTTGCAATAAATCGGAGCCAGCTGGTGGACGACGGTAATCATGGTAGGTGTCGTAGGCCGCCAGCACACGGTTGAAATTACCGATGAACACCTGGTCTTCGGCCGCGTCCAGCAGGCGCTGTTCGTCGACGCGCTTGAGGAAGGCTTTCGGGCTTTGCCCGGTGGCCTTCCACAAGCCGGGGTGCAGGCGCGCAAACAGCGCGCGGGTGGGCCGATCCCAGCTATACCAGAGATTGTTGGCGAGTTCTTCGAGGCGTGCCAGACGTGCGGGAACCTTCGGGCAGACTTGCAAAATATAGGAGGTACTTTTTTCCATAGTGATAAATCCAGTAAAAAGTTTTGAATCGCATTTTGCGTGGGCGCGGATTATAGCGTAATAGACCTACCGCCTTGAATTTATCAGGCGCTTTGGGTGCAATTCAACGTGTTGGTGAAAGTTCCCGAACATCGAGCCTGTAGTCGGAAAGGCTGGCTACGATTCCCGGCAAGCACGGCGTGGCCCCCGCAAAGGATAGCTATAGCGGCACTTCGCCTTTCGCTATCCCGTGATGTTCAGGACAGGTTTGGCTGCGGCCTTTTGCAGCTTAATCGAGTCTGTCGAAGGGGCGGGGGAACGGAGACAAACGGACGAATCGTCGCGCGATTTTCATGGCAGCCAGCCACTTCCAAGGTGGAAGGGGCTGGCTTTGCGGCTGTTTTGTGAGCAAATGGTTTCGACCTGAGCCGTCACAAATTACCAATTTGGCCTACGATCAGGCGGCATCGTTTGCGGCAGGCTTGCCCCGGTGTTTCATGGGTCAATCAGCGTTACCGTTGCCGCTGCCGTACCGCCTTTGCCATCGGAGAGGGTATAGCTGAAGCTCGTGCTGGCGAAGCTGCCTTGAGGGGTAAAAATCAGATAGCCATTATCACCCCTGGAGATGGATCCGGTATTCGGCTGGCCGAACGACAAGATATTCAGCGCGTCACCGTCTGGATCGCTGTCGTTTGCCAGCACGTTCAGCAGCGAATCCCTGCTGGCCGGAACGGTATATCTGTCGTCTGCGGCTACCGGGAGGCGGTTGGGGGCCTGGACGGTCACCGTGACTTGGGCGATGCTGTTTGCGCCCTTGTCGTCGGTAATCGTATAGGAGAAAGTATCCTGTCCGGTGAAGCCGGGTGCGGGAGTGTAGCCGATACTGTTGTTGCTTATGCTGGCGCTTCCATGTGCTGGCAGTGTGACCGAGGCGATGGTCAGCGCATCCTGATCCGGATCGCTGTCGTTGGCCAGCACGTCCAGCATAGTCGTTTCGCCGCTGATGGCCGAGAATACATCATTCTGAGCGCCGGGCGTACGGTTGACATATTGCTTTACGCCGCTGTTGGCAACGCTGACTTCGCGATCCTGCTGGCGGTAAACATCCACGCTCTGCTTGTGCGGCGTCGTATTGTGCAGCGCACGGGTAAGCCATGCAGGTGCCTTATCAATATATTCGCGGGTCCATTCAACCTTTGGGTCAACCTTTGCGGACTCGGTTGATTTTGCTGTTCCAGCCTGCGCCTGGCCGGTTGTTCCAGCATGGGGCGTGCTGTCTGTTCCGGTCTGATTCAGGCTGGCTGTTCCAGCCTGATTCGGGGTGGATGGCAGTTCCACATCTTCAATTTTTTCGGTGAACGTTACAAACTCAAGATCAACCCGCCGATTTTTATGGCGCGAGTCCTTGGTGTTCGGATAGCGCGGATTGTTTTCTCCTTGCCCTTCGGTGACTATGTCGTCGGCGCGCGCTACGCCGGCTTCGACCAGATAGTTCTTGATTGCGAGCGCACGGCGCTCGGATAAGTTTTGGTTATGCTGTGCCGCTCCCTTGTTGCAGCTGTGTCCGACCAAGTGAATATTGCCGGAATGAGCCGCTTTGCGCATGGTTTCGACCACAGAGTCGAGGGCTGTTTTTGATTCGGATGTCAGCTTGTCGCTGTCAAATTCGAAAAAGGCGTCAGAAAACATGGCCGCACTGGTTTTGACCATGCGTTTTTCAGTTTTTGCTGGAGTTTGATTTTGCCCGGCAGTCACACCGCCCGTTGTGCCACCCGTAGTGCTGCCTGCCGTTCCATTAGTTGTTCCATCAGTTGTTCCGTCCGCCTTGTCGGCAAGCTGTGCGGCGTTCGCCGACACTTGGCTCAGCCGATCGGTACGTTCCGGGCGATAACTTTTGCCACCCAGTTCATAACGGTACATGAAATAAAGGCGCTGATCGTTGCGATTCTGCTCCAAAGCGCCCGATTTTTGATAGGCCTCGGCGTTAACCGAAAAGCTATGAGGAGAGTTGGGGATATATTTTTCCAGCATCACCGACAGTGTGGTCTGGTGGCTGGCGTCCCGCCCCCACTCGTAATCCATACCACCGCTCAGACGGAGTAACGATTCGTTGAAATAGCGCCCCAAGCGTGCCCCTAGGCCGTAGTCGTAAGGTCGTTCGTAGAGGCGCATCCGGGTGGAAGTGATAACTTCCTGAGTATATTGGCGGCCATCGGGGTCGGCACCTGGAACCGCTACACTGCTGGTTGAAGTGGTGTCGCTGATGGTGCGCCGACCGCTGAGCGCGGCGGAAACATAGGCGCCAAAAAACAGGTTTTCACGTTCCAGCCCGCCACCCAGCGTGATTTTTTGGTCACGTTGATTATTCTGATCCACCGCCGCAAAAAGTTTGCGGACACTCTGGCTGTCCGCATTCTCCATTCCGCCATCGGGCGTCCAATGGTAGTTCAGCTTGAGGCCGCCCGCCGATCCGCTGGCCCATCCCTCGCCAACCCACGCGGCAAAGCTGTCTTCTGCGACGACCCAGTAAGCCTCTCCCCGGAGTTTGGTTTTTGTGTCATAACCGACGGCAATGCGCCCGTTGCTGCCCACATAAACAAGATTTCCAGGCTGAGATTGCTGCTCGGACAGTTCAGCCGCAGCGGCGAAAGGTGAAAAAACGGCCAGTCCCGCGGCGAAAAGATGCAATTTTTTGGTATTCATCATGATATAAGGTATGGGCTTAATTGAATAGAATGCGGCAATGCGCTCTATTCTACCGTAAAATCAATTCGATGCGCTTCGACATGCGTATTTGGGGGTGCGATTCAGTTGGTGACATAAAGAATCCCCTTTGAACAAGTTTGCTGTTGGCGGCATTTTCCGCCCGTTACGCGGAAATCAGTCGTGAGGCATGCCGTTATCACGCTTCACCCACATCCTGTTCTGGATGAGTTTGCGCCAGCTCCTGTTCTGGGGTTCCGCCGGTTGCCCCGTACCGTGCATGCGGTGCGGTGTGCGTAGCAGCGGATGTGCAAGTGGGGCAACTGTATGGGAGTCCGTGAGTGGCTGTCAACAACAATGTGCTAACAATGCGCTATTTTTTACGGCATTTCATTCGCCTGTAAACCGATTTCGGCAAAAAGCTGGAGTGTTTTTTCCGCTTCTTCCGGGTCGAGCCGGTTGAGGGCGTAGCCGACATGCACGATGACGTAATCGCCCACCGCCACGCCGTCCATCAGCGCGAGCGAGACTTCTTTGCGCACGCCGCCTACATCGACCAAAGCGCTGCCATCATCGAGTAGTTCGGCCACGCGGGCCGGGATTGCTAGGCACATTTATATTTCTCCTGATTTGGATGGGTTCGCCCGTGTTTCTACAAGGCAGTTTTTCATGCCTGTTTCGATCCATTTCTGCCATTCTTCCATGCCTGCACCGCTCACCGCCGAGGTGAGGATGACATGGATATGCGGGTTGACCCGGCGCGCGTTTTCGATGACCAGCGGCACGTCGAAATTCAGATGCGGCAGCAGGTCAACTTTGTTGAGCAACATCACATCGGCGGCGGCGAACATGTCAGGGTATTTGAGCGGCTTGTCTTCGCCTTCGGTCACGGACAGGATTGCTACCTTGTGCGCCTCGCCCAGGTCGAAAGCCGCCGGACAGACCAGGTTGCCGACGTTTTCGATCAGCAGCAGGCTGTTGTCCGCCAAGCCAAGCTTCTCCAGAGCATGGCCGGTCATGTGAGCGTCGAGATGGCAGCCTTTGCCGGTATTGATCTGGATTGCCGCCACGCCGGTGGCGCGGATGCGGTCGGCATCGAGGCTGGTCTGTTGGTCGCCCTCGATCACGGCGATTTGATGCTTGCCTTTAAGTCCTTCGATAGTGCGGGTGAGCAGCGTGGTCTTGCCGGAGCCGGGGCTGGAAACCAAGTTCAGGGCGAAGATACCATGCGCGGCGAAATGGCTGCGGTTGGCTGCGGCGTATTGATTATTTTTGCTCAGAATGTCCTGCTCGACCTGCACCAGGCGGTTGGCCGGGGCGTGAGTATGCGCTGAACCCCCCATTTTTTTATGCACGAAGCCATATCTGTGCTCGTGATCGTGTGCGGAGTCATGGGAATGATCGTGCGCCACGCCTTCGATTTTTGTTTCGCCATGACTACAGCCGCAAGTGACGCACATACCCTGTTCTCCTTATTCGACTTCCAGTTCCTTAACGCGCATTTCCATCCCGCCGGTCGGCTCCACCGGGTAACCTCCGCATAGCGGGCAGCAATCGTAGCGTTGCTGGATCGTAACGGTTTTTTCACAGGAAAGACACAATCCCTGTCCTTCGGGGGAGATGATTTCCAGGCGGGCGCCGTCCGCCAGCGTGTCTTTCATTGCCGCGTCGAAGCAGAAACGCATCGCCTCGGTTTCCACGCCCGCCAGCGCACCGATTTCGAGCCAGACGGTTTTTACTCTGGAAAATTGGTTGGCTTTGGCGCTGTCCTCGATCACCTTGAGCACGCCATCGGCGAGCGACATTTCATGCATTTACAATTCCGATCCGGTGAATTTCAGCAGGACATCACGGGTTAATAAATGGGTTGATTATTTTAACGTCACCGACCGTCTCTCCCGTACGCATATCTTCGCTGAAGAGTTGACTACACCCTGCGGTCTGCGCGCTGGCGAGCACGATAGCATCGTAAAACGCGACGCTACGAATCTGGTGCAGGTCGAGCCCTGCACGGATGATGGCCGGGGTAACCTGGATGACTTCAAACTGTTCGTACAAATCCAGTTGTGCGCGAATGTATTCGGGCGGGAGTTTGAGTTTTTTAATCGCGACATTGCAATACTCCTGAAGCACTTGGGTGGATAGCACACCACGCGCGTCTTCGTAAAGCTCCTTGAGAAGTGCAAGTGCGGTTTTCTGCTTCACGGGTTCGTCGCTTGCCTCGGCGTAAACAAGGATGTTGGTGTCGATGAAGCTGCGGGTCTCCATGCGATCAACGTTCGTTGGCTTCGTCGCGATTAAACCGCCAGCCATCCAACCGGGCTTGCGACTGCAAGCAGCGCGCTTCAAACTGCGTCCATTTCTGACCACGGTGAGCACTGCCTGCCAGTTGTTCAAGGTAGTCGCGTACAACTTGATTCAAACTTTTACCCATTTTTTTTGCTGCGTCACGCGCACGCTGTGCAACTTGTTCGTCTACGGAAAGAGTGATATTCATGGCGGACTCCATTGAAAGATAATTGCACGTATTATGTGTGCGCGTTTTGTTTTTTGTCAAAGGAAGTGAAGGGCGGCAGCAAGGTTAATATCGTTTGCCAATTGCCGCCAAGTAAAATACTATTCTTTGAACAGGACGTGAACGGACAAACTATTACGGTGCGCTTTCAGCGATTGTAAATCAAATAAAAAAGTTCTTGTTTTCGTGAAGCATCCTGTTTTCGCAAGGTGCCCTGTTTTCGCAAGGTGTCCTGTTTTCGCAAGCCATCTGGGCAGGCGCAACAAACCGGATGACCGATGGCTGTGTAATAACAAAAAAATTCAGGGAGTGCAGCCCCAATGTCTCATCGCGATACTTTTTACGATATTTTCATGCAGCGTGGCGTTTCGCGCCGCGATTTTCTGGGTTTTTGCGCTGTCACCGCGACTACGCTGGGGCTGGGCCTCAAAGGGGCTGATGCCATGGCGCAAGCGATGCAAACCAAGCCGCGCATTCCGGTGCTATGGCTGCACGGCCTCGAATGCACCTGCTGCTCGGAAAGTTTCCTGCGTTCCGGCCATCCGCTGGCGAGCGATATCATCACCAGCATGATTTCGCTGGACTACGACGACATCATCATGGCCGCTGCCGGCGATCAGGCCGAGGCAATCATCGACGAAATCGTGCGCGATTATCGGGGTGAGTACATCCTGGCGGTGGAGGGCAACATCCCGCTGGCCAACGACGGCATGTGCTGCATCGTCGGCGGTCGCCCGTTCCGCCAGCAGTTTGACGAGGTGGCGAAGCACGCCAAGGCGATCATCGCCTGGGGCACCTGCGCCTCTTCCGGTTGCGTGCAGGCGGCGCGCCCCAATCCCACCAGGGCGACGCCGGTACACAAGCTGGTCAGCCATGTGCCGGTTGTCAACGTACCCGGCTGTCCGCCCATCGCCGAAGTGATGACCGGGGTGCTTTCCTACATTCTGCTTTACGACCGCCTGCCCGAGCTGGATAACCAGTTGCGCCCCAAGATGTTCTATTCGCAACGCGTCCACGACAAGTGCTACCGCCGCGCCCATTTCGATGCCGGACAGTTTGTCGAGGCGTGGGACGATGAGGGCGCGCGCCAAGGCTGGTGCTTGTACAAGATGGGCTGCCGCGGGCCGACCACCTATAACGCCTGCGCCTCGATGGGCTGGAACGAGGGCACCAGTTTCCCGATCAAGTCCGGCCACGGCTGCATCGGCTGCTCGGAAGAAGGCTATTTCGACCGCGGGCCGTTTTACGAACGCTTGCCCGACATGCAGCAATGGGGCATCGAATCCAACGCCGACAAGGTGGCGGTGGCGGGTGCCGCCGCACTGGGCGGTGTCATCGCCGTGCAGGCCGTGGCGACCCTGGCCAAGCGCATGATCACCGGCAAGCGCCTCAAGGATAGCGGCAAAAAAGCTGATGGCAGCATGCCGGAAGAGGATAATTCATGAGCCAGATCATCACTCCCAACGGCTTCACTCTGGACAATTCCGGTCGCCGCGTCGCCATCGATCCGGTGACGCGCATCGAAGGGCATCTGCGCATTGAGGTCAACGTCGATACGCAAAACGTCATCCGCAACGCGGTTTCGGTCGGCACCATGTGGCGCGGGCTGGAGCCGATCCTGCAAGGGCGCGATCCGCGCGACGCTTGGGCTTTCGTGCAGCGCATCTGCGGCGTATGCATCGGCGTCCACGCGCTGGCCTCGGTGCGCGCGGTCGAGGATGCGCTGGGCATCGCCATCCCCAAGAACGCCAACACCATCCGCAACATCATGCATCTGGCGCTGTTCGCGCACGACCATCTGGTGCATTTCTATCATTTGCATGCGCTCGACTGGGTGGATGTGGTGTCGGCGCTGTCCGCGTCGCCCAAGGCCACCTCGGAACTGGCGCAGTCGATCTCGTCCTGGCCGAATTCGTCTCCCGGCTATTTCAGCGACGTGCAGCAGAAGATCAAACGGCTGGTCGGCTCCGGCCAGCTCGGGCCGTTCCGCAACGGCTACTGGGGACATCCGGCCTACAAGCTGCCGCCGGAAGCCAACCTGATGGCGGTGGCGCACTATATCGAAGCGCTCAATTTTCAGCGCGAGATCGTCAAAATACAGGCGGTGTTCGGCGGCAAAAACCCGCACCCGATGTGGATCGTGGGCGGCGTGCCCTCGGCCATCAACGTGCATGGCGCGGGAGCGACCGGCGCGATCAATGTCGAGCGCCTCAATCTGGTGGCAAAAATCGCCGACCAGACGCTGGATTTCATTTCGCAGGTCTATGTTCCCGATCTGCTCGCCATCGCCTCGTTCTACAAGGACTGGTTCAAGCTGGGCGACGGGCTGGCGAGCAAGAATCTGATGTCCTACGGCGAATTTCCCACACTCGCCAACGATACCTCGAACGCCAGCTTCATGCTGCCGCGCGGCGTGATCCTGAATGGCGACCTCAAACAGATACATGAAGTGGACCTGAAAGACCCCAATCAGGTGAGCGAATTTGTCGAACATTCCTGGTATCGCTATCCCGACGAAAAGGCCGGGCTGCACCCGTGGGACGGCAAGACCGACATGGAATTCCGCCTCGGGCCGAAATCGCGCGGCGGCAAGGATGGCGCGCGCATCGAGGAAATCGACGAGAACGACAAATACAGCTACATCAAGGCACCGCGCTGGAAAGGCCACGCGATGGAAGTCGGCCCGCTGGCGCGCATGGTGATCGCCTACGCCGCCGGCGACAAGCGCGTCCAGGAACTGGTTGACAGCACGCTGAAAAAACTCGACCTGCCGCTGACCGCGCTGTTCTCGACGCTGGGGCGCACGGCGGCGCGCGGGCTGGAAGGCTTGTGGGCGGCAGAAAAACTCAAGGAGCAGGTGGCGCTGTTGCAGTCCGATATCCGTTCCGGCAACTCGTCCACCGCCAACACCGAAAAATGGGAACCCGACACCTGGCCAGCCGAAGCCAAGGGCGTGGGTTACAGCGAAGCGCCGCGCGGCGCGCTGGGGCATTGGCTGCATATCAAGGACGGCAAGATCAACAATTACCAGTGCGTGGTGCCCACCACCTGGAACGCCAGCCCGCGCGACCCCGCCGGCAATATCGGCGCCTACGAGGCATCGCTGCTCGGCGTGCCGATGGCCGATCCGAAGAAGCCGCTGGAAATCCTGCGCGTGATCCACAGTTTCGATCCCTGTCTTGCGTGTGCGACACATGTCATCGGCCCGGATGGACAATTGTTGACCGAGGCGAAAATTTTGTAAGGGGCAGCCATGCCGAAATTTATCCCCTACCAGCGCGTTTCCGAAGCCGGCCTGCTGCCGGCGGTGATGATTTACGGGCCGGGAGTGCGCATCTGGCACTGGCTGAATGCGCTGGCCGTGGTGGTGCTGGCGGTGACCGGCTATTTCATCGGCGTGCCGCCGCCTTCCGCGATCGGCGATACCTCCACGCTGTATGTGATGGGCTGGATACGCTTCCTGCATCTGGCGTTCGGCTATATTTTCGCGCTGCTCGCCGTCATGCGTTTGTGGCTGGTGTTTATCGAGGGCGGCATCAGCCACCAACTTTTCCTGCCCGCCGTCTGGCGCAAGGTGTGGCTGGAGAGTTTCATCCGCCAGATCGAGTGGAATCTGCTGCTGAAAGGGCCGCTGCGCTACATCGGCCTGAACCCGCTGGCCAACATCGCCATGCTGTTCATGTTCGTCATCCCCGGCGCGGTCATCATCATCACCGGCTTTGCCATGTACGCCGAAGTGACCGGGCACGACAGTTGGCAGTATGTCCTGTTCGGCTGGGTCACCATGCTGTTCGGCAATTCGCTCGATTTGCACGTCATTCACCGTATGGCCATGTGGGTGATGGTATGGTTTGTGATGATGCACATCTACATCGCCGTGCGCGAAGACATCCTGTCGCGCCAGACGGTGATCAGCACCATGCTCTCGGGCGAAAGGCAGTTCCGCGATTGAGTGGCGCAGAATTGGGTGCCTGGTGGGATACCGGGGAGGTGGATGCAGAAGAGCCGGATGCAGAGGAAGCGGGCATCCTGGTGCTGGGCGTGGGCAACGTGTTGTGGGCGGATGAGGGCTTCGGCCCGGCGGCGGTGGCGCAACTGGTGGCGATGGGCAAGGTTCCCGAAGGTGTCGAGGCGCTGGATGGCGGCACGCAGGGGCTTTATCTGCTGCCGCTGATCCAGTCGGCGCGGCGCTTGTTGGTGTTCGATGCCGTCGATTTCGGGCGCGAACCGGGGCAGGTCGTGGTGCTGCGCGATGCGCAGATTCCGGTGTTTTTCGGGCAACGCCCGATGAGCCTGCACCAGACCGCTTTTACCGACGTGCTGGCGGCGGCGGAACTGACCGGGAGAATGCCGGAAAAAATCACGCTGGTGGGCGTACAGCTGGAAAATATCGACAACTGGGGCGGCGGCCTGACACCGGCGGTTGCCGGAGCGATGGACGAAGCCATCCGTATCGGATTGGACGAACTGGCCGCATGGGCGGCGGAAGGGTAGGAAAAAATGAGCAATCGCAACCTGGTCATGCAAGACGACGACTTGAACGCACTGGGACGCTTTGTCGTCGGCATGTTTCGCGCCGTCGATAACGTGCGCATGTTCCGCGTGGCGCATCTGATCACCTTTTTTACCCTGTTGCTGTTGCTGGCCGGTGTGGGTGCGACGCTGCTGACGTTCAAGTCGGTGGTGGAAATCGGTAACGTCTGGCGCGGCTACGATTCTGGCCTGGCGCGGCGCATCGACCTGCTCGGGCATTTTCAGGATCATCTCGGCTATGGCGGTCTGGCGCAGCGCTGGCCTGCGGCGCTGGCGGGCGATGCGGCGGCGCGCCAGGCGGTGACGGACAGTATCGCCAAGGTGCGCGAAGGCATCCCGGCCTTTTTGCTGGCCAACCCGGGCGAGACGGAAAAGGCGGATCTCGCCATTCTGGAAAAAACGCTGACGGCTTATGAGCAGGCGCTTTCCGGCGGCGCAACAGCGGTCGACGACAGCGCGGCGGTGGCGGCACTGAAGCGCATCAGGCTGTCCCTCCAGGAACAGCGCAAGCATGGCGCAGACGCCGTCGATGATGCGATCTGGACGCTCTCCGGCACGGTCGGCGGCGTCATGTTCGTCGCCTGCCTGTTTCTCATTCTCTTTGGCCTGTTTTCTTTCTGGTTCACCCGTTTCCGCGTGGCGCAGCCGCTCAAGGCCATCAACGGCACGATGAGCGTGCTGGCGCAGGGCGACACCAACGTGGCGGTGCCCTTCACGCGCAAGCTCGACGAGATCGGGGAAATGGCGCGCTCGGTGCAGGTGTTCAAGGACAACGCCATCGTCAAGGGGAAGATGGAAAAGCAGAAAATGCACGTCACGGAAACGGTCAACCAGATCACCCATGAACTGGCCGGGCTGACCCACACGGTGCGCAAACTGATGAATGAGCAGTCTGCGGCGACGGCCAGCATGTCGGCGGCGACCGAGCGGCTTTCGCTCAGCATCGACCAGGTCGCTCAGAATGCCGGCAGCGCGCTGACGCTGACGCAGGAAACCGTAGCCGCCGTCGATCAGGGCAGCGTCGCGGTGAACGAAACCATCACGGCGATGGAAGAAACTTCGTCCCTGGTCTGCCAGGCAGCGGAAAAAGTGCATGAGCTCGGCAGCCAGAGCGAGCATATCCAGACCATTGCCAGCACCATCAAAGGCATTGCCGAACAGACCAACCTGCTGGCGTTGAACGCCTCCATCGAGGCGGCGCGCGCCGGAGAATCCGGTCGCGGTTTTGCCGTGGTGGCGGACGAGGTGCGCAAACTGGCCGAGAAATCCACTCAATCCGCCACCGAAATCGGCGCCATCCTGACCAGCATCAAGGAGCAAGTGGGGAATGTGTCCGCCGACATTCTGTCCGCCTCGGGTAAGGCGCAAGACAGCGTGGCGCAGTCGCGCACGGTCGAACAGGCGCTGCAACAGATCGAGAAACGCTCCGCTCAGGTGGTTCACGCGGTGGAAGATATCGCCAACGCCGCCAAGGAGCAGACCAGCTCGGGTTACGATATCGCCCGCAAGGTGGAAACGGTCGCAGAATCGTCGGCGCACACCAATCAGCTGATTGGCGACGTGGACAGGCTGGCTAACGATCTTAATGAGAATGTATCGAAGCTTTGACGTTGGTGCTGAAGTTGTGGTTGTTTTAACCCAGAGAATCCTTTAGATTTTTCATGCCTTGTAGGAGCCCGATTTATCGGGCGATTAAGAGCAGTCGTGCAACAAGTTGCACTCCAATAACCGTTATTTAATGGATAATCCGGGTTTGAGTCATATCGTTTTGAACTGGGTAGTTGAGCGAAATTTTTAACAGGGAGAATGACATGGGTAAATTGAGTTTGAAAAGGGTGTTGCAGTTTGTTGCGGCAGGTTTATTGTTGCCATCATTTGCCTACGCTCATGTTAGCGTCGGCGAGGCCAGCGGTTTTATGCATGGCCTCACGCATCCAACCAGCGGTCTGGATCACGCCTGCGCGATGCTGGCGGTCGGGTTGTGGGCGGCACAAATGGGCGGGCGTTCGGTGTGGGCAGTGCCGCTCACCTTCGTCGGCGTAATGGCATTGGGCGGCGCATTGCCGATGCTGGGCATCAGCCTGCCGTTTGTCGAAACTGGTATAGTGTTGTCGGTGTTGCTGCTGGGTGTGCTGATCGCCGCAGCGGTGCGTTTGCCGCTATTGTTGAGCAGCAGCATGGTCGGGCTGTTCGCGCTATGGCACGGCCATGCGCACGGCGCCGAGATGCCGGAGCTGGCTTCCGGGATAGGCTATGCGCTGGGTTTCGTGCTGGCGACGGCGTTGCTGCACGTTATTGGCATTGCGTTTGGTTTGGGGATGCAGCGGCTGGCGCGCGAACGCGTCATTCATGCGGCCGGTGCGGGCATCGCGTTGTGCGGGGTATATCTGGCCGTGGCGTAGTTGGCTTTTAAAATAACGGGGGAAACATGATTTCATTGTACTGGTTGCAATGCGGCGGATGCGGCGGCGATACCATGTCGCTGCTCGGCACCGAAACACCCGACGTGCCGACACTGATGCAGTCTCTGGGCGTTGACTTGCTGTGGCATCCCTCGCTGTCCAATCTTTCGCCCGCCGGGCAGGAAACTCTGCTTGCCGACCTGAAGTCCGGCGTAAAACCGCTCGATGTGCTGGTCGTCGAAGGAGCTGTCGTGCGCGGTCCAGCGGACACCGGCATGTTCGACGCGCCGGGCGGGCGACCGCGCAAGGATTTGGTGGCGGCGCTCGCCAAACAGGCTCAATTTGTGATCGCGATTGGCACTTGCGCGAGTTTTGGCGGATTTGGTGCCGACGGCGAGATCGAGGCAACCGGCCTGCAATTCACCAAGTCGCAAAAGGGCGGACTGCTGGGGGCGGATTTTCTATCGAAGGCGGGGCTGCCGGTGTTCAACTTGGCCGGCTGCCCCTGCCACCACGATGTAATCGGCAATGTCCTGCAGGCACTCGCTGCCGGTGTCAAAGTCGAACTCGACGAGCTCCAGCGCCCGGTGGACTGGTACGGGATGACGGTGCATCAAGGCTGCACGCGCAACGAATATCACGAGTACCGCGTCGAGGAAGATGAATTTGGCCAGAAGGGCTGTTTGTTCTTTCACAAGGGCTGCCATGGCCCGCTGGTTGGCGGCACCTGCAATAAAACCTTGTGGAACCAGCGCTCGTCGAAGACGCGTGCCGGAGTGCCGTGCTTCGGCTGCACCAGCCCGGGATTCCCCGAGCCCTACCCGTTCTTTGAAACCCGCAATATCGTGGGCATTCCGATTGAATTGCCGATGGGCGTCAATCGCGCCCACTACATGGTGTACAAGGGGATGGCGGCTGCCGCTGCGCCGGAGCGCTTGAAGAAGCGGATTACCGAAGTCTGACCGGGAGCGAACATGAGTGCTACCAGAAAAATTATCGACGTGCAGCTCAACCGTGTCGAAGGCGACCTGGAGGTTCGCGTCGAGCACGGCGATGGCGTGATCACCGACGCGTGGAGCGCGGGCATCCTGTATCGCGGCTTCGAAAACCTGATGATCGGTCGCGGTGCCCTCGACGGGCTGGTGATGACGCCGCGCATCTGCGGCATCTGCTCGACCACCCACCTGATGGCCGCCGTCCGTGCGCTGGATGCGATTGTCGGAGTCACGCCGCCGGATAACGCCATCCGCCTGCGCAACATCGCGCTGATGGCGGAGCATGTGCAGAGCGATGTGCGTCAAAGCGTGATGATGTTTATGGCCGATTTCGCCAATCCGGCGCACAGCCGCCATTCGCTGTTCGGGCAGGCGCAGCAACGCTACACGACGATGGGCGGCAGCTCGTTTATCGACGTTATCCGCGAAACCAAAAAAATACTCGAAGTCGTCGCGATGATCGGCGGCCAGTGGCCGCATTCTTCTTATATGGTGCCGGGCGGCATCGCCTTCGAGCCGTCGCAGGCCAGTCTGTTGCAGTGTCTGCAAATCGTGCGCAGCTACCGGCAATGGTACGAGCGCCGCGTCCTCGGGTGCAGCATCGAACGCTGGCTGGCGGTGGAAAGCCGCGCCGCGCTGGATGCGTGGCTGGAAGAAAACGGCGCACAGCGCGAAAGCGAGGTGGGTTTCCTGCTGCGTTTCGGGCGCGAATTCGGACTCGACAGCATCGGTCGCGGCAACGAGGCATTTTTGTCCTACGGTTCACTCGATTTGCCTGCCGAAACGGCTGTACCCGCCTCAGTTACGGCTGTGCCCAACGCTGCACGTCAACTGGTGGCGGCCGGAATCGTGCGCCATGCAGCAGCGGAAGCATTTGACGGCGCAAAAATTGCCGAGGATGTCTCGCATGCCTACTACAAGAAAGCGCTGGGCGCGCTTCATCCGTCAGCGGGAGAAACGCAACCCCATGTGACCGAGCGCGGGGGGGATGCCTATTCCTGGATCAAGGCACCGCGCTACGACGGTTCGGCCGTCGAGACCGGCCCGTTGGCCGAGGCGGTGATCGGGTCCCGTCCTTTGTTCCTGGATTTTCTCGCCGGTCCGGGCGCCTCCGCGCTGACCCGGCAACTCGCCCGCCTGACGCGCCCGGCGACGCTGCTGACGGCGATGGAAACCTGGCTCGGCGAATGCATCGCCACGCACGGCGCCGCGATCATTGCCGGTGACGGCCAAGTGCCAGACGGTCAAGGCACCGGCTTGACCCAAGCCGCACGCGGCGCGCTCGGCCACTGGGTGAGCATCAAAAACGGCAAGATCGCCCGCTACCAGATCATCACCCCGACCGCCTGGAACGGCTCGCCGCGCGATGAAACAGGCGTGCGCGGCGCGTGGGAAGAGGCGCTGGTCGGCACGCCCATCACCGATCCGGGTAACCCGGTCGAAGCGGGTTATGTCGTCCGCTCCTTCGATCCCTGTCTGGTTTGCGCCGTGCATACCGTGAAACGCAATAGCTAAAATGGCCGCCCGCATCCTCTGCATCGGCAACCGCTTTGTCGGCGAAGATGACTTCGGGCCGAGGGTTTACGACACGCTGGCCGGTATGGAGCGCCCGGCGGACGTGGAAATTATTGACGGCGGCCTGGCGGGCATCAACCTGCTGCGCTACCTCGAAGATGGCAGACAGGTGGTGTTCGTCGATGCGGTCAGCGGCTTTGCTCCGATCGGCGAGCTCACCGTCATTGACGGCGACACTATTGCGCGCCAGGACACCGGCAAGTTTGGCCACGAAGCCGGTTTGCCGTTTCTGCTGCGTGTCTTGCCCGCCGTGGTCGACAACCCGCCGCCACGGATTCGCCTCGTTGGCTGCGAAGGGAGTGCATCGGATGGCGCGGTGCTGGATGCAGCACACCTCAGCCTGAAACTCGCGCTGGAGGCCAGATGAATCGCCAAGTGAACCACCAAGTGAACCGCTTGGCATCTGACATTGCTCTGGCCGAACGCTACATGGAGATCGCTATTCATGGAACACTCTAACCTGATACACGTCGCTTCGTTGGGCAACACATTGCTCTATACGGGCGCAGAACGACGTGATCCCACGCACGATAGCGTGCACAGCGCGCTCGAAGAAGAGAACCGCCTGCTGCTCGAAGAAGTTCGCGTGTCGCGGGAAGCGGCGGATATCACCACCAAACTGGTGGTCGAACAGTTCGAAAAAACCGAGGCTCTGCTGGCGAACGTCGAAAAGAAAAACCTGCAACTGGAGCAGGAAATTGTCATGCGCAAGCGCATGGAGGCCGAATTGCAGGAAGCCAAAGAAATCGCGGATGCGGCCAGCCGCGCAAAAAGCGATTTTCTCGCCAACATGAGCCACGAGATCCGCACACCGATGAACGCGATCATCGGTATGTCGCACCTGGCCTTGCAAACCAGCCTGGATGCCAAACAGCGCAATTACCTCGTGAAGGTGGAGTCCGCAGCCAAAAATCTGCTCGGCATCATCAACGACATCCTCGATTCCTCCAAGATCGAAGCGGGCAAAATGGAGATCGAACAGGCCGAATTCTATCTGGAAGACGTCATGGAGCACCTCGCCGATCTTTGTGTTATCAAGGCGCAGGATAAAGGGCTGGAGATGTTGTTCGATGTGGGCACGGATGTGCCGACGGCGCTGGTCGGCGATTCGTTGCGGCTCGGCCAGGTGATCCTCAATCTGGTGAACAACGCGATCAAGTTCACCGAGAAAGGTGAAATTACGGTGGGCGTCCACAAGATTGCCGATGAGCCGGATGGCGTGCGTTTGCGTTTCGACATTGCCGATACCGGCATCGGCCTTACCGGGGAACAGCGCGGCAGGTTGTTCAGCGCTTTCTCACAGGCCGACGCTTCGACCACCCGCAAATACGGCGGCACCGGCCTGGGCTTGACTATCAGCAAGAGCATGGTGGGGCTGATGGGCGGCGAAATCGGTGTCGACAGCGAACCGGGCAAAGGCAGCACCTTCCACTTCACCGCCAAATTCGGCGTGCAGCCCGAGCAGCGCCACCTCATTACCACGATCGAGGAGGCGACGGGGCTGCGCGTGTTGGTGGTGGACGACAATTTGAGCGCGCGCGAAATCATGCTGTCCATCCTGAAGTCGCTGAAGTTCGACGCGACGACCGCGAGCAGCGGCCTGGAAGCGATCGACGAACTGGAGCGCGGGCAATTGGAAGGCAAGCCTTATGGCCTGGTGCTGATGGACTGGATGATGCCGGGCATGGATGGCATCGAAACCATCCAGCGCATCCGCGCCGATGACAGGCTGGTGGAAACCCAGACCTTCATCATGGTGACGGCTCACAAGCGCGACGATTTGATGCAGCGGGCGCAGGACACGCAAATCGAAGGGGTGCTGATCAAACCGGTGAGCCCCTCCACGCTGGTCGACAGCATACTCAACGCCTTCGGCAAAGACGCCATGCAGCGCCCGCGCAAGAAAGGGCGGCAGGATGAATACCTTGCCGCGGCAAAAGCCATGCGCGGCGCGTATCTGCTGCTGGTGGAAGACAACGCGGTCAACCAGGAACTGGCCATGGAAATTCTCACGGCATCCGGTATCCGGGTCGACGTTGCCAACAATGGCGCCGAGGCGGTGGAGAAGGTGGCGCGGGCCGACTATGACGGCGTGTTGATGGATTGCCAGATGCCGGTGATGGACGGCTTCGAGGCCACCCGCAGGATTCGCGAAGATGCCCGTTTCGCCCACCTGCCGATTCTCGCCATGACGGCCAACGCCATGGCGGGCGACAGGGACAAGTGTATCGAATGCGGCATGAACGACCACATCGCCAAACCGATTGACGTCGATCAGCTCTTCATCACTCTGGGATGCTGGATCAGGCCGAAAACGCCCGCAGCTCCATCAGGCGTCGACCAGAACATTGCGAAAGCGGTGAAAGACGATGAGGTGCCCTATATCGCCGGACTGGAAACGGACAAGGCCTTGCGGCGCGTCGGAGGCAGCGTCAAGCTGTTACGCAAGTTACTCAACCGTTTCAGCGAAAACGAGACGGATGTCATTCAGCGTATCAAGACGGCCATCGACAACAACGACGCCAACACCGCCACCCGCGAAGCGCATACGATAAAGGGGCTGGCGGGCAATATAGGCGCCATAAAAATGGCGGAATGCGCCGGCGTGGTCGAGGATATGTTGCGGCGGGGCGAGTCCGATGGCCTGGCGCTGGTTTTGGACGCGATGGAGCAGGAACTGGCGACACTGCTGGAGCGGATAGTCGCCGTGATGGGACCGCCCCAAGCCACGGAAGAGGCACTGGCAACCGGTCGAGACGTGAATATGGCGGTACTCGCCCACGAGTTGCGGCAGCTTGCCGCCCTGCTGGCGGATGATGATTCCAAAGCCGGCAAGATAGTGGACAGCATCGCGGATAGTCTCGGCGCGGCGGGCCAGGATGCCGCCGCCAAACAGCTCAAAAAACTGATTGCCAAATATGATTTTGAAGGGGCAATGGATAAGCTGAACGAAATAGCGCTGGCTTTGGGGATTATTCTCTGAGGCGTATTGTTTTTGCGTCTGCCCGGTATCAATGAACTATTGGCATCAATGAATTAATTTAGAGGAACACATGATTGAGTTGCAAGTAAAACAAACGATTCTGGTCGTGGACGATACGCCCGAAAATATTGATCTGCTGACCGAGGTGCTCGACCCCCATTACCGCACACGGGTAGCGATAAACGGCGAGAAGGCGCTGAAAATAGCCTTTTCCAACACACCTCCCGATCTCATCCTGCTCGATATCATGATGCCGGGCATGGACGGATATGAAGTATGCAAAAGCCTCAAGGAAAATCCGGTCACGCAGGGTATTCCGGTGATTTTTGTCACCGCCATGAGCGAAGTGGCGGACGAGAAGAAAGGGCTGGAAATGGGGGCGGTGGACTACATCGCCAAGCCGATCAGCCCGGCGATCGTGCTGGCGCGGGTCAAGACCCATCTGGCGCTTTACGACCAGACGCGCCATCTGGAGACCATGGTCGAGGAGCGCACCGCCGAGCTCGAAAAGGCCCGGCGGCATATTATTTGCCGCCTCGGGCGCGCTTCAGAATTCAAGGACAACGAAACCGGCAACCATGTCATCCGCATGAGCCACTATGCCCGCCTGATCGCCGAAGCCGCCGGATTGGGCGAAGAATCCGTGAATATACTGTTTAACGCCGCGCCGATGCACGATGTCGGCAAGATCGGCATCCCCGACAACATCATGCTCAAGCCCGGCAAGCTCGACGAAACCGAATGGGTGGTGATGCGTATGCACCCCGCGATGGGCGCGGAAATTATCGGCATCCACTCCGGCACTCTGCTCCAGACAGCGCACAGCGTCGCGCTGGCGCACCACGAAAAATGGGACGGCAGCGGTTATCCAAAAAAACTCAAGGGCGAGGAAATTCCATTGTTGGCGAGGATTGTCGCCATCGCCGATGTTTTTGACGCCCTGACATCGGATCGCCCTTACAAAAAGGCCTGGGCTATAGAAGATGCGGCGCGCGAAATAGAAAATTGCGCCGGTACGCACTTCGATCCCGATCTGATCGAACCTTTCAGGACGGCACTGCCTCAAATTCTGAAAATCATGGAGCAGTATTCCGATAAGCACGGCGCAATGGATGACCTGGCTTTTATCAAAAGCGGCGGCTAAATCTGTTTTGCCCGAGTCTGGCAGCCGTTAACGCAATGGAACTCGCGTAGCGATTCGTTTGCCCTTTCTCCCGCTTGCGGGGGAAAGTTGGATAGGGGGAAACGGGCATGGCAGTTCCATTATCAGAGGTGGTCGCTGTCATGCCCGTTCGGTAGAGCCTGGTGACAGGCAAAACCGGCATTACGCCCTGGGTATTCGCCGCTTCTCATGGTTGCTGAGGGGGGAGGATCGCCGCACATGTCGATCCGACTGATTTTTCCGCCCTTCACATGGGCAAATACGCAGGCGACCAGGTTTTCTTTGTCGCCTTCTGCCGTGACGACGCATTCATCAGCCAGTTCAAGTTGTGTTCAACCGGGATAATTCATTGATGCCCTGTTTCAAGTATTCAGGCCAGGAATTGCTCGGTAATTTCTTCAAAGTATGCCTGCTCGTCGTCCGCTTGAAGGCCAAGTTCCGCAAGCACTTCTTCGCGTATTTTCCACCAGAGCTGATGATCGGTGCGCGTCACGCGGTGATAGAAGTGGATCGCTAGTTGCAATGTGGCCACCAAGGTTCGTACCGCACCCAGTTCCTCGTGTGGCATTTCGTGGTGGTACAGAATTGCCTGGCAAACAAAGTCTGGCAGCTTCCAGTGGTGTGCCACCAAATAGCCGATGCTGCAATGGTCAACATTAAAAAGTGCATCCTCTTCAGCCAGGTTAGGCCAGCAGGTAGTGTTGTCCAGATGCAGCTTGGCGCAGTAATCGGGAAATCGTTGCATCAATATTGGTACGCCACACTCATGAAAAATTCCGGCCATGTAAGCCTGATCGGGGAAAATATTGCACACCGAAACACGGTCTGCCGCAATCAGTGCCGCAAGCTGCGCCACCTCTTGTGAGCGTGTCCAGAAGATGTCAAAGGCTTTTCGCGTTGTATCGGAAATGCGGGTGGAGAGTGCGATGGCCTGCACCAGATTGCAGGTTTGCTTGACGCCGATCACCATCAGCACCTGTTCAAGCGTATTAAGATGTTTGCTGCAACCGAATACCGGTGAGCGCACTGTTTTGAATAGCATCGCCGTGACACCGGGATCCTGCGAAATGATGCGGGTCAAATCTTTCATGCTGAAATCGTCGGAGGTGAGCTTTGCCTGAAGTTCGAGCAGCACCTTGGGTTGAGGCGGGAGCTTGATGCCCTTGGCAACCAATTCCTTTATGGCTTTTTCGATGTCGATGTGCATGAGGCAATACCTTTGATGGATTTGATTCAGTGCGGCACAGATAGGATGATGCTGTGCTGTTCCTTTAATTTTGTTGCTGCTAAGCTTTAGGATGGTGGTTGGTCAGGCGAGATTCCAGGTAGTCGCGGTCAGACTCCATTTTAAATTCATCAAAATGAATGCCGATCCTGAAGCATAGATCGCTAGAATCATGCACCGCGTATAAAGTTTTTCCGTAAACAGTCAGAACTTTTTTTACGCCAGAATTCAGTGGAGGTATATGAGTGTTTAGCGTTACTTTGATGCCGGGCTTAAGGTTGCGTCCTATCAGGATGGCAGCCCCATGCAGAGAAATATCCTTGATTTTTCCATCAAGCAACTCTTGGCCTTCGACAACGACGCCAATTTTCCATGCAGCCTTATACCGAGTTTCCTTGCGGTGCTCTTTAACGCCCTTCGGCGGCGACGATTCAACAGGCGATACATCATTAAATGCGGCCAATGTGCCATGTTTGGCGTTGCCGGCATTTTTCATTTTAAAGTCCCTGAATTCATGTTAGTTGAGCATTCATATCCGTTGAGGTGGATTATATAAGGGCGGATTCATTCTTGCGGCGTTACTTTTTTCAAGGCACTCAAACGGTTTTAACTTAATGATTAAATTTGATTATATATTTTGCCAAGTTTGGCGTGAGGGCGGATTATGGCCTGCCTGTAAGAGGGCGCTCAAACCTGGGAAAATTTGAGAAGTGCGACGCTTGCAATGAATTATTCCGGCTCACGGAACCCCTCACTTTGCCAGGGCGGCCTCTACCCAGGCGAAACCGATGCGCTCTTGCTCCAGGTGTAATGAGGATGCCAGGTGGTTGCAACGCAGATCATCGTAGAGCGCCGCTTCTTCGGGGTGCAAACGGGTCAACTCCCGAGTTGTCGGGCTATCTTCTCTTCCCCAGAATGCGCGGTGTTCCAGCAAGGTTTCGCGATCCATCAACAGAGATTGAGTTGCTGGAAAGTGGCTGCGTAACTGGTCGAGGATGGCAAAGCCGTGGGTGTCAATATCGCCCCAGTAGAAAATCTCTTTTTGCCGCAACCAGTCGGCTTGGGCGAGATGCTCAAAGCCGTAGCCTGAGCCAAACAAAACCAGGCTGTCCGGCATGCTCGGGAAGGCGAGGAAGTTGATCTCATTTTCCGTCATGAAGACCCGTTGGACAGGCAAATCGAGTTGGGCGAATTCGCTGCATGACACAGTAAGATCGGACAGACCCTGAATAAGAAATTTCGGGTCGAGAATGCGGAAGCGGATTTGCGCGGGCTTGCGCTTGAAGCCATAGCGTATTTCAAATCCGCTGGTGCCGGTGTGATGGGCATTGATGGATTCGGGCGGGAGCATGACATCCAGCAGCTCACCCAGCAAGCTCCGGTGCCGCTCGATGAATTTGGTGTCGATACCGGTTGCGTCTATCTGGCGAAGGTAAACGCCTGAACGCGGATGGCGTGCCGCCCAGTCCAGCACGGCAAGCAATCGCGGCCAGCTTTCGGCATGGCCGAGCGCGGTCAGCGGATGTTTGGCCAGCCATGCAGCAAGTGCCGGATAAGCTCCCAGGATGGTTGTGGTCAGGGCGCGAAATCGGGCCGCATCACGCTGCTTGCCGATCAGCGCCAGGCCATCCTGTTCGCTTTCAAAAATGGCGGCCACGGGTATCCGGTTGCGTCCCAGTTGGCGGTGATTGAGCTCGCGCCACTCCAGCGCATAACCGGCGCCGGTTTGCTCTCTGGATGCCGCAACCAGCGTTGCGATCCACTGCCGCGCCAATTCAAAGTGTTCCGCGAGCGCCTGCGTATTCGGCTTCTTCAGGGGAATACGCAACGGAAATACCGGCTCTCCCGCCAGCATTGCGCTGAGGATGCGGCCATTTTCCCACTCGCGGCGCACCCGGCTGCGGATGTCGTCGGGCGTGGACCAATCATTCATGGGAGGGCACTCATGGGCGGACGCTCATAGTCGGGCGGGCATAATCAGGCGCGCATCGCGCTCGGCGCGGTACTCGGCGATGGTGAGGTTGCGCAATTGCGACTCGCGCCCCTCTTCGTTATGGACAAAGCCGACGCTGGACACGAAGGGTTCGATGATGTGAATTTTCTGCAAAGGCGTGACGATCAGCAGTTGCAGGTTGAGCCGCTTGAATAGCTCCAGGCCGAAGCGGGCCGACTCGTCCGAACCCCGTCCGAAAGCCTCGTCTATGACCACAAAACGGAAGCTGCGCGAGCGCGCCGCGCCCCATTCCAGGCCGAATTGATAGGCCAGACTGGCCGCCAGAACGGTATAGGCAAGTTTCTCTTTTTGCCCTCCGGATTTACCGCCGGAGTCGGTGTAGTGCTCATGTTCGGCATCATCTTCGCGCCAGCGCTCGGAGGCCGAAAACACGAACCATTGGCGCACATCGGTGACTTTGCGCGTCCAGCGCCTGTCGAGATCCGCACTCCCTTCGCGGCTGCGAAAGCGTTCGATGATGCCCTTCACTTGCAGAAATTTCGCTTCGGAATACTGGGCATCATCCGAGCCTGTCAAAGCGCCCTCGGTACATGCGCGCAATTCCTGCTGGAAATCGCGTATCTCCCTATCCGCGCTGGTTTGCGCTTCCAGCAAAATATAGCGGTTCGGGTTGTAATCGATCTGGGCGAGAGAGATATTGATGCGTTCGATACGCTCGCGTATCGTCTCCCGTTCCCGCGCCAACTGCGACTGGAAATTGGCGACTTCGCGTATGGTATTTTCGTTCAGCAATTCCTTGAAACGCGCCTCGAAACGCGGCAGATCATCGGCTTGCAGTTGCGCCAGCATGGCGCGGTATTCATGCGCCGCAGCCACGCTGGCATCCGCGTCTTTGGTCTCAAGCGGATATTTGTTGCGGTATTCCTGCATCGCCCTGACGATCTTCTCCTGCAGGCGTTTGAGCTTGGCGTCTTCCGCATCGATTTTTGTCTGGAGCCATTCGCGCAGGTCGTGCTCGCGGTTGTCGCAAGACTCTACGGTCAGGCTATGCTCGCCCAAGGCCTCGGCACGTAACTCGCCAAGTTGCGTAAAGCGTTTTTCCCGTTGGCCCGCATCAAATGCGGCAACGGTAGCCCGACACCCGGCAAGCAACAAATCGGCCTGTTCGCGCTTCTCTTCATTCCGGGCGGATTCCCTGTTGCGCTCGCTTAAATCGTTCTCGGTTTGCTCGAGTTTGCTCTCCAGCGACTCGAGTTGGATGCCCAGGGTTTGCAGCATATTGGATGCGGCTTCCAATGTTTTCTTTTCGGCCTCCAGCTCGGCGATAGCAACTGCGACAGGCTGCCAGTCCAGCTCGCTGAAGTCGGTGCATTCGCCGATCTGTGCGATTTGTTGCAGGCGTTCACCCAGCGCGTTGCGCTCGTTCTGGGCCACGCCGATCCTGTCGGCAAGAGACTGCATGCGCCCCTCCAAACCTGCGGCCTGCTGTTCCAGAGCCGCGATTTTGCCTTCATTGCTCCAGCCCAGAACATAGCGGCTGCGGTCATCGAGGCGATGGCGATCATCCTTCTCATGGCGATCCGCGCCCGCCTTGATTTGCCCGGCACGGGTAAGCGCCTGCCGTTCGCGGCGGAATTGTTCCAGCGTCTCGCAACACGCATAGTCGAAGCGGCGCGACAGCTCGCTTTCCAGCCAGCCATAAAAAGGCGAATCGGGTTTGACTGCAAGTTTGCGCGCCAGCGAATCGGGATGCAGGGAAGGGCGCTCATCAACCTTGAATTCGCGCACCCGAAAATAAACCAGTCGCCCTTGCAAATGGGTTTGCTCTACCCAGGCGGCGACCTCGGCGTAATGCCGTTCCGGCACCAATAATGAAACGCCGAAATTGTGCAGAGTCCGCTCGGCAGCGCCTTCCCAGGCGGCATCTTCGGCGCGAACCTGGATCAGCTCTCCGGCAAAAGGCATGGTTTCCTCCGCCACCTTGAGCGCCGCGCAAAGCATGCGCCGGATGGCACAGATGCCCTCGGGAATATTGCTGCGTCGCTTCCTGAGTGAAACGAGTTCTGTTTCTATCGTTTCGTGTTCCTGTTTGAGGCTGCGCAGATCAACGCCCGCTTCGGTTTGCTGGTTTTGCAATTCTGCTTCGCGTGCCTGGCAGACTTCGCGCAATTCGGTGAGGCGGCGATGGTTTTCGACAAAACTATCCACATCGCGTGCGGGGGCAATGTCCAGGCGCTGCGCCAGCTCCGCATAACGCTCCGCGCGCGCCAGTTTTCGGGTCTTTTCCTGTTGCCGGGCATGGATGTCAGCCGCGATGCGCTGGATGCGGTCGCCGCCGTTTTCCGCGATGGCGCGCTTGAGGTCGTCGCGCTCACCCTGTTGTGTGCCACGTGCTTCAGTCAACGCGCTAATCCGGCTGGCGAGGCGTTGCTGTTCGTCCTTCAGGTTGCTCAATCTTTTTTCCAGAAGATCCGCCTTGAGCAAAGCGAAATACGGTTTGAGCGCTTCGCGGCAACTGCGCCCATCGTCAATCTGCGCCGCCAGTTCGGCAAAGCGTGTGCAATCGGCAACCAGCGGCGAGAGGCGCGCGACCTGATCCTTGGTCTTGAGCACCGCTTCATGGGCGCGGTTCAGGTCGTCAAAATGATGGATGAGCGCCGCGATACGCGACTCCACATCGAAAGATTCCAGCATGTGTTCGCGCACAAAATCGGTGAGGCTGCCCACCGACTTCATCGATACTGTCTGGTGGAACAACTCCAGCGCCTGATCGTTTTCAATACCAAAACGGCGGCGAAAAGCTGCCGCATAAGACGGGAAAGTTTCAAACAACTCCACACCGGGCATGGCGCGCAAACGTTTTTTCAAGTCGCTGATATCCGTGCCAAACCCGGCGAAATCAGTGGCGATGGACAGGCTCCGGTCGGCCACCAGATAGAAGCGGGCCGGTTGTCCCTGCACATCTTTCGCCCAGAAAAACACCTGCGCCAGGGTGACGCTGAGCCCGAAGCCTTCATTCTGGAATACCCCGAGTATCACCGAGTAACTGTTGTGATCGCGCAGGGCGACCGGCTTGGCGGCAACCCCCGATTCGCTGCGCTCGGATTTGTAATGGCCCAGCACATAGGAGCGCAGTGTCCGCTCCCTGGATTCCGCGCCCGCAGCTTTGTTGTAGGTGATGCGATTGGCGGGTACCAGCAGGGTCGTCACCGCATCCACCAGAGTCGATTTGCCCGAGCCGATATCGCCGGTGAGCAGCACGTTGTCGCCTCCCGGTTGCAGCGTCCGCACTTTGCCGTTGAACGTGCCCCAGTTGAATACCTCCAGGCGATGCAGGCGAAAACCGCTGCGCGCTTCCTGGCCCGAGAAATCCAGCCTCCCGTTTTCAACGGCCACGGTATTCATGCCTGCTCACCCGCGCCCAGCACATTGATGCGATACGTGGCCAGGCGCTGGTCGAATTCGGACAGCCACTGGGCATCGACAAAAACTTTCAGGATGCGGCGCACTTCAAACAGATGGGTCTGGCCGCGCATACGGCGCAGAAAACCCAGCTCGATTATTTTGTTCAGATGAGTGTCGATCTGATCCACGATGCGCGCCTCGTTAACGCCCGCAGGCAGAAACACCCTGACCATATCCACCACTTCGTCGCGCGAAAGAATGAGCCGCGCATCCTCGCCACCGGCATCAAACTCCGCCAGCTTCTTGCGCAACTGCGCGAGCAACAAACTCACCGGAAACGATAACGGGCGCTTCACTACCAGGCGGGGCAACGCCTCACCCTCCTCGGGTGCGGGGCGGGTACGCAGCCACGCATAACCTTCCGCCTCATCCAGTAGCAGTTCCAGCCCCAGCACCGCCAGGTAATCGCGTACCCTGGCCTGCAAGCCGAGCAAGGCTTGCCAGATATCCGTATCCGCGTCCTGATAGACGACCCCTTTCATCAAGGCGATCAACACGCGGGAGAACTCCTGGCCTTCGGCTTCGTCGTTATGCATTTACTCTTTAATCTGAATCTGGGCGCAATTCGCGGCTATGCCAGATGCGGGTTATCAAGATGATGTCAGTTGGCACTAAAATGTAACGCAGAATGTAGCTGCTGCGACCGAACTTCGCGGGCCATTCCCTGAATTCGGCACGAGGTGCGCCGATCCCCGGATTGTCGGAAATCTCGTTTGCAGCATCACGGATAACCAGGGCTGCTCGCCGGGCGGCGGCAGGACTAACCGGAGCAAGGAAGTCGTAGAGTCTGGCAATATCGTCAAGGGCATCGGGATGCCAGATCAGCGCGGACATTCGGTACGGTTCCCGGCAGCCAAATCGGTGAGCCAGGAATTCGCGCGCTCATGCGAAACCATCGTCGCGCCTGCCAAGTAAGAGTCAACGCGCGCGCGATCAATTTCCAGCGATAGCGCATCGGCACATACAGCGGCCAAATAGTCGTCAACCGACATTCCGCTTCTATGCGCGGCGGCGGTGACAGCAGCTTCTAGTCCGTCTGGCAAGGCGATGGTAAGCATGATAACGACCCTTCTGTAAAATAAAATCGCCCCTTTACAGGTTTGATTATAGCTCAGTATGCAGCCACAAAAAATATTGGAAACGCGCCCGGTTGAGGCTTTGTGTCGCAGACTGCTTGACGCTCTCAGCCATTCATCTCTCGATTTGTTTTGTAACTGTTGGTTGCCGGGTTGCGAACCGGGCACACATGAAACCCCCAGCATTTCCAGCCACAAAAACCGGGGTTCTTGCATCATCCCAGCCACATGCCCCGCAAGCCTCATCAATAGGCGATCTACATGATGCATAAGTTGGAGATGCCCGTATTTACTGGCTGTGGGCGGAATGTTTATCTCGAAAGTTCGCCGCACTGATTGTTGTGGGTTGCATGCACCTTTTATAGACTCCGGCATCTTGTTCCCTCATTCTCGTTAACATGGGGTTGCTCATCATGCCTCAATCACCAGCATTCGCCGAAAAATCCTGTGTGCTTATTAAGCCAGAAGCCATTGGCGGATTCAAGTTTGAAGCGTAACGGCCAATGGTAGCTTGGGGACGACGGAGAATTCTGCGGCTTCCGATTGGAGCTATCGACTGGTTGATAGTGTTTGCTGCGTGTTTAGCGCATGGAATGCACTCTATGTTCGCTCAACCTGAAACCCCCTTCTTTCGATTGCATATCATGTGGGCTACCTGAAGGTTCTCATGGTCGTCTGCGCCTTGGACAGCGAGTGACACAATGTGATCACCTTCAGCATCGTCATGTATGGAAAGGTACTCCCCGCAAAGTGGGCACTTGTTGCCTTGGCGGCGGATTATGTCGCGCTTCTCTTGGAGTGTCAGCTTCAATTTGCGATCTTCGGTTGCATACTTCTTCCGGAAATTTTCAACGCGCGCAATGAAGTCGTCCACATTGCCATCCTCGTCAGCGGCTTCTTCCCTCATGAGTTGGAATAGGCTGTCCACGTCCTTACGTATTTCTGCGCGCCTGCGAACCAACACCTCTTTGCCTAGTTCGTATGTTATGTACCAAAGTGCGTAGAAGTCCTTTAACTTCCTCACGTAGTAACGAGTTCCGGCCACGTTAAACAGGCGGGTCAGTTGCGAATTCAGATACTCGTCAACATTTTCAATATGCTCGGCATCTTCATCAATCAAGAGTGTTCGTATCTTACGAATAAAGCTATCCGTTTTCTTGAGTGCTTCGATGACATCTACTTTTGTTTCCGGCAAAGCTGTTGCGTTGTCGAGCACGCGAGTTATCGCTGTCTTTTGCTTAACGCGCACATTTATTCCCGAGCTTCTTCGGAAGACATCAATCACACTTTCCAGAGGTGCTCTGTTCTCGTTGCGCGCGACTTGAGTAAACGCAAGGTACGTCAGAAGTGCCACCAACTCTTCATTTCTCATCCGATCATTCTGACGGGTTATGTAGAACCAATTGCCGCAGCGCGCTGCCATTTCCTTAATGAGATCGATAATCTCCTTGTCGATATAGGAGTTCCACATCTCAAAGGTGTTCTCCTTGATCGGATAGGGTCGGCTATTCAATCGTATGAACAGATCAACCGGGCTGAACCCAGGATTAAATCGCTCCTCGATGGCAATAAGCGACAATCCGAAATCCCAAATACGCTCCTGTTGTAAGGGTTCAAGTTCACCAAAAGACTTGCCATTCAAGTGCTCAAGGATTCGCAGCCGATTTAGTTTGAAACCGTTTTTCTCTGAAAAAACTTGATCGTTGTTTTCGTTTAGAAACGGCTGCCCAACGAATCCGATAATAGAAAGAATACGCTGCTGCCCATCAATAACCTCTGACACACCGTCATTGCGGCGGTATATGTAAAGTGGAGGAAGTTTGATGCCGAGGAGAATGCTTTCAATAATTCCGCTGGATTTTGCCCGGTTGATTACTTCCCCTCGTTGATACGATGGTCGGAGCATAAATTTGCTTCGCTTAATGTCATTGCAGATGTCCTCAATGTTGAGCGACGTTGGATCCTGCTTTTCGATCTTGGTAAATACCCGCGTGTCACCGTCTTCGACTGAAAGCGTGGCATCAGGCTGTCCAGCTTGGCGGGGTTTTCTCAGATAACTACCAAGCGAAAGACCAAATTCACGTTCGATGAATCTGGCAACGGTTGAGTAGCGATGCAAAAACTGCCCGTATAAAAATTGTCCCTCTCCTGGCGCATACGCTTGTTCGTTCTGTGCATATAGCTCTATCAGTTTGCTCATGGCGCTCTCATCAAGAAGTCGATTAGCTCCCTTTCCTTCGCGCTCTAATACTGCTACCGCCCAATACATGACTTCGTTCCAAAATCTGCTCACGCCCCATCCGGCTGCAAGCAATTGTTCGCGCAGCTTGTCCACCAGAGTCACGTGTTTGAGAAATTCACGATATATCGCATGTGCGTCTTCGTGAGTCTCGCTGTACCACTCATAAAATTTATGCAGCGATTCTTTCTTGCGTGTAGATAGAATTGGCATTTGAGAGCACACAAGAAGAAAACGTACTTCTTGCAGTGCTTTTTCCAAGTTAGCCGGATTGACTTCAGATACCTCTGAGCTGCTCGTCAGAAAAAGTGAGCTGAACATGCCGTACAAAGAAGGGTTTTGCCTAAGTTTCCCTTTGATAAATTGCGTAGGTTCATCCGCGATATAAATCGCTCGATCCACCTCCAGCTGCTTCAAAGGAGTTATTCCAGAGTTATACCGCCGAAATATTTCCTTCTTCAACATATCTTGCGCGCGCTCACCAACGGCGTCGGGATCGACAACGGCAAATTGGATCAAGCGGAGTTTGGAATCAAAAAATACTTCCTGATCCGGCTGGGCTAAATCTTTAAAGCGCTTCTGCGCCAAGTCAAGTCGAACACTGAGTCCCTTGGCACTCAGTTGAAGTTGATTACTCTGAAATCGAAGCAGGGTTTCAAAACGCTGCCGCCCGTCTATCACTTCAAAACCGTCGCTTTTCTCATAAAAAATCAGAGGTGGAACTTCTGTCCCGATAAGAACGCTTTCGATGAAGTAGGTCTGTTTTTCAGTATCCCAAACATAGTTTCTTTGGTAGTAGGGTTGGTAGTCAGTTTTTGAAACAAGCCTTGGGCCCAAGGCAGACTCAATTTTCTTAAGTTCTGATGTAACCTTTACGCGCGACGTCAACAACGACTGAATAGCTCGGTAGTCGAACACCATCGTATCATCTGTATCGAAGTCGTAAGTAGCTTCCGCAGCTTCCTGCTTTTCGAGCAGTGTCCGCTTCGATCCTATCGCCCCTGTATCGTGCGAACAAAGGGGGCAATTGGACTTGTTCACTGTTCGCATATTTATTGCGGTTTGCCATTCATAATGACAAGTCTTGCACTTCCACCATACGCGGTGATGAGTTTTTGGCAAAACATCGCATGGTCTCATGCACTCGTTCTTTGTCGGATGCCATTCGGCAGCAACTTCTGGAAACAATGCTGCTAGCGAATTCTTGGTGGAAGCCTTCCGTCCAGTGCAATATGGGCATCCCTTGTCACCACGTTTGGTGCGAACGAAGAGCAGGGTATCCCATTCATGGCTAGGATCAATGCTGCACTGCCACCATACCCGTTCTTGGCTGGAGGGCGACAGAGTTGCTGGATTTAAGTGTGTGTTCTTTGTGGGGTGCCACTCGCGCAATTGTTTAGGGTAAAGCGCTGCGAAGGTCTCTTCAGGTAGGGTTCGTTGACCTACGCAGAAAGGACAGCCATTGCCTTTTTTCGCGCGATTTCCAATCCTCGCTTCCCATTCGTGCCGCGGGTCGATAGTGCAACGCCACCACACTTTACGGGTGCTACCGGCAGAAAAAGAATACGGATCAAGCTCACAGTTCTTCTCGATATCCCATTCCTTAAGTAAATCAGGGCGAAGCTCGGCAAATGGCGGAAGTGAGAGTGGCGGTGTAGTCATAGCTCAAAGAACCCAAAAGCAAACGGTACAAAAACCAACAAAAGTAGGCACCAAAACTATCCCGCTAAAGCACCATCAATAAGCAAAATATTCCAAGAAAAAAACTACTGTGGCGATTGTGCGAGTGGGATGCACTCTACACGAACCGAAAGGAAGTTGCAGCGGCAATGGCAATACAGCAATACCCCGGATTATAAAATCGCCATCTCAATTTTGATGTCGCAAATTGCGACTTCAAATCCAAGATTAGGAGTCTATGTATCGTTCCCACGCTCCGCGTTGAAAATTGCATATCGCGGTTAATCGTACCATTTCACCGCAGAGCGGAGCGGTAAAGCCGCATCACAATGTTTTTAGCCATCTTCTAACCCCCCTGCATCACCCGATACCGAAACCGGCAACTACCCTGTGTGCATGATTATTTTTTCCGGTCAAACAGACTTGAACGGTGCTGCATATAAAAAGCGAAGAAGTTTTCATCCAAGCGTTTCAGGCGCGCCCGGTCTTCGTATACCGCGCTGCAAAGGCCGCCACGCTCGCGAATGGCTAAGCCTGTGACCAGGCGATACGCCATGCCCCCATCACTGGTTGGCAGATTTTCCAGTATGGCGGCTCCGGCTTTTTTCTCATGCGCGCACCAGGCGGGAAACCATGTCGCGTCGAGATCGCCGAGATCGTTTTGAAAATCGCTCCAGTCGCGTGCCAGTTGCGCATCACCCGCTTCATCGACGAAGGCATCGAACCGTTGCGGAGCCAACCATGCGTAGCGCAGCACCGCTCTCCCAGCCTGCTCCGTTTCCCCGCAACCGTAATATCCCAACCCCAGCCAGCGTTGTACCGCTGCGCGCATTTCTGCGCCCGGCACCTTTTGGGCTATGCGCACTGCATCGGTAAATTGTTGCGCGCGCAAATAAAGTTCGGCGGCAAAATGATCGCTGTGTTCGGGGGCGATGCCAGCCTTCTCGGACGCCTTGGACAGAACGCCCCAGCACTTGCGCGCCAGTTCAATCCCCGCGTTGCCCATAACCGTAGCCGCAGGAATGATCTGTTCGCGGATCAACTGCTCCTCTGCGGTAATGTCTGATGGGGTGCGTGGCCAGTCAGGGTCATTGCAACTGTCGGCCCAATGGTCAACGAAATCGCACAGTAGCCGATATTTGGGCAAGCCCGCATGGTGCGGATCGACTGCCGCCAGATTGCGTAAGGCCAATTGCGCGGCGCTATGCTCAAAATCGGTCAAGGCGGCAATCAGGTCGTTGGCGCGCTGGACAGATGCCGAGTCGGCAAAAATATCGAGTTGTTGCATAACTCATAATTCTACAGCGTTATTGCGAATTTTCCGTACACCAGCCGCACTTGAATCCGTTACGTGAAGATGCCGCTTTCCCCGTGGGCCGCATGGGGGATGGTGGAAATCTATGTGGTCATTTCCAGCGGCCTGACTTCCTGCTCGATCCGCAGCCCGGTCTCACTCTCCGCCTGCTTCAGGTCGAATGAGCTTTGCAGGTTGAGCCAGAACTGTGCCGTGGTGCCGAAGCAGCGCGCCAACCTTAGCGCGGTGTCAGGCGTAATGGCCCGACGCTCGCGCACAATGTCATTGATTCGAGTTGCAGGAACACGCAACTCAATCGCCAAAGCGTGGGCGCTCATATTCATCGGCACAAGATATTCCTCGCGGATTATCTCTCCCGGGTGGATCGGTCTCATCTTGTTCGTTGCCATGTCATAACCTCGCTCAGTGGTAATCGACTATCTCTACGTTCTTTGCTCCAGTCGTAGTCCAGACAAAACACACACGCCATTGGTCATTGATGCGGATGCTGTGCTGTCCTTTTCGATCATCTTTCAATGCCTCCAGCCGGTTGCCAGGAGGCGAGGCCAAGTCTCGCAACTCCACTGCATCATCAAGCATTTGCAGTTTGCGCTGCGCGACGGCTTCAATGTTCCTGAACCGTTTCGGCTTTCTGCCCTCGTAAAGCGCTTCTGTATCTGCGCAAAGGAATGATCGGATCGTCATGTCTAACGATATTACCGAGGCGCGTTAAACGTCAAGTATTATTTACTCGGTTCATCGCGTTTTAATGGGCAAAAAACTGGTATGTCGCATGCTTAAACCCCTTATCCTTATTGGCAAATGCTCATCTGTAGGCGGTTGTAATTCTGGCATGATGTCGCGATGGCTAATTCA
>Ga0172380_10001464_pt1 | contig 40495 bp, 36 predicted proteins | sample Leawe162metaG_FD_119747 | JGI IMG/M metagenome (GOLD analysis project Ga0172380, IMG submission 119747) | Leachate microbial communities from a municipal landfill in Southern Ontario, Canada - Leachate well 162 metaG | ecosystem: Engineered > Solid waste > Landfill > Unclassified | place...
AGGCGAGCGACACCAGGCGCCGCATCAAGGGAGAGCTGCCGACCTGGAAGCCGACCGCGCCGGCAACTTCGGCCCATTCTTCCCGGGCCTGATCTCCATGCCGCAGCGGATCTCCCTGGGTGGCGGCCCTGGCGATCAGCTCCTCGATTTCGCCGATGTCGTCAAACGGCTTCTCCAGGTATTCGTACGCTCCCTGCTGCATGGCGGTCACCGCCGTTTTGACGGTGCTGTAACCGGTCATGATGATGACCTCGCAGGCGGGCTGACGGCTCTTGATTGCCTGCAGCAGAGTCAGGCCGTCGGTGTCGGGGAGCTTCAGATCGACCATGGCGACGTTGAAGCGGGCACCGGCCAGGGCGCACATCGCGTCCGGCTCATTGGTGGCGGTGGTCACCTCATACCCCTTTTTCGTCAACAACCGCCGGAAAAAGTTGCAGACATCCGCTTCGTCATCGATGATCAATATATGGATAGGTGACATTATTTCCTGCTTTCCCGCAGCATCACTGCTGGTCAATCGGCAGCAGCAGGGAGAAACAGCTCCCCTGACCCTGCGTGCTGGCGACTTCGATGGTGCCGTTGTGGGACTCGGCAATCCCGAGGCTGACCGAGAGGCCGAGGCCGGTTCCCTTGGTGGCATCCTTGCTGGTGTAGAACGGAGTAAAAATCTTGGCCAGATTATCCGGGGGGATGCCGATGCCATTGTCGGTGACGCTCAATACCGCCCAGCGCCGCCCGTTCTTCACCCGCAGTTCCGTAGCCACTTCGATGGTTTTCTCGGCGCGCTCCACTTCCGCCAGCGCATCGCGGGCATTGATCAGGAAGTTGGTCAGTACCTGCTGGATCTGGGGACCGTTGGCAATCAAGCGGGGGAGATCCTCGGCCAGCCGCTCGGTGATCGTGATCCGGCTCCGGTTGATCTGATACTTGATCATATCGAGTACCTGCCGGGCTTCGCTGTTCAGCTCTATTTCCGTTGCCGGCAGCTGATCCTGCCGGGAAAAGGTCAGCAGGTTCTGGATGATCCGTTTGCAGCGGAGTCCCGAATTGACGATGTCGCCCAGTTCATCGGCCCGCTCCGGTTGCCCGTCCTCCTGCAACTCCCTGGCGATCAGCTGCGCCGTGCCGATGATCACGGTCATCGGGCTGTTCAGCTCGTGGGCCACCCCGGCGGCCATCTCTCCCAAGGCCGCCAGTTTGGCCGACTGCACCAGGCGCCCCTCCATTTTGATCTTCTCGGTCACATCCTTGAGGATGATGGTCACGGCAGCCAGCTGCTTTTCATCAGACAGTACCGGATAGTAGGAAAGGTCGAGCACCAGCCCGGTCTCGGTCTGCCAGCGCTGATACACCGGCTGGCCGGTTCGCCGGACTTCCTGGATCGGGCACTTCGGGCAGGGTTCCGTCCGGCCGTGCAGCTTGGCAAAACATTTCCTGCTGAGCGCCTGGTTCCAGAAACTGCTCATCGCCGGCGGCAGACGGTCGTTGTGCTGCAGCACGTTGTAGTCGGTGTCGATCAGGAATATCGGGTCGGTCACCGCCTTGAAGGTGGCCTCCCACTCCTTTTGGGCTCGCGAGACCTGTTTGTAGAGGCGGGCATTCTGGATGCTGATGGCCAACTGGTCGGCCAGGTGCTGCACAAAGCTTACATCCGCCTCGTCGTAGGAATTGACGCCGGTACTGCCGACGATCAGGGCGCCGATCACCTCGTCCCGTTTGAACATCGGCGCCACGGCCACTGTCCGGAGAGGTCCGGGAAAGGGCGGGTTGATCCGGACATGATCGAACTTCTCCGGGGGCAGATTGAAGATTTCGGCCTTTTTCTGCTGGATGACCTTGAGCGAGGGGGAGTGTGCGGGGAAGTTTTCGATCCGGCAGAAATCCCGTGGCGCCACCGCCTTGAGGACCAGGCCGCTGTTCGTCGCCGCCACCAGGCCGAGAAAGTCGCAGGCAAGGGTCTGGGGCAGATTGGCGTACCCCCGGTCGATGATGTCGGCGATCGACATGTCGATATTGATGTCCCGCGCCAGCTGATGCAGTATCTCCAGGCGGTTGTTCTGTTTCAGCACCTCCTGGCTGCGCTTTTTCAGTTCCACGTAGTAGTTGAGCTTCGACGAATCGACGCCGGTCAGCTGTTCCAGCAGCTTTTCCCTGTCGTCAGCGAACGTTTTCATGCCATAGGCGTCACTCACAAACATCTCCTGAAAATATCCGCAATATCCTCCCGGCTTGCCTGACGCGGATTGGTCACCAGGCAGGCGTCTTTCATGGCATTTTCACTCAAGAGCGGAATGAACTCCTCGCTCAGGCCGATATCCCTGAGCCCCTTGGCCAGGCCGATGTCCGAGATCAATTTCCGTACCGCAATCACCGCCTGCTCCCCCGCTTCCATGGGGGACAGACCGGCTACGTTCTCCCCCATGGCTTCGGCAATATCCCGGAACCGTTCGGGGCTGGCGCTCAGATTGAACTCCATGACAAAGGGAAGAATAGAAGCGTTGGTCTCGCCGTGATGCTGGTCGATCAGGCCATCGACCTGATGGGTCATGGCGTGGGTGGCGCCGAGAATGGCGTTGGAAAATGCCAGCCCCGCGGTCAGGCTCGCCATGGCCATGTTGGTGTTCGCTTCCATGTCCTGCCGGACGGCAACGGCCCGTCGCAGATAGCGGGAAGAGAGCTGGATCGCCTTCAAGGCGTGGATGTCGGTCAGCGGGGTCGCGGCCAGCGAAACATAGGATTCCACGCCGTGGGTAAACGCGTCTATGCCGGTGGCGGCGGCCAGCTTGGCGTCCATGGTTTGCACCAGTTCCGGATCGACGATGGCGATGTCCGGCACCAGCGACTTGGAGATGATCGACATTTTCAGTTTCCTGGTGGTATCGACAATGATGGCGAACTGGCTCACCTCCGATCCGGCCCCGGAAGTGCTCGGAGCGATGACCATCGGCGGCAGGGGATGGCTTATCTTGTTGATCCCCTCGTAATCCTGCAGAATCCCACCATTAGAAGCCAGAATGGCGATGGCCTTGGCCACGTCGGTGGGGCTGCCGCCGCCAACCGCAACAATGCCGTCACACCGCGACGCCTGATAGCTCCGAACACCTTCCATCACCTCAAAGTCCTTCGGGTTGGAGGTCAGCGCGGAAAATATCTCGGTCTCGACTCCGGCGGCATGCAGGTAATGCACGGCCTGATCGACCCACCCCGCCTTGATCACTCCCGCATCGCTCACCAGGAACACTTTCGATGCGCCGATGCGGACGACGCTTTCTCCGAGCTGGCTTAACGAACCCAGGCCGAAGATGATCTCCGGGGCGACAAATTTGCTGATGTTCATGGTTACTCCTCATGGCGGCGCCGTCTCCGGCACACTGCCTGATCGGGATGCGGTTTCATTTTAGAACCATCTGTACCGGAATGGAACAGTTTTGTTGCTGGCAGGGGGGAGAATAATGCGTAAGCAGTGAAGCAGTTCATTTACAGGCATGAACTGCTCATTGCTCCGATCTCGCTGAATCGTGCTACCTGCAGATGAAACGCCTTTCTCATGATTTCGGACGCCGACAAATGAGTTACTTCCATGAGCAGCTTGACGTTCTGCATTTCATCATCACTGATTCTCGCGGACACAATCGTGTCCTTGGTGATTTCCTTGTATTTTCTTTTCATGTTTTATTCTCCCGGTTGATTTGGGTGTGTCGTTACGGGCGCACTGCGAGCATTGGCCTGTTTTTTTTACACAGCTGTACCGGGCACGTGGCAATTTTGATACCAAGGGAAAGTAGTGACGCCGTGAGAGGAATGCATTCTCAGATTATTGTGTTTTCAATGTCGTGAATACATGGGGATATCTCGCAAACAAGAAATTATGAGCGCGGCCGAACGGGGTATCCACCACCGTATCAAGTCCGTTCCAAGGCGGAACAGTCGTTCCAGGGAGGAACGTTTTTGCCGTTCCTGTTTGGAACAGAGCCAGGCGCCATGACCGTATCCGCGCTGAAGCAGCTAAACACAACGCACTAATATTGCACGATATTTAACCATTTCATTGTATGTGGAAGGCCGGAAACATGGTTGGCATATGCTATGCGTATACAGAAACAATCGATTTACCGTTTCCGATGACGGTGACACTAAAAAACAGAAAAAGAAGGAGAACAAAATGGCATTAGCAGATCAGACATACGGCTTTTACATTCCGACGGTTTCATTGATGGGCGTAGGCTGTTCCAAAGAAGCAGGGGACCAGGCCAAGGCACTCGGCGCCACCAAGCTGCTGATCGTCACCGACGCAGGCCTGGCCAAGATGGGTGTTGCCGACACGATCAAAGGCTACATCGAAGCTGCCGGTCTCAAGGCGGTGATCTTTGACGGCGCCGAACCGAACCCGACCGATACCAACGTTCATGCCGGCGTGAAGGTTTACAAAGACAACAACTGCGACGGCATCGTCTCCCTGGGCGGCGGCAGCTCACATGACTGCGGCAAGGGTGTGGGCATGGTGATCGGCAACGGCGGCAACATCCGCGACTTCGAAGGGGTCAACAAGTCCACCAAGCCGATGCCTCCGTTTCTGGCCATCAACTCCACCGCCGGTACCGCCTCCGAGATGACCCGCTTCTGTATCATCACCAACACCGAAACCCATGTCAAAATGGCCATCGTCGATTGGCGCTGCACACCCAATATTGCCATCAACGATCCTCTGCTGATGGTCGGGATGCCGCCGGCATTGACCGCTGCCACCGGCATGGACGCCCTGACCCATGCGGTCGAGGCGTATGTCTCCACGATCGCCACCCCGATTACCGACGCCTGCGCTATCAAGGCCATCGAACTCGTCGCGCAATACCTGAGCCCGGCAGTAGCCAATGGCGAGAACCTGGAAGCCCGCGACAAGATGGCTTATGCCGAATATCTTGCCGGCATGGCCTTCAACAACGCCAGCCTCGGGTATGTACATTCCATGGCTCATCAGCTCGGCGGCTTCTATAACCTCCCCCACGGCGTCTGCAACGCCATCCTGCTCCCGGCCGTCAGCCAGTACAACCTGATCGCCTGTCCGCAGCGTTTCGCCGATATCGCCGTTGCCATGGGCGAGAAAATCGACGGTCTTTCAGTTACGGAAGCGGCTGAAAAGGCAATCAGCGCCATCCGCAGGCTGTCGGCTTCCATCGGCATCCCCACCGGCCTCAAGGCGTTGAACGTCAAGGAAGAGGACCTGAAGGTCATGTCGGAAAACGCCAAGAAAGACGCCTGCCAGTTTACCAATCCCCGCAAGGCAACATTGGAGCAGGTAATCGAGATATTTAAAGCAGCAATGTAACGGAAAGCTTTCCACACGAATAACCGATAGAGGGCAGACCCATGGGCCTGCCCTCTATCGGTAAACCAGCATACATTTGATCGGGGGATACTAACGTGGATAAAATTTTACGCGTCAACATGAGCGATCTGAGTACAACAATCGAGAACGTTCCTTCCGCATGGGCCGGTCTTGGCGGTCGCGGCCTGACTTCGACTATCGTCGCATCCGAAGTACCGCCAACCTGTCACGCTCTTGGCGCACAAAACAAGCTGGTGTTTGCACCGGGGCTGTTGACCGGAACCGCAGCTGCCAACTCCGGCCGCCTCTCTGCCGGAGCCAAGAGCCCCCTCACCGGAACCATCAAGGAGAGCAACGCCGGTGGCACCGCCGCACAGATGCTGGCCCGCCTCGGCATCAAGGCGCTGATCATCGAAGGGCTTCCCACGGAGGAAAAATGGTACGGCATTCATATCAACAAGGATGGCGTTACGGTTCAGGAAGAAACCGAGCTGGTAGGGAAGAAAAACTTTGCCGTGATTGAAGCCCTTGAAGCCCGCCTCGGCAAGAAAACCGGCATTCTGACCATCGGTCCGGTCGGCGAGCTTAAAATGACCGCGGCCAACATCTCGGTCAAGGCCCCGGACAGCAAGCTGCGCAGCCATGGCCGCGGCGGACTCGGCGCCGTCATGGGCTCCAAGAAAATCAAGTTCATCTCCATCGACGATCAGGGCGCTGCAGGGGTAAAAATTGCCGATCCGGAAAAATTCAAGGCGGCTGCCCGGGTCTTTGCCAAGGCGCTGCTTGACCACCCGGTCAGCGGCGAAGGCCTGCCAACCTACGGCACCAACGTACTGGTCAATATCCTTAATGAGGCGGGCGGATTGCCGACCCGTAACTTCACGACCGGACAGTTCAAGGGAGCCGACAAGATCTGCGGCGAGACCATGCACGACACCATAGCCGCACGCGGCGGCAAGACCAGACATGGCTGCCACGCCGGCTGCATCATCCAGTGTTCACAGGTCTACAATGACAAAGAGGGTAACTACCTGACTTCAGGCTTCGAGTACGAAACGATCTGGGGACTGGGCGCCGATTGCTGCATCGACAACCTGGACGACATTGCCCGCGCCGACAGCATCATGGACGACATCGGCATCGATTCGATCGAGACCGCCGTCATGTTCGGCGTGGCCATGGAAGCCGGAATTCTCCCCTGGGGAGACAGCAAGGAGATGCTGCGTCTGCTCGCTGAAGAAATCGGCGCAGGCACACCGCTCGGCCGGATCCTTGGCGGCGGCGCCGGTTCGGTCGGCAAGGCGTACGGCGTCACCCGCGTTCCGGTAGTAAAAAACCAGGCCATTCCGGCCTATGATCCCCGTTCGGTCAAGGGTATCGGCATTACCTACGCTACCAGCACCATGGGGGCCGACCACACCGCAGGTTATACCATTGCCACCAACATCCTCAACGTCGGCGGCAGCGTCGATCCGCTCAAAAAGGACGGCCAGGTCGAGCTGTCCCGCAACCTGCAGATTGCCACCGCAGCGGTGGATTCCACCGGGATGTGCATCTTTATCGCCTTCCCGGCCCTCGATATTCCCGAATGCCTGCCTGCCCTGATCGACATGATCAACGCCCGCTTCGGCATCAGCCTGACCGGCGATGACGTGACCAATCTCGGCAAGCATATCCTGAAGGTCGAGCATCAGTTCAATATCGAGGCCGGTTTTTCCAACATACACGACCGTCTGCCGGAATTTTTCAGCACCGAAACAGTGGCTCCCCACAATGCGATCTGGGATTTCTCCGATAACGAAATTGATGAGTTCTGGAACTTTTAGTTTCTTCGGTTAAGACAAGACCTCCGAGGTTTTAGAAACCTCGGAGGTCTGAAATATGCTGCTCCCAATATTTTCTGAAGCAATCACGCCTTTTTGACAAACTCCGATTTCAGCTGCATCGCGCCGACCCCGTCTATCCTGCAGTCGATATCGTGGTCACCATCAACGAGCCGGATGATCTTGATCTTGACACCGGTTTTGACAACTGCCGATGAACCCTTGATCTTCAGGTCTTTTATAACGGTTATCGAATCGCCGGCCTTTAGTTCATTGCCGAAGGCATCGCGCACGACAATGTCGGCAGCTTCACTCTCAGCTTCGGCTATCGGCCATTCATTGGCGCATTCGGGGCAGACGAACATTTCTCCGTCTTCGTAGGTGTATTCTGAACTGCATGACGGACATTTTGGCAACTGGCTCATGTTTATCCTTTTAATTGTATTTGGGAAAATGCCTTTTTGAGTGACGTTATCCTTCTCTTTCCCGGGACAAGGTACCAGAGAAAGCCGGCCTTGTCATCAGTATCCGGATTAATCTTCATAGTCACACAGGCACCTTTTTTCAGCGAGACCGCCTCATCACTGTGGCCGAGCAAATTGGCAACCAGAGAACCAAGCTGGGGTTCGTGGCCAATCACCATGACACGTTTGGCCTCCCTGCAGCTCTTGATGTGGAGTGCCAATTTTCCGATGTCGGCTCCGGGCAGGAGAAGTTCACTGGCCACAACCACATTTTTGCGGCAGGCTTTTTCAGCCGCTATCTCTGCCGTCTGAACTGCCCGGGTCAGGGGACTGGTGATTGTCAGTCGTGTTTTGGGGCCGTATTTGGCAATCGATGAGCTCAATTTTTTTGCAGCCGCCCTTCCATTTTCAGTCAGATAGCGCCACTCGTCCTGCAACGTATCACTTCCGTCTACCGCTTCAGCGTGCCGCACGACATACAAAATCATGATATCCTCCCGTTTGATTGATGATGAGAGGAAAGTATAGCCCCCGTTACACGCAATGCAATACCTGCTGCCAATATTTACCTGTTTGTGACAATTCCGAAGAGACTGACGAAAAGCGGCATAAGCAAAAAGGGGGCTCCGTCAGACGACGTACCCCCTTATATTGTATGGTCGGGATGACTAGATTCGAACTAGCGACCCCCTGCTCCCGAAGCAGGTGCGCTACCAGGCTGCGCTACATCCCGAAGAGCCCTTTTTCTAGCCCCTCTCAGGTATTTTGTCAAGAGCAAAACTGACCGGAGCGACGAGAATGCCACGGGGAGTCGTGGTATGGAGGGGTGGTGAGAGGTGGCTTGGGGGGAGGGCTGAGTAAAACTATTCATATATATTCTAAAGTTATTACACTCAAGTGCCGACATTATAGACATACAATCCATTGTATTTTATCAACCAACATAAGGCGGATGCCGCATGTCTATATCAGACATCTCATTAACGGCCGGCATGCGTGGCTCATTGCTCTCACTGCAGGGCAATGCCAAGACCATCGATCGCACCCAAGAACGCCTCACCACTGGCCGTAAAGTCAACAGTGCCCTTGACAACCCGACGAACTTCTTCGCATCGCAAGCTGCTCTTAACCGTGCAAGTGACCTTTCAAATACAAAAGACAGCATCATAGAGGGAAGCCAAACTATAAAAGCTGCTGACAACGGTATCACTGGAATTACTTCTCTTTTATTAGCCATGAAAGGGCTTACCCAAGCAGCTCTTGCTACTTCTCAACAGTCCGAGAGAGACTCCCTCTATCTACAGTTTACTGAAACGACAAATCAAATAACCAGCCTAGCAAACGATTCCTCGTATCGTGGAACAAATTTAAATACAAGCCAAAGTTTGACCATAAATTTTAATGCAGATGGTTCGTCTAATCTTGCAGTATCAGGCTTTGATAATACTGCTACGGGCCTTGGAATAAGCACATCATCTTCCTCTGCTACAAGCAGCGCACCTTCGGTGTCAGAAGGGGGTGGTGGAATGCAAATTTTCGTGAGAACATTGACAGGTAAAAATATTACATTGGACGTATCTCCAACTGACACAATTCTGAACTTGAAGGGAATGATTGAAGCTAAAGAAGCAATTTCAGCAGACCAACAGCGACTCATTTTTGCTGGTAAACAATTGGAAGACAATAGAACACTCGCAGATTATAATATCCAGAAGGAAGCAACTATTCACCTTGTTTTGAGATTAAGTGGTTGGGTATCTGATGCAGCAATTACTACTTCAGCAGATCAGGTGAATAACGCAACAACAACTTTGCGAACAAGGTCAAATGCATTGTCTAGCAGTCTAAATATAGTAACAACTCAGACTATATTTAACGAAAGTAGGGTATCACTTCTCCGTGAAGGAGCTGATAAACTGACCCTGGCTGACATGAACGAAGAAGGTGCCAACATGCTGATGCAACAGACCCGGCAGAGCCTCGGCACTACGAGTCTCAGAATGGGTGCTCAGGCGGCGCAATCGGTCATGCGGTTGTTCTAAGTTTCGATTAACTAGTTCCCCCTTTCTCTCTCTGCATCACATAGCAAAATATTACTCACACTGCTGGTGTGTGTGCTGCCACAAAACCTTCGAGCATACTGACGATCGAACGTCCTTGCATTACAGCTGCCAGCTTTAGCCGTTTGTGCAAGTCCTTGCCCATTCGGAAGCTGATCCGAACTGTTTCGTCACGCCCTCTCCCCACTGACTGACTTTTTTCTGCTGCTGTCTGTGGCATTGCTTCTGGTGTTTCTGGCACTCGGTTCTTCTTGGTCATCAATAACGCCATAGTACTCCCCTTGACCTTACCCCATTGATTGAACCAGTTTTAACTTAGGTTTTTCGGTCAACAAAAATTCCCATTTTCAAACTGAGACACTACCAGAAGCTACCCCCAATTGACATTAATGGTATCTTGTGGTAAAAAATAAAGACTATATTATAATTTCAGCGGACTATCTATGCTGAAAATACGATAAAGCTAAACCTCCCGAGAGGGAGGGGCAGAAAGCGGCGGGTCTTCTGTAAGATGATGGCCGAGCTACCGAAATTCTCAATCGGTATGCTCGGCCTTTTTGTTTTTGCATATTCAGGAAGAATCACAGCCGCGGGAAGGAGGTGAATTAATGACAATACGTGTTTGAACCTGCATTGAATGAGCCTGCTGCGTTCCCGGGTTGACTCCTTGTAATTACAATGAAGTTGCGAGAAACATTTTTGTAGTTTCCGCAAGCATTTTCCTGCTGAACGTTACCTGACAACGTGAACTTCATCTTGGGAAAAAGGAGAACAGACCATGAAACAGTTAATTATCTCAATTGTCCTGCTCTGCTTGGCGACGAGTAGTAGCATTCTCATCGCTGCCGAACCTAACCCCAACGGATTTCCGAGTGGTACCCATTACAATCTGAATATTATCGGCAAGTCAGACAGCTTCACATGCCCGGCACAGGAATATGACGACTATGGAAATCCTGTCTACGGCAACGTGGTTTTTGTTCCCGAAAATGGTGAGGGAGCAATATATCTGGCATCAGGAAAAGGAAGAAAAGCGGCTGCCATAACTGAACTTCAGGCAACCGATCCTTGTGCATTCGACAGAGATGGGGCAACCGTCAAGCTGCCTCCAAACAGAAACGGCTATCGAGTCTATGCTCGTGTATTGGCAAAACCGACAAGCGAGCCGAGTATCGGACTGTTCTCAAGCCTGTACATGGTTCAGGACGAACTTGGAAATGACCTTATGTTCCTGGGTCTGGTCACTGAAACTGGTTTTGAAACACCAACCATGACATTTACCCGAAAACCGGGAAAGTCCACAGCGGTTGATATCTCAGGCATGTTCCACTGGTCCGGCTCAGTCTGTTATTTCAGTCAACCGGAGGGAAGTTTTACCCTGATGAATGTCTGCTGTACCGATGCCAATTCTGATGGGGTTTACGAAGCGTGCCAGCTACCGGCAGAGGTTGAACCGGTGTGTGGCGCGGGGTTCAGCCTGATTCAGGCTTACTGCACTTCTTATACGGATGAATGGATCTTCAATATTGCAGATTATGTTGCGATGCTAATGGCAACTGACAATAAGGGTGTTAAATTGCTGCAAATCCGTTTTTATCCTAATTAATCAGACTCATGGCTAGAAAAAATCATGCGAAGAAGGATCGTTCCGGCGAGTATGTTCAATTAGTTTCTTCTCTCAAGCCCCCTTGGCCACCGGCCATGGGGGCTATTTAATTCAGCGCAACAAAACAACAAATTTCTCCCCACAAAAACTGACTCAAGCAGATCCGGAGGTCCGAAGCGTCTGCAGCGTCAGCGTGACGGGACCAGAAACTGACCATTCACGACATTTTTCGGTGAGCCGCCCAGAAAGGAAGATACGTTTGCAGCCACGATCGCCATTAGTCTCCGGCGGGCGGCAAGAGAGGCCCAGGCGATATGCGGGGTAAATATGCAGTTGGGTGCGGACAAGAGCGGATTTTCCGCCACCATGGGCTCATGAGCAACCACGTCCAGACCGGCACCGGCGATTTGCCCCGAGCGTAGGGCATGGGCCAGATCGGCTTCGTTAACCAGCCCACCCCGCGCCACATTGATCAGGAAGGCGCTCGGCTTCATGATCCCCAGCAGCCGGGTGTTGACAAATCCGGTATTTTCCGGGGTCTGCGGGCAGTTAAGCGTCACCACATCGGCACGGGCGAACAACTCCTCCAACGGGACGAACGTGACGGGAACCGGGCCGGGGTCCTGCGGAATTCGGGGGGCATAGGCGATCACCTTCATGCCGAATGCGGCAGCGATACGGGCCACCGCCCTGCCGATGACACCGTACCCGACGATCCCGATCGTCAAACCGTCCAGTTCGACGATCGGCGACTTCCAGAACGAATGGTCAGGGCAGCGTACCCACTCGCCCGCTTTTACGGCAGCATCGTGTGCAGCAACGTTCACAGCCAGCTCCAGCAGCAGGGCAAAGGTCGTCTGGGCAACCGATTCTGTTGAATATGCCGGGACGTTTGAAACCGGAATGCCGAGTGCCCCGGCAGCAGCCACATCGACGTTATTGTACCCCGTGGCCAGCAGCGAGACATACTTCAGCTTTGGCAAGGCGTTCAGGATATCTGCATCCAGCTTGACCTTGCTGAGCAGGATGATATCCGCGTCCCTGGCGCGGTCCAGCGTGAGCGCGGGCGGAGTGCGATCGTAAATCGTGCAGTCGCCCTGCGCCTCAAGCGGGCTCCATGGATTGTCGCCGGGGTTGATGGTATAACCGTCCAGAATTACTATCGTGGCACTGTTTTTCATTCTCGATTGCTCCTTTATTCTCGTGAAGCAGCATCACATTCTTCATCCATGATGCGGCAGATGAACCTGGCAGAATGTCAAACTATGGTTGATGCGTTGCCTCTGTCAAGATGATTTTGGGAGACACAATTGCTCGACGGCAAGCACCTGCACCTGCGCTGTCAATTCTTGTGTTTTTGAGCAGTTTCAGGTAGTGTGTTCGGCTACTTCAACGTAGTGGATATGCACTGCCACGTGGGCGGTCATGTGGAGAAATCAATTAGCATGAGACGTATTGCAAAGTTTATAGCAGGTTCGTCAGCAGTTGCGCTGCTGGCAAGTGGATGTGCAACAAACCCGGACGGCAGTTACGAAATGAAGCGAACCGCCATTGGCACCCTCGGGGGAGCTGCGCTTGGTGCCGGCGTTGGCGCGCTGGTCGGCGGCAGAACGCATCGGGGGCGCAACGCCGTCATCGGTGGCCTGACCGGGGCTGTAGTCGGGGGGGGAATCGGGAATTACATGGACCGGCAGGCGGCAGCCCTGAAGAGAAACCTCCCTGAGGCCGAGATCGTTCGAGACGGCGACAAGATCTACGTTGCCCTCCCTTCCGGGATTCTGTTTGACATTGGCAGGGACGTATTGAAGCCGGCGGCAAAGGATTCCCTGAGCAAAGCCGCAGCCACACTGAAAGCGTCCGAGACCACCATCATTGTCCAGGGGCATACCGATTCGACCGGCTCCGCCGCGGTCAATCAACCGTTGAGCGAAAGGCGCGCCGGCCACGTGCGTGATTTCCTTGCTGCCAGTGGTGTGCCATATTCCCGTATGTCGGCGATCGGGTACGGCTCCAGCCAACCGGTTGTTGCCAACGACACCGATGCAAATCGCGCTCTGAACAGACGCGTACAGCTGGAAATCAGTCCGACTGAAAAACTGAGAGCCCAGCAGAGCGGTGACAACTAGCTAGTTTTCGGTCTGGTTGGTATCTATTGCCGCTTATAACCACATTACTCTGAAGCAGGAGCAGAAAGTATGAGTGAAGTAATAAAACAGCAGATAAAAGACCTTCTCAAAGAGCGCAATGCCGTGCTTCTGGCTCACAACTACATGCGTGACGAGGTGCAGGAAATTGCCGACATAACCGGAGATTCACTGGCATTATCCATTGAGGCTTCCCGGACCGATGCCGATGTCATCGTTTTCTGCGGGGTGCACTTCATGGCAGAGTCCGCGGCGATTCTTTCGCCAGACAAGAAGGTGCTGCTCCCCCGCCCCGATGCCGGCTGCCCGATGGCCGACATGGTTACGGCCGAAGAGCTTGAGGCGCTTCGAGCCAAGCACCCCGGCGTCCCGGTCGTGACCTACGTCAACTCATCGGCGGAGGTCAAGGCGCATTCCGATATCTGCTGTACTTCGGCAAATGCGCTCAAGGTGGTGCGATCGCTCCCGGAAGACGAACTGATCTTTGTGCCGGACCGCAACCTCGGGCGCTGGATTGCCAAATTTGTCCCGGAGAAGAAGTTCATCTTCTGGGAGGGGTACTGCCCAACCCACGAGCGGATGACCCTGGCAGCGGTGTTGCAAAAGAAAGCGGAACATCCTGACGCGCTCTTTATCTGTCACCCCGAAAGCGCCCCGGAAGTTTCGGCGCTGGCCGATCATGTCTGCTCCACCAGCGGCATGTACGACTACTGCCGCACCAGCCCGGCCTCGAAATTCATTGTCGGCACCGAAGCAGGCATTCTCTACAAGCTGCGGCTCGACAGCCCCGGCAAGGAATTCATCCTGGCCTCACCGGCGCTGTTCTGCCCCAATATGAAACTGACCTCTCTGGAAGATGTGCTGATTTCGCTCCAGACGCTGGCTCCGGTCGTAAGCGTGCCGGAAGAGATCCGTCTCAAGGCCAAAGGTGCGCTTGATCGAATGTTGGCGATTCCCCGCGACTGACAGGGGATCACCTATTGACATTTCCTCATGCTCCGTAGCACCGTTTATCGGGGTTTATATGGTTCGCCACGTATTGTGCCACGATCATAAGAACTATTTATTTCACGGGATCACCAGGATCGTGTTTCTCCTGGCGCTCTTATGGATTTTCCTTCTCCTGCCGATGCCGGCCTCCGCAATACCCGACGCCCCGAAAAAAGCCCCCGTCATAGTCGTCGGCGGCGATCGCGATTACCCCCCCTATGAATTCCTTGACAAAGACGGACAGCCGAGCGGCTACAACGTTGACCTGACCCGCGCCATCGCAGAAGTGATGGGCATGAAGGTCGAGTTCCGCCTTGGTGCCTGGTCGGAGATGCGGGAGGCCCTGCAGTCCGGAAAGGTCGATGTGCTCCAGGGGATGTCCTATTCGGAGGAACGGGGCAGCGAGGTCGATTTTTCCCTTCCCCACACGGTCGTAAACCATGCCGTGTTTGCCCGCCGCGATTCACCGAACATCAACTCCATGGCTGGACTGGAAGGGAAAGATGTTGCCGTGCACCGTAGCGGGATCATGCATGACTACCTGGTCCGCACCGGGTTCAGAGGCAGGCTGACGCTGACCGACACACCGGCCGATGCCCTGCGCAGGCTCGCTGCCGGTAAGGCAGATTATGCCGTTGTCGCAATTGTACCGGGGATGTACATCATCCGCGAACTGAAGCTGACCAACCTGATGCCGGTCGTCCGCAATGTCGCCACCCATCGTTATTGCTACGCGGTAGACAAGGGCAATACAGAGCTTCTTTCGCGCTTCAACGAGGGGCTCGCCATCCTCAAAAAGACCGGCCAGTACGAGCAGATCTACAACAAGTGGCTCGGAGTACTGGACCCGCATGTGGTCTCATGGAGACAGCTTGCCAGGGACGGAGCAATCGTGGTTGGCCCCCTGGTAATTCTGCTGGGCGGATTTGCCCTCTGGTCGCGCATTCTGCACCGCCAGGTGGCCCTGCGCACCGCCGACCTGACCAGGGAGATTGCCGAACGATGCCATGCCGAGGAGGAGTTGCGCCTCAACCAGCAGCAACTTGTCCAGGCCGACAAGATGGCCGCCCTTGGGATTCTGGTCTCGGGCGTAGCCCACGAGATCAACAACCCGACCGGCCTGATCCTGCTGGAGGTACCGATGTTGAAGCGGTTCCACACGGACGCCTCAAAGGTTCTGGAACAGTACTACCGGGAGAACGGCGACTTTAGCTGCGGGGGACTCGCCTACTCACGCATGCGGGAGGAGGTCCCGCGCAGCCTGGACAAGCTTCAGGATGCCGGCAAGCGCATCAAGCGCATTGTGGACGACTTGAAGGACTTTGCCCGGCAGGGTGACACCGCCTGCAACGAGATCGTGAATCTGAACGAAGTGGCGCAAGCGGCGGTACGCCTGGTTGAACCGTCCATCCGCAAGGCAACGGCCCACTTCACCGCCGGGTACGAACCGCATCTTCCCGCCATCCGTGGCAATGCCCAGCGCATCGAGCAGGTGCTGGTCAACCTGATCCTCAACGCCTGCCAGGCCTTGCCGGACACGGGGAGGGGCATCGAATTGTCCACCGGGCACGACCCGGAACGCGGTGCAGTGCTGTTTCGCCTGCGCGACGAGGGGAGCGGCATTTCCCCCGAGCATCTCTCGCGCCTGACCGACCCGTTTTTCACGACCAAACGGGACATGGGGGGAACCGGCCTCGGGCTGTCGGTCTCCGCCGGGATCGTCAAGGAGCATGGCGGGACACTGGAGTTCGAGTCCCCCTCCGGCTGCGGTACGACTGTTACGTTGACATTGCCTGCATTCAAAGAGGAGAAACCATCGTGATTGAAAAGACCTACCCGGATTTCCCCATTCTGCTGGTCGATGACGAACCGGACTGGCTCGGCTCCCTCTCCCTGACCCTGGAATCCTGCGCCGGGATCAGCAATATCACCACCTGCAGTGACAGCCGCCAGGTCATGGCAATCCTCGACGCCAACCAGGTAGGCCTGGTTCTGCTCGACCTCACCATGCCGCACCTGTCGGGAGAGGAGCTGCTGCAACAGATCGCGGAACGCCATCCCGAGGTCGCCGCCATCGTCATCAGCGGCCTGAATCAGGTGGAAACCGCGGTCCGCTGCATGAGACTGGGCGCTTTCGATTACTGCATCAAGACCGATGAACAGGACCGGATCGTGGGAGCGGTGCTCAGGGCGGTCCGGATGGTGGAAATGAGGCGGGAGTACCAGGAGATGTCGAACCGCCTCGTTTCCCGGGAACTCCGAAATCCGGAGGCATTTTCCGCCATTGTCACCAGCGACAGATCGATGCTGGACATCTTTTCCTACGTGGAAGCGGTGGCCAAAAGCCCCCAGCCGCTCCTGATTACCGGCGAAAGCGGAGTCGGCAAGGAGCTGATCGCCCGTGCCGCACACAATTTAAGCGGCTGCCGGGGGAAACTGGTAACGGTCAACGTCGCCGGGCTGGACGACACTGTTTTTGCCGACACCCTTTTCGGCCATGTACGGGGGGCTTTCACCGGAGCAGAACAGGTCCGGCGTGGCATGGTGGAGGAGGCGAACGACGGCACCCTCTTTCTGGACGAGATCGGCGACCTCAACATCCCCTCCCAGGTCAAGCTGCTGCGCCTCTTGCAGGAGGGGGAATATTTCCCGCTGGGGAGCGACCTTCCCAAGCGGCTCAAGGCCCGGATAATCGTGGCCACCCATCAGAACCTGACGGAAAAAGAACGGAGCGGGGCATTTCGGCGAGATCTCTATTATCGATTGAAGACGCATCAGGTGCATCTTCCTTCCCTGCGGGAACGGCGGGGGGACATTGCGCTGCTGCTGGATCATTTTCTGGAGGAGGCTGCCCGGACTCTGGGGAAAAAGAAGCCGACTCTCCCCAAAGGGCTGGCCCAGTACCTGGCGACCTACTGCTTCCCCGGCAATGTCCGCGAACTCAAGGCCATGGTCTATGACGCAGTCAGCGTACAGCACGACCGGATACTCTCCATGGATACCTTTGTCAAATCGATCGAACGCCTGCAGTCCGAATGTGTGGCAAGCGGAGTGGCAACGCCACGGCGGAATCCGTTTGCCGGGTTCGATGAGCTCCCCACTTTCAGCGATGCCGCGGCCTTCCTGGTGCTGGAGGCCATGGACCGGTCCGGCAACAACCAGACCCTGGCCGCGCGGCTGCTCGGCATCTCGCAGCCGGCGCTGTCAAAACGTTTGAAGATGCTGAAGGAGCTGGATTTCCAGCGAGAAGAGACCGTCAAGACGCCTCACCACCCGAGCCTCACGTAACGAGCAGCAATTCCGGTCGTTATTCGATGGTGGAACGGATTCTCACCCGGTCGCCGACATGGTAGCGGGTTTTAGTCCGAAACTCCTCACCGCTTTCAACGGTGACGATATACCCATCAATCACTTCTTTTTCGTGTTCGATATAGCTGACCCGGTCTCTCGGGTAACATTTTGTACCACGAGCCATGCTCTGGCCGGTTGCAGCACCCGCTACCGCGCCGAGGGCCGTCATGGCAGCATTACCAGACCCTCTGCCAAACTGGTTCCCGATTAATCCGCCGGCAACACCTCCCAGAATTGCACCGCCTATGCCACTATTGTCCTCACAGATTTCCTCTCTGGTAGTTGTCGGCTCGCGGATGGTTACAATTCTGAATACTTCCCGCACGTTCGTGACGGTTGCCATAGTCACCGATTGCCCTTCGGCAAATGCGCCCGTACTCGACAAAACAGTACTTGCAACAATCAGCATGATTAATGTCTTCATAACGTTCCTCCCGCTGCATCGCTTGAAACAGGCCTGGGTGATGTTCTGCCGCTGCAGAAAACATCCGTACAATCATTATATAACTAACAGGAACAAGTTACAAAGACAGAGAGTGGGGAGTCAAACCAGCAGCAGAGGGTTTGGGGGGGAATAAAAAGTCTGGAGCGCGGCATTGTCACTCCATCAAAAGGAGTGCATGGGGGCAGACCCAAATCCTTCGGAGACTTTTCAATTCAGCCATCGCTCCAGTGTGGCAAGCAAATCAAGCAAGTTAAGCGGCTTGGCAAGATAGTCGTTCATCCCTGCAGCGATACATTTGTCGCGATCCTGTTTCATGGCGTTTCCGGTAAGAGCAATTACCGGAATATCGTGCCGGCGTACGGCTGAAGCAGGATCACGAATGACGGCGGTGACTTCGTAACCGTTCATTTCCGGCATCATGCAGTCCATCAACACCAGCGAATAGTCGTTCATCTCAAGCGCCTTCAATGCCTCCCTGCCGTCACCTGCCACATCTACCAGATAGCCGTAGTTCTTCAGCAGCTTGGGCACTATTTGCTGTGCGATTGGCTCATCCTCGGTCAAAAGGATGCGGACTCCGCTTCTCACGCCCCGCTTTTTACCATCGTGGTCGGCTTCACGAATCGACTTCGCCTCTCCGAAAGCGTTCGGAGGTACCTTGGCCATTACCACGGTGAACCAGAAGGTGGAACCTTTCCCCTCGACACTTTCTACACCGATACTCCCGCCCATCAGAATTGCCAACCGTTTGCATATCGCCAGCCCCAATCCGGTACCGCCATATCTGCGCGTAGTGGAACTGTCAGCCTGTGTGAAGGGCTCGAATACACGTTCCAATTTATCAGCCGCTATGCCGATTCCGCTGTCATGAACCAGAAAACGGAGTGTGACGGAGCGTTCATCCTCGGCATCCTTCCGGATGCGCACTGATACGGAGCCTTTGGCGGTAAATTTGATGCTGTTGCCAACAAGGTTGATGAGTATTTGACGCAGACGGCCGGAGTCACCATATAACGCCGTTGGAACGTCCGCATCAATCGATGAAGCAAGCTTCACCCCTTTTTCGCGGGCCTGAAGGGACAGGAGATTGGTGGCATCTGACATCAGCGTCAGCAGATCATAGGCTGACAGCTCCAGTTCAACCTTGTCTGCTTCGATTTTGGAAAGGTCAAGAATATCGTTGAGCAGGTGTACCAATGCGATCCCTGAATTTTTGGCACTTTCCGTGTATTCATACTGCAGCGGGGTCAAATCGGTGTGCTGCAGCAGCTCAATCATGCCGATAACACCATTCATCGGGGAGCGAATCTCATGACTCATGGTGGCCAGAAAGTGGGATTTGGCAATATTGGCGGCTTCGGCAGCCGCTTTGGCTTGGCGCAGTTCCTCTTCTATCCGCTTGCGTTCGCTAATATCACGGATAAAAGAGCAGTTGAATTCCTTGGAACCGAGCTTGACATAGTTGGCGACAATTTCCACCGGAAACACCCGTCCCTCTTTTGTGCGCAGTTCGTTCTCAAACGTAAACGAACCGGCTTTTCGGAGTTCGGCAAAACGCTTTGGCCATTTCTCGGTACTGAAGGAAATATTAACGTCGGGCACAGTCAACCGGAGCAACTCCTCCCGGGTATAGCCGAGGGAGCGGCAGGCAGCTTCGTTAACATCCACGATGCGGGCATCGGGCCCAACCCAGAACAGCGCATCAGAGGCAGCATCCACGCTGATGCGCGCCAATTGGAGGGCCTCTTCCGCCTGTTCCCGTCTGGTCAATGTATCGACCAGAATTGCATTGTTATAGTTTGCCTTGGAAATCATCTGCGCCAGCTTTGAATAGAAGCCCATTGCTGTCCGGACCGTATCCCGGCTCCAGCGGGGTACCCGGTCAAGAGCCGCAATGTAGGCAGCTTCATCATATCCGAAACGCTTTGCCTGGGCGAGAAACAGGTCATAATCCGGCTCTTCGTCGTCGTACAGGAACTGCCCCAGAAAAATGTTGCCGATATGTTTGTCGCCAAGCATGATCGGAGTGACAATGTCCCACATGTTGTTTTTGCAGCGGTATTCCTTGAAAGTCCCCGGTGGGACTCCCCTGGAGAGAGATATGTCGCTTTCGGAGCAGAATTTACAGGAGTCCGGATTGGCTCTGTGGAATTTAAGGCAGATATCCTGCCAACCGGTGCCAACCAGCACCCTGCCTTTAAGGTCAATGATTCCGATGCCGATTCCGGTAAGGGCGTAATAATCGTCCATCATTCCCTGGAGAGCAGGAGCATCGATCACGCTGGACAGCTCGATATTGTCAAAATCCGGCGAGGCTGCCCTCGCTTCCTGAAAAAATTCTTGCGTCATCGTCTTGTCCCTCGGCACGTATTGATAAAAGAGGCAATTCTGCTGAGTTAATAAAATATCGCGGCTCTTTGAACGTGGTTCAAATTTGGGAAAGTGCTGATTGCCGAATCAGCGATTCAAAGAATCGGGTCAAGAATACCACAGATTGTTCCAAGTCAACCATTTCTTCCACCCTCGCAGCGCATCCGATTCAGGTGCGACCTTGCGCTATGCAAGAGTTTTGGCTATAGTGCAACTGCTCGGCACACTTCCGGCTGAAGCATATTTTCAGCGGGCACAGGGATCGATACCATGCTCCATTTTCTCACCATCGCCATCGGCACCGTTACCATGCGCCCCTATGTATTTGCTTTTTTCGGGGCGTTTCTTTTAGCCTGCGTCCCCCATGTCGGCTGGCGCCGAACCATGACTTTCACGATGGCAGGCTATTGTATCGCCTTCGGCTCCGAGTGGCTCTCCATCAACACCGGTTTTCCCTATGGCTGGTATTATTACATCGACACCACCAGCAGCCGCGAGCTGTGGATCGCCGGAGTGCCGTTCTTCGACTCGCTCTCCTATGTTTTTCTTGCCTACTGCAGCTATGCAACGGCGCTGTTTATCCTCTCGCCGCTGAAAGCGTGGCGCTGGAACATCGCCACGCTGGAAACCCGGAGCATACGGCGTTCGTTTGCGGCACTGCTGCTGGGCAGCATCCTGCAAACAATGCTCGATATCGTCATTGATCCGGTGGCTCTGCAGGGAAACCGCTGGTTTCTGGGGCAGATTTATGGTTACCGCGAACAGGGAATCCATTTCGGCGTTCCGCTTTCCAACTATGCCGGCTGGCTTCTGACCAGTTTTTGCCTGATTGCCGCCTTTCAGCTGATCGACGCGCGGCGTCTCGACGAGACAGCTGCCGGGCTGGTCACCTTCCCCTTTCATTCCCTGCTGGGTCCGCTGCTGTATCTATCGGTACTGATCTTCAATATCGGGGTAACTCTCTTCATTGGTGAAAAGTTTATGGCGCTCTGCGGAATACTGATTTTTACCCTTCCGCTTGTAATGGCCGTGGTGCTGGCAGTGAGGAGGGTAAACGGTTTTACGAAAGAGCAGCTGGGGAGCCATCTGAGGGATTACCCCTGGTCGCCGGCAGGAAGCGTCCTAAAGGGAGGAAAATAGGCGGGAGAATGTTGACGTCAGGCTCTGAGCCGCCGTGCGACTGCCGCGGGAAAGACGTACGAGTTGTGGAATGATGCGGGGTTTGCGCAAAACCGTCAGCAACACTTTGTATGGACGGATGCTTCGCATATCCTGATCGCAGAATTCATCAAGAGAAAAGCTGAGCTCCTCATCTGCCGGATCACTGACGGCACGAACCGCCAGCAGCGGAATGTTGTTTTCCACGGCGATGATAGCGATGGCTCCGCTCTCCATTTCCACGACCGGGTTGGGATAATGACCAGGCAACATCCCGGCCAGGCGTTTTTTTGACGTGAGGCAAGAGGTACTGACAAAGGCACCCCCAACGACCTTATTTCCCACTGCCGCCTGACGGGCAACGAATGTCTGGCCGATGGGCGAGAGAGGCGCTGGAATCTCCTCGAAGCCGTTTTCATGGGCAATGACGATCATATTCGCCACGACAACATCCCCGGCCTGCAATTCCGGCGCAATCGCGCCACAAAATCCTGTCGAAATCAGCAGATCAGGATGTTCATCGCGAATGAGCCTCTCTGCCGCTCTGGCGGCATTGTCGAAGCCCACCCCGGACTGCACCAGCAGGAATTCATGCCCGTACGAACTGAAGCGCCCGCCCGGAAACACCCCAATCGACATGACTGCAGCGGCCCCAAGACTGTCTGCCACGGCTCGGAATTCCTCCGGCATGGCTGTGATAATGCCGATTTTCATAACGAACACTGTACAATTATCGAGACATCATTTCAAAGGTTAATATGAAATGCTGGACAAAATGAAAATCATATACTATATTTCCCGTTCGCTCTTACGGAGAGATGTCCGAGCGGTTGAAGGAGCACGCCTGGAAAGCGTGTGTACGTTAATAGCGTACCGAGGGTTCGAATCCCTCTCTCTCCGCCATTTTTTTTGTTTTTACAGCTTCGCAAAATCACAGGTACGATTTGGCGAAGTTGCATGTTTGCAGGCGAAAATGATAGCCGGGCCTCGCGCAACGGCACGCCGTGAACTCCGCCAGGTCCGGAAGGAAGCAACGGCAGCGGCTCCTGCTGTGTGCCGCGGGTAAACCCGGCTATCATTTGCGTCTGCAAACGTCTTAATCCTTCCACATCCCCCTGAACAAATGCTCCCCGCCTCATCGTGAGGAGCGTCAGATTTCCTGCGAGGTTAGATCTCTTGTCCAACGGCACGCACTATGAAGTCCTGGCAAGGAAATACCGCCCCCAAAACTTTTCCGAACTGGCCGGCCAGGAGCATGTCAGCCGTACCCTTCAGAATGCCATCGACTCGGGACGGGTTGCCCATGCATTCCTGTTCACCGGTGCCCGCGGTGTCGGCAAAACGAGTACCGCCCGCATCATGGCCAAGACCCTCAACTGTGAAAGAGGGGTAACGCATGAGCCGTGCAACCTCTGCCCGCAGTGCATCGAGATAACCAAAGGCACCTCAACCGACGTTTTCGAAATCGATGGCGCTTCAAACAACGGTGTCGACGATGTCCGCGATTTGCGCGACAACATCAAGTACCTCCCTTCCCATAGCCGCTACCGCATCATCATCATCGATGAAGTTCACATGCTCTCCACCAACGCGTTCAATGCACTTTTGAAAACGCTCGAAGAACCACCAGAGCATGTCAAATTCATCTTTGCCACGACCGAACCGCACAAGCTGCCGGTAACAATTCTTTCCCGCTGCCAGCGTTTTGACTTCAAGCGGGTTACGCTGCCAAAAATTATTTCCCGGCTGCGTGAAATTGCCGAAAAAGAAACAGTGGTAATCTCCGATGTCTCGCTGGCGCTGATTGCCCGCAAAGGGGACGGCAGTATGCGTGATTCCCTGACCGCATTCGATCAGGTGCTCGCATTCTGTGGCAATACCGTAAGTGACGAGGACGTCGCCACCCTGCTCGGCACTATCGACCGCAGGCTTCTTGCGGACATTTCCGCTGCTATCTTCAACGGTGACACCCAGGGCGTTCTTGCCGGAATCAAGCAGGTTGACCTGGTCGGATACAATATGCGCCAGTTCTGCCAGGAACTGATTGAACATTTTCGAAATCTGCTGGTAATCCGGTCAGTCAAGAAGCCGGAAGAGATCCTTGACATAACCGCAGCAGAACTGGATGAACTGCAGAAGCAGTCACTTCATGTTACGGCACTGGACGTTCAGCGCCGCCTGACACTGTTTATAAAGGCCGACGCCGAAATGGCGTATGCCACTTTTCCTCGGCTGATTGTCGAGATGGCGCTTTTGAAAGCCACCCTGCTGGCACCTCTGGTTCCGGTTCAAGAGTTGATTGAAAAAATTAAATTACTGGAAACCGCGGCGGTACATACACCGTCACTGCCGTGGGAAACGACCAGAACCGCCTCCCCGCCACCGCAGCAGCATACAGAACAGCACACCACCTCTCCCACCCGCCCGGTGCAGCCTGCCGCGGTTGCGGCTTCGCCTCCCGCGCCTGCACCGTCCGGGGGGCAGCCTGACTGGGGGAGATTCGTGGCTTTTGCCAATGAAAAGGATCGCCAGCTTGGATCGGTGCTTGAACATGGCAGCCCGCTGAAACAGGAAAACGGCCTTATTGAAATCGGCTTTCCTGCCGGGAGTTATTACCTGACCGCCGCCCAGGACGACGAATTCATCGCAGACGTGCAAACCCTGGCCTGCGCCTTTACCGGGGGAAATACAGCAATCAGGGTAAAATCGATTGAAACCGGCTTCGCCGACGCGCCACTGTCATTGGCAGAAAAAAAAAAGAGTGATGCCGAACAGCACCTGGAAACCCTGAAACTGGAGGTCAAGAACCATCCGGTCGTCAAGGAAGCTGAGCGGGTATTTGGTTGCAGCATTACTGACGTACGGGAATTCTAGAAGCTTATGACGCAATTGAATCACTAATTTCAAACAATCTGAGGGGGAAAAGATGTCCAAGGGATTAGCAAATATCATGAAGCAGGCCCAGATGATTCAGCAGAAGATGGCCAGGTTACAGGAAGAGGCCAGCCTGAAAACAGCCATGGCAACATCCGGCGGCGGAGCAGTAACGATTACCGTGAACGGCAAGAATGAAATAATTTCACTGGAAATAAAAAAAGAAGCAGTAGACCCGAATGATGTCGAAATGTTGCAGGACCTTGTCATTACAGCTGCCAATGAGGCTTTAAAGAAAGTTCACGCCGAGATGGGAGATGAAATGTCCAAAATCACCGGCGGCATGAGCATCCCGGGTCTTTTCTAGCTAAATAGCATAGTTATGATACTATGCCGACTTTAGCAGCTTGATTTACATTTTAATTTGACTAAATGTTTTAGTTCGGCTAATAGTAGCTCGTGGATACAGCGTCATTATCTGCCGTATCGTTGCAGTCAAAGATTCCTTATTTTAATGCTCCTCCATGGTTTTCGGTCACGCCCTGACCCGTCCAGAGCGGGGGAGCATCTTTTTTAACCACGCTATAATACTAAAAAAATGTTTTATTTGTGCCGGAATTTATGCTAACAAAATCATCCTCGTTGATGCGTTTGGTTGGAGAATTGAAGAAGCTGCCGGGGGTCGGAGAACGAACCGCACTCCGTTTGGCTTTTCATCTTCTGAAATCGCCCCGGAACCTGACAGCGCTGTCGGAATCGCTCTGTGAAGTTCGTGACCGGGTTCGCCCCTGCTCAACCTGCTTTGCCATTACAGAAAATGACCCATGCTCTATCTGCTCCGGCAATCGTGATTCAAGCATTATCTGCGTGGTGGAAAACTCGCAGGATCTGATGGCCCTGGAACGGAGTAACGCCTATCAAGGCGTTTACCACGTCCTTGAAGGGGCTATATCACCGCTGTCCGGTATCGGACCGTCGCAGCTCAGAATCGCCGAGCTTATAGATCGAGTCGGAGAGGGTACGGTTCACGAAGTGGTGATTGCAACAAATTTCACCGTAGAGGGCGAAGCAACTGCGCTCTATCTGACCAAGGCCCTGAAGCCGACCGGAGTAAAAATCAGCCGCCTGGCACATGGCATCCCGCTTGGCAGCGATATTGAATTTGTAGATGCGGCCACCGTACAGTGGGCATTGCAGGGAAGAAACGAATTATAGTCAGCAAAGGCATACATTCCACAGAGGAGGAAGTACATGAGCAAGAAAATGGTTACCATTGACGGCAACACCGCCGCCGCCCACGTGGCTCACGCCACCAACGAAGTCATCGCTATTTACCCGATTACCCCGTCATCGGTTATGGGCGAAATATCAGACGCCAAGAGTGCCGCAGGCGAAAAGAATATTTGGGGCATTGTTCCGACTGTTGCCGAACTGCAGTCCGAGGGAGGCGCCTCTGGTGCCGTTCACGGCGCGCTGCAGGCTGGTGCGTTGACCACAACCTTCACCGCCAGCCAGGGCCTGCTGCTGATGATCCCCAATATGTACAAAATCGCCGGCGAATTGACCTCCACGGTTTTTCACGTCACCGCCCGTGCGATCGCCGCACAGGCGCTTTCCATCTTCGGCGACCACTCGGATGTCATGTCCTGCCGCGCAACCGGTTGGGCATTCCTCTGTTCCAACAATGTTCAGGAAGTCATGGACTTTGCCCTGATCGCCCAGTCTTCGACCCTGCGGAGCCGTATCCCATTCCTGCACTATTTTGACGGGTTCCGTACCTCCCACGAAGTCCAGAAGGTTGAGGAGATTTCTTACGACGACATGCGTTTCATGCTGGACGACAAGCTGATTGCCCAGCACAAGTTACGCGGTCTTTCCCCGGACCGTCCGGAAATGCGCGGTACCGCTCAAAATCCGGACGTCTACTTCCAGGGGCGCGAAACAGTCAATGCGTTCTACCCTGCCTGCGAAAAGATCGTGCAGGAAGAGATGGACAAATTCGGCAAACTGACCGGCCGCAAGTACAAGCTGGTTGAGTATGCCGGTGCCAAGGACGCCGATCGCGTGGTGGTGGTCATGGGTTCCGGCGCTGACGTCGTGCAGGATACGGTAGAAAACCTGATGAAATCGGGTGAAAAAGTCGGCGTGATCAAGATCCACCTGTACCGTCCATTCCCGCTCGATTCTTTTATCAAGGCGCTCCCCAAAACGGTTAAAAAGATTGCCGTTCTGGATCGCACCAAAGAGCCCGGAGCCCTGGGCGAGCCGCTCTATCTTGATGTCCGTACCGCAATCGGCGAAGCCATGGCTGACGGCAAGTTCAAATTTGACGGTTACCCCGTCATCGTTGGCGGTCGCTATGGTCTCGGCTCCAAAGAGTTTAACCCAGCCATGGCCAAGGCGGTGCTCGACAACCTCAAAGCAAAAAAACCGAAAAACAAATTTGTCGTCGGCATTACTGAAGACGTCACCAACTGCAGCCTGCCGGTCGATTACTCATTCAAGAACCCGATGCCCGGTACATATGAAGCCATGTTCTACGGTCTCGGTTCTGACGGCACTGTTGGCGCCAACAAGAACTCCATCAAGATCATCGGCGAAGAAACCAACAACAACGCACAGGCCTACTTCGTGTATGACTCCAAGAAGGCAGGTTCCATGACTACTTCGCACCTGCGCTTCGGCAAAAAGCCGATCCGCGCTCCCTACCTGGTGCAGGAAGCCGACTTTGTTGCATGCCACAACTTCTCGTTTCTGGAGAAATACGACCTGCTGGCTCGTGCCAAAGACGGCGCGACCTTCCTGTTGAACGCACCGTTTGCTCACGATGAAGTCTGGGATACGATGCCGAAAGAAGTGCAGCAGCAGATCATCTCCAAGAAACTGAAATTCTACGTGATCGACGGCGTCAAGCTGGGCAATGAAATCGGCCTTGGACCCCGTATCAACGTCATCATGCAGACGGCGTTCTTCAAAATATCCAACATCATCCCGCTTAAGGATGCCGTCTCCTCAATCAAGGGCGCTATCAAGAAATCATACGGTAAAGCTGGCGAAGCGGTACTGGAGATGAATTACAAGGCCGTCGATGCCGGTCTGAACAACTTCTACGAAGTCAAGGTCCCGGCTAAAGCGACCAGCAAGCTGAAGATGGCTGCCGCTGTTTCCAGCAAGGCCCCCAAGTTCGTTAAAGAGGTTACCGGTGTTATCGTCGCCGGGCTTGGCGACAATCTGCCGGTTTCCAAAATGCCGGCCGACGGTACGTTCCCGACAGCAACGTCGCAGTACGAAAAACGCAACATTGCTGTTGATATCCCGGTATGGGATGAGAAGATCTGCATCCAGTGCGGCATCTGTTCCTTTGTCTGCCCGCATGCTTCAGTTCGTCTCAAAGCGTACGATGCGGCACTCCTGAAGAAGGCACCCAAAACTTTCAAGTCGGTCGATTGCAAAATCACCGAGATGGCCGGCAAAAAACTGACCGTCCAGGTTGCTCCGGAAGATTGTACCGGTTGCGGCGCCTGCGCATACAACTGCCCGGCCAAGGACAAGCAGAATCCGGAACACAAGGCTCTGGACATGCATTTCCAGCCGCCGCTGCGTGCCACTGAGGCAGAAAACTTCGAATTCTTCCTGTCACTGCCCGATGTTGACGCCAGCAAGCTCAAGCTTGAAACCCTGCGCAGCAACCAGCTGGTCCGTCCGCTGTTCGAGTTCTCCGGCGCCTGTGCCGGCTGCGGTGAGACACCGTACCTGAAACTGTTGACCCAGCTATTCGGCGACCGGATGCTCGTTGCCAACGCTACCGGATGTTCGTCAATCTACGGCGGCAACCTCCCGACCACCCCGTACGCTCAGCGTGAAGATGGCCGTGGTCCTGCCTGGTCCAACTCGCTGTTCGAGGACAACGCGGAATTCGGCTTCGGTATGCGTCTGACCGTTGATCAGTTCACCAAATCAGCTCGTGAGCATTTGTCTGCCCTGGCAGCAACCAAAGGTTTCCCGGCAGCGAAACTTGCCAAGGAAATCCTTTCCGCCGACCAGTCTACCCAGACCGGCATCGAAGCTCAGCGCGTCCGCGTGGAAGAGCTCAAGAAGGCGATCAAAACCAGTAAAGATGCATCAGCCAAGCAGTTGGCACTGTTTTCCGATTACCTGGTTAATAAGTCGGTCTGGTGTATCGGCGGCGACGGCTGGGCCTACGATATCGGTTTTGGCGGCCTTGACCACGTTATTGCCAGCGGCAAGAATATCAACCTCTTCGTTCTCGATACCGAGGTGTATTCCAATACCGGAGGGCAGGCATCAAAATCAACCCCGATGGGTGCCGTAGCACTCTTTGCAGCCGGTGGCAAGCCGGTTTCCAAGAAGGATCTGGGGATGATCGCCATGTCCTACGGTACGGTCTATGTTGCACAGGTTTCCATGGCCAACCCTGCGCAGTGCATCAAGGCAATGCTGGAAGCCGAAGCGTTTGATGGACCTTCCCTCATCGTTGCGTACGCCCACTGCATCGCCCATGGCATCAACATGACCACTGCTGTCGATGAACAGAAAAAAGCCGTGAACTCCGGTTACTGGCCGCTCTATCGCTACAACCCATCGTTGATAGCAGAGTGCAAGAACCCGCTGCAGTTGGACAGCAAGACGCCGACTATCGAATTCAGCGAGTATACCAAAGGGCAGAACCGCTACCGGATGCTGAAGAAAGCAAACCCGGCGCAGGCAGAAGTACTGATGGAGAAAGCAGGCCAGGGAGTCAAGGCTCACTTCGCCTACTATCAGAAACTGGCATCACTCAACTATGATGACACCTGCACGAAGAAGTAGTCAGCACTTGTAAGACATGGTAATATTAAGCCCCCGCAGTATGCTCTGCGGGGGCTTTTATTTTCATCATCCGGAGATACCCATGCTGAACGATACAAATGATCTGGGAGCGGCCCTGTTTAAAACGTGGACGGAAAAGCAGCGCTGTGACGAGATTGAAAAACTGGTGCACGGTTTTCGTAACGGAGTGCCGATCGGAATACTCTGCAAGATGTCCGAGACGGTTGCCGGCGACAAGAAGAAAGCAAAAAAATACCTCAAACAGTTTATGAGTGCCGCCGAACGTAAAGCTGCAATTGAATCAGCACCCGAATCGATGAATCCGCTGGTAAAATCATTTTTAATGTAGGAGCGGTGAACAACATCATGCCAAAGATATTTATCGCGGGTTGTGGCTACATCGGTGAGCGAATGGCACGATCATATCGTGAGTCCGGGGTTGACGTTGTCTGCATGGTCAGGTCACCCGAGCATGGGGCCCGGCTCACTGCTGCCGGGTTTTCCACTATCGTATCAGCTTTTGATGATCCATCCGCTCTCCCGGAACTCGATCTGACGAACAGAATTCTCTTCTATCTGGTCCCGCCACCGGGAGGGGGAATCGCGGACAGCCGCGCCAGAAATTTTATTGCCACGATCGCGCAAGCGGGAAAACCGGCAAAGATCATTTACATGAGTGCGACCTCTGTTTACGGCGGAGACGGGTGCGATGTAGTAACGGAAGAATCACCTGCCGTCCCGGATTCGGCCATGGGAAAGCGCCGTCTCGATGCCGAGTCAGCTTTTCGTGAGTACGGTGCCGCCATGAATATTCCCGTTGTGATCCTGCGGGTAAGCGGCATCTACGGCCCGGGACGTCTGCCTTTAATGCAGATTAGCCAGGGGCAGCCGCTTTTGAATGAGAGCGAGTCGGGCCCAAGCAACCGTATCCACGCTGATGACCTGGCTGCGATCTGTATCTGCGCGGCTGAACAAGGGATTAACGGCGATATTTTCAACATCAGTGATGGACACCCGTCAAGCATGACCTCGTATTTCAATGTCTGCGCGGATGCGCTCGGGTTGCCACGCCAGCCGCAGGTTTCACTGGATGAGGCGCGCCGGACCATGTCTCCGCTGATGTTCTCCTATGTCACCCAGTCACGGATAATCGACAACCGCAGGATGTTGACCCGCCTCAACGTGACACTTCGCTATGAGACCCTGTCAGCTGGTCTTGCCGCATCTGTCCCTCCCGTCCCGATTCACTCTCCCATCCCGGAGGAATAGGGCGGCTCCCTTTGGCTGCTGTTATTGGCAACTTCACCAGGTGGCGGCAGCGTGAGTTAACGTATTTTTATTCGTAATGCCGCTAACTTATCATTTATATTTCTTGCTAAAAGATCAATGGACTGCTATATTTAAGATAGATAAAAACTTGCGAGGATTCCAACGAATCCTCATTGCCCTGGTAACTTCCCCTCCTAGTTGCCAGGGTGTTTTTTTGATTCAGTAAAGGGGTTACGGTTGACGCACCGTAGCTGTTATGCTTTAATCGCAAGGTGGATATTGAAGCCTACATAGCGCTTGGTTCCAATCTCGGGGACCGTGAACTCAACCTGTTGCGGGCCGTTGCCGAAGTCGGCAGAGTGCCGGATAGCAGGGTGACGGCGCTTTCATCGTTTTATGAAACATCGCCGGTTGGCAATGTGAATCAGGAAGCGTTTTACAACGCGGTACTCAAGCTTACGACGCGTCTTGACGCCCGTTCCCTGCTGGTGCACCTGCTACGGATTGAGGCTGAAACCTTTAAACGGGTCAGGACTATCCATCAGGGACCACGCCGGATAGATCTTGACCTTCTGCTGTACGGAGACATGACCATTAACGAAGAACATCTTGTCGTTCCTCATCCACGTCTTGCGGAGCGCCGTTTCGTCCTGCAGCCACTCTGTGAAATAGCCCCGGATCTGCCGCACCCCCTGAGCGGGAAAACCATGTGCGAACTCCTTGCCGCGCTGAAATCCACCGAGACCGTGGTCAAATTGTAACCGGAGGAATGAGCGTGATCCGTTTTTTGATTGTTGCCCTGCTTTTTTACATCGGCTACCGCATACTCATATCGCTGACCTCTGCGAAGCATCCTCCGGCAAAACCTGCCGGGAACCGTGACCCCGGAGAAGAGACCCACCGGGACCCCGTGTGCGGAATCTATGTATCCGAGGAAGCAGCTGTCATCGGCAGACATGACGGCCAGCGGCACTACTTCTGTTCCATGAATTGCCTGGAAAAATACCGTGAACAACTTGATCAGAGTTCACCATCAGAGCCCCGATAAATCGGAATACGTGCGTTTACGAAATTTTTCTACAAAAGTCCGCAGAAATATTTCCAACTTACTAACCATGGAGGAATAGATGAAATTTTTTATCGACACCGCAGATGTACGCGAAATTCGGGAAGCACATGCACTGGGACTGGTTGACGGAGTAACGACCAATCCGTCACTGATTGCCAAATCGGGGCGCAAATTCAAGGATGTCATCAAAGAGATCGTCTCCATCGTTGACGGTCCGATTTCCGCCGAGGTAATCTCGCTGGATGCACCCGGCATGATAAAAGAAGCCAAAGAACTGGTCAAGATCCACAAGAACATCGTCATTAAACTGCCGATGACCCCCGAAGGTCTTAAAGCCTGCAAGGCTCTTACGGATAAGGGGATCAAAACCAATGTGACCCTGATTTTCACTTCCATGCAGGCACTCCTGGCAGCAAAAGCCGGTGCCAGTTACGTTTCTCCTTTTGTCGGCAGGCTTGACGACATTTCACAGGACGGAATGGGCATTATCGAAGAAATCCGCACCATCTTTGACAACTACGGCTACATGGCAGAGATAATCGTAGCCAGTGTTCGCAACCCGATCCATGTACTCAATTCAGCCCTGATCGGCGCCGACATTGCAACTATCCCCTATTCGGTCATGATCCAGCTGGCCAAGCACCCATTGACCGATGCCGGCATCGAGAAGTTTCTGAAGGATTGGGAGAACGTTCCGAAATAACATGTCAGCAGCTCACTCCAAGAAACAATTCCAGCCTCTTTCCATACTCTTCTCCGCCTCCGAGGCCGCCCCTTTTGCCAAAGAGGGGGGGCTCGGCGACGTTGTCGGCGCACTCCCCAAATATCTTGCCCGCATGGGACATGATGTACGGATCGTGTTGCCTCGCTACTACAGCGTTAACCTTGAAAAGTACGGGCTGCAACTATTGCCTGGAACACTTGTCGTACCGATGGGAATTATCGGCCACCAGTACTGCGGCGTTCAGGAGGGGCGTCTGCCGGGAAGCGACGTGCCGGTCTACTTCCTGGAACATGAAGCCTATTACGGACGCTCAGGCCTCTACCAGCAGGGGGGGGAGGGATACCTCGACAACGACAACCGCTTCGTCTTTCTCTCCAAAGCCTCGCTTGAACTCTGCAAAATGCTGGACTGGGCTCCGGACGTCATCCATGCCCATGACTGGCATACCGGGGTCATTCCGGTTCTGCTGAACACCTCCTACCTCCATGACCGATATGTCGGCAATGCCGCGTCCCTGCTGACCCTGCACAACATGCAGCATCAGGGGAATTTCTACCCCGGCCTGATGGATGTGCTCGGCATCGGCTGGAAACATTTCAACTATCTTGAACTGGAAATGGACGATCAGGTCAACCTGCTGAAAGGGGGCATTTATCACTCGACCCTGCTCAACACGGTCAGTGAAGAGTATTCCCGGGAGATTCAGACCGCCGCCTTTGGCTGGGGGCTTGAAGGAGTAGTGCAAGATCGGGCAGCCGATTTGAGCGGCATCCTGAACGGGGTGGATTATGATGAGTGGGATCCGGCAACCGATCCTTACATCGCTGCCAACTATACGGCCAAAACCGTAAAAAAAGGGAAAGCGGCGTGCAAGCGTGGCCTACAGGAAGACATGGGGCTTCCGCAGCGGGACGATGTGCCGCTGTTCGGAATTGTTTCGAGGATGGTCAAGCAGAAAGGCACTGACATCCTGGCAGAGGCGATCCACCGTATTCTCTCGATGGATTGCCAGGTGGTGATGATCGGCAACGGTGAGCCGTGGGCGCATTTCTATTTCGGCGACATTGCCGCCCTGTATCCCGAAAAATTTGCCTGTTATATCGGCTACAGCGAAGAACTGGCCCACAAGGTTGAGGCAGGTGCCGACTTTTTCGTAATGCCGTCCGCCTTTGAACCATGCGGACTGAATCAGATGTATTCCCTTGCCTACGGCACACCGCCGATTGTCCGTGCCACGGGCGGACTGGATGACAGTGTTGAAAATTTCAACGAAGCGGTCATGACTGGCGATGGCTTCAAATTCTGGAACCACAGCGCCACGGCACTGTTCGATACGGTCGGCTGGGCCGCGTGGACTTTCTTCAACAATCCCAAAGGGCTGGCCGCACTCCGCAAAAACGGCATGAGCAAACGGTTTACCTGGGAAGCTGCTGCCCACAAATACGACGAACTCTACCACCTTGCCATCCTGCGTCGTCGTGGTGGAGAGTATTACCGCAACCGTTTCGAATAGTTCATGGCTTCATCCCATCTCCTCCATTTCATCTCACTCCTCGAAGCCAACGGCGAACTTTCCCGTATATCAGCTCCGGTCGATCCCACTCTGGAAATAGCCGCCATTACCGACCGGGTCTGCAAGCAGCCGGACGGCGGCAGCGCGCTCCTCTTTGAACGTCCGGCAGCAAGCCCTTTCCAGGTAATTACCAACCTGTTCGGGTCACCGGGGCGCGTCTGCCATGCTCTCGGGATCGCGGAACTGGACGAATTGACCGTTCGTCTGAGTGTTCTGCTCGACCGGATACCAGAGCTTGATATCACTTCACTCGACCGGCAGATTGCCGCTCTGCCCGAATTCAGCCGCTTTGCCCCCCAGGCGGGTGCGGAACCCGACAATGCGCTGGTCCGGATGACTCCCCCGGATATGACCCGTTTCCCCTTTCTGCAGAGCTGGCCGGAAGATGGCGCCGCTGACGGCCATGGGCGCTACATCACTCTGCCGCAGGTTTTTACCATCGATCCTGAGGGCGGTACGCATAATTGCGGGGTATACCGGGTCCAGCTGCGTGGAAAACGTGAAGCTGCCATCCAGTGGAAAGCGGGCAGCGGTGCTGCCCGGCATGCCGAACAGTTCCACCGGGCAGGAAAGCCCATGCCGGTGGCAATTGTGCTGGGCGGCGATCCGGCAACTCTTTTCAGCGCCATGTTTCCGCTCCCCGGCGACCTTGACGAGATGACCTTTGCCGGCTTTCTGCGCGGCGCGCCGCTGGAGACGGCGCCCTGTCAAAGCGGCCCGTTGCAGGTTCCGACCGGCGCTGAAATCGTTATCGAAGGGTATGTTGAACCGGGCGAGACCGTTACCGAAGGTCCCTTCGGTAACCACACCGGTTTCTATTCTCCTGCTGCTCCCGCGGCACTGTTGCGGGTAACCGCAATCAGTCACCGCCCGGAGGCCATGATCCCGGCAACCGTTGTCGGCCCCCCCCCGATGGAGGACTGCTGGATGGCACAGGCATGGGAGCGGCTGCTCCTGGCGTTTCTGCAACGCTTACTGCCATCGATCAGGGACATCCGCTTTCCGGTTGAGTGGATTTTCCATCAAAGCGCCATCATTTCCCTTGAAAACCCTCAACCCGGCATGGTACGGAACATTTCCGCCCGATTATGGGCTCTGCCGTGGTTCAGTTCGGCACGAATCCTGCTGTTCGTCACGGCCGATGCGGGACCGGCCGGCCTTTCGCTGGCGGCCTGGAGAGCCATCAACATGACTGACTTTACTGACGATATTATCCATGAGCGTGCCTCCGGCCGTCTTGCGGTTGATGCGACCGGCTGTCGTTCGCCCCGCCCCGAGGTGACTCAACCTGCCGAACTGGCAACCCTGGTTGCACGTCGCTGGAAGGAGTATGGGCTTGCGTAACTGTATTTGGTTTTTGCTCTTTTTGCTGCTCGCGCTGCTTCCTGCCTGCTATCATATGCGGGCCGAGGCCGAAGCGATTGCCCCGCGAATCGTCACCATAACGGGACAACCGCTTGATGCAGTGAGAAAAATTCGCGTACTTGTCGAAGATGGCTGGAAATGCCGTATTCTGGAGACCGACACCACCGGAACCGTCCTTATAACGGCTCCCTATCACTTTACCACCGACACCAGCTTCGGACAGCCTGCCGGCGGCCGCAAATACTACACCCAGTTACGGATTGAAGTTCAGCAGCAAAACGGAGCGACAACAGTACACCTGTCGCACTACAACTTCGAAATCCGCACTTCGTATGCCTATAATAAGGAAGGGCAGGTTGGTACCATGTACAAACATTATCCCTACGAAGAGTATCCCGGCATGTTTGACCTCGATCTGATCAATCGCGAAATGGACCGGGTATCGGCCGATATTCAGCGATTATTCAAGGAGTACAAGTAACCGTGACTGACATCGTCTCAAAAATCAGCATTTTTTTGGAAATGATCAAATTTTCCCACACGATTTTTGCTCTCCCTTTTGCCCTGACCGGTGCACTGTTGGCCGCTGGAGGCGTCCCCTCCATCCGCCAGACGCTCTGGATTGTTCTGGCCATGGTCGGTGCCCGCACCGCAGCCATGGCGATGAACCGGCTGATCGATGCCGAAATTGACGCCCGCAACCCGCGCACTGCCGTCAGAGCCATTCCCGCAGGGCTGATCGGCAAGGGACTGACCCTGTTTTTCATAGTTGCGGCAACCGCCTTGATGATGCTTGCCGCGCAGATGCTTAACCCCCTCTGCCTCAAACTCTCGCCGATCGCACTGTTCTTTCTGGTACTCTATTCCTATTGCAAACGCTTCACGGCACTGGCCCATGTTGTGCTCGGCATCTGCCTGGCCGCAGCCCCGATAGGAGCCTGGGTTGCAATTCGAGGCACTGTTGACATGGCGGCGCTTGTGCTGGGAGGTGTGGTGCTGTTCTGGGTTGCGGGATTTGACATTCTGTACGCACTCCAGGATCTTGAATTTGACCGGTCAGCCGGACTGCATTCCATCCCGGTTCTGCTTGGCGTAAAAGGTTCGCTTCTGGCTGCAAGGTTATTCCATCTGATCATGATTGCCCTACTTTTCACGCTGTTCATGCTCATGCATCTGGGAACGGTTTTCCTGATCGGGATATTTGTGACGATCGCCATGCTGTTGTACGAGCACTGGCTGCTGAAGGATGAAGATCTGAAAAAACTGGACGCGGCGTTTTTTAACATGAACGGATACATCAGCGTTGCTATCGTGCTGTTTACGGCGGCTGATATTTTTACGAGGTAAGCCATCCATGCAGAAACACATCTTTATCGCCCTGACCGGCGCCTCCGGCTCGATGTATGGTCTTCGTTTGGCAGAGCAGCTCTGTCTGAACGGTTTTCAGGTAACATTCAGTGCCAGCTGCAGCGGGACGATCGTCTGCCGTGAAGAGACCGGCCTTGATCTTTCGGGTGACCTGGATAAAGCGCTGCAGCGCCTGCACGAACATCTCGAGATCGATTCCGGCATCCGCCTGGTGCATCCGGACGACCTGTTCTGCGGCGCAGCCAGCGGATCGTCCGCCCCTGATGCGCTGGTGGTCTGTCCCTGCAGCATGGGGACTCTGGCGCGCATCGCGGCCGGCACATCCGGCAATCTGATCGAACGGTGCGCCGATGTCATGCTCAAGGAGCGCCGGCCACTGTTGCTGGTTCCCCGGGAAACGCCGCTTTCCGATATCCACCTGGAAAACATGCTGAAACTTTCCCGTGCCGGAGCGCGGATCATACCGGCCATGCCCGCCTTCTACGGCAGACCGGAATCGGTACTGGATCTGGTTGATTTTGTCGTGGGGAAAATTCTCGATCAGCTGGGGATTGAGAACGACCTTTATAAGCGCTGGGGTACCGAATAAGCATTTTCCGGAAAAACCAAACCATTTTATTTCACGCAACGACGCAACGTTTTAAAACCATGAATAAATCATTGTTTAAAGCCTTCCGTAGCGTCGTTGCGTCGTCACGTGAGAAATGCCTTGCCTGAGCCCTGTTCATACACTCCTTCAAACATCGCTGCCTACCTGAACAAACGGGCGGCTGGTGTCCCCTGGAAGATCGTCGAGCCACCATCGCGCACCTTTTCCGGCGCCATCGTCATCCCCGCACTGGCTGAAGCGGCCAATCTCCCCCTGACACTTGAATCGCTTTCCCGCAACCCAGCCGAACTGCTGGAACGTTTCGCCATCCTGATTGTCGTCAACCAGTGTACCGATGCTTCAGAGGCTGAATCCGCCGACAACCGCATCACCCTGGAAAACCTGCCGCTGTGGCAGCGACAGTTCGGTTTGAACAATCTGTTCCGCGTGGATGCCGCTTCGCCGGGAAACGAACTCCCCCCGAGGCAGGGGGTCGGACTGGCACGCAAGATCGGCCTTGATCTGGCACTGTCTCTGCTCGATTACCGGAGCAACGACCCGCTCCTGATCTGCCTTGATGCCGACACGGTCGTGCAGCCGGACTACCTCGCAGCCATTACGAATCACTTTAGGAACTCCCTTTCAGGCGGCGTCAGTATCCCCTACCGCCACCGTCCTGCAAAAGATCCGGCAGGCCAGTCGGCCATCGACCGCTACGAGCTGTTCCTGCGGACGTACGTACTGGGGCTGGAACAGGCAGGCTCTCCCTATGCCTTCCATACCGTCGGCAGCGCCATGGCCTGCCGCGCCTCGGCATACGTTGCCGCCGGCGGCATGAACCGCCGACTGGCCGGAGAGGATTTCTATTTCCTCCAGCAGGTGCATAAAACATCCGGTGTTGCCACATTGCCGGGAACGGTCGTGCACCCCTCCCCCCGCTCATCGCACCGGGTTCCCTTCGGCACCGGGCGTTCCGTCGGCGATATGCTGGTTGAGGGTGAACAGCGGCTCCTCTTCTATCAGCCGGTAGTTTTTTCGATAGTAGGAGAGTGGTTGGCGTGCGTAGCCGGACAACCCGAAGCGGATGCAGCAATCCTGCTGGCTGCTGCGTCCGGGATTGATCCGGTCCTGCGCGTGATTCTGGAAGAGGCTGATTTCGGTACCGCCTGGAGAAACCTGCAGAAAAACAACCGCGACTCTACGAAATTGCTGGCGGCGTTCCACGGCTGGTTTGACGCGTTTCGCACCATGAGGCTCATCCATGAATTGAGCGACCGTTCCTATCCCCGCATCGCTCCGAAAATGGCCGTTGCTCCGCTGCTGGAGCACGCCGGGCACACTGTTCCAGCAACCGTTTCCGGACAGCTTGAGCTGTTGCGAAGGCTGCAGGGAGTGACACTGTCATGGGACGCACCAGATTATATATTGACTTAGAACCGGAAAACTTTCATAGTCAGATGTCTTAATTAAAACTGAATACCAGCACCGAAAAGGCAAAATCCGGGGGACCGGATGACGCAAAGCCACCTGCCCAGGACGGGAAGAGGGGTTATCGAAGCGACTGAATGGCGTTGAATTTCAACTCCTGCCAAGCCTGCCTTTTCGAGTGAAAAGCGGGTTTTTTGTTTTTGTTCCGACTGAAATCATTATACTGCAGAGGTGTTTCAACATATGGAGTTAGTCGCTGCTGATACCGTCAACAAACCCGTGGCCCCCCTGCGCCAAGACTCACCAAACAGCAATAAAAAGGTAAAAAAAGCAGCCCCCCCTCCCACCGACAGTGTCACTCTGTCAACGTCTGAAGCGGCCCGAAACTCCTTAAACAAGGAAAAATCGCCTTCAATTCCCGTTTCTCGCGAAGAAATGGCTGCATTGTTTGAGTCGTTTTCAGAATCATTCCGGTTCTCCGTAAAAGCTTGACCCCGCCTGCACTGATCACGATTCGCACGTCTCCGCCCCTTTCCACCCTGCGCCGCTCACGGCCCCACCACGCATTACAACGGCACAACCGCACCCATTTCCGGAATACTCCGGAATCTTGACCCACGTCATCAAAATAATCCTCCGACTGCGCTAAGGTAGAAACATCACAGGCACGGGAGGTGCAGATATGGAATTCAAAAACAATCTTGGCGACAGGGCTATTCAGGATGTGATGCAGAGCTATCCGGAGATCGGCGACATACTGGGCCGCTTCGACATCGGCTGTGTCACCTGCAAGGTCGGCATCTGCCTGCTGAAGGATGTCGTATCGATCCATGGACTGTCCAAGGACGACGAAGCAAAAATCGAACAGGAAATTAACCGTTATCTAACCGAAAAAGGAGAATAATCATGGGAAATCTTGGCTGCGGCTGCCCCGGCAGTATGGCGAAAGTAATTGAACGACCCGAAACAACAGACACGGCGCAGGGCAAGGCACCTTCGGAACTCCGGCAATGGCCGGTACAGCTTCACCTGGTGCCGCCAACCGCCCCCTATTTCCAGAATGCGGATATCCTGATCTGCGCCGACTGCGTGGGCTTTGCCATGGGGAGCATGCACCATGAACTGCTCAAAGGGAAAGCGCTGGCAATTGCCTGCCCGAAACTGGACGACACCACCGCATACGTTGACAAACTGGCCCACATCTTCAGCGTCAACGCGATCAAAAGCATCACGGTAGCAATCATGGAAGTCCCCTGCTGCCGCGGTCTGGATATAATGGTTCGTGAGGCACTTGGCAAAAGCGGAATGGATATCCCGCTGGAGAGTTTAGTGATCGGCATCAATGGAGAGCGGAGGAACTGATGAGTACTATCAACCCCAAAAAGGATATTACCCAGGCACTGGTTAGCGAACATCGCCTGATACTGCGGATGATAACCCTGCTGGAGCGAAACGCACCACTGACCGCGGAAGGCAGGTACCCCAACTGGAAGTTTTATCTTGATGGCATTGATTTTATCCGCAACTATTCCGACCGTTTCCATCATGCCAAGGAAGAAGATGTCCTCTTCGAAGCGCTGGTGAAGAACGGCATGCCGCGTGAGCACAGCCCGATAGCCGCCATGCTGATGGAACACGACCAGGGGCGCGCCTTTGTCAAGGGAATGGA
>Ga0172380_10001465_pt1 | contig 40491 bp, 54 predicted proteins | sample Leawe162metaG_FD_119747 | JGI IMG/M metagenome (GOLD analysis project Ga0172380, IMG submission 119747) | Leachate microbial communities from a municipal landfill in Southern Ontario, Canada - Leachate well 162 metaG | ecosystem: Engineered > Solid waste > Landfill > Unclassified | place...
AATACTATAACGTTTCCGCTATCGACGAGCTAGACGCTGATAAGGCACGCCACGCGATTGTCATTCTAAAGAAAAAGAATGAGAAAAAAGCGAAGGTGGCCTAATGAAAAAACTCACACCAATATTTCACGAAATCGAACAGCACACTCCTGAATGGCTCGCTTGGAGACGTGAAGGTGTTTGCGCTACCGACCTGGCTTCTATTCTGGGCTTAGGAAACAAAAGCCAACTTGAGCTTTATAACGAAAAGGTATCAGGAACTGATCTCACAATCCAAACCCCCGCAATGCTATGGGGGTCTAGAAGAGAAGGTATAATAAGAGAAAGTTTGGCCCAGCAGAAGGAAGAAGCTTACAAGGCTACGCTAGTGTCCTTACAGGAATATCCCTTTTGCCGAGCCTCGCTAGATGGAGTTTCTTATGATCTATTTAGCAAAACCTACAATACGGATACGATTATAGAGATCAAGGCCACGAGAAACAAGAAGATATTTGAGGATATCAACCTTGGTATAATAGCGGAGCGATGGACTTGCCAAATCCAATGGCAGCTTTTTTGCTCTCAAGCCGAAAAGTGCATCCTGATAGTAGAGTTTGACGAAAAGGAGCAAGCCGAGCTGGTTATAAAGCCCGATAAGCCTTTCCAAGATAAGCTATTTAAGGCGGCGAAGGCCTTCTGGCAGCTTGTATTAGACAAAATAGAGCCTGAGGCCGATGAAGAGCGCTTCGTTATGTTGGATAGCAAAGAGTTCGTTAAAAAGGCTGAGGAATATAAGAAGGTTGACGCTGATATCAAGGCGAAGACCATCCTGAAAGAGCAGCTTGGCGAAGAGCTCAAAGACTTGACTGACGGCTATAATTGCGAAGGTGGAGGCTTAAAAATCATATGCGTGGCGCCGAAACCTTGCGTGGATTGGAAAGCGGTGCTTGAAATGGTTAAGGAATTTATACCAGTTTCAACATTTCAGGCAGCATTAAAAAAGGCGGAGAAGCCTAAGGTTTCTTATCAAAAGATCATGGTGGAAAGTTGAGTCTGACGGAATTTCCGTACAACTGAAAATGGGGGCTGGCAGGTGCTGGCCCTTTTCCGTTTTGCTTGAAATCAAATATTATTTAGGATAGCCTGAAAATAAAAAGACCGGAACAGTTGTTCCGGCCAATGTTATAAACCCTCGCCAAAGGGATACACAAAATATGTATCCCCGAGAAGTAGCACCAACCCAAGGGATACACAAAATATGTATACCAGAGATAGTAGCACCACCCCAACATTAAATCAAGCCCAAGTCTCAAAAAAAACCAAAAAATCTTCAACTCCTCGTGGTAAGTACTTACCTTCAGCTACAACCTTAAACAATCTTGTGCGTAATATATGTTGGTTTTTATTCCAAGGGGGCGGGGAAACTCAAGTCGGAAACAAGAAATTGGCCAATAACATTGGCAGGTGTACTAAAACCATATCCAGATACAAGAAAGAGCTAGAGCGCGCATTTATAATAAAAAAGCGGTTTGTAAAAGGTAAAAGGCGTACGGATGTTAAGTTTTTGAGGGATTCAAACTTCAAGGAATTTTGGCTTTCTTGTGTAAAAAGGTGTCCAAAGTTTTTTGACAACTTTGATGTAAATAAAATGGCTGTTTTTAGCTCATTTTCGGGCGGAAGATATGAACAATTGTTCACAACTTTTAATACCTGCAAACTCTTTAGCATAATCGACTTATATGAGGCGTGGACATTCGATAAATCAGTTATCGACATTTGGCTTGCGAATATGTCCTCTAGTCCCCCTAAAAAGGATGCGAAAATGTCCCAGCGTATAAGTATTAGTAAGTCATATGTATGTAAAGAGAAGAGGCCAACCATATTTAAAACTAAATTTGGAGAAATGAGCCTAGATATGTATGGTCAGGAAATGATTAAGATAGGAAAATTTTCGCCTCAAGTTACAGACTTAGCGGTAAAAGACCTTATTTGGTATGAGTCTGAAGATAACAAAATTCATAATCTCGATAGGCTGTTTGAGAAAGTAGCCCTCAAACACCATGGCAAAATAAAGGCTACAGAGGAAAGAATGTTGAGGTACTTATGATTAAAGTCCAAAATATCCGAAAATCTAACAAACCTCCGAGGATTTGTACCTTCGAAGTCCACTTCGAAAGCGAATGCGGGCCTGTCCAGATTAGGGATTGCTCCTACTGGAATAAGTCTGAGGGAAATGAATGGGTTTCCATGCCTTCTAAAGCCTTTGATGGCGAAGGCGGCAAGAAGAAATATTTCGACTTGGTGCGTGTTGAGGGCCCAGACTTCGGCAAAGCCTGCCTTGAGGCTATAAAGAAGGAGTTGGAGCGCGCGAGTGCCTCTAATTCGAACAGAAACGACCCTTTAAGCGACTATTGAGTCTCGGCTGAGGTCTGTTATCCTGTTGCTCTGTTGATGTGTGTAGCCGCCTTTTAAACTCTTCTTTGTCGTATTGCATCTGTTCCGGTGTCGGCTTCTTGTGATAGTGTTGCTTGTGTTGCTGGCAACTGGTAAAGGCTAAGATAATAATAATTAAAATTGCAAAAAGAATAAAACCAATGAACTTTTTAGCCGGAATTATCATTTCCATAAAAACTCCTAGATTTAAAAATTTTAACATTCCAAGTGCCCGCAAAAATAAGTATAAAGAGTTGCTCCACCTTTAATGTCATCAGTATCGCCGCCCTCTCCGTCTACCATAATCGTAACTGTTGCAGTATCTCCGCTATCCATATCTGCTAAAGTAGTTAATTGCATACTATGATCTTTATTGGCGGAACTTCTGTAATAATAATTATAATAAGTCCGTTTAGTTGTAATAATATTTATTTCAAATACAGTCGCTGAAGTAGTGCCAGTGATCGTAATGTTTGCCGTCAGCGAATACCGTCCCGTAACTGGCGCGGTAAAAGTTCCATTGACATTGAAATCCGATCCTTGGTCAAAGACTTCGGTTAAAGCTGTGGTTCCTAAGGTATAGACGGCGCCGTTTCCTGTAACGTTTAAGACGCTAGCATCCTGATAAGCTAAAAAGGCCGGCTGTAATGGCATAACGGATTCACCAGCCGAGGTCATCGACCATAAGATATTGCCGGTAGAAGGATCAACGTCGTCCGTAATCTTTAAGGTATCGGCAGCCGTATTGTCTATGCCAAATGAATAATCCTGGCCAAGGTGTACGTTGAACCTAAGATATGGATCGCCGAATGTTATGCCTTCGGTCTGAATAAGCATATAGGCGGAAGAATAGTCGGTAAGTGTTATATCTGTGTTGATAATGGTATTATAAACAGGATTAGCTGCTGTCGTCATGGAGTGATTAAAAGCCGCCACGTTCAGAGTCATGGAAGTTGTTGTAATATCCAGGATGTCAGTACCCGCGCTCGGCGTGGTGCCGCTTGTGATTTTTAACTTATCTGAATCGGAATTGTCTATGCCTACAGAAAACGTGCCAGCACCGCTTATTAAATAATTGGTGAAAGCATCTCCGCCAAATGGGCCGCCTGCCGAAGCGTAAAATCCGGCATCGGAACCTGCATCCGTATTATCGGTATTGGAAACGATAGATTCAACAATGCCTGCAATAGAAGCCCTTTGGACGTACAAATCCCCCAAGTCTACATAAACGTTACCACTGTTAGTAAATCTTACTAAAGTGCTTCCTGCCGATGGCGTACCTCCTGTGGTTATTTTTAAGATATCCGAATCGGAGTTGTCGATTCCTATAGAATAAGTTCCAGCTCCTGTAACCAGAAAATTGACATAAGGATCCCCACCAGAAGCTCCTCCCGTGGTAACTTGCAAGTGCGCGTGTGAAGTGGCATCAGTATTGTCCGTATTGGAGATAGTCAATCTGCGATCTGTTGCCGCCGTAGCCGTGGTAATTGTGGTGTTGGCAGCGATATTTATCGGATCGGTGCCTACAGCTCCGAAAAAGCCGATTTTAGCGCCTGTCTCTCCTATTAATATGGATCTTGTTCCGGCAGTATTAGTTCCCGTTCCAATACTGATGGTTTTTAAGGCGTTTGTAGCATTTAAAGTACCTGTCCCCACATTAACATATTCCCTGTGTGGAGATGTGCCGGAAATCGCCTCGCTGCCAAGATTTAAAGTCAGCGTGACGGCTGCTGCGCCTCCGTCAGCGTTCACCGTTCCATAGCCTAAACTAAGATTTTGCGAGGCTTTGCCAGTAAAAGCTGAAGTTCCGATTAGAACGTTTTTTGAAACAACGCCTAAATAAGAGACGGAGCCAGTAGCTATGTTGACATCCATTTGCTGCGCGCCATCGGTGTTTCCAGTACCTATATTGACGATTTGTATGCCGGAAAAGTTAGACATTCCACCCGCACAGAGATTGAGCGTTTGAGTTTTTGCGGAGTTACTATTAGCGTTGAGGCCGCCAATAGAAATAGTCTTGGTACTAGTATAAGTCGCTCCGCCAGTTTGAGCCCCTGTACCGATATTGATAACCATCGTATTACCAACTTGGTTATCCATAGTGCCAGTTGCGATATTGACCGTAGGTGTTATCGTGTTGTTAGTTGGAAATATATCGAATTGCGTTCCAAGAGCTCCTAGGATATTGATGCCGGCAGATGGTGTAGCTCCAGTAGTCAGTCTCCATATGTCAGAGGCGCTATTATCGATTCCAGCACTGAAAGTTCCAGCTCCTGACACAAGCCAATTGGTATAGGGATCTCCACCAGAACCACCTCCGGTAGTTATTTGAAGATGTGCATGCGAGGCAGTATTTGTGTTATCTGTGTTGGTAATAGATAAAGATCTGTCGGTTCCGGCCGAGGCAGTAGTAAAGGTAAAGTTCCCATTAGAAGAAGTAGCAAAAGCAGGGTCAGCGCCAGTAACGCCGGTCATAAGCTGACCTGTTGAACCAACGCCAATAACGCCAAGCGGAAAACCGTTGCCGTTGCCTACTACTATCGCATGATCTGTCAGGTTCTTTCCGAATTCATCTATAGTCTCTAACGCAACTTGAACGTTAGTATCCGCGGCGGATAAAATACCATCAAAGTTGGTCGTGACTGTAGTTACCAAGGATGCGATATTTGTGCCGGAAGTGCTAGTGCTGGATTTGAGCGAAGCCTTCTCTATGATTACTTGAACAATGGCATTTGTAGATTGCCCAAAGATAATATATCCGAGTTGGCACAGCTCTAAGTCCATCAATTCAGTAGTAGCTTTTGCTACTGTGCCATTGGAGATTGCAGTATTAGCTAATGATAAGTTATTATATTCGCTAGTATCTAATATTGCACAATAAATTGGAGTAGTTACGTTTAAATTGTCTTTAGTTACATATAAAGTATAAACACCAAAACGAGTCGCGCCTAAAAGCGTTGGAGTGCCAGCGTCATTCCAGTATCCTGAAAAAGTATCACTAGTGCCCTGCAATGCCCATTTTCCAGCAGCATCAGTATAATATTTTTTCCATGAAACTCCGACTCCCGCGCTATCAGGAATGGTAGTATTTAAGCCATGGTCATATACAAAATCAGCGCCATCGATTTGAATCTTTTGCGTTCCATTTAACGTGATATTCGCGCCATTATCTTGAATAACTGAACCTACGACATTGTGCAAATAATTGGAAACGCCAACATTGAATTGATAAGGATGATTTTCCTTCACCGTTACTTGGTTATTGGCCGGTAGTGTCGCGTCTCTTAAGCATTCGAACAAGACAACTTGATCAGTATAAAGAGCATCTGTGCGCGTTGATGCTTTTTGAATGACGCCGGCGCTATCTATATAAATCCAATATGTAACACCAGATACCAGTCCCGCGACTGTCTGAGGAGCTGCCCAACTGATCAACACATCTTTGATATATCCGGTACCTGGTCTTAGAATTGTAAACGAACCTAAAGTCGTATCATCATAATATGCTCCAGCTCCTCCCCATGAAGCGAAACCTGTATTGATTTGACTTGCGATACCGGCTTCAAGATTAATCGTCCCTGCGCCATTAGTAATGGTAAGAGTTCCACCAGTTGAAGTTAAATAACCTAATTGTGGGAAGTCGCCAGTCTTGCCGATAGGAAGCTGGCCGTTTGCCGGCTCGGCGGTGACTTGGACGGCGTTAGCGGCATTACCTAGCAATATGCCATGCAAGGTGAGTGTAGCGTCGCCTGTACCGCCGTGCGGTACCGTCAAGGGATCGGCTAGAGCGCTGACAACGCCGGCAGTAGCATGCAGTATGCCGGCGGTGGCATCTGCAAGCTTTAACTCTCCAGTCTCAAATCTGGTGGTGAAGTCTCTTGTGATACCTGGAGCTATATCTTTGCCATCGAGATAAGTTACAGATCCAAACTGCACAGTGCCGGTGCCGATAACTACCGTTAAAGCGCTAGAGTTAAACGTGACATTGGATAAAGAAGTAAGACCGGCAGAACTCGCGTCAAGAGGACGATTGGCTCCGGTGTTAAAAATACAGTTATTTATGGTGGAGACAATGTTATCAGCTAGAATCATCTTGTTATAAAAAATGTCTTCGTCAAAGGTTCCTGTCTCAGCCCCCGTGAAGAACGTAGGACAGGTAATTGAAGATTGCTGAATAGAAACCAGATCATTGGCAAGTGTGGTTTGGGTAGTACCTGCGCCTAGCTGAGAATTGATAATATAAAGCTCTGCTGTACTGGTGAAGTTGACAATGCCGTCTTCCGTGCTGTCGGTATCGCAACTATCAAAAGATATAAACGACGTCCAGTTAGGTAAATCAGCAATAAAGCCGTTGGCAACTATAAACGAACAGTTGTGGAAGAAAATTAGCGATGAACCTGCCGCCGCGGAAGATAGAATAGCTGTAGGATCGAGAAATAAAAGGTTTTCGAAACTTATCTGTCCGAGCAGCGGAGGCGTATGAGTGCCCTCAATGGTAACACTTTTATTGCCGGTGCCTTCTAAATCGACATTAGTATAAAGTGTCAAATCCTCAGTGTAAGTTCCAGATCTTATGAGAATCAATCCGCCGCCGGCTGCCATAGCATCATTGATTGCGGATTGGATCGTGGTATAGCAGCCAAGCGTAATATTATCTACAATGTATTTTGAGTATGAATATGTATTGGTTGCGTTTTGCCTGCTCATATTAGTTCCTTAAATCCATGTAAATGTTCCTTGCGTAGATAAAACTTGCCACTCTGTCGAAGCGCCAGCTACGACGCATAGCAGTTCAACTGTATCTCTAATATTTGTAGATTCGATATATCCTCCGACACCAACTGTAGTCGATATCGTTCCCCAATGAATCCTCTGGCTGGCTCGTTGCGATATCCTCCAGCCTACAGGTGTATTAATGCCGGTAACGCGGATCATATCGCCTATTGCTGCCGTTGCCGGCAGTCGCAAAGTAAGCAGTCCGGCTTTATTTGCTATGAAACCGTTGTTGACAACGAGATCCTGGTCTATCGTATAAACGGCCCATGAAACACCACCGCCCCAAGCGCTTATCGTAATTGTTCCAGCACCACTGGCTATGGCGATACCAGGGCCTGGAGTTAATGTCGCTAGTTGTGGGAAGTCGCCGGTCTTACCGATAGGAAGCTGGCCGTTTGCCGGCTCGGCGGTGACCTGGACGGCATTAGCGGCATTACCTAGCAATATGCCGTGTAAGGTGAGTGTAGCGTCGCCTGTACCGCCATGCGGCACTGTCAAGGGATCGGCTAGAGCGCTGACAACGCCGGCAGTAGCATGCAATATGCCAGCGGTAGCATCTGCAAGCTTTAGCTCTCCTGTCTCAAATCTGGTGGTGAAGTCTCTTGTGATACCTGGAGCTATATCCTTGCCGTTCAAATAAGTTATGGAGCCGAATTGTACTGTTCCGGTTCCGATAATTACAGTCAGCGCAGCAGAATTTATGGTAACGTCTGATAGCGACACAAGGCCGGTAGAACTCGCGTCAATGGCGGGATCGGCGCCTGTATCGAAAATACAATTGTTTATGCTAGATACTATGTTGTCTGATAGGATCATCTTGCGATAAAATATATCGCCTATAAATGTACCTACATCTGATCCTGTGAAAAATGTCGGACAATGGATTATAGATTGTTGAATTGATACCAGATCATTCGCGAGCATGGTCTGAGTGGTGCCAGCGCCTAATGTAGAGTTGATTATGTAAACTTCGGCGGAGCTAGTAAAGTTGACAATGCCGTCTTCCGTGCTGTCGGTATCACAACTGTCGAATGATATGAGCGATGTCCAGTTAGGTAAGTTGGCGATGAAACCGTTGGCAATGATAAATGAGCAGTTATGAAAGAAAATTAGCGTTGTTCCTATAGCCGCTGATAATAAAATGGCGTTTGGATCTTGAAAGACTATATTTTCAAAATCTATTCGGCCTACAGCTGGAATAGCATGCGTCCCCTCTATAGTCACTCTTCGTTCGCCAGTGCCTTCCAAGTGGACATTGTTATAGAGCGTCAAGTCCTCGGTATAGGTTCCAGATCTTATGAGAACTATTCCGCCACCGACTGCCATGGCAGCGTTAACAGCAGCTTGAATCGTTTGATAAGGACAGCCAGGATCGAGTTGATCTACAATATAATGTGAGTAGCTATAGGTATCGGTAGAGTTGTTAATGACCATGTTTATACCACATTAATATTGCCTACAGAGGATAGAACGGTGAATGTCGTATCCGCCGCAATCGTAAGGAAAACAACAATGTTATATTGCTGGTTAGACGACAGGTATCCACCAACACCAGCAGTTGTAGCGGTAGCACCTAAATGAATAGTTTGACCAGCTTGTTGCAATATCCTCCAGCCGCCGGCGCCTTTGCCTACCACTGCAAATATAGATCCATAAGGAGCGGCCGCTGGTAACGTAAAAGTTACAAGTCCGGCGTTGTTAGCAGTATAACCGTTATTGTGAACCATAAGTTGTGCTACGCCGACAACATCCGTCCAGGTCATGCCGCCGCCGCCAACCGTTATCGTAATGACATTGCCTACGCCGCTAGTTACGGTTCCGGCACCGCCTAAGACTTCAAGAGTATTAGCTATAGGAACCGCTACACCAGCATCTGTTATGAAGCTCGTAGGTACTGTTGGGCCAAAGTCATTGGCAAGTTGGCCGGATTGGCTCATATCAAGCCTTAAGTAATGCTCGCCAATTCTATTTTCTTAATCGACAGAGCTAAGTTTTCGAATCTTTTCTCCAATAATTTGACTTGTGCGTCTATATTGTTGTATTTTAGATAGGCGTTATGTGCATCGGCGGAAATATTGGCTATTTCCTTTTCGATCATTTCTTTTACTGTTATCGAAATTTTAGTCAGATCGACTGCGGGTAGATTTTCATGAATCTTGTCTATCAAAAGTTTTACGATTTCGCTTCTAAACGAGTCAATTTCGTGGCGCAATTCTTTTTTGATTGAATTTATTAGACTATTCGATTTGTCTAATTGAGATATTAATTCAATTTGTTGCTTGTCCAGCACACTTAGTTGGCTTACCTGAAAGTTAATTTTATTGTTGATTTTTTCCAATTCAATTTTGTTAGTTTTATTAATAGTGTTAATGAGATTTATTTGTGAGAATAATTCCGTATGCTCTCTTTGATGACCTTCGAGAACTGCTTCGACCTCTTTAGCTATAGCAAACTGTGATTGGTTTTTTCCTATGGCTGTGATCTTCGAAATCAGATCATCAACTGCCACTTGCAGTTGTTCTATTTTTTTGTATTTCTCACTATGCTCTAGATGTAAAGTCTTGTGTTGTTCCAGATGAGCTCTCAAGTTTTCATAAATGTTATTAGAGTTTTTGAAATGCTCTCTAATTTCTTGGATGTTTTGCTTGACCGCTTCAGCAGATTTTTGCAAATTATCCGCAAGCTCTTGAGTTGCTTTAATACTTTTTTCTGTAGTGCTTAATCTGGTATCGGCCGTTTTAACAATAGTAAAAGCATCAGAAAAAGCCTTTTCCAAGCGATCGATACGTTCGAATTTCTCTTGAAGTTCTTCATCTGTATATTTTTTCATCAGGTGCCTTTTACATAAGTAACTTCGACATAAACAGCCCCGGAAGAAGGCGCAGCGAGTTGCTTTACATAGATTTGTGTTCCGATAGGATATGCAAGGCTACTTTCTTTTGAGCTGCTGTTAGCTGCATAATCATAAAGCACAAAACTGCCTTTTGGCATCGGCCATTTGTCTTTTGTCGCGTCATCGGTGAACATCATGTCGGCATCGGTTAAATTGACTATTCGTACCATTCTTGCCGGATGAGTAAAGGCAGCGCCAACAATGGCGTAAGCTGCACCTATAGCCGCAAAGCCTAAAGTCCTGACTGCATCTGTTTGAGCGGCCATCATAAAAAAACTCCTTAGTTACACTAAATTTTTTTCTTTACATAACTTTATATATATAGTAAATTATTTATTAGTACAATAGGAGGTATTGTATGGCTATTTATCCAGCCAAAGTAAGTAAAATTGTAGTTTTAAAACCGGATTCGAATAGAGGTCTTTCAGTCGAAATGCCAGCAGATATGTCCAATGAAGAGATATTGGATTTGCTCACGGAGTTAAGAAATGCTTTTATTGAAAGTTTAAAGAAAAAAGTTGAAGAAGTTGCTGTAGAATCTGAAAAAGAAACTACTGAAAAAGTAGAATTTATTAAGTCTTAAAAAAGGAAGGGGACAATCTGTCCCCTCCCGTTATCTTAAAAATTGACTTATTGCGGGCCGCAAACCATATCCGTCCACTCGATAGCACCTGGCGCTACTGCCGCATGCAAAATGTGGAAATATGGACTGACTACGTCGCCGTTATCGAAAGTGAAGGCCTGTGTTACCACAGGTGCCGCACCATCGATACCAAATGTTACTACGCCTGCCGCACTAACATCTATTCTCAAAGTATGATTGGCGCCATCACCCCAAGCGTTGGTGGTATTAGTGGTTGTGACTGCACCGCTATTCAATCTGGTTTCGATAATGACCGTTCCAGGGTTAATAGCATTATCCAATCCAATGGTGGCAAAGTCTGTATAGGCTGCAAATGAAGCGTTATTCGCTTCCTGCTTTCTAAAGCCCATGAGAATAGGGCCGGCTCCAGTAACGTCGGCAACTGCAAAACTCATAATAAAGGTGAAGGCTGGACTTGTTCCGATAGTATAAGCATGCTTAGATATTGGAGTCATGCCCCAGTTATATTCAGCACCCTCTGCAACTACGAGATCCAAAGACACCAACAAACCAACCGCATCCATCCTAGGCGCGATGATAGTCTGGCCGGCTCCTAAGATAAATTGCTGCATGATTTCCCCGCCTTGGAGGCACATTAAGTTAATATCACCAGTTGCTCCGGTAGGGGCAGCTCCAGTGTTAACGTTAGACTGCATAATAGGTGACTGAGTGAAATGCTCAATCCAGGTAGTATTAGCTCTTAATACCGGCCTCCAGGCAGTAGCGCCTCCAGAATGGTTTACATAAAGCACACCATCGGCATTGGAACCATCGGATCTAATAGCTATTGATCCAGGTGCCACAGCTCCTGTTGGAAAACCAGCAACTGATTTTATCAAGTTTTGTTGAGCAAGCCTGATATCTCCTACTGAATAGTTATTAGCTAAAGATCCTGTATAAAGATCAACGCCCCATTGCCAATCGTCAATGCCACCGCCAATTACAACTTTGAAAGCCGCGCCTGCGGGACCGCCAGCTCCGCCTCCATTTCTGGACACAACTACGCCGTGAGCAATAGTGTTCATGGCCGCGTCATACATCACATGGTTAAGGTTAGCGCATACAATAGCAGCAGTAGGAACACCAGCAGCAGCATCAAACCAGACGATACTTTGAGATCCAGCTATCCACTGTTGAGGTTGATCGGCAGGGTTCACTTCGTTGACTGTCGTTAATCCTAAAACTCCAATTAAATTGGAGACTACAGCGGCGCCATCATTTTGTGTAGCGGCTCCATACATGCCATAACCTTCAATTGTATTGCTTCCGGTAAGACACGTTAAGCTGCCTCTTATCGCTTGTGGAGATTCAGTGCCGTTACCAATGTCTTGTTGAAGATCGCCTCTAATTGCTCGATAGGTTGTTCCGACAACACCTCCAGTCGTAATACCATAAGCTCCGATAATATTATTATCAGAGGAAAATGGGGAAGTTCTATAAGTAGTATCACCGCAAACCAGTTTGTCTAGTCTCACTTCATCCACATGAGCCAAAGTCAAAGTGCCTACTAGATTTCTAGCAGAAGTAAAGGTTACGTTAGCTAATGTGACCGTTCCAGCACCTGCGCCAGCAATAGCAGGATTGGCAACAGTTGTAATGGTAACATTGGAAAGAGTAACGGCTCCTGCGGAACTTTGAGTCAAGGCAGCAGCAGCACCAGAAGATATAGTGCTATTCGCAACTAACAACGCAGTAGTTCCGGCGGTTGTTATCATTCCACCAATATAACTTCCTTGCGTTATTGACGCAGCACAAGCTCCGGCAGGTGAAATTGGACATTCGATACGAGATCCCATAACCACTAATGTTCCGCCTGTGATTGACAAGGCAGTAGCTCCATTTCCTACTGTAGAATCTTTTATGATAACAGTAGCCGCGGAAACTCTGACAACGCCATCTGTGGTAGAAGCGCTCTCACAAGAAAATAGATCCACGCGACCAGTCCAGTTCGGAAGATCGGCAACATATCCATTTGTACAGTTAATTTGGCAATTGAAGAATATAATTCTTGAAACACCAGCAGCAGCAGAAGTGACAATATCCGTACCAGAAGTTAACGAACAATCGAAGAAGGAAACTATGCCGACATCTGGAGGTGTATGTACGCCAGTAATAGTAGTTTCTAGTCCAGCACCTTGAAGTACAATATTTGTATATAGAGTTAGGTTTTCTGTATATACGCCTGGCCTAATATAGACTACGCCTCCGCCATCGGCAAAAGCAGCATCAATACCGGCCTGAATTGTGAGATAACCAGCCGTTCCGTCACTATCTACCACGAATTTGGTTGTAGGCGCAGATCCTGGCGTATTAGCAGAAATAACTTCCCAGTGCGCGGCGCCAGCTGCCACGCTTGTCAACATATAAGCGTCATCTAAGAGCTGATTGATCCAGATCTGTCCTATAGGATATTTAAGATCCGAAGCAGTTGGTGCTCTTCTTACTATAATAGGCAAAGGATCGAGTTCGCATAGACCCTGTGTTAGGCCATATCCGACTCTTCTTGCTATTGTATCCGTCATAAGTACTCCTTAACTTGTTTGATACTTTATTCTTTATTGTATATAGAAATTAATTTAATGGTATTAAATGGACGGATAGTGCATACTATTAGGCAAAAGGAGGTTCTCAGGTGGAATGGATTTCAAAACATGTCGATACAGTTATAGTTTTGGGCGCGTTGTGCACTGGATTCTTGTGGATTAATGGGAAATTTAACGATATTGATAGAAGACTTGTTCGAATAGAAACGGTCTTGATCATGAAAGATTTAATGCCAAAAGAACTGGCAGTTAAAACTCCGCAAAAACCATGAAAAAGAAGCAGCTTCGCACTAAACCACGCCTTCAACTTGAACTTGAACCGGAGATATATTGGCTGATAGCTGAAGAGGCGGAGTTGCAGAATATAACGAAGAAGGAGTTGGTTATGAGGCTGGTAGTGCCGGAATTGTTGGAGAGGAAAAAATTAAGGGAGGGAAATGTATGATACTTTTATATTTGTTTATTTTTGTAATACTATTTATTTTGATCTATCCATTATGGCTCAATTATTGATAATCTGTTTTTTGTGATTCGGATTGAGAATCTCTTATCGCTTTTGCAGCTAGAGTTTTAGCTAAATCGAATTTGCTATTTTTCAACGCATTAACAGTTTGCAACCACAATCTTTGATATTTTGGATCAAATAAAAGCTTTTTACCAATGGAGTTTAAAACTGCATGTGTTCCAATCATACCACCAGCAGCAACTGGATGGCCTGAAAATGCAGTTAAAAAAACTGCGACTGCTTCTCCGCCCGCTCCCAGCAAATGAGCATTTTTTGATTCAGCGAAAAAGGCTGCGACATCTTGGGCCTTTTCGCCTATTTGAGCCATTTCTTTAAGATTATTTGTGGCCTCTTTCCCAAGAACATCCTGAAACAAATTTATATTTTCTTCTCTATCTAAAAGATTGCCTAATTTACCAAAATCAGCACCGCTTTCTGTAAAGATAGGTGATAATTTCTTAGCTATATTTTCATAATCTTTCGATTGTTGATAGCCAAAATTAGCGGCTTCAAAGTCATTAGCTAATGCTTCACCAATTTTGTTTTTACCAACCTTTACTTTTCTAATGTTGTTTTTGACAGCGTTTTTAATATTGTCAATATACACTTTAGCTGTATTTGAAGACTTCCATGTTTTATTCATTTCCTGATACGATTCGATCATATCTGCCATTGACATTTTTCCACTCGAAACTTCTTCGTAAGTGTATTTTAAGTAATTCAAAAAGGCATTTGTTTCCGGCGCACGACCTTTGATTTTTTCTAATTTATTGACTGTCTTACCAATAGCCATTTTTATGCCCCTAGGATTTATAGGAACCGCTTCATATTTTTTCGCAGTTTCAATCATATTGGCATACGCTGCATTAGCAGCCTCTTCTACACCCTGGCTTCCCCCTTCTTTGTATCCTGTAAAAATTGATCCTAAAATGTCATCTTTTGCTTTTATTAGTTTATTGCCTATATTTTTAGATACTTCAGATATTTTTTTTCCTCCACTAGTTAAAAATCTCAAGAAACTTTGTTCTTTATCACTTTTAGAAAGTACAGAAATTTCTTCCTCTGTCAATCCGTATTTTTCACCCAATTGCGCTAAAGCTTTTTTTTCTTTAGTAAATATACTTGATAGTCTTTGAGGTTCTGGCTTTTCTATCATAAAAGGCATCGTAGCACCCATTTCTAGAAACGGCTTCAGTCCTTCAAAAGCAGATCCCTCTAATGGTAATTTTTGAACAGCGGTTTGCATTCCGGCTCCAGCAATAGCTTTTTTAGGATCTAACAGCATTTGCATTAAAGAGCCTACGTTGCTCCCATATTGCTGTCCCAGTTCTTCTGCTCCCGTTTCTGGTTCGCCTAGTCTTTCTTTAACTCGTTTTTGAATTGCAGCTTCCGGAGCTGAAGGAACATCTAAATTCAAGAAATGTGCTGCCTTTTCAGAATATGGATCTTTACTTCCAAACGTTCTTTCAATCAATGAACCAACATCAAATGGAGCCTTTTCAAGTGACCTTGGAGTTCCTACGACCTTTTCGCCTATTTGAGCAGCTCCATAAGCTAAGGGACGCAAACCTTCTTCCATCCATTCAGGCATTTCTTGTGCTTTTTTATATTTTTCTTTTACTTTAGAAAAAAATGGTTGTTCCTCAAACCCTTCAAAAACAAATCCTTCGCTACTCATATTTTTGCCACTTTCCCCCTCTATAAATAAACTTTTGTTCTCCTTTTCTAAATATCGCGCCTTCAGGTGCTTTTGTAGGAAGTTTATTTAAAGTCACACCCTTTTCAAGTTCTTTCGATTGCAGCTTTTTTTCTGCTTCTTTTTGAAATTGGATTTCTTTATTTTTTTCTTTTTGTTGTGTTTTTATTTTTTCCTTTTCACTAAGAAATTTTTCTCTTCGTGTGGTAGTTAAATCTTCAACTTGTTCTAGAAAATCAAAAGGAGCTTTTTGTCCTTCATATTTTTTTGTTATTTCACGCATGGACTTGTAACGATCACTAATGCGATCATTGAAATCTTTGAATTTAGCTATAATACGTTTCCTACCCTCTTTTGTTTGCATTAAAGTAGGGATTCCTTTCATAAATAACCTAACTTCTTGGGCTGATATTTGTGCTCCGAGAAGAGGTTTAATACGATTAAGAAAATCATTGGATAGTTTATCCATTTCTTGAGAACTAGCCCCTTTTAAAAACGCCCAATCTTCGATTCCGTAATGTTGTAGTAACGCATTTATAGCAGGATTTATCAACTTTTCATCTTTTTCTTCGTTGAGTTCTTGCATTCTATCTAATGTTTCTTTTTCGTCTTTTGCTGCATGATATGCCTTTGTAAGTTCATTGCGCTGTGATCTGGTTTTTTCCCAAGAGGTACTAATAGCTGATTCTTCATATTGTTTTTGCGCAATGTTTACTTTTTCCTGTTTTAACTGATTTGCGTACATACTATCAATAATTTTGCCAGTTTTACCAGACGGATCAATTTTATCTATTAAACGCCGAGCTTGGGGATTTGTAGATATCTGCTTTATTCGTTCTTCCAATTTTTGCTGTTGCGGCATTTGTTGGCTACTAACTTGCGTTGCTTGTTGTGGAGCTGCTGAACCTAATCCTAATACTTTTTCAAGAGCACTGCCCTGTTGTGATTGCTGATATCCCTGAACTATATTAGAACCAATTTGTTGACCTAATAGAGCGTCAAGAGAAGGCTGTCTCGGCAAGATTGTAAGACTCATATATACCTCCTAACCCGCATACCCATACCCATAAGAAGGACTATACATTTCTCCTGATTGCAATGGTCTCTTATATGGAAAAATTTGTGGTTGCCCTAATTGCGATGTCCATTGATCTAATCCTTTCCCGAAAGAACTAGCGGCTCCTCCGGCAATTCCGCCGAACATAGAACTTAAAGCGGTAGGATCTCTTCCTTCTGGAGTATGAATGGTATTATAAGGTTTTACCCCCATAGCGGTACCCATCATGCCTTGAAGTTGACTCATAGCTTGAGATTTGAGTCCTTCGCGCATCATGGCGAGGCGCTCTTGCAATCCGGTGCCTGCTTGCGCTAAAGTCTGCTGCATGCCGGAAGATCCTCGCATGCCAAAAGAAGTGGCGGCATTTTCCAATCCTGGAATTATATCTTCCTGGAATTGCCGCATGTATGGAGCTTCGAAATTCTGATAAGACTCAGGAGATCCAGACAGCATTTGCGATAGATAATCCATGCCCTGGCCCATTGGCCCTCGCATACCGCCTGTCAATTGATCAAGCAGGCTCATTTGTCCGCCTGTCATTGCCGGAAGCTGTCTAACTTTTTCCTTTTGTTTTTTTTGAGTAAAATGACTAAATAAACCTGAAGCAGCACCAATCGCTGCTGGTATTAACATTGCTGCTGCCATATAAATCTCCCTATTAACCTCACTATACCATATGTAGTAATTTATTTAGACTTTAGGTATTAAAAGTGTTATCGCACTTTTTCTATTGTGCTAAAAAATATTCTTAGGTTAAGATTTTGACCTCAAAATGACGGAGGTCAAAATGCAAGATGAGATTTACTATGAAGATTTAGCTTTCGCAAAGTCTGTTTTAGCAGCGAAGATCTGCTATGCCATGAGGCGTAAATTTACATTCTCTCAAGTTAAAGCCATCCTCGGCAAAGGAACTATAGAGATTTACAAGATATTGGCTGGAAAATATAGTCCTCTAACCACAAATGAACTTGAGGAAATGCTGGAAAAGATCGAGGCTGCTATAGAAAAAAAGAAAAGAGCAGCCTGAATAGACTGCCCTACTTTTAACAAAGGAGAATAGAAAAATTAATATCTTTTGCCGTCTTTGTAGGCGCCGCTTTTTACTTTGCGGGAGTCTTCACCGGCATGTTTATTTTGTTTTTCTTTGTAATCCATAGTTCCTGAAGAACCAGACTCCAAGGCGCTTTCTTTGGCAAAGCCCACGTCTTTTGAGACAGGAGCATTAGTGTTGCCTTTTTTGAATTCATGCATATAATACCTTTTGGTTAACCATAGTTTCTTTATACAATTTAATTATTTTTATCGCAAGTGCGCTTTACCAATGCTTTTCATAATTAATGCTATTCTGTTCCAGATAAGCGCTTTGTGAAGTTTCAGACAGTTTTTCTCTAATGATTTCACCAAGTGGCGTAAGTTCAAAGATCAGATAGAGAATGCCCAGCAACAATAGGAGCTTCATGCGTTAGCGTCGCTTCTTTTTAGCTATTTTTGCTCCTGACTTTCTGGTTTCAGAAAGAGCAATTGCTATAGCTTGGCTTTTGCTTTTCACTTTTGGGCCTTTTTTACTTCCGCTATGCAGTTTGTTTTCTTTCCACTCGTGCATAACCTTTCCGACTTTAGTCGATTTCTTCGTACTCTTCATATTTTCCTTCGAATATTTTTCTACAATCTGGACACCACGCGTCTCTATATTGCGGATCGTCTGTAAACGACTCTTCCATCCACCAAGCTTCGCCAAAACAAATTGGACAAACTGGCGAACTAGCGTTTTTTTTTTCCATAAGGAGAAGTTCTCTCTTTGGTCTCTGCTTCTTCTTCTAAAACCACCGGACTATTATATCTGGCCTTGGTATCGACTTTGCCTTTACCTTTTTTTAGCGGTTTTCTTACTCTTACTGCTGCCTTTTTCACGGCTTAACTCCTTGATTAGTTTAAGATCTTGTTTTGCCTCATGCTTGAATTCTTTTCTATCTTGCTTGAGGTGTTTCACGACTTTTTTAAGCGATTTCACTGATTTGTTCCTTTATAATGTGGACTATTGGGATCTGTTTGTTCGGACATCCATCTCGTAGGGTGTTCCTTACCTTTAAAATAATATCCAGATTCTGGATCTTGACCTATCCAATGATATGTATAATCTTCTGTTATTTTTGGTCTATGTCCCATTTCAATTGCACTCTTATAATCGTATCCACTTCCAGCTCCGCTAGAAAATTCCTGAATTCCTTGCTTTAAAAAATCTTCCAATGCAACATTACGCAAATCTGGATATGCTGCCTGAAGACCAGAAAACCACATATTTATTGACGGATCATTTTTTGCCACACCTAACCAATTTACTTCTTTTTTCATAAAAGGTTTCGTTAAATCATTTAATCCTGGTCGCTTTTGATCTTGACCTGAAATTTTAAGAATTTGAGACAAAGAACTCACGCTACTTTCTCCGGTTTTGGTGTTTTTACTTCTGTTTTGCCTTCCAGTTCATTCAGGATCTGCACCTTTTGCATTAAATGTGTTAAATCCATACCTTGGAGCTCCTTGAGTGCTTTTACGAGGTTTAAGACGGCTCCGGTCTCGTCTTCCTTGGCTCTTTGCAGCCTTTCTACGCCTTCCGCACGGTCAATTTGCACTTTTGCCATCCTTTCGCTCGCTAAAGCCATCTGAGCTTGGCTAAAGGCCTGCTTGGTCATATTTTCGGTCTGTAGGGATTCGAGCTGTAGCTTCTGCGCTTCTTGCTGCACTTCCGCTTCCTGCTGTTGCTGTTTCTGGATCGCTTCTTTGAGTTCTTTTTTGCCTTGGATAGGTGCTTTGTCAATAAGTAGGTCTGGAGGTATAGGAATTCCCATCTGCTGCATGTTCATGTATTGCAGAAACTCTAATTTTTGCTGATCGTCTGTGAGCAAGCCTTCGCATATCGTACAATCGTATCTTCCAAAATTCTTATCCTGGAATTGTGGCGAAGGCTCACGGCCTAAGATTCTCTTTATCTTGCCTATAGTGAAGTTTTTCTGGATTGTCTCAAGACTTATCTCGCCTAAAAGTTTTTGGCTTAGGTCGAGTTGATCGAAGAGTTTTTGAAGAGTGACGAGGCCAGCGCCTTGCCTCAACATCGACAAAATACCAGCCTTATCATCATCGGCTACACCTAAAAGTTCTTCATTAATGCCGGAGATTTCATTGATCTCCCTAGCAAGGATTTCAGAAAGTTGGATAACCGAAGGCTGAATTCCAGGCGACATAATCTGTTGAGCCGAGTCCATGCCAAGCGGAGCAGTTGCCTTAATAAAAATAGGCTGACCCTGTCCCGATTTAAAAACGTCATTGTTGTCGACAAGACTGCCTTCCATAACTTTCCAACCGGAATTTACTTGAGACTCAAGAATGTCTAGTTCTATTGCCTTCCTACGATTGTAAAGATACTGAGCGTCTCTTAGCCCTCTGACTACGCCTTGGAATCTCCACATAAAATATATGTTATCCGGATCCCAATAACCTATAACAGGAACAAATGGATAGCGGTCGATGCCAAGTAAGTTTGGCCCGTCATACATAACCTGATTATTTAGAACGATAGCTAGGTTTACTGTGGGCTTTTCAATAGTTTGGACTTTAACTTCGGGATACTGTGCCATGAAAAGCTTGAGGTTATCTTTTTCACCTTGCCATTCCATAGTTTCGCCAGTTTTGGTGTCATAGAGGATTTTCTGCTTCCTTGTCGTTTGGTAGTAGTATTCGTCATAAGCGAGCAAATCCTTGATTGTATAGTTATAATTTTCCGGCATGTAGTAAAAGCGCTGGTCTTTATTGCCATAACGCTTTTGCGACATGGCCATAATTTCATCTCCGCGTTCAGGTAGAAGTCTGGCGGCTTCCTTTTTAGTCACCCACTCCCTAGTCCAAACAAAACCGCAGTCGGATAAATCGTGATTGCGGAAAAAAGTGTCCATGATGAAGGAGTTATAAGACTTGTGTTTTACCTTAAGATCACCTGAAGCAGGATCGATACTACGATCAAGCCAAATATTAAGCAGAGAAAAGCCAGTAGTAATAGCTCCACGGTCGAAAGCGTCAGATATCGTGTTATAGACGTTATCTCGTCCATAAGCCCACGATATAATATCTGTAAAATCCTGCGCAGTCTGTTCATCGGAACCTTCTATTGGTCTAATTATTGTTGATTTTCTATGTTTGCGCTGGTGCCCAGTTATCATGTTGGAGACTCTGCGCAAGCGATTAAAATTAAATTGCCGTCTTCTATTAGCTGGAATATTGCTATAGATCTCTTGAAAGAGGCTCTGATCTCCTGCCAGAAATCTTTGATCTATACGAGCTTCGTTCCAAAAGGCTTGTACTTGAGATATATATTGATTATGGTGCTCTTCCATCTGCTTGAGGATCGACGAAGCATCTTCTCCGCCATCAACATAAAAGTTTCTTTCTATCTGCCTTGTCGTCTCGTATGCTGTTGCCATAAGTACCTATTATTCTTTATACTATTAAATTATTTACTATACAATTAACTCTTCCAATATTCCAAAATTACGATCGAATAGGTAAATGTGGATAAATTGGCTATCGTGGTGATATTTATATTGGTTGCGTCTACCATAAGGTCGACTTGATGCGCTCCGCTCCCTGGCAATGGAATGTAATAAGGTCTCGGTGCGACCCCTAAAGGTTCTCTTGCCGTTCCATAAATGCGTGTGAAGAACCAGTTATTGTCTATAGTCGCAATACCGTGTGCTACTTGTTTTAGAGCCGCGTTAGGAAGCGCTCCGCATTCCACAATTTTACGGAAAATATAATGAGGCGGCGCGACTGATCTTGCGGCAATAGGTGTTGTTACATTCAGAAATTGCTGGCCGTTCAATTGTTCTATAAGTCCATACTGACCGATATCTCGCCTGTTGATCGCATAGGCCTGCTTTCTTTGCAGGCCATCCATTTGGGTCTGAAAATTTTCCTGATCTTGGACTAGAGTTCCGTATTCATTAAGAAAATCAGAGCGGAAGAAACTATTAGTTGTCATAAGATAAAAGCCTTCCTGCTGAGGACATCCACATATTTATGGCGTGGAGACAGATGTTTGATTCTTGTATGTCTTTATCGAGCATTTGAGAGTCGCTAAGGTAAAGTTTAAGGATAAAGAATTGTCCTTCGCAATCCGGAAAAAGACGCTTCCAAACTCTTGGTATGGCGAAACCGCCGCCAAAATCTTTGTGAGTATTGGTTATGGCGGTCTCTAAGAGAGCAGAAGAATTGACAGCATTATTGTAAATATCTATTGAGATTTCTCCAGCAGGCGCGTAGTCAAAATAGAAATCTAGATAATTGAGACGAGGTCTTTCTCCTTTCTGATAATAAGGATTAAAGGATTTAGTGGTGATATTGATATTATTGAGAAATGTGATAAAACCGGAACGCGTATAAGCGGCAAATCCAGTGGAGTCGATATTAACAGTAAAAGTACTAGCATCAATAACGCTTTGGACTCTCGCGTATAAATTATTTATCGCAAGCATGCCTTCAACGCCAGAGATTTCGACATACCGACCGACTTGGAGGTTATGATTATAAGAAGTGATCTGCGCTTGTCCAGCTTGAGTTATAGCTCTAATCGCTAAAGACTCGGAATTTGAAAGCGATAGGCCTCGTAGATAAAAGACAAAGCCTTGCTGATTTCCAGCGATAACTTCAGGAAATTTCCCTCCCATTATAAATGAAAACCAAGGTCGATTATAAGTTCTCCAAGGATCGGTAAGATCTTCCCATCTAGTACCTGCCACATATCTATATTGTCCCAAACAGGTAAAGCGGTCGTTGAAAATACTCCATGCCTGATCTTGCATGTTGTAAACCAACATCTGATCTGGAAATTGCGAAAACTGCTGATCACTGCGAGAAGCATTGCTTGGGAAAATCCAATATATAAACTGCCGGTAATAATCTACAGCGCCAAAGATACGGCGGTCAGCTTCCAGAATCGTACTGAAATATAAATATTCATCGGGGATTTTAAGGTCTATTCTTTCGACATTGAAGCCATCTCCTATGACTATGCCTTTATTGGAAATTGAATATATGCCTTTATCCGTAGGAATAAACGAATGAGGACTTTGCGATCCATAGTGATCATTGACTTTCTGAAGCTGGAAAGGATATTGCACGTTGCCTACGAATGTGAGCATCCAGGTAGACCGCTCACAAAATATAAGAAGGTTATCTTTCCAATAACCGCAACTTATTATTTGTTCGTTTGTCGGAATATCGCCAAATCCGCCTTTACCGGGAGTTGCGCTTTCCCATGCAGTTATATCCGCGCCGCCAAGAACTGTGGTATAAGGAATGCCGTTTTGAGACCAGCGTATTCTGTTCGGATAACTCACCGGAATGGCAGGTTGAACTGCGCCTTCCAAAGTATTCATGGCTATCATGTGATCTTTAAAGGAAACTAGAATTTTGCAACCTCGCAAAAAAGTTGTAGATCCAGCATCCAACCGGCATTCCTGCCATTCCCATCCTATGCCATTATAGATCTGAATCCCATCTTCGTGGACGGCTCCCGTAAGCCTGTCCGCTATGCCATTTGTCGCCCAAAAAAGAATTCGCTGAGCATTATCCCGCCAGTAGTTGGTACACCAGAAAAAATCCGCATCGGTAGAGTGCCAATTGATCGCAACGCCAGCAGTAGTAAAAGAAATATCCGTGAACTCTAGATTGGCATCGGTATAAATATTAGCCTTTCCCGTATCAAAAGCGATCAGCCTTTCCATGTTGACAAGGTCGGTATCCCATTCATAAAGTCCCATGACTGGACGTTCTGGAAAATTTATAAAATCTATCGTTACCGCGGATGCGCCAAATGCTCCATGGTTAAAACTTAACACTCCAGTTGTATAATTTATATTTCCAGTATCACCAGCCGCATCAACTAAATTTGGCACTTCCGTGTAAACTAATGGCCCTATAGGTGCCGCTATTCTGACGGTTACTGAACCATCTTGTACTTGCCCGCCTCCGGTTATTCCTAAAACTGTAAATACGTCTACTGCAAAAGGAGAAGCTCCAGTATTGCCAAGTACTAATCCGGCGAGAGTTATACTCGCGACTTCGGTAAAAGTAACTGGGCCTACTGGCGCCGCAATATCTATTGTAATAGTTCCAGAAATAATTTTTGCACCAGCACTTATTCCTAAAAGAGTGAAAATGTTTCCTATAAATGGAGAAACATTTGTTACTCCTAACGAACCATTTGTTACTATTATTGGAGTTAAAGAATGAGGAGGATAATAGAGGAAATCTATAGTTATTGCCGAAGTTGCTCCAACTCCGTGAGAAAAAGTTATATACCCCGTATCTAAATTTATATATCCAGAATTTGCTCCACCATCAGATATTGCTACTTGAGGCGGCGTTAAAAGATAAGTAAAATCCATGGTTACAGCAGACGGAAGACCAGGCGGATGGTTTACAGTGAGATATCCATTTAAATAATCAATATTGCCTCTGTTGCCAACACCATTAGAAAGGTTTGGAACTTCTACAAATGTCAAATTACCAGGTGCCCCAACATGTACTGTAACTGTATCATTTTGAATTGAACCAGTAAGTCCTAGAAATGTCAAAACGTTGATTGTAAATGGAGAAGCCCCAGTATTACCTAAAGCACCTCCGGTAATCTCTCTTACAATTCTTCCTAAACTCTGATTTCCGACTCTTCTTTCTATTCTTCCTCGATATGGATAACAGTCCTCCAGATATGGAAAACTGGTCGACTCCATAAGGAAATCATTTGTGTCTTGTCGGACACCGTCATAGAAAGGAAGGACAGGAAATGGTTGCGACATAGGTTAGCCGCCGAAGATCACAACCCAACCACTAGGAACCCACACTGGTTGATAGGCTGGCGCAGCAGTGCCGTGAAATTGAAAAGAGCACGAATTTACAGTTCTGGCGGTACATTCCAAACAGAGCCCTTGGCTAGCGGAAGACGTGTATGATCCTGAAACTATATAATTTGCTGTTGATAATGCTGGATTAATTGTAATAGTATAAGTAGAAGGAGCACCTGATCTCGCAATTGCTGTCACATTAAGACTGTTCATGATTACTGGCGGCCCCGCAAAGGTATCATTAAAAGCTACATAAGCGGATGCGACTCCAGCCCCTCCGCTCCCACCTATTAATTTTGAAGAAACTCCAGCGTCATTCATAAAATATAAAGCAGTGCTGCCAGCATCATCTTGGGTGTAAAGAGCACCCCATCCAGCACCAGTAGTTGGCAAAGGATAGGTAGGAGCAATCCTTTCCCTAAGTCTTGCAAATTCGTGCTTCCCTCTATCGGTAACTGTCGGCCAATCATAGTTGACGTGATCGGTTCCAAAGCAGGTATAAAGTTGTCCAAAGTTCTCTAATAAATCACCTTGGCTGATACTGACCTGATCAGTGGCCAAAGGTATATTATTTTTATAAACCATAAGTCGTAAAACTCCTTTTTAAAATGGCGGCATACGCGAAGGCCCATAGGAGTCCTCGCTATATATCGTTTGTGTTCTTTGTGTTTTTACCTGCATGATTGTGCGGCGTTCGATAAGTCTAAGCTGCTCGTCATACATAGGTTTGATCTTGGCATAGTTCTCAGTCTCCATGGAATCGCTCAGGATCTTGAGGCTTGCGCCATAGGCGATCAGTTGGAAATACTCATTGAGATAAGGAGTATCCGGCGCATTAAGCAATGCTGTCGGCTTGAGATAAGCTTCCAATTGGATCGTATATTGACTATCTGGCACGGGCCTTAAGATAAACTCATTATGATAGAAGAGAATGCCTTGTGGCGTAGCTGCGTTATATTGCGCATAACGTGCTATTATTGGCGTTCCGATATTGACAGGCGCTCCGAAAGTCACAGTCGTGACTCCTGTCAGATAATTAACAGCTCCGACTAAAACAGCTCCAGTTGCGCCGTCTACAAATCCGCCGTTTCCATTATCCTGAGCTATGATCGAAGCTCCTACACCATCGGCTGATATCACCAGGCTGCCTTTGAGAATAGGCAAAGTGGTCAAAGTTCCGGCATAGGGGCCGGCTATTCCAGTACCGGTAGAGTAGTTAAATAAAGTCGTCTGATCTGGATAAAATCTATAGAACTGCTCTCTGTTCTGATAGTAATCGATCAGATAGCCAGAGCAATAGACAGGCTTGCTGAATGACTTAAAATTATTCCTATCAGCAGCGCTGAGGGGATATCTATCCTGATCTTTGACGGTATAGAAACTGTAAGTGCTGTGATAATCGAGAGTCTTCAGTTCGTTAGGAAAGTCATATTCCAAATAAAGATTTATATAATCTTCAAGCGAAGCCTGCGATATCCTTTCGATCGTAGGACGGCCCGTAATCTTCCTTATTTTTGTCTCTAGATCAGCTAGAGTTACAGAGGCTGCCGGCATAACAAGACCTTACATAAAGTCGACAGAAAGAAACTGGTATCTCTGTCTTTTTGGATTGTTTTGCACTATTCTATTGCCATCCGCATCGGTAAGAAGAGCGTGTTCTTTCTCATTGCAATCGTTATTGATATGTCTGGCTACGGAAAGTGGAATTTCATAGGTTTTTCCGTCATCGAATTTATAAAGTCTAATAGGGTCTTGGGGATATTTTCGGAAAGTGAATTCGAGATTGCAGTTAGGAGCTTCTAGATTTTTGAATACCCCTTTAACCAACTTCGATTCTTCGGCATATTTCTTATCTAAAAGCTCTTTATTTGCTTTTTTTTGAGTTTCTGACACCTTTTTCTTGTCAGAAATGATAAAATCTTCATAAAATGGTTCTGTGGCAACTGCCATATTAGATTTCCTTAATTATAGTTTTGTTACAAAGAGAGGAGTGGTGTATCAGACCGCTCCTCTCACTTTTTCTTTATATGGATTCGCCTCTATAAGCTCTCCATTGCATCACGTTGGTATTAGCGCCAACGACAGCGGTACCAAGTCTCAATCCTTGATAGCCGACATCTCTTTCGGCTGACGTTAGGATTGTGGCTACTTCTCCAGCAGGGACTGCGTGCGCGGGAGTTACTCCTGCGGCGGCAATCGCGCTGGTTGGGAAGGCAAACGCGGTAAAGGCAGTCGAATTGATATCGACAGTTACCGTATTTGTCGCGGTATTAATCGCAGTCACCGTTCCGGTAAGACCATTCATCTGTGTCATGCCAAAAGCGGCAGGCACTCTGAAACTGATCTTGCTTCCGACAACGTAATCATGAGTTACCGAGAAGGTAACTACAGCTTGGGCAGCCGCAGTAATCGCCGTGATATAGCGTTTTCTCGGATAGAAGGTCAGATCATTAGGCAGGAGCCTATAGAATCCAGCAGTTGCAGCCGCAGCAAAACCGACAGCCGGAAGATATCCGAATGACATAGTTACGCCAGGGTTCACCGCAGTGACCGTAAAATCATAACCAGCGACTTGAAGCATACCAGTCGTGCCGTAGACACGAACTATATCTCCAACTGCCGGTGTAGTCGCCGTTGAGGCAACCGCCGGTGTCGCGGCAGTGATTGCGGTTATCGCGATAGCAGCGCCAATTGCACTGGTGCCGGTATCTACCGCGGTAATACCATTGGTAGCGGCTAAAACTGAAGAATGAACGCCGGTAGCGGCAGCTTCAGATATCTGAAACGCCGTTCCATTGGCCATTCCGGTTTGCCACCATGATTTAACAACGGCAGCAGGCATTGTGCCGTAAGTGCTTCTGTTCTCGATCTCGAAATAAGAAGTGCCGGAAGGCAGTTCAATTGTTCGAGCCGCAGCATCAGAAGTAAAAGATCCATAAGCTAGTAAAGTAGAAGCATGTGTCATAATTTACTCCTTATAGTGTTGATCGTAGGTTAATGAGCCAACTATCGTTGGTAATCACTCTCGCATGTGCGAATCTCCAAGCGCAGGTCGACCTGAGCTCAGCGGGATCATCTCCCCAGCCGGGTGGATGGTAAATGAACTTCGCAGTCTCACCATCCAGATAAATGCTGCTATAGCTTTCTTGTCCTACCACAAATGTGTTAAACACGTTTGCGCCAAGTAAAGAAGCGTTAGCAGTTACCGAGCCAGCGGAAGTGACTAAGAATCGAATGTTCGAAACCGAGCCGTATTCTGAGGTTAATCCTGAATCCGGTTTGGGGTACTGGGCTTTATGCAAAAAGTTTGCCATTACTCTCAAATTCGGAATCAGACTCGAAGAAGATAACGCCACGAAACAATCCCTGATTGGGCCAGTTCCGAATTTATTTTGTCCTTCCTCAAGCTCCGTGATATAATCGGCATTTGAAGTAACAAGCACAGCGCAAATGTTTTCGCAATCCGCGGTTGTTATTTCTGTGGGGACGTCGCCATTGACTCCGCCCACGCAGTTAACTACTGAAGCAGTCGATTCGAGCAAATTTCTCATCAACTGATCTTCTGTTTCTCTACATTCTGTTACTTTTTTGACCACAAATTTGTGGCGGGAGGTCTTGTTAATCCCTCCTCCAAAATTTTCAAATTGGATCGGACTATCGCATATGACAAAATTGCCATTTGAACCGCTTAGTCTCTGCGGGTCTAGATTTAAATTCTGTTTCTCTGTATAATCACCTGCATGAACACACGGCAAGAACAACTCAGATATTTGTCTGGATATATTGATGGAGATGGTTGCTTCAGAATGAATATTACCACTCAAAAGAACGGTATTGTCATTTATGAAAGATCCATAACTATTACATCCGTTAAAAAAGAAGTCATTTTGTTTTTTAGAAAAAATTTCGGAGGCTACATTACAGAAAAACAAGCCTTCGATAACCACAAAAAAACATATAATTGGACAATAAAGGGCAATGCCTCTTTTAAACTCGCCCAAGAAATTTCGACTTTTCTCGTTAACAAATCTATTGAATGTTCCTTTTTTATTGATTATTGCAAAATCATTTGTCACAACAAATTTAGATCTGTTTCTATAGACATTATAGAAAAAAGAAATAATCTTATTCTTCAAATGCGTAATGAGATTCACAAAAACAATCTTGTAACCAAATCTCAGATATTTGATCTTAAAAATTTTAAGAGCACTATCAAATCCTCCCAAGAGGATTTTATATATTTGGCTGGTCTTATAGATTCTGAGGGTTGTTTTCGAATTTCTGCGAGATTTCGTTATAGAAATAATCGTGCAGAAAAAATTTACAATACTGTTCTTGAAATAGGCAACACTAAAATTATAATTCATAAATGGCTTATAAAGAGATTTGGGGGAAGTATCACATATATTTTCCCCAAAAATAAAAATAGAAGAGAGTCCGCTACATGGTCTATCCATGCAAAATCTCTTTATCCAATTCTTTTTAGTGTTCATCCGTTTCTTATCAATAAAAAAGACGTGTGTTATCAGCTTATGAAATTTCAACAAACAATTTTGCCAAATGGAGGAGATCGTCATTCTTCCTTTTTTAAAGAAGAGATAAAGCGAAGATTCCTTCTTAGGGATAAAATCATTGAAAGTGTTCATAAACTTAATCATAAAGGTAACTCTTAATCTAGTTCCCTCTGGTTGCCATGGGCTACGCTGCCTTTAGGTTTTCCAAGTTATTCAGGTTCAATTTAAAGTCTCCTAGTGTGTCAAGAGACTGACCCATACGGGCTGCTGCTTGATTTAATACCTTTCTGTTACTTTTATGACCTATTGCTAGGCGGGTCGACCTCTTCGGATCAACCTCCACGATTTCATTTATTGTCGTGGTTCGGACTATCGCATCACCTTTCGGCGTTTTCTCACTTAGTCTCTTACGCTGCTTTCGCTTGCGCCATGTCATCCTCTAGGACTTCCATGTCAATCAGAGAAAATTTAAAGACCCCATATTTTTTAGGGTCTTGGTTTATTGCCGTGACTTCTCTTGTGATTATCACAGTCTGTGTATACCACCTTACTGTAGCATCGATATCAACTGCCGTCAGTTGTACTGGTGCTGTGTTCAGAAAAAGAGGATCGACAGGTACCGGCGCAGTGGGCAGACGATTATATCGCCTCATCCTCAATGTCTTTCCGGCTGATCCCTGAATGTATCGGGGAATCGCTAGAAGATTGTGAATGTTCCTCTGCATGGGTGTCGACAACATCTTTTCCGCATATTCTTGCGCTACCGGGGGGGGCAGCGTAGTTCCGGTTGTCGTCATAAGTTAAATTTCCTTATTCTGCCCTGTTGGCCGCGTCCATCATCTCCTTATAAAGCTGGTCTCTTGGCTTCTTGGCAAAACTGTTGGCATTGGAAAGAGCGCCTTTAGCGACAGAATTTATCGACTGCGGCCTCTTTGCGTTTTCTTCCAATTTTTCCAGTTCTTCCTTGGCTGCCGGAGATTGCTTTTGCTTTCCATACAACATCTTTACGATCTTGTAGGTAGCCGAATAAGGATCCTTCGCCTTCGAAAGTCCGTCCGCGAACTCAGGGTATTCTTGTTCTAGTTTTTGTATATTTTCGGTGGTTACGACATCATCGAAGTCCGTAAAACGTTGCTTAGCAAGTCTTGGCAATTGCTCCTGCTCGTGTTTGGACATTAATTGATTGAATTCCTCTCGCGCGATCTTTTTTGCAGCATCCTGCACTTGTCGCCATTCTGGAATATCATCTGGTGCCAAATTCGGAAGATTCTCTTCCTGCGATTGAGCCTGCCTTCCTGTAAGCAAAGTGTTTTGGGCTTGTAATAATCTCGCTTCCGCCTCCATCGCTCTTCTTTCAGCTTCTCGCTTTTGAGCTTCAAGTTGTCTGAAGTTGTATTCTTTCGAACCTGCTTTCGGTTCGGAGTCTTGCGATGGTGTATTAGAATCTTGAGCCACGGCCGGTTGGCTTTCAGTAACGGCCTCTTTCTTAGTTTCTTCTACCAATTTAGTTTTCCTTTTGGGGTAGCGATTCCCGAAACGCTGCGTGTCCGTAACGTGGTGCACCTACGGTTTATAGTATATTATTTACTTTATATCAGTAAATTATTTACTATACAAGTATAAGGACAGTAATATGGCAAAAGAAAAAAAGGCTAACAAGAAAACGCTTGGACAGGAGCTATACGAAACTAGAGACGCTTACATTAGAGAGAACCTCAATCGAACAGTCGGCGATCAGGTAGACGAGATCGGCGAAGAAGAGATTATGCCAGCTATCTGGGCGCAAATAAGAGAGCGAGAAGTTTTAGAACAATGGAAAGACAAGTTTTATATAACGGTATTTTTCAAAAGGCATCCACTTCCGGCCACTATTGACGAGAACAGAGTATGGGATTGTTTTATCCAATGTAGGCATACGAGACCAACGCCTGAACCTGGATTGACGCTTTATTCTTATGATCCGAAGATCAAGAAGTTGAATCTGGAATGGGTATTGCCAAGAAAAGAAGCCTTTATGACTTTTTTATCAAAAGACAGCTCGTTTGATCCGTTTCTAATAGATTGCATTAGGAAATATATCGCTGGGGAATTGAAGTAGGCTAAACCGGCACATTAGGAAGAGACATCCATCGGATGTTGTCATTATCAATATCAACCAATGAACAATAATCTAAATCCTCTAAATAGCACTGTTTTTCACCAGTTAATGTTACAGAAAAGATTGAATAAATTCCAAAAGTAACATTTTCGCCATCTGTAAAAATAATGCGTTGACCAGGATTTGGGGGTTTATCTTTAAAACTAATCCATTCCATATCACTCCTTAGGCTTCTCCGGCAACGGCATCCAGAAATAATTTTTGGTCATCCCTTCATCACAACACCCGCAGCCGGACTGTTTTTTTTGTAAAAAAACTTTGCCCTCGTTTTCTTTTGGATAACCATTATCGATGGGGCATTCCCAAGCTATACAAACATAAAATCCATCTTCTTCATCCCATCCTAAAACCTCTTGGCTATCCTCGGGAGATTTTTCCTTAACACTTACCCACTCCATGATTTAACATTTCTCCTATGAAATATCGCCCTTTGATTTTAACATCGGCATGTTGTGAGAATTAACATTCGCCAATTTCCCCACAATCTAGCCGTAGCCATAGCCGGGGCCGCAGCCGAAGCCGGAGCCGCAGCCGGAGCCGCAGCCGGAGCCGCAGCCGCAGCCGGAGACGGAGCCGCAGCCATCGCCAGGACCATCGCCATCGCCATAGCCAGAACCATCGCCATAGCCAGAATCATCGCCATAGCCACCGCCATAGCCACAGCTATCGTGGGAGCCACAGCCCCAATCAATTAAGCTCGCCATACTTTTACATCTTGGATAGATTTTTTTGCTTTCGAAGTAGTTTCAATAATCTCGATAACACCTAAAATAGTTATTGAGTCCACTGCGCACGGAAATTTACAATTTTCTGGTTTTGATACGCCTTCCATGGCTAATTGCGATAACGTATTCGCGCCCTCCCAGTACCATAGCCTTCTAGCTCTTTTTAAGATAACCTCATTCTTGTCTTTGCTTTCCAAATATCCGGCAAATACACCAGCAGAAGTCGCCCGAACAATCACATATTTACCCAATCCTTCTTCGGACTTTTCGTTTTGACTTAACTCCGCTTCACCTTCGATTCCTTCTTCCGTCGTTACTTTGATTTTCATTATTTTGCCTCCGCTGTTTTCGGTGTTATACTTTGTGCACTATTCGGGCTCTGCACACTGGCATTGATCTCCGGCGTTATATCCGGCGACGCCTCTTGAGCGCTATCTATTACATCCGAAGCCTGCCCTTCACTATGGCTCATCGAGACGTTATAAGTACAGCCCGCCATTGAAACGGCGCTAAGGCCGATTAAGATTAACTTGCCTAACATAGGTTAACTCCTGGTTTATTTTTTTTACTAGTTTATAAGTATTGCTGATTAACACCCCATTCATAAATATCAGCGCCATAGCAACAATTAACATAAGTTCGACGATGTGATTTTCAATTTTCACTTTTTAGCGTTTCCCTATAAATTCTGTCACACTCATTTCGCATGATTTTAATTTAATTAATAAATCCATTGATTTAATTGCGCTATACTTGATTCTTGTTAACAAAGCCTTAATATTTAACTTTTCCTTTTTTCCAGTTTTAGTAAACTTCCCGCACACTATTCTTTCAAAATCCCTTATTTCGTCCTTCAGCATATAAAGTGTAATCGAGGTTAAATTCTCGCAGTCATCTTTGGCTAGATTTTCTTTTTTTTCAACTTCAGCAATCGAATTTTCAATTTGTTCATATTTTTGCATTCTGGATTGGAAAACTTTAGTCATTTTGTTTGTTGTTTTGTTAATTTTTAATCTACCTCATGTTTACCTTTCGCAATCCAGTAGATGAAGTTTATCTCTCTGTATAAATTCAATATCATTCTATGAATTTCCTCATTAGTTTTGTCAAACTCGCCTTTTTCATCGGGGTATAAATCCAAAAGAGGATTCTCTCGCACTCTTTTTGCTATTTCAAAAATGCGTCCGAAATCTTCTAGTCTATTGCGCATGTTTTGCCCTCCTCATTGTTCCATATTCTTCCTTTGGTTTTTCCGGCAACTTCGCCCAATGACTAATTTCACTAAATGAGAAATCATATCCCAAATAATCAAACCACCTATAATGCTCGTATCCTATAGAATCCATGTATCCGGTGAGAAATCCATGCTGTTTGTGGTAAAGAAGTACCAATTTATTCTTTTCTGGTAGCAAGTGGGAAAGTCTAATGAGTTCCATAAGGCCTTTTTATAGAAAAGAATTTATTTGTACAAGAATAAAATCAAGAATCTTATACATATCCCCACTCGTTTTTAAACTTGCGGTATTCTTTTAAATCTATTTCAGCCGTGCCGTTGTAGATAGGCGCAAAGTGTGTTTGCAGGCAATAACGCAGGCTATCTTGGCAATTCAAAACTAAGATGTTTTCGGCAAAATAGGCATGGATATCTTCAACTGCCAGACTGTAGACGTTTTGCCTGCCAACGGGCTTGCATTTGACAGGAGCGGGAACAATAGATTCTTTTGCGTCCAAAAGTCCTAAATTCTGCTCCACATTTTGGACATTTGATTGATTTATAGACCCTATTTTTGTTTTTGAGTTGCCTCGCGCACTTTTTCGAGCAGCATTCCGTTTTCGCATATTTATTTGTCTTGAATTCCTTAAAACAGAATTTGCAAATGCATGCGATATCATCAAGGTGATTATCTCTTCGCCATTTTGACTTACAGTTATTTGAACAAAATCTCGACTTTGTATATTTTGTTGACTGATATTCTTTCCCGCACTGTTGGCATATATATTCTCTTGGCTTTCTTTTTTTAAAGGCCTCGACTCCATGCCATCTATGCCATTCTCTTCCCTCTTCTGACGCATGCCATGCTTTTGTAAGCGGGCGTATTTGAGCACAATGTGCGACCATAGACTTTTTTCTTTCTTCCGAAAGATTTCGCATATGAAGTTTGCAATGCTCAAGTTTTGTGATGCACTGGAGATTGCTAAGCTCATTATTTGCGGCATTCCCGTCGATGTGATGAATACAGTATCCATCGGGAATTTCTCCATTATGGAATTTCCAAACATCTTGATGAAGACGTCCATATCCTCGCAATCTATCAGCTTTATGCGCTCCAAAATATCTTCGATCACACAAATTTTGGGAGGATACGTACCTATAATATCTGATTCCGTTAAACTCAATGGTTTCGATAATTTTGGCCATATCCCCTCACAAATGTTAAGTAAAAACATATCGGATTGTATCAAATCCCTCGCTTCTATCCAACCTCTTTGCGTATAGAACTTATGATCTGATGTGCATCTTATCTTTTTTCCTAGAATTGTATATTCATATACTTCATCTTTATGGACAAATTTCTTTAAAACTCTTCTATAACCTAATGGAGTAGTTACTAAGCTATTTATTTGGACGTCTTCTATAGGTGTCAGGCCTTCAAGCGTAGAAATTAACGTTCCTTCGGCAAAGCAATGATCATTTTCTTTCTTCGGCTCATCTTCTCCCCTTATCCTTGCCTTCTCGTCCCACACATAAGAGGCATACTCTTTGATCAGGTTCTTACAGCTTCTGCATATCTTAAGAGTGCCGTTAGATAATAGTTTAGCGTGAAACCTTATGCCGTCTAGCACGTCATTATTAGCCTCTATGCTGCTTACTCCAAGCTTTGCCAGCTCTGCCCTAAAAGAAGCCGCTGAAGGATCTACATAAATACCTTTGACCTTATATCCTTCCATGAATTTAATAAGGTCATGCGCAAATTCAGTGTCAGTTTTCTGCCTCAGCTCTTTTCGACTATCGAAGTAGTATTCTTTCTCGGCCCACAAATGAGGAAAGCTATCGGGGTTGTATCCTACCATGACAAAAGCAGTTGGATTGACTGTTCCATAGTCGACGCCGATTGTATGATACCTGGCGTTACTTTTGGGGAATTCGATGACGTGGAGTTTTTCATCGAAGAAATCGAAGATGGTGCCTTCAGCCAAGACCCACTGCCCCTCTATGAATCGCCGATACCATAGGCCTTTGTATTCGCGCCTGATCGAGTCTTTGAACTCTCTAGATAAACTTGGGTTGTCCTCAAGTGTAAAAGCCCAAGTCTTTAAGTCGATCTCATCTGATCTATCTAGTACTTCAGTCTTCACCCAATGGTAAGGGCTATCGGGGTTTGTAGTTGCTAGTATTTGGCCGTCTTTGCCCGATACTCTTGAGCGTAGTATCTGGAAGGCCGATTGTGGTATCAGCGTCAGCTCATCTATATAAGCAGTCTGGAAGGTAGAGCCTCTTATATTGGCTTCTGCTCTCTCATCATGAGCGCCTATAACGTGTATTTTGCGGTTGGCTACATATAGCTCGCCTTTGCCTGGAAAAAACTTAACGGTATGAGTTCCGAAGATACGATAGAGTTCTTCAATCACGTTCATCTTAAGAGTCTTTTGAGAGCGGCCTAGAAGAGCGAATTGCCCTTCATGCCCGTTTAGGCATAAATCCATGAACTTGACAAGAGAAGCAAAAGTTTTGCCTGATCTAACAGCCCCTTGCCAAATACAAGTCCTACTAGTCGCTTCCTGTATCGACAGAATTTGCTTCCTGCTTAGTGGCATCTTTAATTCTCTTGCTTAATTCGTTTTTTTTAGGAGCTTCAGGCGGCGCCTCTTTGTCGCTGACTTTAAATACGGAATCCCATTGCGGGCACTCGGCCGTATCTATTATAGTAACCCGATAACTGTTATTGACATCTTCCAGCGACACCCACTTAGGTTTGCGCTTGATAATCTCACGGATATGTCTGCACGCGGCAGATTCTCGTTGAAAGATACGCTTGGTGTTGTTAAGATAGTTTCCCGTTATGACTTGATAGAGTTTCATACATGCCATATATAGTAAATAATTTATTTATACCAATATTGAATATATAAGGAAAGAAAATTATGACTGATATTGATGATGGAGCGGAAAGTTTTGCGGTGGAACACGCTAGAACTATTCAAGCTATATATGATATCTTCGATAGCGAAAGTGTTTCTTTTTCGCAAAGCTTAGGCATATTGTTCTATACCTATTGCGATGTGCTGCTCAACAAAGAGATGACCAGAAAGGAACAGCTAGAAGAATTAGATAATACTATCAATGTTCTGAAATTGCTTGCCAAGAATATCGAGAGCGAAAAGAAGCCTTAGATATCGCCTTTTTCTTGCGGGAGGTTCTCGACCTTTAGGGACTTGATTTCATTGACAAGTTCGCGAGCGGTTTCAGTAAGCTGATCGGTCTCTTGATTTTCGGAATAGCCGCGCTTACGGCCTAGAGTCTTGAGGTAGAAGATTACCGCTGTGAGATTGGCCTCGTTAAAGGCATGATTATCTAGAGCTTTTTCGTATCTATCGGTGCGCTCTTCAGCTATCTCATATTGGATTTTCTTAAGGTGTTCAGAAGAATTGATCCTATCCGTAATATATCCTCTACTATAGCCTAATTTAGCCGCTGTGAGACTATGCCAGCCACCACAAGTTAATAATGCTTTCTCAATAGCTTCATCAGATAACACTCTTTTTTTAGGGGTTGATGCGGTTGCTTTACAATTAGGTGCTCTAGGCATAATTATCCTTAATTAAACTAATTTCTTTATATCAACAAATTCTTTTTTCGTAAACAGTTATCTTTTTGTTTGGAATAATTGGCGCAATTGTGTATAATTTCTGGCGTAACAAACAAAATCCTCTATGAGAGAGGACAAACATAAGGAGAAATATATATGACTATATCGGGCATAGAACTTAAAACAGTAGAGCGAGCTGAAGAAGTTTTAGGACAATTAGAAAAATTTCTGAAAGAACTAAGAACTAAAAAAAAGAATTCTTCCAACTTATTAGAAAAAATAGCTTATTCCAATGCGATTCAAGGAGCAGAAAAAGCAATATTTAAAATTAGAAATGATTGTGCATATTTACCTTATGAGACTGCAAATAACGGCGATTAAATTAACCTAACCGCCCCCGCAAGGGGGCATAACAAATATAAGGAGAAATATATGAAAAAGAAATTCAGTGATACTGATTGGTTTAAAGAACATATTATTTTTGATTTTCCCGAAAAAACGGACGAAAAAACAAAACAAGAATTTAAAGAAGGATTCGATAAATTTATAGAAAAAAAGTTAATAGAAGAAAAGGAGCAAAACAATGAGTAACATAGAGCAAGAAATAATCAAAAGTTATATTGCTAAAATAGATGAGTTATTTGAAATTAATAAGTTTAATTTAACATTAGGAATACATGCAATAATTATCTTTTACATTAAATCAATAGAACAATGCGATAATACTAAGCTGGAAAAGAAGCGACTGCTTGAAACCGGATTAACTCTTCTCAATGGTGCTATTCTTCGCTTGGAAAAGAGCTAGTCCAATGTCTGAGAACAGTGCAGAGTCTCAATCGCAAATGCTTCTAAATCCGCGTACAACAAAAAGACGGATTCGTCTTACCTTTGATAACCGCCAAGCTATCGAAGAGGGACTGCACAAACAACTCTCAATGTACCGGATCGCCAAACAGCTCAAGCGTAATGCTTCCACCATTAACAGAGAAATCAATAATAATGGGGGGGTGACAAATTACTCTGCGAAACAGGCGCAAGCTCGGGCTCTAAAATATCGGATGAAACCCGAGCTTATTGCAGAAGTTGAAAAATTGCTTAAGGAGAAAAAACCATATAGAGAAATAAGCGTCTTAACGGGGGTCAGTTATGTAACAATAAATAATATTGTAAAAAAGGCGGGAGGGGCATCAGTGTTTGGTAGATATGGCCAACACGAGAAACGAAATAGAGAAAGAGATGATAAAATTATAAATTTGCATGACGCAAACTACGCCGATTTAGAAAGAAAGTTAGAAAATTTACAACAACAAATTGACATCGTTTTTGATGTTTTAAAGGAGCTAAGAAATGGAAAAAACTAAAAATTATGAAATGTTCAAAAAGCATGACGCAAATTGCGAATTGAACGAAACCAATTTGGCAAAGCTGGAAAAATCAGTCAAGCAGCGCAATCTGCTAGAATTTCGCCCTATATTAGTTAATAAATCAATGGAAGTGATAGACGGCCAACACCGCCTTGAAGTTGCAAAGCGCCTAAAAATGGAAATCTACTATGAAGTAAAGGAAGACGCAAATGAAGAAGACATGTACTTACTGAATACCAATCAGCGTATTTGGAAGGCTCAACAATATCTTCACTATTTTGTAAAAGTTGGTAACCTGAATTATATTAAGTTTGATAATTTTTTATCATATCATAAAATAACCATAAAAAACGGGTTGATTTTATTAAACTTTGATGTAAGCGGGAATTCAACTAATGGAATCTATGCTAAATTCAAAAAAGGTGAATTCAAATTCCCCGATGAAAGCGCCATGTATGAGGTTAATGAAATAAATGATTACCTAGAAAAAGTTCAAGCCATCATTAGAAAAGGCGGCGGACAGACGGTGTATTTAAAGGCTGCAAAATTCCGAATGGCTCTAAATCAGTTCATTAGCTCGAAATTAGTGGATAGGGCCGCATTCTTGCGGAAGCTCGAATTTCAAATTCATCATTTTCACCCGTGCGTTAGTACAATGCAGTATAAAGAGCTGTTTTTGCAAGTATACAACTGGCGCAATAGTGCGCCGTTGCCGATATCTAGCCTCAGTTTCGAAGAGGAAAAGAACTAGTCCAATCCTTCATTAATCCAAAATAGATCAGGATCTGGTTCACAATCCTCGACTGGTTTTCCAACTGGTCGAGGTTCTCCTCCTCCAAAAGTGAGGTCTTCGATTCTGACATATATTCTTTCTGGATCTCCATAACGTTTCACAGCCTCCAATTGTGTAACTTGACAATCATCATGGAAGAAAAGCTCTTTTAGCGCATCAAAATAAAACTTGCAAAGATTATCAATATCAGGACGAATATAGTGATGATCGTTTCCGTTAGCAATCTCAATTCTTCGCTTTTTCGTAAAGCTTTTAGGGATGGAAAAATAGAATTCGAGTTTGATTTTAACCGCTCCTCTAAGCGGATACGGTGGAGCATGGCGACCGGATAAAACAGCCCACTGAAAAATCTCCATATCTTTCTTACTAGGATTAAAACCACGTATGGCCCTACGAACATTAAAAAACTCCGTTGCCTTTTTAGGTAAAGGCTTTTGGTATATCGTAAACTCGAACACTTTTCACCTCTGCACAAGCTAACCTTACTCATAAAAAATATTTTAGTAAACATAAAATAGCGGAAAATATATATTGTTTTGTCCAACAAGGAGATATTTGTGAGCAATTATATAACAGTAAACGAGGCGGCTGAACTTTTAAGCTGCACGCGAGGTATGATATATGCTTTAAAGAAAGATAATAGAATAAAATTTCTTAAAGATCCCATATCAGGAAAAATTACAATCGATTTAGATTCATTAGACAAATATTTAAATGGTCGCTGGGAGCGCAAAAATACCGCTAAACTCGATAACGGAGAACTTGTTTTTAAAGATGACCAGATCACGGTGAAAGAGGCGGCTAGACTATTGAATCTTTCTGTGGATAAAGTTTATTATTTAGCCTATAGCAAAAAAATCACCTGTATTTCAATCAGTGGACATAAGGTATTTTCCAAAGAAGATGTCGAAGCTTTCAAGCAAAAGATAGAAAGGGAGAAAAAACTAGTTTTTGCAAAATTAGCAGGCTAAAAAAGTTGTGTATCAAAAAATAATATTCTAGTATCAATAAATTCTTTTTCTTATATTTCCCTTGAGATATTCTTAAGTTTACAATAGAATGTCTACATCCTGACAAAGTCGGGGTGTAACAAACTATAAAACTTAAGGAGAAACTTATGGAAAGCCAAATCAACCCACAAATCGAATTCATTGAGGCGCTTATCAAAGCCCAATGCGAATTCGAACATATCGAAAAATCATCCAAGGGATACAACTACGTTTACGCGCCTTACGAAGAAGTTTACAAGGCTATTCAACCCGCTCTAGCTTCTAACGGCTTTGCAATCCTGCACAAAACCGAAGAGATCGACAACAAGCTTCTTATCACCACCATGCTCATGCACAAATCTGGTTGGATCGAAAAATCCACACAGCAACTCACTGTTGACGTGAAGACCACTGCGCAAGCTAAAGGTTCGGCTATCACTTACGCCAAGCGCTATAACCTAGTTGCATTAACGGGCGTTCCTGTTGGCGGTGAAGATGATGACGGCGAAGAAGACCGCAAAGCTAAAGCTTCACAAGAGCAGCTTAAGGAAATCAGCGCTCTTATAGGCGATGAACCAGAAAGCGCGAAGCGGGTTTGCGAATACTATAACGTTTCCGCTATCGACGAGCTAGACGCTGATAAGGCACGCCACGCGATTGTCATTCTAAAGAAAAAGAATGAGAAAAAAGCGAAGGTGGCCTAATGAAAAAACTCACACCAAT